>Ga0209993_10057_pt1 | contig 19330 bp, 16 predicted proteins | sample Antgeofumaro1A2A_FD_188082 | JGI IMG/M metagenome (GOLD analysis project Ga0209993, IMG submission 188082) | Geothermal fumarole subsurface microbial communities from Mt. Erebus, Antarctica - 1A2A (SPAdes) (version 2) | ecosystem: Environmental > Terrestrial > Volcanic > Fumaroles | place...
GGTGGTTGCTGAGCATCCCCTCGCTGCCCTTGCAGGGTGGGAAGTTTTAAGGCACAAGGGCAATTTCGCCGACGCCGTCGTCGCCGTCAGTGCCATGCTCTCCGTTGTAGCGCCTCACCTTTGCGGGTTGGGGGGCGATTTCTTTGGGCTCTTTTGGCTGGCGGGAGAGAAGCGTTCTGTCTCCCTCAATGGGAGCGGACAGGCTCCCCAAAAGTTAACGGCAAAGGAACTGAGGCGCCGCTACAAAACGGCTTTGCCTGCTTATTCGCCTCTCACGGTGACTGTGCCCGGATTGGTGGATGCCCTTTGGCAACTGCATCGCCGATTTGGGCGCTTGGCGTGGCAGGAATTGTGGAAGCCCGCTATAGAAGTAGCACGGGAAGGATTTCCCGTCTCCGTCAAGTTAGCCACTTCCTTAGTGGCGAGTGCTCGCCGGTTGGTGAAGGACGAGGGAGCCCGCCAACTTTTCTTCCGTGCGGGAAAGCCTCTCATGGTCGGACAAACCCTCCGCCACCCCGCCCTCGCTAACACGATGGCGCGCATCGCTGCTGAAGGTCGCGATGCTTTCTACGAGAGTGACTTGACGAAAAGGATGGTAGCGTGCCTTCAACGGCAAGGCACCCCGATCACCTTTGACGATTTTGCCGCTCAGAAAAGCCAATGGGACGAACCTCTCGTTTGGCGGGATAGAAAATACACGGTGCTGGAAATGCCGCCCAACTCTTTGGGCATTGCCACTTTGCAAAGTCTGGCGCTGTTGCGCTCCTTCCCATTGGAGAACATGGAGTTGACCGAATTGGCCCACTTGGTTTCCGCTGTGGCTCAAGTAGTTGCGCAGGAGCGGGATGCCTATTTGGCTGACCCGCGCTTTATGTCCCTTCCGCCTGCCGCTCTTCTGAACCCCTCCCACCTTGACACATTGCGGTGTCGCCTTTTTGCTCCCAATTCGTCCCCTTTCCCCCAATCGGGCGACACCACCAACTTCGTGGTGGTGGACGACGATGGCAATGTGGCATCCGCCATCCAAAGCGTCTTTCACCACTTTGGGGTGGGCATTGTAGACCCATTGACAGGCGTCCTTTTCCACAATCGGGGCGCTAACTTCACCTTGAAGGCAGGGCATCCCAATGAGTTGGGGCCTTGCAAACGCCCCCGGCACACCCTCTCCGCCCTCATCGTGTTGGAAGATGAGATGGTGAAGGGAGCCCTCGGCACCAGCGGCGGGGATTACCGCCCCACTTTACAGGCGTGGATGCTTGTTCACTGGCTTTACCGCAATCAGACTTTGCAAGAAGCCATGGAGATGCCTCGCGTTTTGTGGCAGGGTGAACGGCGCGTGCACATAGAGCGGGGTGCGGGTGACCCGGAAAAGTTGCAGCAATGGGGATGGCAGGTGGAAGTTCTCCCGTATCCGTCCCTCTTTGGCTTTGGGGTCGCTCATGGTGTTGAGCGGCTGCGGGAAAGTTGGTGTGGTTGTGCCGATGTGCGGGGTGAAGGCATCGCCTTGCCGACTTGACGGAACCTTACCGCCCCGCAAAAACGGGCATGCGGGCATTGAGGGCAATGCGCCACAGTTGTTTGCTCGGAACATGCGCCAACCAAAGTTGCGGCAGGTCACTCCCTTTGGCTCGGTAAGTGTAGGCGAGCCACTCCCCATTAGGTGACCAACTCAACTCCGCAAACACTCCCTCCCGCTCATCAAGGAGGGTTTCCTGCCAACGAGCATCCGTCCCTTCGCTCACCCACAACTTCCCACCTTTGACCAGTGCGATTTTGTCGCCTTGAACGGTGAAGGCTTGAACGCCCGTTGAAACGGCTTCCCACGAAATCCCCTCGCCCTCCCAACGCCCTCGCCTCAAAGTGCTTTCTGTCAAGGCAAAAAGGGTTTTCCCATCGCCACCAACCGCAACGGTGGAGGAAGGGGGCAAAGCGACAGGGACAAATTGAGCAGTGCTGTGAGGCTCCCAAAGGGCAAACTGAGTTTCCCCAAAGCGCTCCGTCACTATCAACAGCCGATTGTCCTGCGCCCATTGAACCGAGATGACTTTTCCCCACGGTGTTCGGTCAGGCAATGCCACTTCCTTTCCCTGTTTGTCCCATACCTTGACAAAAGTTCGGTTCCCTTCCTGTAACAAAGCGGTCAGCCATTGCCCATTGGGGGAGCGCTGGAAGGATTGGACAGCAGAAGCGGAAAGGGCACTGGTGAACTCGGTCTTTCGGATCCCTTCCCGCCAGAGAGCGAAGTGGATGAACTCGGAATTCCCTCGCCGCACCAAAAGCCATGCCATTTTTCCGTCTGGTGACACTGCCAGCCCTTCCACTCGGTAGTGGGGCAATTGCCAAACGAGTTGCGGCAAAGCCTTGTCGGGAGGAAGCCGATAAACAGCCTCGCCCGAAACGAAAAACAAAGGAGCAGTGCGAAAGAGCAACTCGCCCGTCTTGCCGCCTTTGGGGAGGGGTTGAAGGGTTTCTGGGTCAACGCCCAACATTTGCGCAATGCGTTGGATACGCGAAGGGATGTCAGGATGTGTGCCAAACCACTTGATAAGTCCCCGATATCGCTCCGAGCCCAACTTTTTAAGGGCAGTGATGGCGGCAACGGGGTTGTAGCCTGCTGCCTTCATGTAACGCACCCCACGCGTGTCGGCGTCCCGCTCGTGCTGGCGGCTGTAGCCTCGTTGGTAAAGCGTAAACATGATGTCTGTGCCAATTTGCACCAAGCGGCTGGCACCTCCCGTGAGGATATCCAACACCAACGAACCGACGAGCGCTTGGCTCAATTGCTTGCGAATGTGGTCGCCCGTCACATGCCCAATTTCGTGCCCTAACACGAAAGCAATCTCGTCGTCGCTCTCCAAGGCGTTAAACAACGCCCGCGTGATGTAGATGAAGCCGCCGGGCGCTGTGAAAGCGTTGAGTTCTTTCCGCTCATTGAGGATTTTGAAGGTGTAGGGCATGTCCTTACGCTCGCACACGGCGACCAAACTTCGCCCAATGCGTTCAATGCGGCGGGTTTGTTCGGGGTCATCCCAAACGCCATATTCACGCTCCAACTCCGCTGCTACCTGCTTGCCAATCTCAATCTCTTGGTCGCGGCTGATGAGGATAATTTGCGGGACAGCAAAAGAAAGGGCGAGGAGTGTCAAGCCCCCGATAAGCCAAAATCGGCGCAACATAGTTTCCTCACCTCCGAAGCAACATTGCCAAAGGGAAAGACGCACGGAAAAGCCTCGCGTTCCTTGCTGACCGTTCCATGAAAATCATTCGGTTTCGTGCTTAGAGGGTGCGGAAGGTTGGAGGGGAGAAAGGGGAGCGGGGAGTTGGTCGGGAGGGGTCCGTCGTCGGTGATGCCACCAACCCAATGAAACAAGCGCCAACAATGTTGCCACGGCGAGAGTTCCTGCCCGATGAGACCGCCATCCCCACCGAAACAGCCCCGCTAAGAGAAGCACCGTTAACGCTCCTTTAAGAAACCGAAAGAAGCGGGAAGGCTGTTTCTTTGCAGGCACCGCCCTGAAGTCAGAGGGGGGCGGCTCAAGGGGCTCAGCACCCCGAAGGGCTTGGGCGGCTTGCTTTCTTCGTTCCTCCTCGGGATGTTGGGACGCCAGTTTCTGAAGCATTTCAAGGGCTTGTGGGAAAGGATGTTTGGCTAAAGTGCGGACAATCGCTTCCCATAAAGCATCGTCCTTTTCCCTCCAAGCGGCTTCGCATAAGGCGAGGATAGCATCCTCCGTGCCGATTTGCCCTAAGGCTTGAACAACCGCTCGCCGCACTCCTTTGTTGTCGTCTCGCAAAAGAACTTTTAAAGCAGGCACCGCTTCCTTCGCTTTCAGTTCCCCCAACGCCTGTGCCGCTGCCGCTCTCACTGTCAAGGGATCGCCTGTCAATGGGTCTAGACCAAGGGAGGGCATTTCGTCAAAGAGGGCGTAAATGAGGGGCTTGATAGCCCGACGGTCTTTTAATTGCCCCAACGCCAAAGCGGCGTGCAGGCGCACTTCCTTATCAGGATCTCGGAGGGCTTGAATGAGGGGTTCCACTGCCCGTCGGTCGCCAATTTGCCCCAAAGTCGCCGCAATAAAAGGACGAGCAGGATGGCGGGGATTTTGCAAGGCTTCAATGAGGGGACGCACTACTGCTGCCCCCATCTGGAGGAGAACTTGCCCCGCCTGTATTCGCACCACTTCGTCTTCCGCGCCTAATTGCTCAATCAGCCGGGCGATGATGTCCATGTAGGTCACCTCGGGCGCATTTATCATCTTAGCCCGAGCCATAGCGAAAAGCAAGGGCAGCCGGCTCCCCTCTCGTGTCCGTGTGACAAAATCTTTTGGACGGTGATGGCGGATGGATGGGGATGGTCAAAGGACGGCTTTAGCCGTCAGCGACCGGTGGCAGCATTGGAAGCGCAATTTTTGGCTTGGGGTCATCAACGGCATCTTGTTCAAGGTCGGCATCACCTTCTCTCACCCGTCCACCGTTCTGGCGGTCTTCTTGACAAAGTTGACGGGCAGTGAATTTTACGCCGGGGTTTTGACCGCCGTAGCGGGAATTGGGTGGTTTCTCCCGCCCATGTTCGTTGCGGGGTGGGTAGAGGCGCTCCCCCGCAAGTTGTCCCTTTACACCCAAATGGCGCTAGGGCGCGCCTTGGGTTGGTTGTGGATGATCGCGGTTGTCGTCTATGTTGCCCCCATCACCCCCACCTTTGCTGCCATTCTTTTCCTGCTGGGCTACACCGTTTACACTATCACAGGCGGCATTGCTTCCTTAGCCTTCATGGACATTTTCGCCCGCACTGTCCCCTTCCGACGGCGTGGGGCTTTTTGGGGCTTGCGGATGTTCTTCGGCAGTGTTCTGGGCATCGGCGTGGGCATTGTCGTCAAGCAAGTCCTGAAAGGCGAATGGGGATTAGCGTTTCCCTTCAATTACGCCCTCTTGCTGGTGTTCTCCTTCGTCACCTATGCGATTGCGTGGTTCACCTTCTTCCTTATCCATGAGCCACCCAGCGAGTGGACGCCTCCCCCGCGCCCTTGGCGAGAGCAGTGGCAGACGATGGTGGAACTGTGGAGGAAGCGCGCTGACTTCCGCCAACTCATCAAAGTGCGCCTGTTGATGGACTTAGGGGTGATTGCCGCACCCTTTTACAGCACCTACGCCGTTGTTGCTTTGGGCGCTAAGCCTTCATTGCTGGGCTCCTTCATCATCGCTGAAACGGTGGGCAGTTTATTAGCGAATGTCATCTTTAGCATCCTCGCTGACCGACGAAGCAACCTTTTCGTTCTCCGCTGCTCTATCTTCCTTGCGGCTCTTCCTTCCGGGTGGGTTTTGCTCTTGACATTGTTGCACCGATGGTGGGGTGTGTCAGTGCTGCCCCTTTACCCGATGACCTACTTCTTCCTCGCCCTCTCCGGCACGGGTATTGCCATCGCTTTCACCAACTATGTGCTGGAACTGGCCGACGACGCTCACCGACCGACCTATTTGGCGTTGAGCAATGCGACGGAGAGCGGAATGATGCTTCTCCCCATCGTAGGTGGTGCTCTCTTGCATTTCTTTTCCCACAGTATCCTGTTCGCCATCGCTTTCAGTGGCGCGATAGCAGCAATGTGGGAGAGCCGCAAACTTCGCCCGGCTTTCGCCATCCCCCTTCCAAAAACTCTTGTCAAGGCATGACCAGTCCCCTCCCCGCTGTGCAAAAATCAAGGGCGGAGGTGTTACAAGGGTGCATTGGGATGAGCGCGAGTATCTGGAAGAGGCATGGGAAGCCTTCTTGCGCCGCATAGAAGGCGAAGAGACAGCAGAACAGGTGCTTTCCGTCACGGAACTGAACGAGTATGTCCGCCAATTGGTGGAAGAGGATGAACGGTTGCGACAGGTTTGGGTGCGGGGGGAAATCTCCCGCTGGCAGGTTTATCAGAGTGGCCACGCCTACTTCACCTTGAAGGACAAAACCAGTCAAGTCACCGGGGTTGTGTGGCGGGAGCGGTTGTCGTATTTGAAGGAGCAGCCAAAAGTGGGGGAAACGGTGCGAGTGTTAGGGCGTCTCCGTGTTCCGAAAGGGACGCCCCAATCCCCACGCGGGGGCGAGTTTCAGATAGAAGCCTTCCGAATCGTTCGGGAGACGGCGTTAGGGGAATGGTGGCAGCGGTTTGAAGCATTACGCCAAAAGTTGCAGGTGGAAGGATTGTTTGACCAAACCCGCAAGCGTCCATTGCCTAAGTTCCCTGAACGCATCGGCATCATCACTTCCCTTGACGGCGCCGCCCTTCGCGACATCCTTCGCATCGTCCGTCAACGCTTCACAGGGGTAGAAGTCATCATCTTCCCCTCCTTGGTGCAAGGAGCAGAAGCGCCCTCTTCGTTAGTGCGGGCATTGCGATTAGCCAACTCCGAAGTCATTGAGCGGCAAATCGGGAAGATTGATGTACTCATCATCGGGCGCGGCGGTGGCTCTGTGGAAGACTTGTGGGCGTTCAACGAGGAAATCGTTGTCCGAGAAGTTGCCCGCTCTCGCATTCCCATCGTCAGCGCGGTGGGGCATGAGGTAGATTACACCTTGACCGATTTCGCTGCCAATGTTCGTGCCCCCACGCCGACGGCTGCCGCCCAAATGGTTGTCCCAGACAGAGAAGAGTGCGTGCTCTGGCTGCGCCAACTTGCCCTCCGTACAGACCGCGCTGTTACTTATCGGTTGCGCCAAGCGGAACAGGAATTGAGGCGATTGACAGAACGACGATGTTTCGCTGACCCGTTGAGCCTCTTTGCTGACTATCGCCAAACTCTGGACATGCTCTCCTTGCGGTTGAAAAATGCGCTGCAACACCAACTGACCCGAAAGGGCCACCTATTGACAGAATACCAACACCGTTTGTTGACCCTCAGTCCCAATGCTTTGGTGGTGCGTTGGCGAGAGCGGATGGCTCGTTATGCCGATGCTTTGACAGCGATTGCTCAAAAGAACCTCCAACGGTTCTGGCAACGGTGGCATCTTTGCGAAGCGAAGTTGAGAGCCCTTAATCCCTTCTCTGTGTTGCAGCGGGGGTATGCTCTTGTCCGCCACCCGCAAACGAGGCAAGTGCTCTCCCGCGCAGCACAATTGACCGAGGGACAACTCGTCCAAGTTATCATGGCGGACGGACATCTTCTCGCAACTGTCAACGAGGTGGTGAGACGCGATGAACTTGATGCCGGAAGCCGGGATGACCTTTGAAGAAGCCTTAAGCCGATTGGAGGAAATCGTCCGCCAGTTGGAAAGTGGGGAACTGACTTTGGACGAAACGGTGCGCCTTTACGAAGAAGGGCAGCGCCTTCTCGCCTTTTGTCAACGGAAACTTGCCGATGCCGAGAAGCGCATTAAGGTCATCACCGTCACCGAAGAGGGCAGCATAGAAGTGCAAGAGTGGGATGAAAATTTCTGAGCCCTACTCCATCCTGAAGTCGGAACAATGACCCTCACGGGGGGGAACTTGACAGTCGTTAACAGATTTCAGTCCGCTTCCTTCGCTGGCTTGGGGTCAGCGATGAAGTTCCGGCGATGACCTTTCGGTTCCCAAAAGGGGGGAGTGCTTTGGACATTCATGCATTGCCGACAATCAATGCCTTGCTCAACACAACCAGCGCCCTTTTCTTGGTGCTCGGCTACTTTTTAATTCGCCGCCGTAACCTGCCCGCTCATCGGGCATGCATGCTGATAGCGTTGGCGGCATCGGCTGCCTTCTTCCTCAGTTACACCATCTACCATGCCCAAGTGGGTGCCACAAAGTTCGCCGGCACAGGCTGGGTGCGTCTTGTCTACTTCGCTATCCTCTTTTCCCACACGGTCTTAGCCGTTGTTATCGTGCCGATGGTGTTGGTGACGCTTTATCGCGCTTTCCGCAACGATTTCCAACGACACCGGCGCATTGCCCGTTGGACGCTACCTCTTTGGCTATATGTGTCGGTGACGGGCGTGCTTATCTACCTGATGCTCTACCACTGGTTCCCGAGCCGCTGAGGGGAAAGCCACAACGACCCACGGGAAGGGTGACTGGGTTTGCAGCGACGATGGGTCATTGCCATCGCAACAACTTCCCTTGTTCTTTTTGCCTGCGTCAGCATCATCGGTTGGATTTGGTTTGCACCGATTGGTCCGCCGGGCACTGTGACTTTGCGCGTCTATCGGGGCGACCGTTTCTCTCAAGTCATAGGCGAACTGGAGCGATTGGGTTTGTTGCGCAGCCGCTTTTGGTTTGAGCGGCTCGCCCAATGGCGCAACTTGCCACAGCGACTGAAAGCCGGCATTTACCACATCCCTACACCCATCTCCCTTTGGGGCTTGACAAAATGGCTTTCGGAGACGAAGCCCCAACTCATCCGTTTGGTCGTTTGGGAAGGGATGATGGCGAAAGAAATTGCCGAGCGGGTGGAGCGGTTGGGCTTGGGAGAGGCGGAACGGTTCATGGAAATCGTTCGCCACCCGCAAGGGCGCGTTCGGTTCCCTTTTGAGTGGCATGGCGATTTGGAGGGACTGCTGTTCCCTGCGACCTACTTTGTGCCCCCCTTGCGCCCCCACAACGAAGCCTATCTGGTGCAACTGATGGTGGATGCCTTCGTTGAGCGCTTTTGGAAACCTTACCGCAACGAAATTGACCACAGCCCCTTTTCCCTGCGGGAGTTGGTGACGATTGCGTCATTGGTTCAATGGGAGGTCAAAATGGACGAAGAACGCCCGATTGTGGCGGGTGTGATTCTCAATCGCTTACAGCACAGGATGAAGTTGGAGATTGATGCGACAGTGCTTTACGCTGTGGGGCAACGGAAGCGGCGCGTCCTTTACAGGGACTTGCAAGTTGACTCGCCCTACAATACCTACCGCTACAAAGGCTTGCCCCCCGGACCTATTTGCAGCCCTGGCTTGCCCTCTTTGCTGGCGGCATTGCGTCCTGCCAAAGTGCCCTACCTTTACTATGTAGCGCGGGGCGACGGTTACCACATCTTCAGCCGCACCTACGATGAGCACTTAAAAGCCGTCGCCGCCTATCGGGAATGGCAGCGAAAACAAGGGCTTCGTTAGGCACCAGTGGCATACTTGAAGCAGCCGACAATCCGGTCGGCGAAATCGCATCCCTTTCACCACCGTTTGTCTGTGCGCCCCCCCAACAAAAAAGTTTGGTCGGGGCGGCCGGACTTGAACCGGCGACCTTGGGCTCCCGATGCCCACGCGCTAACCAAACTGCGCCACGCCCCGACCCGTGCGTCACTGCAAATTTTAGCAAAGCCGTAGGGCTTGTAAAGGCAACGCTAACTTGCCACGCTCACTTTCTCCGCTGCCCTTCCGCTCCTCACCAACACAAGCAAAACGGCATGCCCCTTTTTCAGTCAGGTGATAGCACACTTGAACGGGAAGGGGGGGAAAAATTTCCCGCCGAACTAATCCGAAGGCTTCCAATCCCATTTGTCCTTTCCTTTCCCTTCCTTGTGGCGGAAAGGTGACGAGCGAGGTGACACTTTTAACGACCTGCCTTATCATTTTTGCTGACGACGCCAAAGAGTTTGTCGGGCTTGAGAAGGCTTAGTAACGGAGGCGAAAAGGATGCGGAATTTGTTAGCGCTTTTTCTACTGGTGCTCGTTGGATTGCTTGGGTGTGGGGAAAGTGAGCAGGCAAAGCGGGCGAAGGTCGCCAATTGGGTTGCTCAGTTGAGAGCCAATCCCTCTTTAGCGGACAAGGACGAGTTCCGAAAGGAATTGGAAGACTATGCGGACATTGCTGCTCCCGAATTTGCCAAATTGCTCAAAGAGAGGAACAAACGCGTGGTCTTGGGCGCTTTGCGGGTGTTGGGGCATTTGAAGCGTTTGGTCGTCGTGGAGAACATCGCTGCTGTGACGAAATCGCCTGATCCCGAACTTCGCAAAGCCGCCGCTCAAACTTTGTCAGTTTTCGGCAGTCCGCTTACTGTCAAGCCTCTCGTAGAGTTGCTCAATGACCCTAACCCCGAGGTTCGGGCAGCCGCTTTGGAAGGCTTAGCCGGTCCCGGCGGGCGAGATGCGCCCCCTTACTTGCAAGAAGTTCTCCCCTACCTTGTGGAAGGTCTGGGTGACCCCGACCCCCGCATCCGCCAAGCCGCTGTGAACGGTTTGGTCAAGTTGGGACAATGGTCGCTCCAAGCCATTGAGAAAGTGCGCAAGGAAGGTCCCCCCCTCGCCCGCAAGGAAGCCGAGGGAGCGTTTTTGCAAATTTGTGAAGGCTTCCGAAAAGACTTGCGGGAGAACTCCGACCGACTTATCCGTCGCGATATGGCGCGATACATCGGCGAGTTGCGTTACCGAAGGGCAACCCCCGACTTGATTGACCGCTTGCAGAAAGACCCTGACCCAGAAGTGCGCAGCGCTTGCGCTTACGCTTTGGGCAACATCAAGGCAAAGGTTGCTCTCGTTCCTTTGCAGGAAGCCATGGACAATGAGAAGGAAGAGATGCCCGTTCGCTTAGCCGCCGCGGTAGCATTAGGACAGATGGGCAATCAACGGGGCATCCAGTTCTTGATTGACCAACTTAAGTCCACCGACGAGAAAATCCGCGCCGCTGCTGTAGAAGCACTGCGCACCATCGGCAAACCCGCTGCCTCGTTGCTTCGGGAAGCCGCCAAGAGCAAAGACCCCCTTCAGCGATGGGGAGCCATTGCCGCTTTGGGGGAAACAGGTGACCCCCGCGCTGTGCCCGTGTTGCTTCGGGCGTTGCGAGACCAAGACGAAAATGTCCGTGCGGTTGCAGCGGCTTCGTTGGGGAAGTTGCGTTACGCCCGCGCTGCCCCCGACCTGGTGCGCACTTTAGGGGACAAAAGCGAGCGGGTGCAAGCCCACGCCGAATGGGCGTTAGAAAACATCGGCGATAGAGCCATCCCTGCCATTATGGAAGGCGCAAAACACTCGGCAACTCGCCTGCGTGCTTTCCGATTGCTGGGGCGGTTGAAAGCCCGCAAAGCCGTGCCCTTATTGGTGGACGGGTTGAAAGACCAACGAGCAGAAGTGAGAGCGATAGCGGCGTGGGCGTTGGGCGAAATTGGTGACCGCCGCGCTCTCGCCGCCCTCCGGCAAGCCTTAGCAGATAAAGACTTGACTGTTCGGCGGGAAGCCGTTTTGGCATTGGGGAAGATGGGGGCAGTGGAAATTTTGCGCGAGCAATTGGCAGCAGAACGAGATCCCGTCGTCCGCACCGCTATCCAACTGGCATTGCAAGGGATGTGAAACGATGCTTTGGCGATTGCCCTTACGATTGTTTTGGTGGCTCTTTGGCGGGATCATTCGCGCTGTCATCGCCTTCCTTTTGCTGTTGGGGCTCCTTTACTTCCTCATGCGGGTAACCCCGCTGGATGAATTCTGGCGGGCTCGCTTTTACTCCTACATCGGCAATGTTGGGGAGGCGGAGCGTTGGTATCGCCTCGGGTTACAACAGCACCCCCACAGCCGCTTCGCCCCACAAGGGCATTACGAGTTGGCGGAACTGCTTTACTTAAAGGGGCGTTACCGAGAAGCCATCGGTCACTTCGGCAAGGCATTGGAAGGGAACTTGACCCCTGAGCAGAAACGGGAAGCCTTGTTGAAGGTGGCGGAAGGTTTCCTCAAAAGCGGCGAACCGTTAAAAGCCGCCCAGCGGTTTGAGCAATTTGCCCAACAGTTTCGGGAAGACGAACGGGCGTCCCGCGCCCTCTTCTTGGCGGGGCAAGGTTACCGAACTGCCAAGCGCCCTCGTGACGCTCAACGCTGCTGGCAAAAATTGAGCGCCACTTACCCTACCTCCCCCTTCGCCCCTAAAGCCTTGTGGGCATTAGCGGAGTTGGCAGAATCGGAAGGCAACCCCGCTTTCGCGCGGCAACTGTACCGCAAGTTAGTGGCGCGCTACCCTCAATCAGCGGAAGCAGCAAAAGCCAACGCCCGCCTTGCTGTTTGGCACTATCAGCAAGGCGATTACAAAGCCGCCGCCAAAGCCTACACTGATGCCCTGAAAGCCGCTCCCAAACTGTTGCGGGAAGCCTTAAACTCGGAAACCCTCAACCGCCTGTGGAAGAAATTGCGGGAGCAAATTGGTGGCACGCTCCAACCTTCCCCTTGACCTTTGGTGTGTCAAAATTCACGGAGCACAATTGCTGAGGTGAAAGAGACCAATGAGAGGGCACATTGAGAATGGGCGACAGCATCAAAGCAACGGTAAAAAGCGACCGCAGGAAACGGCTGCCACCCAAAGCCGTTACCTTTCCGCAATGCGAGAAGGGGGAACACCGATATGCCCCCGATGTGGGGCGGTGATGAGTTGGTGGAAGGGAGTGCCGTTCTGCCCACGCTGCGGGTGGCGCGAAGGATGTTGCGACTGAAAGGAGGGGATTGCCATTTTTCCGTTGAAGGACGATATCCCGTCTCAACGCTTCCCGTTTGTCACCTACGGGCTTATCGCTGTCAATGTCGTCGTGTTCCTTTTTGAAGCGACCATGAGCCCGCAGCAGTTGCAAGCCTTCGTGGAGTTAGTTGCCGTCGTCCCGGCAGAATACACGGCGTTCCTTCGCGGGGAGCTGGTGCCGCTCCTCAAATTGCTCCTTGCCCCTTTCGCCTCCATGTTCCTGCATGGCGGTTGGATGCACCTCATCGGAAACATGTGGTTTCTGCACCTGTTTGGCGACAATGTGGAAGACGCAATGGGGCATTTTCGCTACCTGCCGTTTTACCTGCTCACTGGATTAGCCGCAACAGCCGCTCACATTCTTGTCAATCCCCTCTCGCCCATTCCCATCATTGGTGCCAGCGGGGCTATTTCAGGAGTTGTGGGGGCTTACTTTTTGCTTTTCCCCAATGCCCGTGTGCTCACCCTTGTGCCCCTCTTTCTCCTCGTGGATATCGTGTTGATGCCTGCTTTCGTCTTCATCGGCTTGTGGTTCTTGTTCCAATTTTGGTCAGGGCTATTTTCGTTAGCGGTGCCCCATGTTGGGGGTGTGGCGTGGTGGGCTCACATTGGCGGCTTTCTCGCCGGCGTCGTATTGGCATCTTTCCTTAGGGAGCGACGTCCCCGTTATCGCGTCCGCGTTTACCATCGGCATTGGTGGTAATGGATAGGCACGAAGGGGGAAGGAGTGATGGAGTGGTTCTTCCAACTGTTCTGGCTGATGTTGCTCATCTCGGCGGTGCAGCCATGGTTGCAGCAGAAATTGTTGGCAGAAATGCGGTTGCGAGTGATGCAGCGGTTGGAACGCAAAAGGAAGTCACGGGTCATCGCCCTCCTTCACCGCCAAGAGACCATGAGTTTCCTCGGCTTTCCTGTGATGCGCTTTATCAGCATTGATGACTCCGAAGAAGTGCTGCGCGCCATTCGCATGACTCCGCCTGACATGCCCATTGACTTCATCATTCACACGCCGGGGGGATTGGTGCTCGCTGCGGAGCAAATTGCGCGTGCCCTCAACAAGCATCCTGCGAAGGTGACCGTCTTCGTTCCCCACTACGCCATGTCAGGCGGAACAATGATTGCGTTGGCAGCGGACGAAATTGTGATGGACGAAAATGCTGTGCTTGGACCGTTAGACCCGCAAATCGGCAACTGTCCCGCTGCTTCGCTGTTGCGTTTGTTGGAGCGCAAGGATATCAACCACATTGACGACCAAACCCTCATCATGGCGGATATCGCCGAAAAAGCCATCCAGCAAGTCCGCCGCACTGTCGTTGAGTTGTTGAAGGACAACATGCCGTTGGAGAGGGCAGAAGAAATTGCGACGGCGCTGACGGAAGGGCGCTGGACGCACGATTACCCTATCACAGTGGAAGAAGCCCGTTCCCTCGGTCTACCGGTGAGCACGGACATGCCCGAGGGGTTTACGAACTGATGAGCCTCTACCCGCAACCCGTCCAACGCCGCCCCTCGGTGCAATATGTGCCGCTGCCGTATCATGCCGAACACCCGCCTCAGCCTCGCCTCCCAAAGGCTTGGTGGCAAAGGTGGGGATGAGGAACGATGGTGGTGCCTTTTCGGCTTCCCGGCAGTGAGAACATTTTCGTGCTCAACCCGAATATCCTGCGAGGGCGCATCAAGTGCGCTCTCTTTGACTTTGATGGAACCCTCTCCCTCTTGAGAGCCGGTTGGCAAGATGTCATGGTGCCGATGATGGTGGAGATTTTGCGGGAACTGAACACAGGCGAAACGGAGGAAGAATTGACTGCCCTCGTCCGCGATTTCGTTGACCGCTTGACGGGGAAGCAAACGATTTACCAAATGCTCAGGCTAAGCGAGGAAATTCGCAAGCGGGGCGGTGTGCCCAAAGAACCGTTAGAATACAAGCGCCTCTACCACGAACGCCTGTGGCAAGTCATCCGCGACCGTGTGGAAGGTGTCAAGAGCGGGCGCATCCCGAAAGACCAAATGCTCGTCCAAGGTGCCCGCCGATTACTGGAAGCACTGAAAGCAAGAGGGGTTATCCTTTACCTTGCCAGTGGGACGGATACCGAGTATGTGCTGGACGAAGCAGAAGCACTGGACATCGCCAAATACTTTGACGGCGGCATCTATGGTGCCTTTGACGAGTGGGAGAAGTTTGACAAAGACATCCTCATTCGCCGCATCTTGACAGAACACAACCTCATCGGTCCAGAGTTGGTCACCTTTGGGGACGGGTTCGTGGAGATGGAAGAGACGAAGAAGGTGGGCGGCATTGCCGTGGGCGTGGCGTCTGACGAGTTTATTTTGGGTAGGTGGAACGAGTGGAAGCGGCGGCGATTGACGGAAGCGGGGGCGGATCTCCTTATCCCCGACTACCGAGAGGCGGACCTCCTTTTAGCCTTCCTGTTTGGGGAGATGCCCCTATAGCGCCGACAAGCGCTTTCGGAAAGCGAACAAAAGGGCAGCAAGCAACCACATGTAGGCGAGGGTGTCCAACAAGCCGACATGTCCTGGCGGTCCGACCAGCCACGCAGGGGCACGCAACTCAAAGCGAAAGAGGGTTGGAAAACCTAATCCCAACTCCCCCCCAAAACTCAGCGCCACCCAGTCGTAGGCAGTATGCAATCCGACAGGAAACCAAAGAGAACCCGTCAAATAGCGCGCCATCGCAAAAGTCACGGAAAGGCACAAGGTGGCGAGAATGCCGACCGGCTCATGAACATTCCCCTGTCCCAGATGGGCTATCCAGAAAAGGACACTCGTAAGCGCCACCGCGAACTTTCGCCCTCTCCATTCCTCCGCCACCAAAAGGAGGTAGCCCCGAAAGACCAATTCTTCCGTGAAGCCGATAAGGGGACACAACCAAAGGCTCATCACCAACCAATGCTTCCAAGAGACCTCCTCCTCCAGAACGAACCGCACCAATCCCGTTGCAGCGTAAGTGCCAAAGAGACAAAGAAGGAAGCCAATACCTGTCAAGACCCCGGCGAAAAGGTGACGGCTCCAACCTTCTCGGGTCAGCCCCACATCTTGGAGGGATTTGCGGTCAACGGAGCGAAGGAAAGCGAGGGTCAAGAGGGCGAGAGGCGGGTAAGCAGTGCTGATGATGAGAGCGGTGAAAAGGAAACGGTTGGCAGGGGACAGTTGGTGGAATGAAAGCAAAGTTTCGTGCTCCCAAAGGAGCCATATGGCTGCAAAAAAGGCTCCCACAAGGGCACCTATCCCTGCCCCCAATGGGGCAACGGTCAAGTAAATCCAAAACCGAGCCGCTGGCGACCAACGGGGAAGTGGTTGAGTATCAGCGGACATGGTTTGCTCTCCCCAAGCCGTTCTCACAATCCGTCCAAGTGGAGCACATGCAACATGTCTAACGCCAACCCAGTGCCCACCGCCACAGCGGAGACGGGGTCATCCGCAACTCGGACAGGGACACCCGTTTCCAGTTGCAGCAGTTGGTCTAAGCCACGCAGGAGCGCGCCACCGCCTGTCAAGGTGATGCCCCGCGTCACGATTTCAGCGGCTAACTCTGGCGGCGTTTGCTCCAAGACCACTTTCACTCGGTTGACGATTTGGCTGATAGGTTCTGAAAGGGCATTTCGGATTTCTTCGGAAGTGATGCGAATTGTTTTCGGAAGCCCCGTCACCATATCGCGTCCGCGAACTTCCATCGTCAACTCCTGCGGCAGTTTGTAAGCCGAACCGATCTGGATTTTGATTTCCTCCGCTGTCTGGTCGCCGATGAGGAGGTTGTATTCGCGCTTGATGTATTTGACGATGGCTTCGTCCATCTTGATCCCGCCAACCCGCACAGAATCGCTGACGACAATGCCGCCCAAGGAGATGACAGCGATATCCGTTGTACCGCCACCAATGTCTACGACCACATTAGCGCCCGGTTCGGTGATAGGCAACCCTGCCCCGATAGCGGCTGCCATCGGCTCTTCAATGGGGAAAGCCCGCCGCGCCCCCGCTTCAATGGCAGCATCCACAACCGCCCGTCGCTCCACGCTGGTGGCTTTCGTCGGAACACAGACAATCACATCGGGTTTGAATAGCGTCCAAGGTCCACAGGCTTTGCGGATGAAATACTTGAGCATGGCAGCCGTTGTCGTGTAGTCAGCGATGACACCATCCCGCAACGGTTGACGCGCCGTGATAGTGCTGGGCGTTTTGCCAATCATTCGTTTGGCTTCCTCGCCCACTGCCAAAATCTTGCCTTTGCGGTCAATAGCGACAACGGAAGGTTCTTTAAGGACGATGCCTCTCCCCTTGACAAAAACTCGCACGCAAGTAGTGCCCAAATCAATACCCAGACTGCGACCGAACATGGCTACTCACCTGCGCTAAAGTCTCCTCCACAAGTTGCACTGTCGCCCCTAACTCCCTTAATTTTTCCGTGACTCGGGAATAGCCGCGAAAGATTTTCTCGGCATTGGAGATGACCGTTTCGCCCTCGGCACGCAACCCTGCTAAGAGCAAAGCGACGCCGGCTCGCAAGTCCAGCGCTGTTACTGCGCCACCGTGCAACTTAGGAACACCCTTCACCCACGCCAAACAAGGTAAACGGTTCGGGTTTTCCGCTACTTCCACTTCCGCGCGAGCGCCCAACTTCTGCAACTCGCTCCAGTAAAGCAGTCGGTCACGGTGGATTGTCTCCACGATGAGGCTGGTTCCCTCTGTGAGGGCAAGGAGAGCGCCCATCGGTGGTTGCAAGTCGGTGGGGAAGCCGGGGAAAGGTTCTGTCACGATGGTGATAGGGCGGGGACGACCTTGCATAGTAACCGTGATGCGCTCTTCGTCTGCCTCTACTTTCGCGCCCGCTTCCCGTAACTTCTGCAAAAAGGGACGCAGCCACTCCACCGGCACTCCCACAACCCTCACCGTGCCGTTGGTGATGGCACCGGCTGAAAGGTAAGTTCCTGCCTCCATTCGGTCGGGGATGACGGTCCAATCGGCAGGTTGCAATCGCTCCACCCCTTCAATGGTCACTCCTGGTGTTCCCTCGCCGTGAATGCATGCTCCCATCGCTTTCAAGTAGCGAGCACAAGCGACTACTTCTGGCTCCATCGCCGCGTTGTAAATGACGGTCGTCCCTTCGGCTAAAGAGGCTGCCAGCATAATGTTGACCGTTGTACCCACGCTGCGCCAACGCGGGTCCAATTCAATGACCGCCCCTTGCAATCGCCCGCGAGGGCAAACGGCGCGGATGATTTCGCCATCCAAAGTCACGAGCGCCCCCATTTGGCGGAAGGCGTCAAGATGAAAGTCCACTTGACGGTTAAGAGGGCATCCCCCCGGCAACCCAATGACCACTTCTCCAAACTGCGTGAGCAAAACACCGGCAAGGTAGATAGAGGCGCGAATTTGCGCCACTGACCCGTTCGGGAGGGGGCGGGGTATCAGTTGAGTAGTGTCAAGGTGCACCGTTTCGCCGTCAAAGTGGACATTCACATTCAGCATTCGGAGGATGTCCAGCAGGGTGTGCACATCGGTGATGTCGGGGACGCGGTGGAGAGTGACCACCCCCCGACAAAGTAAGGCGGCAGGCAGCAAAGCCAAAGCAGCGTTCTTGCTGCCACTGACCTCAACGGTTCCTTGCAACCGCCTTCCCCCGACCACTCTCAAGGTTGCCATCGCATTCATCACACTCCGTTGGAATTCGCGCCCCACTGTCAATGTCCAAAAGGTCATCCAAAAGTATAATGCTGGTCGGGGTCAAGTGTCGTCATGCCATATGCTCGCTAAAATCTGGACGGCTACTATCCTCACACCTGAGGTGAGCGGAATGCCGGAAAAAGAGCCCAAACGCAAACCCCGCCGTGAGGAGGCGGAAGACCTTCTGGACACCACTGAAGCCTTGTTGGGTGCGGCAGTCCATTTAGCCAAGCAAGGAACCGGTCGGAGCGTCTTGGTTTGTGCTGAACCACCGCTCCTCGTCACCCTTCAAGAGTGGCTCTCAAAAGCCCCCTTCCTCCTCGCCACTTCTACCTCCAGCCTTCCCGAAGAACTTAGAAGCGCCCTTAAAGGCTTCATTGAATTGCCCACCATCCGATTGCCGCGCCTGAGCCAAATCAAATTAGCCGTCATCTTGGGCATGGCGCAAGGCGACATCCATCCTGACGACATCCTCATCTGCCTCGCCGGTCCGCCCCACGCCCATCGGTTAGACACTCTGTTGCTCCTGAAAGTGCGGGAGGAGTTTGAGTTGTTCGCCATCTCCGACCAACTCTTGACGGAGCAAGTCAACCCTGAGGTCTTTGAGCAAGTGCTGGAGTTAGCCATTCAAATTGCAGCGGAGGGACGGGAAGGGAAACCTCTCGGCGCTTTGTTCGTGGTGGGCGACTACGAAAATGTAAGCCGCTACGCCACCCAGTTAGTCCTCAACCCCTTCAAAGGCTACAGCGAAAGCGAGCGTAACATCCTTGACCCCCGATTGACGGAAACGGTCAAAGAGTTTTGTGCTATTGACGGGGCTTTTCTCATCCGAGGCGACGGAGTGATTGAAGCCGCCGGAGCTTTCTTGCACCCTGGCTTTCCCCACGAGGACTTGCCGATGGGATTAGGTGCTCGCCACGCCGCCGCCGCTGGCATTACGGCAGTCACCAACGCTATCGCTATCACCGTCTCCGCTTCCAATGGAACAGTGCGGGTCTTTCGGAGCGGAAAGATGGTCATTGAGATTGAGCGCCCCAGTTAGCGGCTGTGGGTAAGGGCATTAAAGCCACCCTAAAACCAACAAGGAGCGCAGGAGTAATTTCTCGCCCGTTGCCCCTTGTCCTTCAACCGCCGAAGTAAAGTTTGAACACGCCCGCCAGCACTGCCGCCAATATGAGCGTCATGAAGCCCAAAACCCACCGCTCCATCCGGTCAAACCGTCGCTCCATCTCCTGCCGAAGGTTGGCAATTTCTCGGTTCACTTCTTCAAAGCGGCGGTTGGTGTCTTC
>Ga0209993_10059_pt1 | contig 18317 bp, 11 predicted proteins | sample Antgeofumaro1A2A_FD_188082 | JGI IMG/M metagenome (GOLD analysis project Ga0209993, IMG submission 188082) | Geothermal fumarole subsurface microbial communities from Mt. Erebus, Antarctica - 1A2A (SPAdes) (version 2) | ecosystem: Environmental > Terrestrial > Volcanic > Fumaroles | place...
CACCCTTTAGGGCTCATGGGGTCGTAACCCCAAAGGGCGAACCATCCCGCCAACGCTTCGGGAGATGTTCCCTGCCGCTCTATCCAAATCCACTGCCCCACCATCGCGGCAACGATACCGCCAGTCAGGATAGCGACCATTCGTGGTAAGCCGCTGGGTTTCAAGTTCGGGACCAACCCGACAGGCAACACCAACCACATGGCTTCTCCTTCGCCTCCGCACCAAATTATGCCAGCCAGCGGGGAAAGGGAAAATTGTCAAGCACTGCCTGGTGCTGATGCCCTTGGCGCCTCCGACCACTTTGCGGGACGCATGGCATAATTGCAGGCGGTGAAGGGCGATGGGACTGATGGGGCGCGATTTTTTGTCGGCGGCGGACATCTCGGTGGAAGAAGCGCTCAAATTGTTTGAGCGAGCGAGGCATTATAAGGAGCGGCGCCGCAAGCGGAAGCCCCATGAAACACCGCTGCAAGGCAAAGCGGTGGCGGTGCTGTTCCAAAAGCCTTCCTTGCGCACTCGCGTCACTTTTGAATTGGCGGTTCACGAGTTGGGGGGCTATCCCGTCATCCTGACGCAGTTGGAAGTGGGATTGGGGCAACGGGAATCCGTCAAGGATGTCGCCCGCAACTTAGACCGCTGGGTGGATGCCATCGTTGCTCGCGTCTTCGCCCACGAGACGCTGTTGGAAATGGCGGAATGGGCGCAAGCGCCCGTCATCAACGCTCTCTCCGACTTGGAGCATCCTTGTCAAGCCCTCGCCGACTTGTTCACCCTTTGGGAACTTTGGGGCGATGTGCGAGGACACCGATTAACTTTCGTTGGCGACGGATTCAATGTGGCGCATTCCCTGCTGCTTCTTTGCGCGGTGCTCGGCGTCCATTGCACAGTCGCCACGCCGAAAGGTTACGAGCCGAAGGAATCCATCGTTCGGAAAGCCTTGCAGTTGGCGGAAAAAAGTGGTGCCCAAATTACCATCACCAACGACCCTGTTGCGGCGGTTGAGGAAGCGGAAGCCATTTACACCGATGTGTGGACGAGCATGGGGCAGGAATCGGAAGCAGAGAAGCGGCGCCAAGATTTCGCCCCCTTCCAAGTCAACGCGGGGTTGTTGCGCCATGCGCCCAAAGAGGTCGTGGTGATGCATTGCCTCCCTGCCCATCGGGGCGAAGAAATCACCGACGAAGTGTTGGATGCGCCGTTCAGTTTGGCATGGGAGCAAGGGGAGAACCGCCTGCACGCTCAAAAGGCGTTGTTGGCGGCAATTTTGGGAGGGGAGTGAAATGAACGCCGAGCGTTCACCCGATACGCTGGCGCAATTCACCAAGGTCTTCACCTATCGCCCGTCCGCCTTGCGCCCGTATTGGCTGGCGTGCGGGGCAGTCGCCGTCGTTGCCGGTTTTTTCCTTTGGGTGGCGGCGCAGTGGGAAGCCTTGACACTTTCCATCTTCCTCTTCCTCTCCCTTCCGCCTGTCTTGATTCTGGCTTACACCCTCTACCTTTGGGTGGTGGCAAAGACCGCCATGCTGGTGGTGACGGAGCACGGCATCGTCTACAGCGACCGATGGGTTCGTCGCGCTCTTTTGTGGAGCGAAATTGCCGCTTTCACCCGCTCCGCCATCAAAAGCCGCAAAGGCAAAAACATCGCCCTCAAATTGGGCATCAAAGCCCTGGATAACTGGCAAGAGTTGCTCGCCATCGCTAAAGAATATAGCGACGCCCACATTGCCGTTGGGTGAGCCCATTTATTCCCTGTCCCGTTCCCGATGCGGGTGCGCTAAACTTTTGCCTAACCCTTTGCTATTTTTCGGACCGTCAGGAGGCGATGAAAGTGCCAACTCCGAAGCAAAGCGACTGGCTGGCAAGGGAGCACGAAAGTTGCGCGCTGATTTGCAATATCCGCAAGGGACAGCCGTCTCACGGAAATATCAAGCGGACACTGCAAGCGTTGGAAAAGATGGGGCATCGCTCTGGGATGGTGGGAGGTGAAGGGGACGGCTGTGGGGTCATGATAGACATCCCCCGACGCCTGTGGGCGCGCTATTTGGCGCTGGCGAACCTGAACCCTTCTTGGGCAGAGAGCCAACGCTTCTTCGTCGCCCACCTCTTTCTGCCTAAATCGGAGAAGCCACGCAGCGAGCAATGGTTGACAACCTTGCGTCGCCTTTTTGCGGAAGCAGGGGTGCGTATCCTGTTGGAGCGGCGGGGGAAAGTCCGCAGCGAAACGCTGGGTCCCAATGCCCGAAGGGTGGAGCCCGAGTTTTGGCAAATTGCTGCCGTCTTGGAACAGCCGGCTCCCGACGAAGTGATGGACAAGCGCTTGTTTGACTTGCAGATGCGCCTTGAGCGGGAGACGCCTCTGTATCCCGTCTCCATGAGCCGTTACATTGTCGTCTACAAAGTCTATGGCAGCCCCTCTGCCATCGCCCATTACTACCCTGAACTGTCCGACCCCGACTGCACGAGCAGAGTGACCATTGGTCACTGCCGCTACTCCACCAACACTTGGTCAACTTTTGAGCGAGCACAACCTTTCGCCCTTTTGGGGCACAATGGCGAAATCAACACCATTGAGAAGTTGCGCCGTGAAGGACAAATGATAGGTGTCCAATTGCCCCGCGACGGCTCTGACTCCCAAGACCTTGACCGCGTGCTGCATCACCTGATTGTGGAGTATGGCTTCACTTTGGCGGAAGCAATGGAGGTTGTGTTTCCGCCTGTGTGGGAAGAACTGAAGTGGCTGCCCGAAGAGTTGCGGACGATGTATCGCTACTACCGAGCCGCCTTTGGTCCCTTCGCGCAAGGTCCCGCCGCCATTGTCTCCCGCTACCGAGACGAGTGCGTGTTCAGCGTGGACGCCTTGGGCTTGCGCCCCTTATGGTTCGCCGAGACCGAGAAGGAAATCGTCTTCACGAGCGAGCGGGGCGTGCTGCCCTTTGAAACCCTTGTCCGCGACCCAAAACCTTTAGCCCCCGGCGAGAAAATTGCTGTCAAGTTGCTTGCCGACGGGTCGGTGGAAGTCCTCTCCTACCGCGACTTACAATGGCACATCTACCAACGCTGGCGGGAACGGTTTGGCGTGGAAGAGCGAGTAGGGGAGACGGTTTCCGTCGCCGCCCTCGGACGGGTAAACACACGCCTCGGTGCTCTTTACGCCCCCTCGGCGGGCAACGGCGAAGAGCAATGGACGGACAGCAACGACATGGGCAACGGTGGCGACTTCCCTTCAGCCCCTCCCTTCGTTGACAAAATTTCAGTGTCTTTACCTGCCCACGAAGGCTTGACCGTTGACCGACAGCGCAAAGCGGCGGTCATGGGTGCGTTCGGGTGGGGTGATGAAGAAGTCCGATACATTGAAGCCATCGCGTCTTCTGGCAACGAGCCCATCGGCTCCCTCGGCTACGACGGTCCTCTGGCAGCCCTTGCGCCTGAAGGACACAACCTCGCTGACTACTACAAGGAAATCGTCGCCGTCGTCACCAACCCATCCATGGACCGGGAGCGGGAAACGGAGCACTTTAACACGCAAATGTTGGTCGGGCAAAGACCGCCGTTGGACAGGACGAACGGTTTCAGGCATGAAATAGGCGAGACGGTCACCTTATGGCTTGACAAAGTTTTGGAGTTGGAGATTCCTTTGTTGGTGGATGCGGGTTACCTGGAGCAAGCGGGTTTGTTGGCGTTAGAATTTGCCGAACGAGCGGCAGCGGATGCCCACGCAAAGACGCTGGAGGAAGTGCTGACGCACTTTGCGGCATCGCAAATCCGCCGCCTTTCGTTGTCGTATCCCACTGACAAGACTGCCTGCGATGCCCTTTTGGCTCTTACGGAAGAAGCGGTGCAAGCGGTGCGGGAAGGGGCAGTGGTGCTTTTACTGGATGATGGCGACGCCTTCGCCCCTGACACCTTGCTGCTTGACCCGCACCTTGCCGTTGCGGCAGTGGATAAAGCCTTGCGGGAAACATGGGATGCAGGACAGGACAAAAGAGAAGCGGAAAACGGAAAGTTGCCGAAAAGTTTGCGGAACTGGCGCCGACGATGCAGCCTGATTTTGCGCTCGGGGGCATTGCGCAACTTGCATGACCTCCTCTTCGCCTTCAGTTTGGGGGCTGACGCTCTCGTCCCCTACTTGCTCTACGATGTGGCGCTGTGCGGGGAGAAAGTTGATTGCCCCAACGCAGATGAATGGGAACTCGCCCGCCGTTTGACCAATATCCTTCTCGGCTTAAGCAAAGGGCTGGAGAAAGTCATTGCTACGATGGGCACCCACGAACTTCGGGGCTACGGCAAAAATTTCGCCTCCATTGGCGTCGCCCTTGAAATCGCTTCCTTGACAGAATGCAAGAATTTCTACGGCAGCGAGCGAGCCGCTTTTAACTTGGAGCGATGGGACGCGGAAGTGCGGCGTCGCTTAAAGAAATTGCATGGGTTGACCGAGATGAGCCGAAAGGGGTCGCCCTTGCGCCGTGACTTCCGCTTTTATCCCCATGTTTGGAAAGCCGCTGCTCGTGCCGCCCAAGGCGAGAGTGACTACCGCGAATACGAAGAGCGCGTTAAGGCGTTGGAGAAAGAGCACCCCATTGCCCTGCGCCATTTGCTGGAAGTGCAATTTTTGGACAACCGCACCCAGTGGGTTCCTCCCGACCGGGTGGACATTGGTATCGGTTGGCATGATTTGCCTTTCGTCATTGCCTCCATGTCTTTTGGCTCGCAAAACGAAGTGGCTTACCGAGCCTATGCGGAAGCCGCCTATCGGCTCAACATGTTGGCGCTATCTGGAGAGGGGGGCGAGTTGCGGGACTTGATCGGGCGCTATCCTTTCAATCGCGGGCAGCAAGTCGCTTCGGGGCGTTTCGGTGTCAACGCCTACTATTGCAACTCGTCCTACTGGCTGGAGATCAAAATCGGTCAAGGTGCCAAGCCAGGCGAAGGCGGGCATTTGCCTGGTCGGAAAGTCACGCCCAAAGTGGCTGCCGTCCGATACGCTGTCCCCGGTGTGGACCTGATTTCGCCTAACAACAACCACGATCTCTACAGCATTGAAGACCTCGCCCAACTCATCAGCGAACTCAAGACCGTTAACCCGAAGGCAAAAGTAATTGTCAAGGTGCCTGTTGTTGCTAACATCGGCGTGATTGCCGTTGGCATTGCCAAAGCGGGCGCCGATGTCATCAACCTGTCAGGGTTTGATGGTGGCACGGGTGCCGCCCGCCTTCACGCCATCCAATTCGTCGGCTTGCCAGCAGAAATTGGCATCAAGGAAGCCCATCGGGCGCTGGTGGAGGCTAAAATCCGCGACCAAGTGGAGTTATGGGCGGACGGCGGCATGCGAACCGCTTACGATGTCCTCAAATGCGTTCTGTTAGGTGCCAACCGCATCGGCTTCGGGACGCTAGCAATGGTTGCTATCGGCTGCACCATTTGTCGGGGTTGTCAATTGGATACTTGCCATGTTGGCATTGCCACACAAATTGAGAGCAAAGAAGAAGCCATACGGCGCGGGTTAAAGCGCTTTGAGCCCCGCGACTTTGAGCGTGCGGTGGAAAATCTCGTCACCTTCTTCAGTGGTATGGGCGAAGAACTCAAACGCTTGACGGGCATGCTGGGCGTTGACCGCTTGCAGGATTTGGTGGGGCGCAGCGATTTGCTCGTGCAGGCGAAAGGACATGACCTCGTTGACCTGAGCGAGTTGCTCCGCCCTCTCCTTCCCGAAGAGACCACCCGTGAGCAAATGCGGCGCCTTTATCGCCCCTTAGGCTACACCACCCGCCTCATCACTCAAGTCATCTTGGACGAAGTGGAGCGAAACGGTAAGCGCATCGTGTATGAAGACAGCCGCTTGGGTGCCGCTGACCGGGCGATCGGCACGCACCTTGCAGGTATCTTAACACGCACCCAAATCGGTTTGCCCGCCCCCAAAGGTTCACAGGAAGTGCGACCGCTTAAACTCAAGGAACTGGAACGGGTGGAGTTACACTTGACCCACACTATTGCAGGCAATGGGTTGGGGGCGTTCAATATCCCACAGGTGAGCATTCGGGTGGAAGGCGGAGCGCAAGATGGGGTAGCAAAGAGCGCCTGTGGCGGCAGCATCATCATCCTCAAAGGCACTAACCACGAAGGGACGCGGTTGGACGGGAGTGTCGGGAAGAGTTTTGCCTATGGCGCCCAGCGGGGCTTCTTCGTCGTGCAGGGCTACGCCGATAGCCGCGCTTGCATCCGACTCTCTGGCGCCGATGTTGTCTTCGGGGGCGAAATCACAGAGCCGATAGACGACAGCCAAGGGCTCATCAACATCGCCGCCAAAGCCCACTTGAAAGGCTTCGCCTTTGAATACATGACCGCTGGACGTGCTGTCGTGTTGGGCGACCCCGGTCCTTGGATATGTGCGGGCATGACCGGTGGCGTCGTTTATGTCAAGTTGAGCCCTGAAATGGGCTTTGATGAAGCCGCCTTGCGCCGCCGTCTCGCCAAGAGTGCCAAAGTCAACCTTCAACCCGTCAACGACAACGATGTCCGCAACATCCGAGAGTTGCTCAGCGCTTATGCGGATGAACTGGAGCGCAGCGGTCAATGGCAGGACGCCCAACGCATCCGCCGCCTAATGGACGATGCCGACCGCTGGTTCATCAAAATCGTCCCCATTAACCAACAAGCCGACCAAACCGTGTCAACAGAGTAGCGAACTAAAAGCCCTCAACCGACAAAGTTGGTGGCTGGATATGGGGCGGGTTCGGCGACCTCGGCATGTGGTGTTGGCTTACTGGCGGGACACGCTCCTTTTGCTGCGTCAGTTCCGCCACTCTTTGCTCGCTTTTGCCCTGCTCCTTCTGTGGGGAGCCTTCTGGCTTCGCTTCTTTTACCGAGAGAAGCCGCTGGACTTCGGCGAAGCCCTTTACGGCACCCTCATGCTTGTCTTCCTCAACCCGACTTTGGATTTTCCGCAATCGGCCCTCGTTCGCCCCGTCTTCTTCATCGTGCCCATTGTTGGCGTAGGCATCTTCACGGAAGCCGTCATTCGCTTCGGCATCTTGCTATTCGCCAAAAGTTATCGCGAAGAGGAGTGGCAGCGAGTCATGGCGAGCACTTACCGCCACCACACCATCGTTGTTGGCATCGGGCGAGTGGGTTATCGGGTCGTGGAAGAGTTGCGGTGTGCAGGGGAGGAAGTGGTTGCTGTGACCACTATCCCCGATGAAGAGACGAATCGGCTGGTTCGGCTGTTACGCGATGCAGGCGTTCCTGTCATTGCGGACGATGCCCGTCGCCCTGAAGTGCTGCGGGATGCCCAAATTGAGCGTGCCCGTTGTCTGCTCGTCTGCACAGGCAACGACTTGACCAACTTGGAGATTGCTTTGACGGCGCGGGAACGGAGACCGAACTTGCGCATCGTTTTGCGGCTCTTTAGCGATGTGTTGGCGGAACGAGCGCAAAAGTTTTTGGGCGTCCAAGTCGCTTTGTCCACCTCCGCCATCGCTGCCCCTGCCTTAGCCGCCGCTGCCCTCACTCAGTCTGTCTCCCACGCCTTTTATGTCGGCGAGCATTTGTTCCATGTCGCTGAAATTAACTTGACTGCAGATAGCCTGTTGATAGGGCGAACGGTAGGAGAACTGGAGCGGGCGCACTCCCTCTCCGTTGTCCTTTTGCGCCGTTCCGACGGGACGCTCCTCCATCACCCAACTGCTGATACGCCCCTTAAGCTAGGCGATACCCTCGTGCTCATCGGCACCCCAGAACAACTTGCTTCGCTGCGCTTATAACCATCCAGCGGATTTCATCCGCCCCGAAGCCAGGTTCGGTCAAAGACAGTGTGCCGAATGGTTTGACGGCGATAGGTGTAAACGCAATGCACGAAGCCATCGGGCGTCGCCAGCAAGCACGGGTAACTGAATTCGCCTTCCCCCACCTCCAAATCACGGATGACCATCCAACGCTCCGTCTCGTCAGGGGAAAAAGCGACGCTTAGGGGTGAGCGGCAGTAGCGGCTGTCGTTGAAGGCTAACACTAATGCCCCATCATCCAGTCGCACCAAGTCAACGGCGCTATTAGGATTGGGCAAAGGCGTTAACTCTGGCTCGCTCCAATGGCGACCGCCGTCATCGGAAGTGAGCCGAAGGATGCATCCGTTTGTGCTTCGGCAGTATGCTAACAATCGCCCACTGGACAGTTCCACGACAGCGGGTTGAATGAGCCGAAGGCGCGCAAAGAGGCGACGGGCGCGCCAAGTGCGCCCACCGTCTTCGGAGCGCCAAAAGAGCGGTTGAAAGCGACGCTCATCGTAAAGGGGCAAAAGCCATGCGCCATCTTGCAAGACCAACGGTTTCGTTTTAGGCATCGTGCATAACTCCGCCGACAAAAGTTGCGGTTCGTCCCAAGTGTCGCCTCCGTCCGTTGAACGCATGGCAAACAACAATGCCGAAGTCCACCCTTGACCTTGCAGGTTGACAAAGAAGAGCCAGACCGTCCCGTCGGGAGCAGTGAACAGCACGGGATTGCCATCGGCTTTATCGGGCGTGTCAATCAACTTGCGCGGTGGCGTCCATTCCCACCAATCTTCTCTACGCTTGTGGGCACGGGCGAGGAAGATGGCTTGATCGGTTGCCGTTTCGTAAGTCCCCGCATAGAAAGCGCAAAGCAAATCCCCATTTGGCAAAGCCGTCAAAGTCGCCGCGTGCGCCATCGGGTGAGATGCCATCGGCACAAAAATGTCCTGCTTTAAAAGCACCCCTCGCTCACCTTCCTCACAGAAAAAGCCTCCGAAAGGGATGGCGCTTTAGGCTTCCTCATACAACGCTTCCCCGCGATGCAGCCTCCACGCAATTCGGAAGGTTTGTTCGGCAGCCCGCTGGGTCGGAGCATGGGCAGCAATATAGCGTGCCGTCGCCACAAGGATATGCCGCCCTTCTGGGGAATTGCCCCATTCCAAAAACTGCCGCACGCCCGCTTCCAACATCTGGTAGGTGTGGAAGTCGGCATCTTCTCGCAAAACACAGTGAGCCAGAGTGGCGAGAAGGGGAGCGACAGGATGTCCTTGCTGCAAGTATCGGTTTGTCAAGGCAGCCACTGTCACATCTTGCCCTGTTACATCGCAAGTTGCCAAGATAGCCTGTCGCAATTCCTGTGCCTCGGTGGGCAAATCATCTGAGCCTTTTTCTTCGGGGAGAGGTTCGGGCGGAATGTTCAAGAAGCGGTCAAGGTAAACCGCCATAGCACCATGCCACACTGCCCGCACCACTTCTTTCGGGGCATCGCTGCCGAACCGCTTAAGGGTTTGATGGACAGCGTTGCAATAACTGAAGGTGTGCAAGACAGTAACCCAGTCCCCCAATTCATTGCTTTGTCCGAAGCGGGCGATGCGCAGGGCAGCAGCATAGCAAAGGGCTTTGCTCAAGTCCGTCGGCAACATTCCACTGCAGGTTGCTTCCGCTAAGGCTTGCAGAATGCTATCGGGCTCGTCACTGAGAAGGGCGTGGCTCAATTGCGGGACAGGCATAGAAGGTCGCCCTTCGGCACACCGCTTTCGCCCCTCATGAAGCCACTCGGGGAGTCTCTCTTCCGCCTCCCGTACCATTGTCACCAAGTCCACAGGGTAGCGCCAGGCACTGCTTTCCTCTCCCCCTCGGCTGGAAATCAATTGTGTTGTCAAGGTCGGCAAAACTTCCCCCGCCCATTCCCATCCCACCCAATCTAGCATCTCCATCGCTTTGTTGCAAAAGTCCACCAGATGCCCCCCATCGGCAAAGGGGCGGTCGGTGGCGGCGGTGAAGAGAAGGTCTGCAATTTCTGAGGGCGATGCTTTGTTCGCTAACGCGGTCAGAAGGCATCGCTCCGCTCCGTCGCGATGACGCACCAACGTCCAGTGGCGAAGCCACCGCTTCAGTTGCGCTAACGAAGCCGTGCTCCCTTCCAAAGGCTGCCTCTCTCGTCGGGGAACTTGCCCTTGGATGTCACCGGCAACATGAGAAAGTCCGTGAAAAAGAGCCCGCATCGCTTCTTCCGGTGGAAGCAAAGGCACAAGGTTCGCCATCGCTGTCAAAATGGTCATGCCCGATGCCCAACTGTTGCGATAGCGAGTGCCTAACTCGGCGCCAATGCGCACCAAGTCGCGAAAGTTACCCCCAGCATGCCACAGGTGGATAACGGCTTTGGCAATGACTAAATCCAGCCCGTGTTCCATCCCTTCCCTCAGACGGCGTTGCCAGTGGGAGCGGACGGATTGACTGTCAAGGGGAGGGACGAGAACGAACACTTCGTCCCCCTCTACTTCCACTGGAAAAGCAGGAACATCATCCGCCCAAAGGTCAAAAGTGCCGCCGCAGGAAAGGTCAAAACGGGCGTGATGCCAAGGGCAAGTGAGGATGCCATCTTGGACAGTGCCCTTGTGCAAAGGGAAGCCCATGTGAGGACAGCGATTGTCCACCGCAAAAATTCGCCCTTCGTGGTAGAAGACGGCAATGGGGCAGTAAGGACCGGCGACCACGAGAACACCTTTTTGGCGAACTTCCTCTATGGTGCCGATGCGCAGCCGCGTGGTTGTGTTCGTTCCTACCATCGCCGAACACCTCCTCCCCAAAAGTTGGTGTGTCACTTAAAGTGTGCCTCCTCCGCCATCGCTCAGACACTCTTAACCGCTACCAAACCCTTGCCCTGAAGGCGAAGGGAGGGCAAGGCTTGCGGCGACTTTCTCCAATTCCCGCAACTGCTCTAAAGTGCCTAATTCGTAGCGGTAGCCTTGAACGGGCAACGCCACGACCTTCTCGCCTGCTTGCAGCATCAACCGCACGACGTCAGTGAACTCATACTCGCCTCGCGGTGACGGTTGGACTTGGCGAAGATAGGGGAAGATGCAGGGGCTAATGACGAAGATGCCCGCTTGGTTCCAACCAGATTTGGGGTTGGGCGGCTTCTCCACAATGTCCACCACCCGCTCGCCTTCTAAGGTCACATCGGCACCAGGCGAGACATCCTCCATCCAGTTGACCAACATGACCATTGCGCAATCGCCTTTTTCGTAGCGCTCCCAAAGCGCCGTGTAATTTTCGGACGCCGCCACGATGTCACCCCAACTCATCATGAAGGGCTCGTCCTTGACAAAATCTTCTGCCAAAAGAAGCCCTTTGGCGGTGCCATCTTGAATTACCTGCCACACATATCTCAGTCTCATCCCGAAGGCTTCCTTTCCGCAGCGCCGAACGATTTGGTCGCCCAAGTGCCCAATGATAAGCAGCACCTCGTCGCAGCCAGCATAACGGTAACGCTCCAACAAGTAAGCCAGAAAGGGGCGACCACCCACTTCAATGAGCGGCTTGGGCACCTTTTCGGTGAGGGGACGAAGCCGCGTCCCCTTCCCCGCCGCTAAAATCACACCTTTCCGACCCATCGCCCTTTCACCCTCCTAAAACTGACATAGCGTCGCACATCTCCCATGTTGAAGAAGCATCGCAGTTATGCTGTCATCGCACCACGCTGCGTTGTTGGGCTTGCTGGAGAAGTGTTTCCACTTCGGACTTTGTGCCGATGAACCAGTCGCCGGGGATGGTGTGTTTGAGGGCAGCCATTGCCAAGCCGTAGCGCAATCCCAACTCCCAATCGTTTTGCAAGACGCCGTAAAGTAAACCCGCCGCGAAAGCGTCGCCTGCTCCCAAGCGATCCACTTCCACGAGGGGATAGCCTGTCTGCGAGAAAGTTCCCTGCGGCGTGACCGCCACAGCGCGATCGCCATGGGTGACCACAACATTGGGGATACGCAAAGTCGCTTGGAGTTGGCGCGCAATCGTCTCCGCATCCATCGTCAAGTTGAACAAAGTCGCCGCATCCTCCTTCGTGCAAATTAGCAAGTCCACACCCCGCAGAAAAGTCAGCAACGTCGCCCGTGCTTGTTCTGGTGTCCAAAGGCGGGAGCGGTAGTTGACATCAAAACTGACGAACAAGCGCCGTTCTTTTGCGCGCAAGAGGCAGCCAGCGACAAGGTGACGGCAGACATCGCTCAAAGCAGGAGTAATGCCTGTCAAGTGCAGGATTTTTGCCTTACCGATGAACTCCCAATCCAACTCGTCCACCTTAAGGGTGTTGATGGCAGAGTGGCGCCGGTCGTAAACGACGAGGCTAGGTCGGGGCGCTGAGCCTTTCTCGTAAAAGTAAAGCCCCACCCGCCCTTCTTGCATCCAGACGACACGGGAGGTATCCACACCGAACCGACGGGCTTCTTGCACGATGCGCCGCCCCAAGGGGTTGTCAGGCAACTTGGAAATCCAAGCGACCGAAACACCCAATTGCGCCAACGCAACAGCAACATTTAATTCCGCCCCGCCAATGTGCACTTTGAGCAGCGGTGCCGTTTCCAACCGTTGATAGTCAGGCGGCGTCAGCCGAATCATCGCTTCGCCTATCGTCACCACCTGCACTTCTGCCATTGCCATCGCCTCCGCTCTAACAATAATGCCAAACGCCCTTGAGGGCAAGGCTTTCATGCCCTACTGATTTTGCCGTTGAGAGGGTTTGGCTCTTGCCAATCCTTCTGTTCCGTTAAGAGGGCGCGAAGGCGTTTCAATGCTTGACAGTCACCGAGATGGGGTCAGTCTTTGTCAAGCGCTGGGCGAGGCGGCGGATTTGCTCGCCGTCCAGCGAAGCAACCATTTGCTCGTAACGGGACACTAACTCAGGCTCATCGTTCAATGCCCACGCCCATCCCAACTGTTTGGCGCATTGCAATGGGTCTGCCGTAGAGCGCTCGTGATGCAAGAGCAATTGCCGTCGCAACTGCTCCATCTTTGCTTCCTCCAATCCCTGTTCGGCGAGTTGCTGAAGGGCTTGACGCCACAAGCGTTCGGGCAGATCGGTGGTTGGTCGCAAGCGTGCCACGAGAGTGATGGCGACGGCACCCCGAACGGGATTGGCAACCAGCGCCCACTCCCGAACCGCCCCCACTCGCCCAAAGATAGCGGGAGCAATTGCTTGACGAAAATGCAACATCAGTGCATCCATCGTCACCTTCTCACTCGCCGACATTTCCACCCGCCAACCAATGCCCCAAAAGGCTTCAGAGGGATGGCGCAACGGACGCACCAGGAAAGGCAAAAGGGTATCAATGGGCAAAGGGCGATGCACCATCGTGGCAGTCGGTGCAGCATCAACGCTTGTTGCCGAAAATTGCGAAGCGATGTCTGTCAAGGCATCCAAAGTCGCTCGGTCGGGAACGACAGCGATGAGTGCCATGTTCAGCGCACGAAAATGCTGTCGGTGGAATTGCCGAGCATCGTCCAGTGTCAATTGGGCGAGAGTGTCCAACCAGCCGACCGGTGGGTGGGCATGAGCGGTGCCTTCAAAGAGACGGGCTTTGAGCAGCGTTTTCATCGCCCATAACGGGTCTTCATGCAAGGCGAGCATCTCCAACCGCATCAGTTCCTTTTCCCGCTCCACCATCGCCACATCCACTCGCAACTCGGTTGCCATTTTCACCAGAAGCGGAAACGCCCGAAGAAGCAAAGAGGGTTCAGCGTGAAGGGAAAACGCCATAAAGTTTTGCCCCGTCTCGGGCACCAGCAATGCTCCCATGTTTTCCATGCGGATTTGAACAGTGGCATTGCCATAAGGGCTCAAGGGGAGCAAATGTTCCAACAAGTGCGCTGTCCCTTCTTTAGTCGGCGGGTCGTCGGCGCTCCCGCTTCGCACCCACAAACTGGCGACGGCGTAAGGAGTGTCGGGACGCAACACAGCAATCACTTGCATCCCGTTAGGTAGTTTTTGCTCAACAATTGCCAAGGAAGCAAAAAGCATCGCAAATCCCAACACCTTCCCCATTCGCTTCCGCTCACCCTTCGGCAGAAATAGGGTTGTGGCTCAATGGGTCAAGGCGTAGTAAACCAGGTTGACTCCGAAACGGAAAGCGTAGTCAAAGTCGGGTGGCAAGCAGGCACACATCGGTCCTGTCCACCGCCAACTTTGCCACGAGCATTCTTCGGCATTCTGCGAGTAAACGAGCACCAACCGTCCGTCCAATTCCATGCCTTCGTGGAAAGTTTTGCCGCCCCGACGGGCAGGGACAAGGCGGTCAATGCGGTAAGGGACGCGATAGATGGGATGGTCAGGCGGGATGGGACGAAGTTTCGCTTCAGGCAGCAAGGCTTGCAATTCGGAGCGCAACTCTGGTCTCAGTCGCAATTTGGCACTGCACTCGCTGACAAACAAAAAGCCGCCACCTTTCAAGTAGCGGCGCAGGCGTTCCCGCTCAGCGGGTGTTAAGTTCATCGGTTGGTGCTCGCTCACGAAGATAAGGAGGGGGAAGCGGAAAAGGTTATCGGTGTCCAACGAGACAACGACACGATGGGGGTAAAGGTGAGTCCAGCCTGTCCGTTCGGCGACATTGCGGATGAGGTTGAAATCGCTCATCGGGTCCACTCGCAAGGTGCTTTCCCGCAAGCGCAATCGGGCAATGGCGACGGTGTGAGGAGGCAACTTAGGAGCGGGCGGAAGCGGCTCCAACCGTTCTTCAGGTGCCACCGCTTCTCCAAGCGGTGGAGCGGGCGGCTGCCCTTTTGCCAAAACGACAACGACCACCACGATGATGGTCAACCAACCCAGCCATCTCATTACAGGTCACCTTCATCGGTGCAACTGGCGTTGATAGTTTTGCACGGCTTCGCGGTAAGCGGGGGGGAGGGCGAATCGCAGGACAGAAACGGGAGGTGGTTGAGATGGGTTGACAAATTTTGAACGCTCAGTGAATGCGGCGCCGCCCTTAACCCCTTGGAGCGCTTCGGGCACTTGCCGCATAGGAGGTCCGTGCTCAACAAATCGTCCCCAGTTGAGGTCGGGTTGTGTGGGCGTTTGTCCTTGACGGGCTTGTTGTTGCCCCTGGCGGTTGCCTTGTTGCCCGCTCAGCACTTGGGCTAACTCCCACAGCGTCTTCAAAACTTGTTGCTGTCGCTGCCATGATAGTTGTCCTGTTTCGCCTTCTGGCAAGTTTCGCTCCAACCAACGCAGGAACTCTTGGGCTTGTCCTAAGCGTTGGCGCAATTCGTTGGGCAAGGCATCGCCGAAAAATCCTTCCATGCGGCTGAGGGCTTGACGGATAGCACCTTCTTCCGCACCCAATTGGCGCAGCCGCATGGGCGGCGGTATTTGCCCGCGTTGGCGTTGCTGGTGCAACTGGCGCGTTTCGCGCAAAAGTTGTGCCTGTCGCTGTGCCAACGCCATCGCTTCGTTTTCCCCTGCCCCCATCTGTTGTGTAACCGAACCTTGCTCCATTTTCAAGGCTTGCTGCAAGGTCTCTGCCAACTGCCCCAATGCTGTTTCGGCTTGGCGTTGATGGGCAGCGGCTTGAGAGGGTTGCTTGCCAGTCTCTTGCTGCAAGGACTTGACAGCATTGCCCATATGCTCAACAGCTTTTTGCAGGAGATGGAGGGCATCAGGGGAAAGTTGCGGGACAGCCCGCAAGGCTTCGCGCAACGGGCGCTGCATTTGCTCCGCCCGCTGCTGCAATTGCTCTTGGCGTTGGGCGAGGGAGTGCAAAGTTGGTTGCAATGGCGACGGTGATGCAGGCAATCGCTCTACTTCACCCCACTCAGGCGGCAGGGGTGGGGTCAGTCGGGGCGGAGCCTTACTCTCCCAACTGGGAGGACGGCGGCTAATGGAGGCTTCGGTCTCACGGCGGAGGGCGGCTTGGTCGCGACGCAGGCGTTCGGTTTGCTCTAATAGTTGCGCCAGCAAATTTCGTTCTTGCCGATACAATTGTGCCAATGGACTTTGGGTCGGGGAAGTCAACCGTTCTTCCGCTTCCCGCAAATCTGTCAAGGCTTCATGGGTGTGCAATAGGGCTGCCTCTCGCACTTCCTGCTCCATTGCCGCTTGAGCCTGTTGCATCGCTTTAAGCGTCGGGCGGCGTTCCAGAACTTTTGCGACATCCTGTAATGCGAATGCGATTCTGGGTTCATCCAACTTCTCCCATCGCTTTGCTTCGTCCCGCAGGGCTTGCGTCAATTGCATCGTTCGTTGGGCAATTCGCTCCTGGGTGGGCAACAAGGACGAAGGACGCGCATGGCGGCGCAAGGCTTCGTGGACAGTTTCTTGCTGTGCCCGAAGGGCGCTCAACTCTTGGGCTAATTTCGCCAACCGTTGCTCGGCAAGGGCGCGCTCCAAAGCGTGTTGCATTTGCCACAACTCTTGCAGTGCCTTCATCAAGTCCCGCTGTTGAAGGTGCTCTTGCAAGTGAGCCAACCATTCTGCCATCCATTGGTTCGGAACGGGGACATTCGCCCACAGGGCTTGTTGCATCCATTCCCGCCACTGTTGCAACCAACGAGCCGAGTCTTGTTGCGTTTTCTGCCATTCGCCCTTTTGAAGCCATGCTTCCCATTGGCGCAACCGAGCCAACCACTCTTGCGGGTTACCCAGAAACTCTTCGGGCGCAGTGATGGGAATGGAAACCCATGCGGATGTCGCTGTCTTTGCACCCAAAATTTCGTCGTTGTCTTTCGCAATTGCCCGAACCCACAAATATTTGCCGAAGGCATCAGAAGGGATAGGGAGTGCCAAGGTTTGCTCCACTTGTGGGGCAGGAACGATTGTCAAGGGCACGAAACGCACTCGGTCAGGCAAGCCCTTGGCATCCCCCAAGCCGAATTCCAACGCTACAGTGCTCACGCCGAAATCATCTTCCGCCCGCACGGTCAAAGGGACGAAACCTCCTGCCATCACAGTCGTTGTCCCCGCAAGGAGATTCACGCGCGGTGGTTTGTCAGGACGGACGGAAATTGTCAACCAATCTGTCTCGCCGACAAAGCCAAAGCGGTCAACGAATCGCCACCGCACCCGCACAGGTGAAAGGATGACTTGCTCCCAGCGAATAGCACGACCGTCCAGTGCGAGAATTGGGGATGCGGGGAAGCGGGGACGCAGGGATAGGGGAAGGGCTTTAACACCCACCGTTCCCGATGGCAGTTCAATGAAAATGCGTTGCAAAGTTTCAGTGGCGGTCGCAAGGACGGTGACTTTGGAGCCTTTGAGGACGGTCATCGGTTGCCACTCGCTTGTGGAAAAAGTTGCAGAGGACAAGTTGGTGTAAGCGGGAGGATCAATGGTGACGAGCCATTCAACGATGCGTGGGGGCGACACAGCCCGCAAACGCAGACGGTTGCTGGACACTTTCCCGCAGATAGCGCGGAGAACGCCTGTTTCCAAAACGGTTAACTTAAAGACAAACTCGTTCTCACTTGCTCGTCGCATCGGTAAATGCTTCACGCCTTTCGGCGTTCGCCATTCCAACCAAACCGTGAGATGACGGGGCAAAGGATAGTCGTTGGGGGCGCGAGCGTGAACATTGACCTGCACTACCGAGCCTTTGAGGACCACGCCGTCGGCATCGTGGATGCGCACGGATAGTTGCCCGAAACGCTCAAAAGCGACGGCAGCCTGCGCATCGCGAGAAAGAGCCACTAACGCCCTGACTGAAAAGCCTTGCCTGTGAGCGAAAAGAAGGCTTACGATTGTCAAGGGGAGCGTCACAGCGAGGGTAAGAAGCGCTTGCTGTCGGTAAGGTTGCAGGAGGGATTGGAGCAACCCGTTGCGGGCAGCGTTTTCCCAAAGTTGCCATGCTTGGAAGATGGCAGCACGGGCGAATTGAGGCGAAACAAAAGGTTCATCGTCCCGAAGTTTTGTCAAGTCCAAGGCGTTGCGGAAATGCTCGCCCCCTAAAGCGTGGTCGGCTTCTGCGACAATGGAGGGGAATCGCTCCCGCACCAGTTGGCGGAAAACAACGACAAGCGCACTGAGCAGGGCGAAAAGGCTGCCAAAAGCGAGGGAGCGAAGAAGCCCAATGAGGGTGTGGGGGCTGAGGGAGGGAGCGAAAGAGAAGACAAGGGTGAAGGCAAGAAGGCACAGGCTTAAAACCGTAACGAGCCGAGCGGCGCCGATAGTGAGCAACAGAAAGCGGCGCCGCCACGCCAAAAGTGCCATCCCCCGCCACAATGCTTTCGCCGGTTCAAAGCGTTCACCGATAAGGTTGGAATAGCCGCGCACCATTGCTCCTTCGCTCGCTTTTTGCGGACAAGTTAGGACAGCGATTTTCGGCTCTGCGGACAATTATGGCGGCGCGGTGAAGGAATTGCCTTTTCGTAAGGGAGAGAGAAGGCGAAGGCGGGCTACCACGCCCACACTGAAGAAAGTTCCGCTTGCATGCGGCACAAGCGGGCAAACACTCCGTCCCGCTCCATCAACTCTTCGGGCGTTCCTTGCTCCACCAGTTCGCCTTTGTCCAGCACGATGAGGCGCTTAGCATTCTGGAGGGTGGAGAAGCGGTGGGCGATGGCGATGGTAGTTCGTCC
>Ga0209993_10060_pt1 | contig 18268 bp, 16 predicted proteins | sample Antgeofumaro1A2A_FD_188082 | JGI IMG/M metagenome (GOLD analysis project Ga0209993, IMG submission 188082) | Geothermal fumarole subsurface microbial communities from Mt. Erebus, Antarctica - 1A2A (SPAdes) (version 2) | ecosystem: Environmental > Terrestrial > Volcanic > Fumaroles | place...
TTAACGATGCGACCCTCGTGAGTTTCAATCCCACTATGGTGCGATTGCTACAGGATTGGTTCCCACTTGATGCCGATAAGTTGTTTGGTTTCAATCCCACTATGGTGCGATTGCTACACTATCCACATGCATAACAAAGGAGCGCGCCCACTCGTTTCAATCCCACTATGGTGCGATTGCTACAGAGATGTTGGAGATACGCCTAGACCCTCACTCTCTCGTTTCAATCCCACTATGGTGCGATTGCTACCGGCTGTGAGGGCTGCTCAGCAGCCGAAGCCGAATGCGTTTCAATCCCACTATGGTGCGATTGCTACGAGCATGTTCCCCTTGAAACAATCTATGCCGTTGCTGTTTCAATCCCACTATGGTGCGATTGCTACAGTCAAGGAAAGCAAGAGGGCTAAGAGGCTAGCCAGTTTCAATCCCACTATGGTGCGATTGCTACGGGTGTGATTAACTTGGTACCAACTGACCGAACCTAGTTTCAATCCCACTATGGTGCGATTGCTACAATACGTAGGGGAAACGCAAATGGAACTGGTGGGGCGTTTCAATCCCACTATGGTGCGATTGCTACCAAAGCGAAATGGCGGGTTTAAGGGTGAAAATGAGGTGTTTTTCGACCGCCTTTACCGTCGACCTCCGATCGACGAAAAACCGTAGGGGTTCGACGGCAACCAACCTGTCAAAATGGCGGCATTTTGGGCAAAAATTGCCACCACTTTTCTATTCGGCTTTCAAGGTGCCTAAAAGGGCTTAGGTCGACGGCAAGTATAGCGCATTGTAAAGGGAAGCGCAAGAGGTCAAAGGGCATTGACACCCTATTTCCTCTGCGCCATACTTTTCACACCCCGATTTGCCCCAAAGGAGGGGAAGGGAATGTTAAAGGGGGCGATAAGGGATTGGACAGGAAAACAAGCATTGGTGGCGACGGTAGGGATAGAGCCACAGGTGGTCACCCTAACTTTGGATGCTTTACGCTCAAAAGGCTTCACCGTTGAGTATGCGTTCGTGCTTCATCCCAACCCATCTTCCCCACCCCTCAGCGCTGCCTACCAGCGCTTGAAGCAAGAGGAGGCTTACTATAAGCGCCTCTGTCCGCCAGTGAAGTTTCATTTCGTGGCAATTCGGGATGGTGACCAATTCCCCGAAGACTTTGCCACTGAAGCCGATGTGGCAGTATTGCTGCGGGTGCTTTATAAAGTAGTGGTAGCCTTGAAGCGCAAAGGGGCAAGGGTGCATTTGTCCATCGCAGGTGGGCGAAAAGTGATGACAGCGATGGGAATGGTTGTAGCACAACTTTTGCTGGACGACCGTGACCATGTTTGGCATTTGCTTTCAGAAGGAGCATTATTGCAAAGCAGAGCCATGCATGCGAGAAATCCCAACGATGTCACTCTTGTTCCCGTGCCTGTGTTGCGGTGGAGTTTGCTGCCGTCAACGATTCAGGAATTGTTGGTTTGGGACGACCCTTATAGGGCGATAGAACGGCAAAAGCAATTGCAGGAACAACAACGATGGCGGCTTATCAACGAATTTTGGCGGAAACTGACCCCTTCCGAGCAAGAATTGGTAAAGGCATTGGTGAAGTATGGAGAAACAATAAAAGCATTAGCAAAGCGGTTAGGACGCAGCCCCAAAACTGTCGCTAACCAACTTCAAAGCATCTACGAAAAATACCGAGAGCATTTTGACCTGCCTCCCGATGCAAGGGTGAGGGGACGGCTTATAGCCGACTTAACAATTGCAGTTGGGTGAAATGACCTAACGAGATATGGGCTGAAATGCCTATATCGTGCTTGGATAGGAGGGCTATCCTCAAGGGTGTGATGATGAAATGGCACAATTGGAAGTCCGATTGGAAACAGTGACTCCGTTGTTTCTGGGAGGTTCAGACCCGCGCGGTGCTCCTGAGTTGCGTGCCGCTTCCTTTCGGGGTGTGCTGCGGTTTTGGCTGCGGGCGCTTTTGGGCGGCGTCCTTGGAGACCGGAATTTAGATGACTTGCGGAAGGCGGAGGCGGCCGTCTTCGGTAGCACCGACGCTGCATCGCCCGTGGTGGTGCGGATCCAATCTCAGGCAATTCGGACGATTCCGTTCTCTCAACTGGCCCAAGGGGATCAAGGAAAGCGAGCATACCAAAAACCAGGCATTGCCTATCTTTTCTTTGCCGCGCGCCAAACCAAGCAAGAACCAGAGCGAAGTGCCATCCGAGCAGGGACCTCGTTCCAACTGATCCTCAGCGAGCGGGCAGGTATCTCCGCTGAGACAGCACTTCACCGGGCTTATGCCGCTCTCTGGCTATTGACCCATCTGGGTGGTCTGGGAGCACGCGCGCGCCGCGGGGCAGGAGGTGTGCAAGCAACTCAAGTTCAAGAGCAACTGAAGGATCTGCCTCCACTGATCGTTCAGGCCACAAGTCCTGAGCAGTTGCAAAAAGAACTGATGGATGGTTTACAAAAGTTGCGTTCGATCATCTCTTCTCAGGGTTCCGCCAAGGTCAGCAATCCGTCTGCTTTCGATATCCTGCACCCCGACGTGTGCAAGATCTGGGTGCTCGACCGGACATTTGATTCATGGGTCGAGGCGTTAGATGCGATCGGTCAAGCAATGCAACAATTTCGGAATCGACGAGAACCAGACTACAGTAATGTAAAAAGTGCCGTTCAAGGCGCCCCATTAACGCAACCTGTTGAACGAGGAGCCTTCGGGTTGCCGATCATCTTTTATTACCGCTCCTTGGGCGGTCTGAAAGACACACTGAAAGGCAGCAATCACGACAGGCGTGCTTCACCGCTTGTGATCCGCGTAGTAAGGTTAGCAAATAATCAATTCGCTCTTGTACTGACGCAGTTCTACGCGGAACTGTTGCCGCCTTCAGAGCGCTTACTTTTGGAACGAAGTCATGGAGGCACCACGACAACCGGTCTCCCCGATTTGGGCCTGATCGACGCATTCTTGAAAGACCTTGACCAAAAAATTGCGCCACGTCTGGAGGTAACGGGATGGTGAACGACCGCTGGACTCGCAAAATTGTTGCGTTTCTCCACGACCCGCCGGATAAAGCGTTTAGCATCCCGGGACACAGGGAGCGGGCAAGGGAACTGCAGCAGATTGCTTTGGGCCGCGAGGCAGAGAAGGATGAGAAGGAATGTGCCAAAACTGCAGATCACATTGCCTCTGCCGCCGATCGTGTCAACCTGCCTCACGATCTGACCGTGAGTTGGAATAATACTAACGCTGCGTTGACGCACCCTCTGGCGGGGACAAAACTTGAATTGGGTATGATGTCAGAGATAAGCACGGCAGACACCATTGAAACGGCAAAGAAGGTAGTAGCCTCGCTCGTCGAGAACATTCCTAACAATAGGCTTCGTTTTCTGAGACTGTGGCGATGTCTTTTTGACGAATTGGCAAATGAATTTTCGAAATTAGGTGTATGGTTTAAGATATTGCCTGCTGAAACACGGCAGCCTGACCATCCACTTCTGCAACACCTTTCTATTACAGCAGCGATCGCTGACGCGCTACCGCAGCCGGCGTTGCTGATCTTTTCCATTGGTCCGGTAGAGGACTTCATCGCCGTCGCCCGTCGCACGCAGGACTTGTGGATGGGCAGTTGGTTGCTGTCTTACTTGTCATGGATGGCGATGAAGAATCTCGCTGAAGTATACGGACCCGACGTCATCGTCTACCCATCGCTACATGGTCAAGCACTGTGTGACTGGTGGCTGGCACGCGATCAGCAAGTGCCGATACAGAAGCCCAGCTCAAAAGATCTTGTTTTCGCCAGCCTACCTAACAGGTTCGTCGCGCTTCTGCCGGCATGTGAAGCACAGGAAGCAGCAGAAAAGGCAGCACAAGCAATCCAGAAAGGGTGGCAGGAGCTGGCCGAACATGTGTTCAGCGTTCTAGCAAACAAGATCATGCCTGCTGATACTAGCACTCAGCAGATGTGGAAGAAGCAAGTTAGCCGTCAGTGGGAGATCTACTGGATGGTCCTACCATGGGCAGGCAAAGATAAAAAAGATAAAGAGCAGGCCGATGCGGTTAAGGCCCAATTTGAAAGTGTAAGTTTCCTTGGCGAGCTAAGTGCAGACTGGGAATTTGGAAGAGTGTATCAGAAATATTCTGAAAAACCGTGGACGATAAATTGGGGTACGGTCTATAGTCTGCTTTACGATTTAACAGACCGTGCTTTTAGGGCCCGCAAAAACCTGCGGGATTTCCGACCCGGCGAAGAACAGGGCGAGAAATGCACCGTCTGCGGCCAGCGGGCGGCGTTGCGCTCCTTGCAACACGAGGCCCGAGATTTCTGGAAGACAGTAGCAGATAATCTTAATCTGCATCGCCAAGGACGCCACGAGATCAAACCGGACGGCCAAGAGCGCCTGTGCGCCGTCTGCACCGTTAAACGCTTCGTCCAACGCGAGGTGCTCCAAGATGAATTCGGGCTCCAGGGAGGTTTCCCCTCGACCAGCGAAGTCGCCGCAGTTCGCTTTAAGGAGCGCATCCTGGACAAACTGGCTGATGCGAGGGTTTCAGAGGCTTTGGACCATTTTCTGAGGCACGCTGAGCAAGTTCCCATCCCGAGGACGGTGGCAGAGAACGCCGTCCCTTACTTGGAGAAAAAAGCCGAAAGCCAATTCGGCCGGGATCTTTTGAAACTGGATGGTGAATACCTTTTTACTGACACCTGGACTCCCAAGCACCTGCGGGAGGTCAATCCCAACCTCACGGAGGAAGAAGCAGAAGCGAAAGCGCAAGAAGGACGCCGGCTCCTCGGCCGGCTGTATGAGGCGGTGGGCACCCAACCCAAAAAGTACTACGCCATCCTGTTCATGGACGGCGACCATATGGGCCGGTGGCTGAGCGGGACACATGAGGGCTTGGCACGGTTCAGCGATATCCTGCATCCGGAGGTCAGGCGGGCATTGGAAAACGACCTACAGTGGAGCGGAATCCTGGGTCAAAAACGCTTGATAACCCCCGCCGTGCACGCCACCATCTCCGGGGCGCTGGCGAACTTTTCCCTGAAACTCGTCCGCTGGGTCATCGAGGAACGCCACGCCGGACGCGTCGTCTATGCGGGCGGCGACGATGTGCTGGCCCTTCTTCCAGTAGATGATGTGCTCTCGGCAGCCCGGGAACTCCGGGCGCTGTTCTCCGGGGAAGTCCAAATCAAAAACGGCGACCTCCACGTGACGTTCGGCGACCCAACCTGCACCGGCTACACCGGCTACATCGTCTTCGGCGGGGAACTGCTACTTACGATGGGGCCCACGGCCACGGCTTCCATCGGCGTCGCCATCGCCCATCACCTGCACCCGCTGGACCTGGCCCTGCAGGCCGCCCGTCGGGCGGAGAAGGCCGCCAAGGAGACTTACGGGCGAAACGCCCTGGCGGTCGAGGTCCTCAAGCGCTCCGGCGAAGCGATCTCGGTGGGCACACAGTTTTACTCGCAGGACAAGCGCACGGACGCGGTCGCCATCCTTCAGGAATTCTGCGAGGAACTCCAGGCCGAAAAAATCAGTGCCAAATTCCCGTATGTCTTGAGCGCCGAAGTACGCACCCTCGAGGCGCTCCCGCGCGAAGCCCAAAAGGCAGAACTGCGCCGGCTGCTGAAACGGCATGCCGGGGAAAAACTCAGCCGCGAGGAGAAAGAAAAGCAGGCCCAAGAATGGGCAGAGAAACTGCTCCGTCTTGTCGCTATCCTCGAAGCCTCCCACGGGAATGAGGACAAAGGGCTGCCGAAGCCCCCAGGTCTGGAGCGTTTGACCAACTGGCTCCTGGTCTGCTCGTTCATCGTGCGGGGGAGTGAGCCATGAGTTTCGACCTGATCCTTGAGCAGCACGACGTGTGGCTGTTCCGGGACGGCCGGCCTTTCACCGCCGGTGAGGACATGCGGGCCCGGAGCCTTTTCCTGCCCACCCCCTTCACCGTCCAAGGGGCCATCCGCGCCCGCGTGCTCTTCTCCAGTTCGGTCAGCCCGGCCGATTACGCCGGCCCCAATCCCTCGCCTGCGGCGCATCGGGGTGCCGGGGCAGGACTACGGTCAACTGCGCCTGCAGGGTCCGCTCTTGGCCAGGCGCGAGAACGACGCCTGGAAACTCTTTTTCCCGCTTCCAGCGGATGTCGTGAAGGTCCCGGGGAGCGGTTATGCACTGGTGTCCCCATTGAAGACGGATGTGCTCCCTGTGCAAAGCAACATGCCGGATGGGTTGTTGAGTCTGTGGATTCGCACTATCGAGCGCGTGGGAGAAGAGCGGGGGTGGGTCTCCGAAGGGGATCTCCGGCGATACCTTCAAGGCCTGGCGCCAGAGAAGGTTTACAACGAATCCGACTTCGTCGTGCGGGAACATCGCTTCGGCATCGCCCTAGAGCAGGGCAAACGAACGGCGCGCGAGGCGCATCTCTACCTGGCCGAGTTCGTGCGCCTGAAAGACGACGTGGCCCTCTGGGTGCGGGTGGAAGGGATCCAGCCGGCGGATCTGGGCTCAGAGCGAGGGGTTCTGCAACTGGGCGGCGAAGCCCGGGCGGCGCACTATAGCGTCCACGAGGCCTGCGCCCTCGATTGGATGCCTTCCCCGGAAAAGGCGCTTCCCGAACGGTTCAAAGTCGTCCTGCTTACGCCGGCGTGGTTTGCCGAGGGCTGGCGACCCGAGGGCGGGGATTGGTCTAAGTTCTTCAAGGGTAAAGTGCGGCTGGTCTCGGCCGCCGTCCCGCGGTATCAACCCATCGGCGGCGCTTACGTGGACGACCAACGCCGCAAGGGCGCCTTCCAAAAGCCCATGCGCCGGTTCGTCCCGGCCGGTGCGGTCTATTTCTTCGAGGCCGAAGGCCATGTCCAGTGGACAGGCCAGCCCTTCACCGAAACTCCACCTGAGGAGGGCGATTTCGGCCACATTGGCTTCGGCCTTTTGGCCATCGGCAAGTGGAACTACGCGTAAAGGAGGGTCCTCCCATGTTCGACAAAGGCGCGCTGTTGTATCTCTATGCCGAGACCCCGGTCCATGCCGGCAGCGGCACCAGTCTCGGCATCGTGGACCTGCCCATCCAGCGGGAGCGCACAACGGGCTATCCCATCATGCAGGCTTCGGGACTCAAAGGGTGCCTGCGGGATGTGGCCCAGGGTCAGGATGCGCAAAAAGTCAAAATCGTCTTTGGTCCTGAGACCAACGCAGCCCATGAACATGCGGGCGCTTTATCCGTCGGCGACGCCCGCATTCTGCTTTTCCCCGTGCGTTCGCTGGTGGGCGTCTTCGCCTGGGTAACGAGTAAAGATGTGCTCGCCCGCTTCAAACGTGATGCTATGTTAGCAGGTTTGCAAAACGTGAATTGGACCGAGACGGGTCCGACCCAAGATAACACGGCTTTGGTGGCCCCGGGAAGCGCCGTTGTGGCGAACAATCGGGTTGTGCTCGAGGAATTCGCCTTTACGGTGCAAGAAGATCCCGGCGTCTTAGCCATCGGCAACTGGTTCTCTTGTAATGTCTTCCCGGAGGGGGACGAGTACAAGTATTGGAAAGAAGCGCTCCCCTTGCGACTCGTGATCCTCCCCGAGACCGCCTTCCGGGACTTCGTGCAGTTTTCGACCGAAGTCATCAGCCGGATCCGCCTGGACGATGAGAAAAAAACTGTCGCCCCAGGCGCGCTCTGGTCGGAGGAGCACCTGCCTTCGGACACGCTGCTTTACGCCACGCTGTTTGCCAGCAAGCCCCGCGTCGACAATCCGCCGTCCGATCTTCAGGATGCCCAAGCCGTCCTCAGGTTCGTGAAGAACTGCGTGGACGGCAAGCGCCTGCAGTTGGGCGGCGATGCCACCGTGGGCCGTGGTGTGGTCAAAGTTCGTATGGGAGGTGTGTAGCCGTGAAGCCATCCCTTCAGCAGACCCTCGGTCAGAAACGGGCAAGGCAAGCCTGGGAAGACGTTCAAAGCGTTGTCAATAGGGCTGACGATTTCAAGAAGAAATACGGCAGTTTGGCGCGCAAGGTGCTGACGCTCATTCAAACCAACGGCCTGGGCCAGACGCTGGCGTTTTTGCGCGCGAAAGGCAAAGACGATCCCGCTGACGCGCACAACGTGCTCTTTAAGCACCTGTCTCAATGGACTATGAGCCAGGTTGCTCCGAACGCCGGGTCGCAAAACCTGCTCGAGTGGGTGCTGCAGACGTATAGCAACAACTACCGCTGGGCCACAGCGGAAGCCCTCGCCTATCTGGCCTGGCTGAAGCGCTTTGCCGAAGCCGAATTGCCAACAGAGGAGGGGGAGTAAGATGGCTCGACCTGGACAACCGCGGCGTGGGGAAAGCGCTCAGCGTTCACAGGGACCGCAGGAGATGTATCCCCTTCCCCAGGACACCCGTACCCTCGTGGAATCCCTTGCCGACCAATGCCTCAACTACGGCCTGCGGGTGGACCGCCTGCTGCGCTGCGATGTCCAAACCTGGGACCTTACCCCGCAGTCCAAGGAACGATTTGCCAAGCGAGTCGGCGGGCGAAAGATTCTGGATTTCAAAGAGCCTGATGATCTCGCTCGTCTCATCCGCGCCCAGAAAGCCCGCTGGGACGCGATGCTCCGGGACTACGAGGGGCAAGGCTATACCGTGGAGCGACTGCCCATGCGGGCCGTTAGCCGCGTGATCGTCGGTCTGGGCGCCGAAAGTGTGTTGGAAACTAGCATCCGCCTGCACCGCATCTACGGCTTCCCGATCATCCCCGGCAGCGCCCTCAAGGGCTTGGCGCGTTCATATGCACTATGGAAACTCGCTGAGCAGTTGGGCGTGCCCGCTTCCTCTATTTGTAAACTAGAGGAATACCTCGACGAGCCTAATGAAAAACGGCGGGATCAAAAGCTTGGCGAATTAAAAGGGGACTCGGCCATTCCCGCTTCTGCGCCCCTGCAACAGTTGGGCGCTAACGACATTGAGGAAATGGTCAAGCCCATGAGGGACGTCTACGGAACGGTTGGCAGCGCCGGCCAGGTCATCTTCTTCGACGCCGTTCCGGCCGATCCCGATAGCCTCAAACTGGACCTCGACGTCATGAACCCGCACTACAGCGACTATTACCGGGGTGGGAGCACGCCGCCGGCGGACTACCTGAACCCTGTCCCATTCTTCTTCCTCGCCATCGCCCCGAGGAGTCGGTTTCTGTTTGCCGTTGCTTCCCGGAAGAGCGAACTGGCAAAGCAAGCCTGCGAGTGGTTGCAAAAGGGTCTCCAGGAACTGGGCGTCGGGACCAAGACCGTCGCCGGATATGGGTTGTGGGAGGTATAATCCATGCAGGAGCGCACCATCATCACGACCGTCGGCATGTCCCTGCTCACCAACGCCCAGCGGGACCTGGGGTTGCCCCGGGAAAAACCGCCGGGCCCAACGGAACTGGCCCAGTACCTTCAGGACACGCCCCCCGAAAAAGCGAGCGCAGAGACCAACTCGCTCTCCCGCCTCCTGCAGGAGGGAGACCACATTATCTTCCTGCGCTCGCAAACCGAGGAGGGCCAACGGTGCGCCGAGGCGCTGGCCCGCCACTACGAAAACCAAGGCCATCCGAGCCGCGTGGTCGAGGTCCCAGACCTCACCTACACGGAAAGCCGCTTCAAGATGCGGGGCCTGCGCGCCCTGGTCGCCACGCTCATCGGACACATCCGCGAGGAACAAGGGAAAGGCCGGCAGGTGCTCATCAACGCGACCGGCGGCTTCAAGGCGGAGATCGCCTACGCGACCCTGGTCGGCCTGCTCTTCGACGTGCCCGTTTACTACATCCACGAGGCCTTCCGGGACATCATCGAGATGCCGCCCACGCCCATCGGTTGGGATTATTCCCTGCTGGCGGATCATGAGGAGTTTTTCGAATGGATCTCCACCGATCTGCGGGAGACCCGCGAGGTCGATGCGCGGCTGCGGGGCCTGCCCGAGGAGGTCCGCTTGCTGCTCGTGGAGGAAGAAGGTTACACCCTTCTCTCGCCCGCCGGCGAGGCGTTCTACGAAGCCTACCGGAGCCGGAAAGACGCCACGGCAGGCACCCCCATCTGGCTATCCGGCGCCGCCTGGCGGACCTACCGCGATGCTGTCCCGGACGTCCAGGCGGGTTTCCGGCGGGTCCTGGAAAAACTGCGTATGCGGGAAGTGTGGATCCGGCGCTCGGAGATCCCGAGGAATTCGGACTGCCAGGTCTATCCCCGGGGCCACCGGGACGAGCGGGTCTTTTTCTACGAGGAAGACGGCAACATATATGTCTGCGAACTGGCGCGCCACAGCGATAAGAGCTACGAGCGCCTCCTCGAGCGGGGCGTGCGGCGCGCCCACTACGGCGGCTGGAAACGGTTGGAGGGATAGCCTTTTGAGCCGACATCCGCATTTTACGGGGGCTTGTCCCCATCCCATCGTCCGGCCTGTGGAGGGAAGCCTGTGTCAAGTTATGACTTTCAGCGGTGTGCAAAGCACATTCTGAAAACCGGCCAATCGGTCCTCATCATTGCACCGACCGGCTTGGGAAAGACCCGAGCCGCACTTCAGCCATTTATCCAAACCTTGAACGGCAACTCCTTGTTTGAAAGACTTCTTGGCACGCGTCTGATCTATACCCTGCCCCTACGGGCACTGGCTCGGGGTGTCGAGGAGGAACTTCAAGGCTTAAACGCCTCTTTACAACCTGTCGTCCATCACGGAGACGAACCGGAAAGCCAGTTCTTCTCGGAGAGATGCATCATCACCACCATAGACCAATACCTGACGGCTTTTGCCGGCGCTCCCCTATCATGGGCATCACACCTCAGTCATGCAGCGGCAGGTGCTGTGCTCACCAGTTATTCTGTATTTGATGAGGTGCATCTGCTCTCCGCCCAAAAGGGACTGCCGCTCCTTTTTGCGATGCTCTATCTCCGCAAACGTTGGGGCTTGCTTTCTTGCGTGATGACGGCAACATTGCCTCCTTCCGTGATTAACTTTCTGCAAGAATACTGTGGGCTCGTAAAGATAGAAGCATCTGATAGCGACATCCAGCAACGGGACGGTTGGCGGAAGGTGTCTCTGGAACTGGTCGGGAGCCGTCACCAGGGTTCCTCGTTCTCCTGGGATGAGAAAAATGAAACCGCCTTGGCAGAGTTTGTTCAGGAGAAATGGGAGCAATGGAGTCGCCTTGATGTGGATGGCCCGCAGAAGATCATCGTGTTCGTCAACACGGTAGACCGAGCCGTGAAAGTTTATGAGGAGCTCCGCCAGAAGAGTCTAACCAATGCTCCCAAGGTGCTCCTCGCTCACTCTCGCTTCACGCAAGACGATCGCAGGCTGGTAGAGGATGACCTTCAGCGCTATTTCGGCAAGCAGTCTTCCCAAGAGCCGGCTATTCTTGTTACCACACAGGTTGCCGAAGCCGGGCTGAACATCTCTGCACCGCTGGTCATCACGGAACTCTGCCCGATGGATTCGCTCATCCAGCGGGCCGGACGGTGCCAGAGGTTCAAGCCGAATGCTGGACAACAAATGCGAGGGAAGATTCTGGTCGTGAAGCCTTCAGGTAGCCAACATGAGAATGAGAGATGGTACATTCCATATAGAGATACAGTCCGCCTCCTTCCAGAAGGTGTGAAATCATCCCAAAGGGAGAAATCTGTCCCTGCGATAGAATTGACTCGTTTGACGCTTGAGCGAGAAGTTCACGATTTACCTTTGAACTTAGATTGGGCCAAAGAGCAAGACCTCATCCAGAAATCTCTGGATCGTCTCTACGGCGCCTATCTTTCCGGGACTACTGATCTCGAGTTCCAAAGCGGTCAAGAACCTTTCCAGTCACTCTATAATCTTTACAAGAAGAAAGAAGCCGAGGAAGGAGAAGAATTCCCAGAACCAGAGGAGGAGGCAGAATGAACAAAAAGGTTCTTACACCTTCCGATGCCCTTGCAGCGTATGAGCGAGCATTCCGGTTGGGAAGTCCCTGGGAAGTTGAAGAACTCTTGCGGGAGATGCTCAATGTGCAGGTTGCCGTAGTGGATGATAAAGAGAGGGCGGAGGCTCAACTTCGTGAGGGAAAACGGCTTAAGACAGTTTCCGTTCCCTACGGTGTCTTTTTGAAGAAAATCAAAGGCAAAAAAGTCTATCTCCTAGATCCGACTGCCCAGAAGGGCGGGAAAGCATTTTTGGACGAAGCAGTAGATGACGACATCGCCCCTAACCGCACCTATGTATTGCTTGCGTCTGAAGCCGGCTACCATCCCCAAAAAGGGCTTACGTTCGAGGGGCAAGGGCAACCCACAGGCTTTGAGGATATGCCCGACGCAGAGAATCGGGAAAAGCGCACGGAAGGCAAATTTCAGACATGGAGCGAGCACACCCAAGGGGTTTGGGAACGTTCTCAGCGTATCGTGGACCTTTATCGCCCGTTTGTAGAATGCTGGGCAGAAAAGGTCTTGGGATTAGAGGATACGCGCAAGACCGATTTTGTGGACACAGTCCTTTGGGCTATGCGGGCGGCCGTACTGTTTCATGACATCGGCAAGCTGAACCAAAATTGGCAAGATATCGTTTGGGAGAATGAACAGAAAATAAGTAACCAACATAACACTGATTTCATCGCCAGAACGAGCCCTGTGCCAGATGAGCAAATCCGTAGTCAATTGAAGAAGCCTCCGTATCATGCACCTTTTGCCTATCCTTTCGTGAAGACGTTTCTACGCAAAATATTGGGTGATTATCGCTTCTTGGACACCATCGCATTGGCCGCCGCTCGGCATCACAGCCTGGAAGTTAGCGGAGCAATTAAGGCTAACGAGTTCCAGTGGGCGCAGTTGGGAAATCAATCCGCCCAGGAATGTCTCAATCAGCTGGTTCAAACCGTACTTGGTTCGTTAAGCGACGAGGAGAGTCGCCGGCTGGAAGAGGCGCTGCAAGAAGCCTCGAATGCGGTCACGCAGTCTTCACAAGCCGATGAGCCGCCGGGACCGACGGATGACTTTTATTTTCTTTATTGCCTGACCAACCGGCTGGTCAAGGTCTGTGACTGGGAAGATGCAGGAGATACGCAAATTGAGTTGAGGTGAATAGCCATGGGACTGCCGAAACCGTTGGCGTTGCCGAAGGAAACTTTCTACGTTGACAAAACGGGTTTGCCGTTTTACGACGCAGCCCGTCTCATCGGCGTCGCCCATCTTTTCTTCGGAACGGCATCTGCCGAGGTAGAGGATAAAGGGTCTCATTGGGAGGTTCGTGGTCCTTCGGTGACGCGGGACTATAGACAAATCGAATGGGTTATTGAGGAAGGCAAAGAGAAAGCACACGATTTTTCTCAGAAACATAAACAGATTCAGAAGGCGCTCAATTATGTCTTAAATAACAAAACCAATGATTTCAGGGGACTACCTGAAAGCAAAGGTGAATACCCCGCCCTGAAAGAATTTGACGCCGGACTTCAATATGGGCCCCGAGGAATAGATCCCCTTAAAGACCCAGTAGTCGTTAGTAGTCAAGGGACGAAACCAGAGAAGCAAGAAAAGAGATATCGGCTTTCTGCGCACGACTTGGTTGCTGCATCTTTAGGGTTTAGCTTTTCCGCAAGAGCATCATCTGGTGAGCAGCGTAGTTATATCTTGCCAGTGTTCCGCGAAAAATTCGTGTTAAGCGGGACATTGACTTACTTACGAAATTTCAATCACTCAGCGGGTGGATTTGTCTCAGAGGTTCTTGCTGCTTTGTCTGTGTTGATTGATCTGGTAGGAACGAAGTTGCCTGTTAGTGATTTCGTATATACACGAATCTTTGGGCGTAATGTCTTCTCCTCCAGTGGTTATCTCGGCTTAGAGAGGCTTTGCACCTACTGGTGGCGAAGAGTTGTTGAAGAAAGCAACTCAGATGCTCTACGTTTGCTTAAGGAGTTCCGTCTGTTTTTAGCGAAAACAGCTAGTCGTACTACTCATAACCAAGTGCAAGATTTAGCCCGATGGGTGGCAGATTTTGTTGCCAATCCAAATGTAGATGCCCTTGTGAAAATCCAGCAACTCAAAGCCCGCATTATGGTTGCCCATCAGGGTCAACCGATCCAAGGCGATGACTGTGCTCTACAACTTTTGAATCGTTCGCAAAATTTAAAGGAGGTGAAGGAAATGATGGCAATGCAATTGCCTGAGGTACCGTGTCAGGTAAGCGAAGCACTTGCCAAGGCACTGAGGTTTGACGAGAAAGGGTGGATGAATCAATTCACCCGCTTAGAAAACGCCGGGACGTTTTCGCAATTCATTCAGCAAGTCGAGCACATCATCTCTCGGGGTTACTACAGGGAGCAGCAAGAAAGCGGTCAAAATCCCGATATCCGACAGGCACTTACACGGGCGAGGAATATTGCCGAAGATCTCCGTAAGATAGAAAGCCAACTTCGGGATGACCGTTCGTTTCGGGCTTGGAAGGCAATCTTCCTCTTGGACGTCCTGAGTCGTGCTCGTTTCCGGAAAGAAAGTGCTCCGGAATCTGAGGAAGCATCCGCTTCCGAAGAAGCATCAGAGTCTAAAACCGAGGAGGGATAAGCCATGAAGTACAAAAGCCTTGCCATTTCGTTCCGCATCCAGTTGGGCTTCCATGCCGCCAATAACGAAGGCGCCGGCGGCACCAATGTGATGGAGCCCCGCCGCATCACCGTGGGCGACAAAGAATACGACGGCATCAGTGGCGAGATCGTGCGGCACCATGTTCTGGAACATTTTGTTGCATTATGCCAGAGCAATGGTGTTCCGCTTCACCAGCGGTGTCAAGGATTAGTGCCCGATAGGTGCAAGAATGAAGTCAAGACGTGGATGAGCACACAAAACCCCAAAATTTCTAAACTGGTTCCTGATCAGCATTATGCAACTCTAACCAAGAAGATGATAGAGAATTGTGCTTTGTGTGACATCGGAGGATATCTCGTCGCCCTTCAGAGAAAACAGGATGGTGTAGAAGGCACTTTGAAGAGAGACTCCTGCTTTGAAATCGGCTGGCTCATCACCGAACATCCGGCTGTAGTGAATTACACCCAGCACAGCGCTTATGATCCCGATCCCGAAAAGCACAACCTGTTTGTTCAAAACATGCGTATTGGCGTTTACGGTGGCGTGCTCCGCGTTGACCTGGACCGCATAGGCTTCAACGACTGGTGGTGGCTGGGACAGAACGTGAGTCGATACGCGATTTCGGATGCCGAGCGCGCCAGGCGGATCCGGCTCCTCCTTGAGGCAATCCGGCAGTGGCTCCTTTCACCGACCTTCGCCAAGCAGGCAGGTTGGCTGCATCACCCGGACGGCACGTTTGAGGGCGCCATCGTGCTTTCTACCGATGGACCTGCGCCATTTTACTCGCCCATCAAGTTCGAGTTAGAGGGAGGCAGCCCCGATCGTCCGGTTATCAAACCCAATCCACACTATCGTCAAATCCTCAGGGACCTGGCAACAAGGTGTGACAACACGTTGGAGGTCAAGGAGTTCAACAATCCTGCGGAGTTCAAAGAGAAAATGAACCAAGTCATTGAAAATTTCCGACAGTAGATATCGGGATCAACAAACCGACCGGAAGGTGAAAGCCATGCCCCGTAGGAAGAAAGCGCAAGTTGATGTTCGGGAAGGGCAAGCGCAGGTGACCGGTCTTTCACCGAGGTATTGGCTGAAGGCGGTATATCACTGCCACGTCTTCCACTACCGCATGCCTGAGACCGTCGCCATCGCTGCCGTAAATCCCTTCGTGCCCTCGCCTCTCACGGTGAAGATGGCGCTCATCGCCGCGCTCCTCCAAAAAGGGGATGACCAGTCTGCTCAGCAATTAGCCAGTTATCTCCCACAGATGGAAGTGAGAATCGTTCCGCCGAAATCGGCGTTTTCCTTCAAGGCATTTCTGAGATACCACAGCGTTCCAGCCGTTGAATCTGCTGGGGGCTTGGATGAATCCGGCAGTTACTACCCCTCTCGCCCGCATACTCGTGAGTTTGCGCTTTTGGAAGACTCAATCGCTATATTTTTGGGCCTGCCAGACAAGTCCATCGTGGATATCGCCAGAAATGCCCTTGCGAACATTCGGTACTTGGGTTGCAAGGATTCGCTGGTCACCTGCTGGGAGGTTCAAGAAGTTGATGAAAGCGAACTGAGGAATGCCAAGACGGCGCAGCGTTTGAGTACGGATATTGGAGGCCCAGTAATCCTTGCGGCGGATTTTGAGTCTTCTGCCAAGGTGGAACTCCAAGACCTCATTCCTGGTTCACGAAAAGAGGAGCATTATCGGCGCCCCCCTTATGTTTACGTTCTTCCGGGACAAATCATCGTCAAGGGTCGGACACGGATTTTCTGGTTGCAGGGGGGTGATGGAAAATGAAGGTTCATTGGACGGGCCATCCTTTCGTGGATGCAGGGTTGGCGGCGGTGGCAGCGGTTGTCAAGGTAGCAGCCCTGGAAGACCTGACGCCTGAAGACCTGGAAAAAGCGGCTCGGGAAGTGGAACGAGTCCTTCTTAGTGACCAGGCTCTGGGGCTGGGAGTAGAGAGGGCATTCGCAAGAACAACAATGTCCCAAATCTTTCCCAACAGTCCCCTAGTGAACCCGCGTAATTGGAGGGGAAGAACGAACGAGGAGAAGGTGGAGAATGTCCGGAGAAAGTTCCGGAATGCCCTTGCGGAACAACTCCAGAAGGCAAAAGTCTGCCTTCAGAATGAGGGGGGTCAGTCCTTCTGCACCGCTTGCGGTCGGCGGTGTCCCGAAGAAGCGACGGTGTTCGTCCGCAAAGATACCATGCCCCTTCTAAGTGGCATCGTGAATTTTTATCCTGCTTTCGCATATGGCATGCGCCTTTGTGGCTTGTGCGCCTTCGCCGTCCACCCTTTCTTTCTGATGTCCGTGATGCGCACTGGCGTCTATAACCGTAAACGCCTATTATGGTTCCTTCATACCCAGGCTTTACCCATCGCAAAAGAGGTTTCCTTCCGCTACGGCTGGTTTCACTTCAACCGTCTCATCGCCGCCAATGAACCCCTTGACCTCTTCTCAGGATGGGAAACAGTCGGAGATGCCGGAACGGTGCTCTACCTGTTCTGTGAACTGCTGGAGAACATGGGTGATCGGCTCCGGGAAATTTACCATCATCCTTCCCCGACGACCGCTTATGTGTTCTCCAATCACCTTTTGTCCACTTTTGTCCACCCTATCCCCATCCCAAACGACCTTCTCCGTTTCTTCGCACACCTTCAGCTCCGTTCTCGTTTCGCTTTTCAGCGGTTCTGGTGGGAACTGCTGAAAGTCCCATCGGGCTTAAAAGGGCAGGAACGGGAAGCTCGTGAGAAATTTGTCTCTCAGGTTGCCGATCGGCTTTTGAACACGCAAAGCATTCTCCGATCCTGCCTTGACGATGAAACGCCAAAACTTCGGGGCGGGTGGCTCGGACATCGTTTGTATCTTGAGGAGGTGGTAATGGAAATGTCGAAGACGAAATTGGCGGTTCTGGAACAATTGGGAACTCAAATCGCTCAAAGTGAGGACGCCAAAAAGCGTATCGTGGAACTGCAAAAGGCACACCGGAATGAACTTTATGGCATCCTGCTGCGCTATGTCCGTGAGGGATGGCTGAAGCACGACGAATTTTACACCCTGCTTCCCCCCGGCGATTACGGGGCTGCCGAAGCAGTGCGGGACATTTTGCTGGCGGTGATTTACGAGTGGCAGCACTGCCAGCAGCAGGGTGAGGAATTTCCGTTCATGGAAGAGGTGCCGTCCCTTCCATCTCCTGATGAGACGCTTCAACGCATTCAGGCGATCGGTGAGCGGCTTGTTACCGGGCTGCCGAACCTGAAACGCTGGATCGGCGAGCTCCAGACGGCAAAATCCCCTCAGCGCATCCGGGATGTTTATCTCACGGCGCTCCGACGGGGCGCTTTACGCTTTGACGATTTTGTCTTTCTTGCACCCCTTGATGACCTATCCCGCATGTGGCTTTTGCGGGACTACCTTCTGGCGTTCCTCTTTGAACGGGCAAAGGAAGCTTTGCCCGAAGAGGAAGAAATTGCTGTCGGGGCTGAGGAAACTCCTTTGATCGGAGGTGAGGGATGATGGCGTATCCCGTTTTAACGGGCGCCGTTTTGATTGAAGCCAACGGAGCAGCCCTGAACAACGCGGGGTTGGAAAAAGGACTGGTGGAGAATAAAATCGTCGTCAAAAAGATCCGCATCGGGCAGCTCCGCTTCCCTTATGTCTCAGGGCAGGCGTGGCGGCGCTGGTGGCGGGAAGTCCTTTATGAGGACTTTGGGTGGACGCCCAGTCCGGTGACGC
>Ga0209993_10061_pt1 | contig 17739 bp, 14 predicted proteins | sample Antgeofumaro1A2A_FD_188082 | JGI IMG/M metagenome (GOLD analysis project Ga0209993, IMG submission 188082) | Geothermal fumarole subsurface microbial communities from Mt. Erebus, Antarctica - 1A2A (SPAdes) (version 2) | ecosystem: Environmental > Terrestrial > Volcanic > Fumaroles | place...
GACATGGCAATGCGGTCACAAAATCTGCTCCATCTCGCCCCAGTTGTTGCCGACTTTAATTTCGGCAACCAGCGGCACTGTTAGTCGGAACACGCTTTCCATCGTCCGCTTGACAAACTTTGCAACTTCCAAAACGTGTTGCTCTGACACTTCCAGCAGTAACTCGTCGTGCACTTGCAGAGTCATTTTAGCATCGTAACCCCGTTCTTTCAAACCGCGCCACACAGCGACCATAGCGGCTTTCATAATATCAGCGCTGGAGCCTTGAACCGGCGTGTTGATGGCAGCCCGCTTGGCAGCTTCTTGTAACCGTTGGTCGGTATTGTCAATGTCGGGCAGGAAACGGCGGCGGCCGGAGAGAGTGCGCACGAATTTATGTTCACGAGCGAAGGCAACGATGCGGTCAATGTAGTCTTTAACCTTTGGGAACCGCTCAAAGAAGCGCTCAATAAGTCGTTGGGCTTCTTCGGGTTCAATTCCCAGTTGTTGTGCCAAACCGGCGGCGCTCATCCCGTAAGCGATGCCGAAGTTGAGGACTTTCGCTTTACGGCGCATCTCTTCGGTGACTTCTTCGGGCTTGACACCGAAAACACTCACGGCGGCTTGAGTATGGATGTCTTCGCCCCGCTCAAAGGCGTGACAGAGGGCTTCATCGCCGGAAAGGTGAGCGAGGATGCGCAACTCAATTTGCGAGTAGTCAGCGCTGATAAGTCGGTAGCCTTTCGGAGCGATGAAAGCGCGCCGAATTTTCTTGCCCCAATCGCCTTTCGCCGGGATGTTTTGCAGGTTCGGCTCGGAAGATGCCAGCCGTCCTGTTGCCGTTCCTGTTTGGTCATAGGTGGTGTGGACGCGGTGGAACTCGTCAGCGGCGCTCAACAACCCTTCCACAAAGGTGCTCCGCAATTTCGTGAGCTCCCGAAATTCCAGCACCCACCGCGCCATTTCGTGCTCTTTCGCCAACGCTTCTAACACAGGGGCTGCTGTTGACAATCGCCCACTCGGCGTTCTCTTCGGCGAGGGCAACTTCAACCGGTTGAACAGCACTTCGGCTAACTGCTTTTGGGAGTGGATGTTAAAGCGGATGCCTGCCAGTTGGTAAATGCGCTCTTCCACTTGGCGACTGGCGAAAAGCAATTCTTTGTCCAGCCAGCGCAAATAGCCCACATCTATCAAAACCCCGTGCCGTTCCATGTCCATCAGAACGAAGAGCAACGGCATTTCCACCCGCTCCCACAGTTCCCACATCTTTTCTTCCCGAACGTCCCGCTCCAAGAGGGGAGCAAGTTCGGAGAGGGTAAGGGCGCGCTCGCAAAGGCTGGCGGCAGAAGGAGCGATGGGGAGCGTTGGTGTTTGCCATGCAATTTGCCATTTGGTTGTTGTCCGCCGCTCCAATGCGATGGAGACAAGGTCGTAGTCCCTCTGTCCGGGATGGAGCAAGTAAGCGAGCAACTTGGTGTCGGCAAAGCCGTGAGGGCTCTGCCCCAATCGCTCCACCTCTTCTTCCCTTAACCGCAACGGATGGAGCATCTCCTTGAAGCCGTGCCCTTCCTTGACAACGCTCGGGTCGCTTAACAGGGTCAACAAACGCTCTCGCACAGGTGAGGAAGGGGGAAGGGCTGTTGGTGTGTGGGTGGAAAGCAAACCGTTCGCTTCCACTTCTTCCAATGTCTTTGTGTCCGTCACATAGACGACTTGGTTGCCCCAGGCAAGGGCGAAACCCCGCAAGGTGGCAGTGCGAGAAGCGCCCATGATGTCCAGTGCGATGGCGACGCGTCCGTGCTGGCGGACGGCTTTCAAAACGTCTTGCCATTCCTGCTCGGTCGCAACGATGCGCCCTATAACTGCCTGCTGGTCACCGAGAAGGTCCATTAAGCCCAATTCCGTAAGCAAAGTGCGCATCTCCAATCGGAGAAGCATTTGAGCCGTTTCCTTCGTGCGCAGCCGCCACTTGCTGACTTCTAACTTCGGTAGGTCAAGGGCGAGGGGGGCATCCGTTTTGATGGTCGCTAACTGCTTGCACAATTTGGCTTGCTCGGCGAAACGGGCAAGATGTTCTCGTAAGCGGGGAACCGGGATTTGGGAAGCGTTTTCCAGCACCCCCTCCAGCGAGCCGAATTGTTGGAGCAATTCTTTGGCGGTTTTCTGGCCAATACCGGGCACACCGGGCAGATTGTCCGAAGGGTCGCCGGCTAATCCTTTCAGGTCAGGGACAAGGTGGGGCGGAACGCCGAATTCCTGACGAACCCGTTCGGTGTCGTAGCGTTCCATCTCGCTGATGCCCCGCTTTGGCATCAAAACAATCACGCCATCACCGACCAGTTGAAGGGCATCCATGTCACTGGTGACCAGCACCACTTCCACGCCCTTCTGTCGGGCTTTTTGGACGGCAGCCCCCATCAAATCGTCGGCTTCGTAGCCCTCCAGCTCCCAAAAAGGGATGCCCAGCGTTTTGAGCACCTGTTTGAGCAATGCCACTTGCGGTCGGAAGGCGTCGGGGGCTTTCGCTCGGGTGGCTTTGTAGTCAGGGAAGGAACGATGGCGGAAAGTAGGGGTCGGAGCGTCAAAGGTGACGACGAGGTAATCGGGGCGCTCTTCCCGCCACAACTTCAGCAGCATCCGCAAGAAGCCGTAAAGGGCGTTGGTGGGCGTACCGTCCTTCGTGGAAAGTGGCGGGACGGCGAAGAAAGCACGATACAGCAAACTATGCCCGTCAATGATGACCAATTTCGCCACTGCGTTTCACCTGCCTTGGGAAAAAACCATCCACCAAATTCTAGCGCCTTAAGCACCTGCGCCGCAAAATGAGTCGTAGCAATCGCACCATAGTGGGATTGAAACTCAGGCAACTGTCTGCAAGACACGGTAGATGATGAAAGCCAACGGCAAGCCGACAAGGGAAGGAAGGAGCAAAGTCAAAATGGCTTGACTGAGGGTGAAGCGGTAAGTTTCCCGAACAGCGACAACGGTAAGGACGAGCCACCATGCGTGGACACCCAAGGCGAAGACAAACCAAAGATGGCTCACAAAGCCCGTGTTCAAATCTGGCTCAGCGAGAGCGACAGCGAGGAGGGCAACAGGAAGCACGAGTAGCAAGGGAGAGCAGGCAATAGCCGTGGACGCCAGTAAACTCAACCCCCGTGGTGGTCCGCCCAGTAACTCCGCCACCAAGTTGAGGATAGCGGCTTTGAGAAACCAGAGAGCAGGCGGGAACACGAAGGCGTAGAAAACCACCCAACCCCACGATGGAAGGTTTTTGATGAGCCACGAGGCAACAAACCCACCGTTCTCGTCCGCATAATGAGTGCCTAATGACAAACTGAGCCCTTGCAGCAAAGTGAGCCATAAGGCGGCAAGGATGGGTTTCTCGTCAGCGGCTCGTTGCAAGGTCGGGACGGGACGAACGAGCACACTCAAGCCCCACCCAAACGCCTCCAAAAAACTTCGCACAAAACGAGATTGACGCCCAACCTGCCAACCGCTAACCAATTTCTCCATCGCACCGCTCAGTCGGTCACGAAGAGCGGCAACGCGCTCCATCGTTCACTCACCTGCCTGACAGAAAATTGACTATCCGCACAAATGCGGTCATTGTCCCGCATCACCAAACTCACCGTAAGTTTGCCATGCCTTGCCAGAGAAGGGTGGCAAGACCAAGCCCTAACCGTCCATCCACATGCAAAAGCAACGGGTCATGAAGCAGGGAGCGGGGAAAGGGCGCAAAGGTGTGAGCGCCGAGCAGACGGTCTATCAAGCCCCGCTTCCGCTGAAGCGTCCAAACGGGGGTATTGTCGGGCAAGTTGGCTTGACGGCGGGCATCCCGCAAGGCATCGTCCAGAGAACCTAATTCGTCCACTAAGCCCAACCTTTTCGCTTGGCGCCCAGTCAACACACGCCCATCAGCAATTGCCCGAACCTTGTCAAGGGGCAATCTCCGACCTTTCGCCACATCGGCGATGAATTGCTCGTGGACATCGTCAAGAAGCCGTTGGAGCAACTCCCGCTCTTGTGGGGTCAGGCTGCGGAACAAGGAGCCGATGTCCTTGAAACGCCCTGCCTTCAATGTTTCAGGGCGAACCCCTAAATTCGCTAACAAGCGCTCCACATTGACCGATTGCCAAATCACTCCAATGCTTCCCGTCAGAGTGGACGGGAGGGCATAGATTTTGTCAGCGGCGCACGCGACATAGTAGCCGCCAGAGGCTGCCACATCGCCCATCGCTGCCACGACAGGGCGTCCCGTGCGCTCTTTAAAGCGACGGATGGCAAGGAACATTTCTTGTGCAGCGGCAGCGCTTCCTCCGGGGCTATCCACATAGACCACCAACCCCCGAATGCGGGGATGGCGCGCTGCACTTTGAAGGAGTTGCGAAACGGTTCGCGCTCCCACAACTTCCACAAGCATCGCCCTTTCGCTTTCGCCCCCTTGCAGCACGCCTTCAATGGGCAATAAGGCGATGCCAACGAGAGAGAAAGAGCGAACCGTTATCCCAAGCCAAAGGGCAAGGACAACAGCAATAAGCAAACCCGCACAACCCAAACAACTTCGCCACCGGCTTCCTTCCATGTCGCATCACCCCGTCGCAAAACGCCCTTTCAGGGCGGGCTGTGAAAAACTTTGTCATGCCCTGCCCTTAACAGTGACCGCTGCTTAGCACACTCGTCACCTTGCGAAAGGTGGGCGAAGGGGCAACAAAATTGTGAGCCTTGTTCGTCAACTTGCCCTTGAGGGGGTAGCAGAAATGACCGTGAAGGTGCTTGTGGTGCATGGACCCAACTTGAACTTGTTGGGGGAGCGGGAGCCGCAAATTTATGGCTCAGCGAGTTTGGAAGACATCAACGCAGCGCTGGACGGGTTGGCGAAAGAACTGGACGCCGAATTGCGCATCGTCCAGAGCAACCACGAAGGCGTCCTCATTGACGCCATCCACGAGGCGCGGCATTGGGCGGATGCCATCCTCATTAACCCCGGCGCCTTCACTCATTACTCCCTCGCTTTGCGAGATGCTCTGGCAGCGGTAGGGCTGCCCGTCGTGGAGGTTCACCTGAGTAACATTCATGCCCGCGAGGAATTCCGTCGCTATTCGGTCATCGCCCCGATTGCCGTCGGGCAAATTTGCGGTTTTGGGGTTGACAGTTATTCCCTGGGGTTGAGGGCTGCTGTGAGTTATGTTCGGCGGGCGAAAAATCAAGCCCGTCCGTAAGGCTTCTGACCGTCAGGGGATTACCGACCATTTGCGCCATTGGGGAAAGAGTTGTCCTGAGGCGGACAACTCAGCCTCAATTTCCCGAAGCATCTGCCAGTCTTCCTCCGTCAAAGGGGCATGGAGGAGCAAATCGGGGCGGCAAAGCAATGTGCGTTTGAGGGCTTGACGCCGCCGCCATTTGCGGATGGCTTCGTGGTGTCCTGTTACCAGCACTTCGGGCACCGAAAAGCGGCGAAAAACGCGTGGGCGTGTGTATTGCGGATACTCCAGCAACCCACTCGCAAACGACTCTTCCAATGGCGACTCCTCGTCAATGACGCCGGGAACCAGCCGAGCAACCGCGTCAATGACGACCATCGCCGCTGGCTCGCCACCCGTCAAGATGTAATCGCCGACGCTGATTTCGTCCGTGACCAAATGTTCTCGGACCCGCTCGTCCACGCCTTCGTAGTGCCCACAGAGGAGGAAAAGGACAGGATGAGAGGCTAACTGGTGGGCGACTTTTTGGGTGAAGGGACGACCTTGGGCGCAAAGCAAAATGATGGGCGGAAGGTGAGGGAGCGCCAATTGTGCCAGTACGCTTTCTACGGCGGCGAAAACAGGCTCAGGTTTGAGCACCAAGCCAGCCCCGCCCCCGTAAGGGTAATCGTCAACGGTGCGGTGTTTGTCGGTGGCGTAGTCGCGGATATTGTGGCAGACAACCGCTATGTGCCCTTCCCTAAGAGCCCGCCCGATGATGCTGACTTTCAAGGGCGACTCAAACCACTCTGGAAACAGCGTGAAGATGTGGAAGGTCACCTTCGCCATCGCGGTCGGCGCTTCTTTGGCACCTCCTCGGACAGCAGCCCTTGTGGAAGGCTTACCACGATTTGCCGTCTCTTAAGGTCCACTCTTTTGACGAAATCCCGCACCATCGGAATCATGCCTCGTTCGGTCACCAACACATCATAGGCGGGATTTTCGGTGATGTCCAGAACTTCCCCAACAACCTCCCCTTCCTCTGTCACCACCGTCATGCCCAACAGGTCACTTAGCAGGAACTCCCCCTCTTGCAATTTAGGGCGCCATCCCTTAGGGACTGTCAGAAAGAGCCCGATGCACTGCTTTACGACACCAATGTGCTCCATTTCGGCGAACTTGACAATCCATATCCCCCTGCGCTCGTAACAAGTTTGGATGGTCAGCAACTGCCGGCGCCCGGACGGGAGCGCCAGACAGAGTTGGTTGCCAGCAAAGAAAAGTTGATAAGCACCCCCATGCAGGGGGCGAACTTTGACGGCCCCTTTGAGCCCATGAGGGCCAACAATTTGCGCCACCGGTTGCGTCCATTCCCGCAAGGCATCAGTGACGATAGGCACTTTCTTGCGAACTGGCACGATGGCTTCCCCCTGTAGACTAAAGGAACCCTTTGAGAGCCGTGAAGGCTCTCGGTCAGGGAGATGTTCGCCTTCAAAGCCATCAAAAGGCGAAGCGGTTTTACAAGATTTCCACTTGCACTTTCTTGCCCATCTTGGTGGCGGCTGCTCTCGCTAAGGTGCGGATGGCGGTGGCGATGCGCCCTTCCTTCCCAATCACCTTACCCAAGTCTGTGGGCGCCACCTTAACTTCCACGATGACCGTCTTCTCGCCCTCAATCTGTTTAACTTGCACCTCGCTGGGATTGTCCACGAGAGCGCGCACGATGGTTTCCACCAACTGCCCCAAAGAAGTCCGCTGCTCCATCTTGCTCCCTCCTTGCCCTTCGGGATTTCCTTAGCCGCTCTGTGAGGGGGCGGCTTGGGATTGTTGCTTTTGTTTCTTCCGGCGATGGAACTCTTGCCAGATGCCTGTTTTGCAAAGAAGCCGCAAGACGGTTTCCGTTGTTTGAGCCCCAACGGACAACCAGTAAAGGGTTCGCTCGCGGTCAATGGAAACTTCGGCAGGCTCACGAGTGGGGTGGTAGTGCCCCAAGATTTCAATGAACTTGCCGTTTTTAGGCGCTCTGGCATCGGCGACGACAATTCGGTAGTGTGGATTGTTCCGAGCGCCAACGCGCATCAGGCGCATCCGCACCAACGCCGTCTCACCTCCTTTCACAACCACTCGCCTTCTTGTCGCCTACTTGACACTATAGCATAGTCCGAAAGCGGCTTTGGAAGTTAAAAGCCGCCAAGAAGGCGCATTAACTCTTTGGCAGATGGGCGCGCTTTTGCGAGCCGTTTCATTGTATCACGCATCGCTTTGAACTGACGCAAGAGTTGGTTGACCTCTTGGACGGTAGTGCCGCTTCCTCGGGCAATGCGCCGTTTGCGGGAGCCATCAATGATATCAGGGTTGCGCCGCTCTTTTAGCGTCATGGACAGGATGATGGCTTCCATCCGCTTGAGTTTTCGCTCATCCATTTGCCATCGTGGTCCGCCCAAACCTCCAAAGCCAGGAAGGAGCGAAAGGAGTTGCTCCAACGGTCCGGCTTGGCGCATTTGGCGCAGTTGCATCAGTAAGTCCTCCAAGTTGAAAGTGCCCTTAGCGATCCGTTCTTCCATGCGACGGGCAGTGGCTTCATCCACCAACCCTTCCACGCGCTCCATCAAACTGGCGACATCCCCAAAGCCTAAAATGCGCTGCACCATTCGGTCAGGGTAGAAGACATCCAAGTCCGTCAAGTGCTCACCGGTTCCAACCAACTTGACAGGTTTACCTGTGACGGCGCGAACGGATAACACTGCCCCGCCCCGTGCATCGCTGTCCAACTTTGTCAAGACCACACCAGTGATGCCCACTTCGCTGTCAAAAGACTCCGCTACCCGCACCGCATCCTGTCCGGCGGTGGCGTCCAACACTAGCAAGGCTTCGTGGGGGCGAAGTGCCAATTTAAGCCGTCGCAATTCCTCCATCAGTTCCTCGTCGGTGTGCAGTCGTCCGGCAGAGTCTATGATGACCACATCGTGCCCTTTCGTTTTGGCATGCTGCAAAGCGGATTGTGCCAAGGCTTCGGGTGTTCCGCTCCCCATGGAGAAAACAGGGACACCCGCTTTCGTTCCCACTTGCTTAAGCTGCTCAATGGCAGCGGGACGCTTCAAATCGGCAGCGACCAATAAAGGATGACGCCCTTGTTTCTTGAGCATCGTCGCCAGTTTGCCGCAAGTGGTCGTTTTGCCCGAACCTTGCAACCCCAACATCAAAAAGACGGTCGGCGGCTGGGAAGCGAAGTGCAAGGGTTCAGGTTTTTCGCCCAATAACTTGACCAGTTCCTCGTAGACGATTTGAGTCATGCGCCGATGGGGATGGGGGTGCTCTAACACTTCAGGCGTCATCACTCGCTCCCGCACTTGGTTGACAAAGAGGCGGGCAACCCGAAGGTTCACATCGGCTTCCAACAAATTCAGGCGCAACTCGCGCAGCCAGTTTTCCACTTCTTCCTCGCTGAGGCGCCCGCGCCCTTTCCAACGCGCCAGCAAACTTTGTAAGCGTTCTGTCAATCCTTGCCACATAGCCATGCGCCTCCGATGGGCAAGTATAGCGCAAGATAGCGTCTCTTCTCGCTGTATGGCAAAATTGGAGCGGCTGTGAATGCCGAACTTTCAAGGGGGCGAAGGAAAAATGAAGCGTTGGTGCTTCTTCGCCATTGCCGGCATCGTCGGATGGACAGGAGCATGGGGATGGGGGCAGCAAGGAGCCCCTTCGGCAATCGCTCAGTGGTTCGCCCAACGCCTTATGGCTAATCGGAGCACCCCATTAGACCTCCCCGAACGCGGCGATGTAACCCTCTTTGGCGGTGACTTGACAATCAACCCCTTGAAGCCGCAGATTGTGGCAGTAGGGGGAGGTGTGGCGCAACTGGACACCGAATGGTCTTATCGCGGCTCCCCTGCCTTGCGGGTCGTCACCTACGGCTATGGCTCTGGAGGGATGTTGGACTTTGCCGTCCCCCTTCGCTTTACAGCGCCCTTGACAAATTACGAGTTGTTGATCACGCTGGTGCCGCCCGTCCCGATAGAGCCGCCAGTTTCTCAAACAACCACGATGCCTGGTGGTCCGACAGCGCCGGGGATGCCGGGCATGCCGGGAGCGCCCGGAGTGCCAGGGGGCGAGATGGGTGAAATGGTGCCGGGTGCCCCTGCGGGACCAGGAGGCTTCATGGGAGCGCCCGGCTTTGGAGCACCAGGACCGATGAGCGGAGTACCGACAGGTCCAGGCGGGATGCCTCCCTTTGGTCCGGGACTGATGGGTGCCGCCCCCGGTTTTGGTCCAGGGATGGCGGGACCTTTCGGTCCGTTCGGCGGTCCCGTGTTCGGGGGTGCCCCAACAGGTCCCGTCGCTCCCTTTGCGGGAGGGGGAAGCCAGCAACGGCGAGCCGCCTACCGCCGATATTTGGGGGCTTACTGGATGATGAGTAGCCCCTTCCTAAACCCTTACGGAGGCGGAGGGATGGGTGGTCCGCCGCCAGGGTTGACGGGTAGTCCCGGACAAATTTGGGGCGGCACCTTGACAGGTGGTTACGTTGGGCAGCCTGGTGGTCCTGTCATTGGCGGAGGTGGGGGGCTTGCAGGTTACTCCTCTCCCTTCTGGGGTGGTGGTGTTGCCCAAACGACATGGTTGCGAACGCTCCACAATTTCGTCTTCCGCTTCGTCACCGACAAAGGCATCTTTACCCTCACCTTCCCGCTGCCGCCCGACCATGCCCTCAGTTTTGACGGCGACTGGGCAACCTTCACGGTGCCTTTGCAACTGCTCGGCACTGCTCCTGAGCCACCTGTCGTCCTTTACCGCTTGCTCATCTCCGGCGATGCGCCCGAAGAGTTGATCATTGGGCGTCTCCTTCTCTGTCCCCGCTCTTCTGACTACCTCATCGTTTCCGTCCGTTCCTCTGCTGTTGCGGTGACAGAAGAAGTCAAGCCCGGCGAATTGGTGCGGCGCTTCCCTGTTCAAGTGAACCAACCTGTCACTTTTGAAGCGGTGGTTAGCGGCACTTTGCTCCCTTTGGACATCCGTTGGGACTTTAACAAGGAGGATGCAGGTGGCTTTGAAGTGCCGGATGCTCGCGGCCGGCAAGTGACCTTCACTTTTGAGAGGCCCGGCACTTACGAGTGTGCCGTTCAAGTCCGAGACCTTTTCGGGCTTTTGCCGCCCGTCGTGGAGCGGTTCCGAGTGGAAGCCCGGTAACGAATACCCTTGACACTTTTCAAAGGGGGAGCGAAAGGTGGCGGAAGTGAGTGTTGCGTTGATTGGCTGTGGGGGGATGATGGAGGCGCATGTGAGGCGGGGTTTTCGCGCTTTGTGGGAGCGAGGTTTTCAAGACTTCCGCATTGTCGCTTGTGTGGACTCCAATGAAATGGCGGCTGCCCGCATGGCGGAGAGCATCGCGGAGTGGCAAGGAACTCGCCCCTCCATTTACACCTGCGTGGACGATTTCCTCGCCAAGGAAACTTCTGTCCACGCTGTGGACATTAGCCTGCCCCACTATGAGCACCACACGGTGGCGGTGGCATGTTTAGAAGCGGGCAAACATGTGCTCCTTGAGAAGCCCCTTGCCATCACCCTTCGGGCGGGGCGGAAGATCGTGGAGGCAGCGAAACGCAAAGGTTTGGTTTTGTCCATCGCGGAAAACTACCGCCGCACTCCTTACCATCGCGCCATCCGTTGGGCAATTCGCCAAGGACGCATCGGGGAGCCACAGCAAGTTTATTGGTTGGACGCTTTTGAGCGCCGTTGGTATTGGGGTTGGCGCGACCATGTGGAGTTGGCGGGTGGGGGGTGGACTTTGGATGGCGGTGTCCACTTCGCTGACTTAATGCGTTACCATGTGGGCGAAGTGACAGAAGTCACTGCCCAAATGGCGACTTTCAACCCCATGCGTTTCCGCAGGAGGGACGAGCAGGAAGAACTCATCCCCGCTACCATTGAGGACACCACCCATGCCCTCTTGCGCTTCGCTAACGGCGCTGTTGGTGTGTGGGTGGAAACGATTTCCGCACCTGCCCGAAAAATAGGCACCCACGTCATCTACGGCTCCGAAGGTGCTGTTGATTTGGATGTTGGCTTGTTCTTGCGCGGGCGCGACGAGCCAGTTTCCTTGACAGAATTGCAAGAGGAGTTCATGGCGAGTTTGTCCGAAGAGGAGCGAGAGCGATTATTCCCTTGGGGGCTGACCGACGACATCGCTCAAGAAGTGCACGAATTCCTCATCGCGTGCGCTGAAGGCGACCCGCAGGTGGAAGTGGATGGGGAAGAGGGTTATCGGTCGCAAGGGGTGTGCATGGCTGTTTACGAGGCAGCCACTTTACGTCAACCTATAAGTGTTACCGCCGTGATGGCGTTGGAGGTGGAAGCCTACCAATGCTCCATCAACGAACGGTGGCAAATCGTGTGAGGAGGTGTTGACGATGGAGGAACGCCGCGAGGAAATTCGCGAGCAGCAGCCTGTAGAAGGGCAACAACTGGTTGCCGAGGCGTCGGGGGGAGAAGTGGCACCAAAGCGCGGGGCAGGTTTTGGGATAGGCTTTTTCCTCGGTCTGATTGTCGGCGCCATAGCCGTGCTTGCCATCACTTACGCCGCTTGGAAAATCCCATTAGACACGGCGAACCAACAGGTGGAGGTGTTGGAGAAGCAAGTGAAAACGGCTCAAGACCGTGTAACCAAAATGCGGGAAACCTTGAGCCGTGCCCAAGAAGCCCTCACTGCCCTCAATGAAGCGTTAAAGGAGTTGTCCCCTCAGGAAGGCGGAGCAGGGCAACAGCCATCTCCTCAGCCTGCCAAGCCACCTCAACAGCCAACGGGACGACCGAAACCTTCTCCCCCTCAACCGTCCCAATGAGGTGACCGTCCATGCCTTTTGCTGTTTTCCGCCACTTGTGTCCTAACTGTGGCGGAGCCATCAGCGCGGAACGACTTAAAGCCGGGTTAGCCTGCGAAAATTGTGTGAGGGAGGCATCCCCTGCCTTGGAGCCGGCTGTCTTATGCGACCTTCTCCGCCAGCGGCGCAATTTGCAGAACTACCGATGGGTTTGCTACTTGCAGGAAGGGGAGCAAGCCTTTGCGGAGTTTTTCCGACGCCACCTCGGCTTTGAATTGTGGTCGTTGCAACGGGTATGGGCGCGGCGCATCTTATTGGGCGAGAGTTTCGCCCTCGTGGCGCCCACTGGTGTCGGGAAGACCACTTTCGGCATTGCAATGGCGCATTTCCTGCCCGGCTCCGCTTACATCATTGTCCCCACCCGCATGCTGGTGGAGCAAGTGGCGGAGCGCTGTCAAGCCTTCGGGAACAAAAAGGTGGTCGCTTACCTTGGACGAACCCGAGAGCGCAAAGCCATTGAAACTGGTGACTACGAGGTTCTTGTCACCACCAGTATGTTCCTGTCCGCCAGTTTTGACCTTGTGGCGGGACGGCGCTTTGACTTTGTGTTTGTGGACGATGTGGATGCGTTGCTGAAGTCGGGGCGCAATGTGGACAAAGTGCTTAAATTGCTCGGTTTCACCGACAAGGAAATGGAAGCCGCTTGGCAAGTCGTTGCCCGTCAGCCTGTCCCGACGGGCGAGGAGGAGGCGGAAGGGAAAGGCGATTTTTTCGCCGAAACCGAAGAAGAGAAGGAAGTTGACGCCCCTTCCCGTTCCCTTTCCTCCCATCCCAAAGGCATCCTCGTTGTCTCCTCCGCCACCTTGCGCCCTCGCACCAGTCGCGTTCGGTTGTTCCGAACCTTGTTGGGCTTTGAAGTGGTGCCCGTTCGCGTGACGGTGCGCAATGTGTGCGATGCCGTGCAGTTTGTGGATGATGTCAGGGAAGCCAAACGAGAATTGGTGCGATGGGTCAAACGGTTGGGCAAAGGGGGGTTGGTTTTCGTGTCGGGCGAATGGGGACGGGAAGGGGTTGCCGAAATTGTGAGCTTGCTTCAACGGCACAGAATCCGAGCCGCTGCTTACGACGAACTGGACTTGGAGGCTTTCCGACGAGGCGAGGTGGAAGTCGCCGTTGGCATCGCCATCCCGACCAATGCGCTGGTGCGGGGCGTGGATTTGCCCGAAACTATCCGCTATGCGATTTTCGTGGATGTCCCCAAGATGAGTTTTCCGCTGACCGAACTTTCCAACCCCCGCAATTTCGTGCCTTTGCTGTTAGCGCTTCGGGAAGTGAGTGAGGGAAAAGCCCGCATTGATGCTTACCTGTCCACCATGCGCCGCTACCGCTTCCTTCGCCCCGATCAACCCCTCCCCAAGGGGGTTCAGGAAATCGCCGATTACCTCCAACAACAATTCCACAACGAAGCCGTCTTGACAAAACTGGAGTCAGCAGAAACGGTGACTTTGCACCGTCGCAACGGGCAATTGTTCATCACCTTTGGCGATGCTGCCAGTTACTTGCAAGCATCGGGGCGAACTTCGCGGCTTTATGCGGGTGGCATCTCACGAGGGATCAGTTTAGTGCTTGCGTGGGACCGCAAAGCCTTCCACAGCCTTCGTAGGCGGTTGCGTCTTTTCTTTGACGAAGTGGATTTCGTGGCGGCAGAGGAAGTGGAGTGGGAGGCAGAGGTGCGGAAGGTGGACGAAGACCGAGCCCACATCCGCCAACTTCAATTGGGCACTCTCCCCACTGAACAAGCCCCCACTATCCGCACCACGCTGGTCATCGTGGAATCCCCCAACAAAGCCCGCACCATTGCCCATTTCTTCGGCACTCCCCAACGGCGTCTCCTCAACGGTCTGTCTGTGTGGGAAGTCACTACTGGCGACCGCCTCCTCGCCATCACCGCTTCCTTAGGGCATGTCTTTGACCTGGTGGAGCGGGAAGGGGTGCACGGCGTTTTGGAGTTGGATGGGCAATTCGTTCCCCTTTACGCCAGCATCAAATCTTGCCCCCACTGTGGGGAACAAACGACAGAGGACACTTGCGCCTGCGGCAAACCACCTGAACGGGACAAACTTACCCTCATCCAAGCCCTTCAACGGTTGGCGGTGCAGTTTGACGAAATCGTGATTGCCACTGACCCTGATGCGGAGGGCGAGAAAATTGGCTATGACCTGATGGTTGCCCTTCGTCCCTTCAACCCCCGTATCGTGCGCGCCGAATTTCACGAGGTGACCCGCCGCGCCTTCCTGACTGCCCTTAAATCCCCTCGCTCCATTGACCTCAACCTTGTCAAGGCGCAAGTGACCCGACGCATCTTGGACAGGTGGGTGGGGTTTGAATTGTCTGGGCGGTTGTGGCGAGTCTTTGACCGCTACGACCTTTCCGCCGGGCGTGTTCAAACGCCCGTTTTGGGCTGGGTTATTGAGCGAACCGAAAGAGCGCGGGAGCGAAAAGCCCGCATTCAAGTGCAAATCGCCAACCCCTCCACCCCCGACAAAACTGTCACCTTGACTTTTGAGCATGAAAACTTGGCAGAAGCGAAGGCGTTGACAGCGAAACTTTCGGAAGCAGAAGTGACAGTGGAGGAAGTTGGGGAGGAAATTGTCAACCCGCTGCCACCCTACAACACGGGCACCCTCTTGGCGGATGCTGGCTCTTTCGCTTCAGCAACGGCTATCATGGATGCTCTGCAAGACCTGTTTGAGCGCGGCGTTATTACTTACCATCGCACCGACAGTGTGCGGGTGTCCGAGGCGGGAATTGGCGTGGCACGGGAGTTGCTGGAACGGTTGGGTGCTTTCGCCGATTTCCAACCTCGCCATTATGGCACGGAAGGCGCCCACGAGGGCATCCGCCCCACCCGCGCACTGACGGAAGACGATTTGCGTCTTTGGCTCTCCACCGGGCGCATCAGCCTTGACAATCCTCGTTTGGCATTGCGACTTTACGGCATGATTGTGCGCCGATTCCTCGCTTCCCAAATGAAGCCTGCCTGCGTTCGGAAGGCGAAAGTCATCCTTTGCGTGGATGGTTGGCAACACGAGTGGACGCTCATCACGGAAGTGGTGGAGGAAGGCTTCCATAGCATTTCGCCCTTGCGCATCTATCCGTTGCAACCGCCCCTGAAAGTCATCTCGGCAAGCAGGCGGCAAGTGAGCAAAGTCTTGCCCTTCACCCAAGGAAGCCTTATTGAAGCGATGCGGCAGCGGGGCTTGGGGCGTCCGTCCACTTACGCTAAAATCGTCCAGACCCTTATAGAGCGCGGGTATGTGGTGGAGCGCAATGGCTTCTTGTTCGCTACTGAGTTGGGGCGAAATGTCTATCGGTGGCTTCGCCTCAAATTCCCTGAGTTCGCCGACGAAGCCCTCACTCGGGACATGGAAGAGACAGGCGACCGCATTGAAGCAGGGCAGCTTTGCTATCAAACCGTTTTGCGCGACCTTCGGAAAAGCCGCTTGTTCGCCGCCTTGGAAGGCACTGACTTTCCGGTGCGCCGTTGATGGGCGCTCGTTTCAATCTCACTATGGTGCGATTGCTACACCGGCACAGCACCCTTGCACCTCATCAAATTGTCAACCGCTTAAAGGGACCAACCTTTGCGATACTGGCGGGCGACCAAGCGTTTTGCTTCAGGCGGGCTCAAAACTTTGCCCGTTTTCGGGTCGCATTCCACTGTCTCCCCCGTCAGCACGGCGAGGTTGCCCATCAACACCACTTCCGTGACCATGCTGGCGAACTCAAAGTTGGACATAGTGGGCGAACCCGTTTTGCAAGCTTGCACCCATTCCAAGTAATGGTTGTCTTGCGGGGCGCGGGGCAAAGTGGGAGCGGGTGGTTGGTAGCCCTGAAATTGGGCGGCGGGCAGCAAGCGCCCATTGAACCAAACGCCTTTGTCGCCAATAAGCAGTGTGCCGTTGTCGGGAATGGTCTCGCCCTTCAGGATGTCCTTGAGCAAATCAGTGGAAGGCTTTTGCCCGCCGTCATACCAAGTGAGCCGAACGGGCGGCAAGTCACCTCGGGCGGGAAACTCATACTGTACAATAGACCAGCGCGGGTAGGTCTCGTTGTTGTGCCCTGAACTGAGAGCGCGCACTTTGACAGGATAACGCAACTCCAGCGCCAAGAAAGGCATGGGGAAGGCGTGGCAACCGATGTCGCCCAAGGCGCCTGTCCCAAAGTCAATCCAACCGCGCCAGCGGAAGGGATGGTAAGCGGGATGGTAGGGGCGATAGGGGGCGGGACCAAGCCACAAGTCCCAATCTAAATCAGGCGGCACTGGGGGCGTATCGGTTGGTCGGTCAATCCCTTGCGGCCAGATGGGTCGGTCCGTCCAAATGTGAACTTCCCGCACTTGCCCGATGGCACCAAAGCGGATGATTTCAATGGCTTGGCGTGTCCCACTGCTGCCCATCCCTTGGTTGCCCATTTGCGTCGCCACTTTCTTTTGGCGTGCCACTTCCCGCATCACCCGTGCTTCGTGGATGCAATAAGTCAACGGCTTTTCGCAGTAGACATGCTTGCCCAACTTCATGGCGGCAACGGAGACAATGGCGTGAGTGTGGTCGGGGGTAGCGACGACAACGGCATCTATTTCGTTTGCCATCTCGTAAAGCATCTTGCGGAAATCTTTGAACCGCTTGGCGTTGGGAAACTTTTGGAAAGTGCCAGCTGCACTCTGCCAATCCACATCGCACAGCGCCACGATGTTTTCGCCCAACTTGGCGAACTCGTCCACCAAAGCGGCACCTCGCCCCCCTGCTCCTACGAACGCTAAGTTAAGTTTCTCGTTGGCTTGGTAACTAAAAGCGGCTTTCGGGTTGCGCAACATAAAGAGCCCGACGCCTCCCAAAGTTACCGCTTTCACAAAATCGCGTCGGCTTAGTTCCTTCATGGCTCATCCCTCCTTGACAATTCATCACCTTGCTGGGACGCCGGGAAGGGGGACGATGTTTTCGGGCGGAATTTCCACCGTCCCCCGCTCAAAATCTTCCGGCGTCGGCTTCATCGTCAAGTTGTAAAGTTCAGGGTTCTTGTTGGGGTCACCCATGATTTCGTCCCAAGTGACCATCCTGCCCGTGTAGGCGGAAATGCGGCCCATAATCGCCGCTGCCGTTGATTGAGCCAGCCCTCGCAGTTGGTTGAGGGGCTTGCCTTTGAGGATGTGGTAAAGCAAGTGCACTTGCTCTTGCACATAAGGGCTTTGAGCGCGCGGGACATCAGGCGGAATGGGTGAATGCTGCGGTTTGGGAAAATCAGAGCCATTGGTGTGCCCTCGCTCGTAGACAAAATCGCAGCCAACCCAGTTGAAGCAGCCATTGATTTGCCGGCACATAGAGTGGATGTGAACGCCGTCACCAAAATCAAAGTCAACGCTGAAGAAGTCGTATTGGTCACCAGCAGGGCGACGGGCTCTAAAGCCAAACCCAACAGCGCTCACTGGCGGACGACCGACAAACCAGCAAGCGAAGTCAATTTGATGGATGTGCTGCTCCACGATGTGGTCGCCGGAAAGGAACGACCAGTTCTGCCATGTGCGGATGAGGTCATCGGGCGTTTGGGGATTGATGGGTTTGACGGCAAACATGTGCCCAATGCAGTAGCCGATGCGACCCCCGTAGAGGCGACCGAGTGCTCCTTCCACTGTGACGGCTTGATGGGTCAAGATGTTGTTCCAATCGTGGCGGTAGATGGTGCCAACGACCGCCACCAATCCC
>Ga0209993_10062_pt1 | contig 17629 bp, 13 predicted proteins | sample Antgeofumaro1A2A_FD_188082 | JGI IMG/M metagenome (GOLD analysis project Ga0209993, IMG submission 188082) | Geothermal fumarole subsurface microbial communities from Mt. Erebus, Antarctica - 1A2A (SPAdes) (version 2) | ecosystem: Environmental > Terrestrial > Volcanic > Fumaroles | place...
CGCTTCATTTCGCGGATGCATTTAAGGGAAAGGGGCGAACGAATCCACTCGTAGCCGCCCCACGAAAAATCAGCGGGAGCCCATTCGTGGCGGCGGTGAAAGAAGTCGTCCCAGTGCCAGCCGTCTGGTTTGCCTTTGATGCGTTCGCTGGCAACCACCAACCAAACGCGGTGCACCATCGCCCTCACCCTGTTGCACAATTGTTTTCGCATAGAGAACTTTTGCTAGTTTGCTAACTTTCGGAGGCGTTGGTATGAGCGAACCAAAGCCTCTACGGGAATGGATTTTGCGGGCACAAAAGGGCGATACTGAGGCTTTCGGAGAACTCTTTGCCTTCTTTCACGGGACAGTTTACAACACTGCCTTGCGGCTTTTGGGAGACCCAGAAGAAGCAGCGGACATTACTCAGGAAGCCTTTTTGCAAGCGTGGGAGCGGTTGCCACAATTGACCGTGCCTGAAGCCTTTCGCAATTGGCTGCTCACCATTACCATCAACTTGTGCCGCAGTCGCTTCCGCAAGAATGAGCCCCCTACCGTTTCGCTGAATGAACCCGTCCCCGAAGAAGGCGTGGAAGACGAACCCCTTCCTCAACTGGCAGACGAGAGTGCGGATGTGGAAGCCGCCGTGTTGGAGCGGGAAAAAGTGCGCTTAGTGCAGCGAGCGGTTAACCTGTTGCCGTTGGCATTCCGAGAGGTGGTCATTTTGCATTACTTTGAGGGGTTGGAAGTGGCAGATATTGCCAAAATCTTGCGAGTGCCCGCCGGCACAGTCAAATCCCGCCTTGCTCGTGCCCGCGAACGGCTGCGACAACTGCTGGAGCAATGGCTTGAACTATAAAACCTGCTCCTTGCAAAGAGTGTTCGCCATTGCCAAAATTTCGTTGGGTGAGCACCGATGGCATTAACGCGCGAGGATTTGGAAAGCCTGCTTCGTTGGTTGGACGAAGACCCGAAGTTCCGTGCCGCCCTTCGGCAGAAGTTGCTGGGGGACGGCTTCACTGTCCAACTGCATGTGCCTACCGAGTGGATGATGCGAGTGGAAGAGCGGCTAGAGCGATTGGAGGAACGGTCGGAACGGATGGAGCGGGATATTGCCACCCTCAAGCAAGACATGGCGGAAGCGAAGGGCGATATTGCCACCCTCAAGCAAGACATGGCGGAAGCGAAGGGCGATATTGCCACCCTCAAGCAAGACATGGCGGAAGCGAAGGGCGATATTGCCACCCTCAAGCAAGATGTGAGCGTGCTGAAGCGGGATGTGAAAGAGTTGAAGAACGACATGGGCATGGTCAAGGGGGAAGCATTCCAGACCAATTGGGCGAGGAAGGCAGGAGCGCATTTTGGAAGGTTGCTGGAGGGTGGTCACGAGGCGAGTGGGCTTGTCAGCCGCCGATTGGACGAAGCCCAAGCGCAAGGGCGGATTACCCCAGAGGAATCCGACGAGGTATGGGATGCTGACTTGCTATGGGCAGGGACTGTCAAGAAAGGCGCCTTGGCGGGTGCGGAAATCGTCTTCGTCGGTGAACTTTCATGGGCGGTAGAAAGCCAAGATGTCCAACGGGCGGCTCAACGAGCCGCCATCTTGCGGAAAGCAGGCGTTTGGGCAGTTCCCTTCGTTGGGGGAAAAGAATGGGCGAGCGAGGAGGTGCGGCAAGAAGCGCGAAGCCGACAAGTGCTCGGTTTCGTCAACGGGCGAATGGAACCGTCGCCCAAAGATTGGCAGGAAGTGGAAGACCTCCTTCGCTCGTGGCGACCGTAGGCGAAAACTTTGGAGGGATTGACAATGCCTCTTGAACCGATACCCCGTAGGCGTTTGGCGCAAGAGACGAGCCCCTATTTGCTTCAGCACGCCGACAACCCAGTGGATTGGTTTCCTTGGGGTGAGGAAGCCTTTGAGAAGGCGCGGCGGGAGGACAAGCCCATTTTCCTTTCCGTCGGCTATGCCACTTGCCATTGGTGCCATGTGATGGCGCGGGAGAGTTTTGAAGACCCTGAAATTGCTGCTATCCTTAACGAGAACTTTGTCAATGTCAAGGTGGACCGCCAGCAACGTCCTGATGTGGACGAACTTTACATGCGGGCGGTGTTGATTTTCACCAACGGGCACGGTGGCTGGCCGATGTCTGTCTTCCTGACTCCGGACGGAAAGCCCTTTTACGGAGGCATCTACTTCCCGCGTGAAGCATTTAAGCGAGTGTTGTTGGAAATAGCCCGTATGTGGCGGGAGGAGCGGGAAAAGTTGCTGCGAGTTGCCGGTGAAGTTGCACGTGCTATTGAGGGCGAAGTGCAATTCACCCTGAGAACGGATTGGGAGCAATTGAGCAACGAGCAAATGTTGGTGGTAGCGGAAAGCGCCCTCCTGCAGCGTCTTGACCGAACGCACGGAGGCTTTGATGGTGCCCCAAAGTTCCCACCCCATCACGCCTTAGAGTTTTTGCTGCGCCGCTACGAAGTCACCCGAAAGTCGCCCCTTTGGGAAGCCATTGAATTGACCTTGCACCAAATGGCGCGTGGCGGCATTTATGACCACATCGGGGGTGGCTTCCATCGCTACAGCGTGGACGCTCGCTGGCTCATCCCGCACTTTGAAAAAATGCTCTACGACAATGCCCAGTTAGCACAAACTTATGCATGGGCGTTCGCCCTCAGCGGAAATCCACTTTTCCAGAAAGTGGCGCAGGAAACTTATGCGTTTGTGTTGCGCGAACTCGCTTCACCCGAAGGGGCTTTCTATTCCGCACTGGATGCCGAAAGCATTCCGCCAGAAAACCTTGACACAAAAGTCAAGGAGGAAGGGGCATTCTACCTTTGGCGCCCTGAGGAAGTGAAAGCGGTGTTAGGCGAAAGGGACGGGGAATTGTTCTGCAAAGTGTATGGCATCTCCGACGAGCCCAACTTTGTCAATCCCCACACAGGCTACCGAGGTTGCGTCCCAAACTTACTGCGAGCACCATTGGAAAATTGGGCAAAAGCCTTAGGGATGAGTGAAGAGGAGTTGCAGGCGAAGTTGAGAAAATGGCGGGAGTGCCTCCGACAAGCCCGCCTGCAACGCCCTCGCCCCCCCTTGCGACGACCAGATTTTGACCAACTGGAATGCCTTGATGGTGCGGAGTTTCGCCTTAGGGTTCCGTTTTCTGGGCGATACCAACTACCGACTCGCCGCCGAACGGGCAGCAAATTTTCTCTTGACAAAAATGCGAAAAGCGGATGGGACGCTTTGGCACAGTTACCGCAACGGGATAGCGAAGGTGGAAGGGATGTTGGACGATTACGCAAACTTGGTGGTTGCTCTTACGGAGTTGCACGAAGTGACGGGGGAATCGGTATGGCTGCAGCGGGCGCAAGAGATAGCGGACACGATGGTGCGCCTCTTCTACGATTTTCGCGAGGGAGGATTTTGGTTCACGACGGAGCGCTCTGACCTCCTTGCCCGAAGCAAACCCGCCTTGGATGGGGCTGAACCATCCCCTAACGGGATGGCAGCGTTAGGCTTGATTCGGTTAGCCGCTCAAACAGGCGAAGAAAGGTATGCCCAAATCGCCCGTCAAGTGCTGGAGACTTTTGGGGGGGTGTTGCTCCGCTATCCCCAAGGTGCAATGACTTTACTGTGTGCCCTCCACGAGTGGCAGCAAAGGTTTGCGACGGAAAAGCCCATTGTGCTTGCTCCACCGCCTGTCGTTCGGATTCGGCTAGAGCCTGAACAGTTGCTTGTAAAAGTCGGGGAAGTGGCAGCGCTGAAAGTTCACCTTGACATTGCGAAGGGTTGGCACATCGGCTCCTCTCAACCACAAGCGGGCACGAAAGCGACGGAGTTGGTGGTTGAAAGCCCGTTAGTTATCGTGGAGCGGGTGGAAGCCCCCCCACCGCAAGTGTCTTCCTTCCCTTTCGCTGAGACCCCCTTGTCGGTTTACAAAGGAACGGTGACCTTTGTGCTCTGGTTGCGAGGGGAAAAAGCGGGAACGGGGTCTTTAACGGTTCGGGTGTCCTACCAAGCCTGTGACGACCGCCACTGCGAAGCACCAACAGAAATTACCGCAACTATTCCAGTGACCTCATTGGCACCTTAAGGGAGTTCGGCATCCCGTGATTTCCCTCCTTGCCTTCCCTGCCACTGTGAGGCATCATCAGGACAACTCTTGACACAAAGGGGACACAGCGATGAGACGCGGGCAAACAATTACGGAATACTTGTTCTTGCTTTTAATGGTTGCATTGGTGGCAATTGTGGCTCTCACCCTGTTTGGGGGTGGCGTGGGCAACCGTTACGCAAACGTCCTCAATCAGCTCCCCTTTCCGTAGGGACACCTTCCTTCCCCTCGGCTGTCCAACAAAGTGGGGAAGGCAAAAACGAAGGAAGGTGGCCGCGATGGAAGCGTTTCGTTTCGGTGTTGTTGGATGCGGTGGGCGCGGAGCAAGTGTTGCTCATTTGATGACCCAAGTTTCTGGCGTGCAGTTGGTCGCTGTTTGCGATGTGGACGGGGCGCGTGCCCGTCAAGTTGGGGAGCAATTGCAAGTGCCTTCCTTCCAAAGTTTTGACGAGATGCTGGAGCAAGTCCCTTTGGATGCCGTCTACATCGCCACCCCTGTAGAGCATCATTTTCCCCTTGCCCGGCGGGCAATTTTGGAGGGCAAGCATGTGTTGCTGGAGAAGATGATGACGACGACGGCAGGAGAAGCGTGGGAATTGGTGCGTCTGGCAGAGATGCAGGGCGTTTGCGGGGCAATTTCCTATCAGTTGCGTTTCTACCCTGTGTTTCAGAAATGGCGCGAGGTGGGGTTGGGGATGCAGCCTGTTTTGGTCATTGCCAGCCGCCACCCTGGCATCATGCCTTCCCCTTACCTCCGCCCCGAACCTTGGGCAGGCATTGTGGACTTTTTGACCCACGACTTGGACTTGGTGCTCTGGGTCATGGAGCGAGAACCCATCACCGTAACGGCAACTTTCACTCGCGGCACCATCGTGCCTGACGATGCTATTGACACTTTGTGCATCGTTCTGGATTTTGGGGAGGCGAAAGGACTCGTTTATGGAAGCATGGGCGGTTGGGGGATGCCGACCTTTCACGCTATCATTGGGCGCATAGGCAATGCTCGGATCGTGAGCCAAGGTGTGGAGGTCAACCGGTGGGCTCCGTCGCCTAGTGGGGTTTACGAGCGAGTGAGCGATTTAGTCAGCACGGAAATTGTGCAGGCGGATACAACCGACCGGTTGCTTCAGCACTTCTCTGAATGGGTGCAGGGGGAACGAGAGGCTCCGCCTCTTGCTACTTTTGAAGATGGCTTTCGGGTTATGCTCATCCACGAAGCCGTGTGGGAGAGTTGCCGAACGGGGCAACTCGTTTCCTTAGACGACCTCAAGCGTTCCTTAAGCATTGTCCAAGGAAAGCACTAATGCTCTTCGCCGCCTAACTCTTCCTCTAACTGCTGCATTAGGCGGCGGAAGCGTTCCAGTTCGTTCCGCTCCGTCTCCTCGTCCTCCAAACTCAAGTCCATCAGCGACTCAATCACATTGCCCGTGATGTAAATGGGCGCTCCCGTCCGAAGCGCCAGCGCCAGAGCATCGCTGGGGCGCGAATCTATTTCGTGGACTTTGCCGGCGTGGTCAAGGTAAATGGTGGCATAGTAAGTGCTGTCAATGAGATCGTGGATGACCACCCGCACGACCTGGACTCCCAATTGCTCCAACATGTTCCGCATCAAATCGTGAGTGAGGGGACGAGGGGGTTTTTCTCCACGCAACTCCAGTGCAATTGCCCACGCTTCGGCTTGCCCGATCCAAATGGGAAGCACCCGATTGCTCTTGGGCTCTCGGAGGATGACGACTGGTCGGTTGAACAAATCCTGCGCAACAGTCTCCACCTTGACTTCCAGCATCGCGATCACCCTCACTTTGAGTGATTCTTCCGCTGCCATTATGGCGACACTTAGTGGAAAACGCTACCTCTTCAGTCGCTGCTGGAAGTCAGGAGGGAGGGGACGAAAGATGTCATCTTCGTGCTGAATGTTTTTGAGGGCTTCATTAAACCGTTGCCAACGCCGCCACGCAATCCACAAGAGGATGGGGACGCACGCATAGAGAGCAATCCGCCACCACCATTGCTGCAACCCTAAAATCGGCACCCAAAGGAGCAACAACGCTGCAAAAATGAGCACCGTCTCTATCCATTCGGTGCGGCTCATTGCCCTCATCTCCCTTGTCAGAACTTGCCCCCTCTATCTTGCCACTCCCAAGGAGCAAAAGCATGGGAAAACGGAAGTGGAAAGGTAGCATAAAAGAGAACGGCTGTGTGCGCGTCTACCCCGCCACACTGCAACCACCGCGCCCGCCCAGCGCACCGACGCGCACACAGCCACTAAGTTTTATAACAGCCCTTCCCCAAAAATCAACCTTGACAGTTTTCACGGGGTAGCTCAGTCCAAAAGTTGCGCCACCAACGGAAGGGGCAAGCCTCCCGCTTGCAGCAAACGGTCATGAAAGCACCGCAGAGAAAAATTGCTGCCTTCTCGCCGCTGCCTTTCGTCTCGCAATTGAAGGATAAGTTGCTTGCCTGTCAAGTAGGAGAGGGGCTGTGTGGGGGAAGCCGTGTAACGGCGCACTTCAGCAACGGCATTAGCGTGTTCTAAGCGGGCTTCGTGGACTAACCAATGAACCGCTTCCGAAAAACTAATGCCTTTACAATGCAGACCCACATCCACGATGACCCGAACTGCCCGCCAAATCAAGTCCTTGAGTTGGAACAAGCGAACGCGCAGGTCACTCGTGTAACCTTGCTCCCACATCATCTCCTCACAATAAAGTGCCCACCCTTCCACGAACAGGTTGTTACCAAGCACCTTGCGCACCTTGGACGGAGACCGTGAAGCAATGGTCAGTTGCAAGTGGTGTCCTGGATAGGCTTCATGGACGACAGTGATGGGAAGGGCGAAAAGGCAGTGCCCGCGCAATCGGTCTTCTTGCACTTCTCTCGGCTCCTCAGGGTCAACAGGCGTGACATAAAACAGTCCCTCACTTTTCTCGTCAAAAGGGGCAGGCGGCATGTAAGCGGCGTAGGGCGTCGTCACTCGCTCAAAGGGGGGTGTTTCCACCACCCGCAGTTGCTCGCCCTCCGGAATAGTTGCGATACCTTTGTCAAGGACGAACTGGCGTGCCTTTGCCACTTCCGCCGCATAGGTTTCCACAATATGGTCGCGAGGCGGGTGGTGGGTTTTCAACCGCTCCACCAATTCAAACCAAGGCAAGTTTGGGTCAATAGCGCGCGCCACTTCGGCGATTTCTACTTTTGTGCGTTCCAAAATCTCCCGTCCCATTGTTTCTAACTCCTCAGGCGTTTCGGAGAGAAGGTGTTCGTCTCGGAGCAATTGGGTGAATAAATCGGTGCCGATGGCAAAGTTACCTTGGGCTTTGGGAGCGATTTGCTGTTGGAGCCAAACTTCAAACTCGTTTAAAGCCACTCCGGCTTCATCTACCGCCCGTAAGACTTCACGGCGAAGCGCATCGTCCCGCAATTTCTCGGCGGCTTGGGGGACGCTCATGCTCAAAAACGCTTTAGCGCCGTTCAAAGTTTCCTCGGCGGTCTCCAAGTAGATGGCAGGAACTTGCAAAGGCACAAGGTTGGCTTTCGCTTCTTCCAGCAATCGGCGCGTTTCCCGCAATCGGTTGGCAAGACATTCCATGCGTTGGGGCAAGGGGGCAAATTCGCGCACTAACAATAAGTAGGCGCCGTAAAGGGCGTGGTCAAGGTAAAGGGCTGGCTCCTTAAGATGCCAACGGATGGCTTCCCAATCCACAACACGCCCTTTCAGCCAAGCCAACAACGCTTGGCGGTCGGCATCTTCATCCCGACTTAAAGAGCCGTTCTGTTGCTCCAGTCGGGAGATAAAGCGCTTGAGGGTAGCGACATGCTGCTCGACCGCTTCGGGTGCCAGTGAGGCTAATCGGTGGTCGTAATCGTGGATGCCACATGCGGTTGCAAACACAGGGTCATCTTCCCACAATGCCCGCAAAATTTCGTCCACCAGTTGTTCCCAGACTGAAGTCACTTTGCAAACACCTCCTTGCGCCTTGAAGCGAAGTTTCCCATGCCCCTGTCATGAGCCTTGCTCTTTAAGCATGCAGCACTTTTTGTATTTCTTGCCACTCCCACAAGGGCAAGGGGCATTGGGACCGACTTTGCGGGAAGTTTTGGCAGGGCGCTGTTTGGTAGCGCGTCGGGTTCGGGTTGCGGTCCCGCCACTACCATCGCCTGCACTTTCTTCAGTGACCACTTGCACCCGCACCTGCCCCGTAGTGGCAGCGGTTTCTTCCGCGACGGGTTCCGTATAGAAGACCCATCGCAAGGTCTCTTCCCGCACCCGTTGCAGCATGGCTTGGAACATTTCATAGGCTTCGCGGCGATACTCCACCAATGGGTCTTGCTGACCGTAGGCACGCAGGTGAATATGTTCTCGCAGGTAGTCCATGTCCGCCAAATGCTCCATCCATTTTTGGTCAATTGCCCACAGCAGCACGCGTCGTTCCCACTCTCGCATCCACTTTTCGCCCAAGCGTTGCTCCTTTTCCTCGTAAAAGTTCACGCAGGCGTTATAAAACCGCTCCACGATCTCCTGCTTGGGAAGCCCCCGCAGGTCGTCAGGTCGGAAGAAGAAACCGACAGGAAGGAATGGGTTGAGGGCATTCAGCAAGCCTTCATAGTCCCATTGGTCGGGTGGGAGTGTGTCAGGAAGGTAAACTTCAGCGTAGTTCTCAATGGTCTTGCGAGCAAAATCCAAAATATTGGCGCGCATGTCTACGCCTTCCAACACTTTGCGCCGCGTGGCGTAAACGATTTCGCGCTGAACATTGAGCACATCGTCATACTGCAACACATGCCGCCGAATTTCAAAGTTGTTCCCTTCCACCCGTTTCTGGGCGATTTCTATGGACTTGCTGACAACTCGGCTGATGATGGGTTCCTCCTCAGGCCAGTTGCGCAACCAGGGGTGTTCGCTCAACCCTTTGTCGCCATACAAGCGCCACAGTTCATCTTCTAACGAGACATAAAAGCGGGAACTTCCAGGGTCACCCTGGCGACCACTTCGCCCGCGTAACTGGTTGTCAATGCGGCGGGCTTCGTGGCGCTCGGTGCCCAAAACATGCAACCCTAAAAGCGCCTTGACAGCATGATACTCCTTGTTGTGCACGAATTCCACATCGCAGTTAGGATCATTGCACAACTCTTCGGGAGCATTTTCGGGGTCGGGTTTGCCGCCCAGAATGATGTCCACACCGCGTCCTGCCATGTTGGTGGCAACGGTCACCTTCCCCAGCCGTCCTGCTTCGGCGATGATTTGCGCTTCCCGCTCGTGGTGCTTGGCGTTCAACACATTGTGCGGAACGCCTTCCTTCAATGCTTGCTCTAGCCGACCCAACGCTCTGTCCCAATGCTCCTTGGGGATATGAATGAGTTTGGCAAAGTGTTTGAGGTTTTCAGGATAGAGGGGGTCAGGGTCTAATCCTAACCGTCGGGCAATCTGCCGAACGCGCCCAATTTCCAGTTCCTCCAAGCGAGTGTTGACAACTCGTCGGATTTGGTCTAACTCTTCGCGGCTCAGTTGCTTTTGGTTGTGCATAGACCACGCCCTGTCCAACACCAAAGTACACAGCGCCAGTGCTTGCAAGTAGTGGGGTGACAAGCGTTCAGAAATCAACTCGTTGACCTCAATGGAGCGGGTGCCCACCAATACGGGGCGCTGAAGAGCGTAAAGTTGCAAAATCTCCCGCACGACCCCGCGATACTTTTGCTCCTGTGTCTTGTAAACGACATCAGGGTAATCCTTGCGAATCATCGGCTTGTGAGTGGGGATGACAACAACGGGCATGCCGTAAATCTTGACAAATTCTTGCTCTTCTGTTTTCGCCGTGCCCGTCATGCCGGCGAGTTTGAAATACATGCGGAAGAGGTTTTGCAAAGTGATGGTGGCGATGGTTTGCATTTCTTGCTTGATTTTGATGCCTTCATTTGCTTCTACCGCTTGGTGGAGCCCGTCGCTCCAACGGCGCCCCCATTGCAATCGTCCCGTGAACTCGTCCACGATGATGACTTCGCCATCCTTGACGACATAGTGGACATCGCATTTGAAGAGATGGTGAGCACGAAGGGCATTCATGACGGCGTGATAGATGGCGAAATTTTCAGGGGCGGAAAGGTTGGAGATGCCCCAAAGTTGCTCCACTCGCCGCACCCCTTCGTCCGTCAGAGCGACGGTGCGGTGTCTTTCGTCAACGGTGAAATCAATGTCTTTCCGCAACTGGCGAACAACACGGTCGGCTTTTTCAATAATGTCCGTCGGCTTTTCCACCATGCCGCCGATGAGGTGGGGCGTTCGGGCTTCATCAATCAGGATGCTGTCCACTTCGTCCACAATGGCGTAGAACATTTCCCGCAAGACGACTTCGTCAAGACTGTGGGCTAAGTTGTCCCGAAGGTAGTCAAAGCCCAACTCACTGTTAGTGACATAGGTGACATCGCACGCATACATTGTCTTCCGCTCGGCTGTCTCCATGAAGTGCTGAATGTAGCCAACCGTCAAGCCCAGATACTCATAGATGGGAGCCATCCACTCGGCGTCTCGCTTTGCCAGGTAATCGTTGACGGTGACGATATGGACGCCGCGCCCCGTCAATGCGTTCAAATAAGCAGGCAAGGTGGCGACAAGGGTTTTTCCTTCGCCCGTTTTCATTTCGGCGATTTTGCCTTCATGCAAGACGATGCCACCCATCAATTGGACATCAAAGTGGCGCATTTTGATAGTGCGCCGTCCCGCTTCCCGAACCATCGCAAAAGCCAGCGGCAGGATGCGGTTGAGAAACTCCTGCTCCTTCCGCTTGACCGCCAGGTCCAACTTGGCGACTTCTTCTTCCAAGCGGAATCGCTCTTCGGGTTCCTTGCAGGCACGATATTGACGCAACTTGGCTTCGTGTTCGGCTCGGATTTCGGCGGTGTAGGCTTGAAGTTGTGCCTTGAACTCTTCCGTCTTTTGGCGGAAGTCTTCGTCGCGAAACTTGCGGACTTCTGGTTCCAAAGCGTTAATGGCTTGGATGCGTCGCCAAAGGCGGCGCACTTGCCATTCGTTCGGGTCAAACCACTTCAGGATTGGTCGCAAAATCTTGGACGCAAACTCCCACCAGTCCATGTCTTTGAAGTCCAACACAGCAATTCACCTTCGCACCTTGCGATTTTTCCTGTTCGCACGATGCCACAGCGATTGTAGCGCAAGGTCTGAGAAAATTTTGGCGCAGGAAGGGAAGCAAAACAAGGGCACCTACCAGTTCATCGGGTAGACATAGAAGTTGGGGACGAAGCAGCCGACAAGGGTCCACAAGCCGCCATGGAGGAAGTCGCCCAAAATGAGACCGAGGAAGAAGGGGATGAGGGCGCGATAAGCACGGGCGCCGAAGTAGCGCAACACGAAGGCTTTCACCGCCCACGCAATCATGAAAGGCAGCCAAGTTTTGTTCATGGTTTCTGTGTTGGCAATGGCGTAGCCGAAGGGGTGAAGGGGCAAGGAGAGCAAATGCGCTCGCAAAGCGGTAAGCCCAACCGTGAAAGCGAAGCCAACCCCAATGGCGGCAATTTCTCGCCAGTCAGGGCTGAGCGGTTGTCGCAGGTAGCCTTCCAGTTGATGGAAAGGCTGACGCCCCATGTAAATGCGCCACGCATCGGCTTTCGCCGCTGCCCCCAGTTGGTAAAGCAACTTGACCACACTGACAAAGGCAAAAGGAGCAGCAAGGGCAGAACCCAACACTAATGCCCAATGGAGACGGCGCAAAGGCAATCCAAGCACGCGGGCAAATTTAACGGCATCCAATTGGTGCGGCATTGGTAAGCAGCGCAGGTCAAAAGTCGTGATGTTCCGCAAAAATGCCATCACTGTCAACTCACGGGGCTTAAGGGCGGTGGTGCCCAGTGTGGTGGTCACGATAGTGTTGGGGTCAACTTGTGGACCGAAAAGCCATGCGTTCCCAATTTCAGCGCGCAAGCGCGTCGCCGCTGCCATGTAAAGCAAGGACAAACTGAGCAGAGACAAAGCAGTGACGAAACGCATGCCCCCCGCCATCGCAAACGCCATCAAAAAGCCAAAGCCCAACAAAAAGCCGACAAAGGCAAGGCGCGGGGGAAGGGTATCTGGCTCTGTTCGGTTCTCCTTCAACTCCGTCCACAACCGCTTTCGCCCATACCACAAACTGAGCAGGGCAATAGCGAGGAAAGCGCCGGCGCCTTGATGGTCCGTGTAGGGCATAACGCTGAATCCGCCCCGCCCAACCGCATCCCATCCAAAAGCAGCCGTAAGGATGCGTTCTATCTTGACGAGACAGAAGAACACCCAGCAACTCAGTGTCACTTCGGTGTTGAGCAGGTAAGCGATGCCAATGATGAAGGGGTAAAGGGAAACGGGCGTAGAGCCGATGGCGTTCCATGGGCGGTCAGTGATGACGTTGGCGAGGTTGAACACTTCGCCCCGAACATCCAACGGGGGCAACACGGGAAAGTTGCGACTGAAAGTGTTCCATGTGCCAATGCCTGCTGCGATGGCGAAACCCAACCAAAATCCGCCAGAGCGCCAAAGGGGCGATTGAGGCTGCGTGACCAGAAGGGGAACTTGAGCGGTAGGGAAGGACAAGCGTTCCCGCTCCACCCACTGCCGCCACAGCAGCATAACCAGAAAGAGCGTTGTTACCATCACGGCAAACAGAAAAGTGCTCCAAATAAGCATTGGCACCGCCCAAGCACTCCACGGCACACGGTTGCTACCTGTGTAGAAGGCGATGACGGCAGCACGGTCTTGCGGGATGAACCACCAAGGGATGTGGGGCAAAATCAACTCACGCCAGTTGTTTTCGGGCGAGGCATAGTAAATTGGAGCCGTCAAGGCGGGGACGAGAAAGTGAACTCCACCAGAGGAAGCGATGCCCGTTGTGGCGGCAGTGAGGGCGTAAATTGTCAACAATTCGCCTTGAGAGAGCGCTAAGGAAGGGAGCGTGCAGGAGAAGATGCCGTTGAAGGCGGTGAGAACCATGAGAGTGAAGAAGGCGGCAACGGGCAAAGCAGTGTTTGCCAACGCCGTATGCCCCATTGTCCCCCCCAACCGAAATTCGGCGTGGTGAATCCACCAGATAAGGGCGGGAATCAGCAAGAGCCCTAACACGACGGCTCGGATGGTCACTTGCTCCCGCCGTTCCACCATTACCGCTACCCATGTCGCTTCTGACTGCATGCCTTCTCCCTTCCTTGCCCTGGCAGGTAGCAACGAGCGCATCCTAAAAACAACGGCTGACAATGACACAAACTCTGATGGCAAACATCCCCGTCAGAACCTTAGTGGCTTTCACGATGTCTGTCATTGGCTGTGCCTTTGGTCTCCCTCCTTCCTGTGTCTGTCTTTGCCCAACACGATGGCGCCCTCCCATGATGGCACAAAGAGCCACCACTGACCATTTTGAAAAGCCAAACGCCCGCGCCCCCAAAGAAGGCGAACGGTTGGGACAGGCAATCGGTAAGCCAATAGGCGCTGGCTTTTGTTAAGAGCGACAAACATCCGAAGGTTTTTGTGCCGCCGCTCGTAAACGATTTGATCTGCCTCCAACCGCCACCAATAAGTCGGTGCCTTCATCCAAAGTGCCCACTGGCGCCTCAAATGAAACAGTCGCCGCACCGATTGCCATAACCGCTCTTCCTCTGGCAGGCGCCCTTTCGGCGAGAAGGCATCCCGCAAGTCCCCTGCAAAGCCACCGGGAAAATCGCGGCGGTTATCGGAGTCATCGCCTCCTTCCATTCCAATCTCGTCCCCGTAATACCACTGCACGCTCCCTCGGGTTGTCAATAGGAAGGCGGTCGCCAATTTCAACCGGTCAAAACGACGGTCAGGTTTGGCGAAGGTCACGAACCGCGGGAAATCGTGGTTGCCCAACAGCCCGACGAGGCGGTGCGGTGTTGGGTAGAGGGAATCAGCCTCCAACACTTCCTTCAGCCGTCCCATTGGGGTATCTCGCCCAAAAACTTCCCGAATGGCGACAGCGAGGGCGAAATCAAACACGCTTTCAAACCCTGTGTCCACACCATCGTAGCCAACCCGTCCTCCCTGAAAGAAGGCTTGCACTTTTGGGTCAGGGGGCACAGGGAGCACTTCGCCAATAACGGTCACTTTAGGAAACTCCTGCCTCAGCGCTTCCCTCCATCGCTGCAAAAAAGGGCGAGGCATGTAAGGCATCGTATCCACCCGCACCGCATCGGCACCCGTCTCTGCCAACCACCAAAGGCTGTGTTGGAGGAGGAATTGAGCGACAGCAGGATCGTCTTGGTTGAGGTCAGGCAGAATGCCGAACAGCCAACCGTCCGTGATGCGCCGCTTCGCTTCGGCAGGCGCATCCGGCTGAAGGAGCAACGCAAGCCGATAGTCAGCCGGTGCCTTAGGGTGCAGCCAAGTTGGTGTCGGCGGATGTTGCACCCAAGGGTGCTTCGGTCCGCAGTGGTTGAGGACATGGTCTTGCACCACCTTGAGACCTAACTGATGCGCCTCTCGCACGAAAGCGCGATATTCGTCCATCGTCCCAAGGTGCTCATCTACAGCGAAATGGTCAACGGGATGGTAGCCATGATACTCGTCAGGGGAAGCATCGTCGTTGTCGTAGATAGGCGTGTGCCATATGGCGGTAACGCCCAAATCCTTCAGGTAAGGGAGGCGGTCCCGCAGACCCTTCAAATCGCCGCCGTGATAAGCGCGAGGGTTAGTTCGGTCAAAAGTGCTCAAGCCTTTCGGGTCGTTGTTAGCAGGGTCGCCATCGCAAAAACGGTCGGGCATCAACAGGTAAATGACCTCGTTATCCGCTAAGCCTTGACGACCGAAGGGCAAAGCATGGCGGGATTTGAAAAGGAAAGAAAGGCGCACTTCGCCGTGAGGGGTGCGAATGGACAAACGGTAAGGGCGAGGGGACAGGGAAGGGGAAAGGCGGAGCCAAATGAGCAAGGAACGCCCATCGGGGCTAACTTGCCACTGGCGCACGACGAGTGCCGGCTCAAAAGTTTCCACCCGAGCGCCCCAAAAGTTTTCGCCATAGCAAAGCAGAAGCAGGGTTGAAAGGGCAGTGGGTGTCCACCAATGGTGAAACCGCGCCGAGAGCGCCGGCGAGCAACTTGCACCTTGCGACACATCATTGGACATCCCTCCTTTTAAGGCAGCACGAAGGCTGCCTGTTGTGTTTAAGGGCTTTGTGCACATTCCGCGCACGAAGCGCGGATAACCAACTGCGTCGGTACAATCATGCGCTGCGGCGCTATTGGTTCTCGGTTGATGAGCCGCAGCAACATTTCAACCGAATAATGAGCCAAGGTTTCCGCAAAAATACGCACCGTCGTCAATGGCGGGTCACAGTATTTCGCCTCCTTTGCGGGCACTTAGTGCTTGCAAGAGTTTATGGCTTCAAAAGCGGCGGTAGGGGTTGAACCTACCGCTGCCGGAAGATTCTTCGTCACTCCCGCAGCTGTGCTTCCTTCAGGCGTTGCAGGTCAGATTGGAGGATAACACGGATGCGTTGGCGAGGCGCTCGGCTCAGCAAGGTCTCAGGGGCGATGCGAGGGACACCGAGGGGGTCCAATTCCAAGTTTGCCACATTGAGGAGGTGGCGGGCATACGGGGGGTTATGGATGCCGAAGGAGCTATCTCTGAGCACGAAGTAGTAGTTATGGCGGGCGCGCTTAACTTGGATGGGGATGCGCCCTTGGATGGTGCGGGCAAGGCTCTGTTTTTCGGCTGGAACCAACGCCCAATAATTCCACAGGTCGGGGTCATTGTCTGGTTGCCCGTCGCCGTTGAAATCTTGTTGGCGCGCCCAATTTTCCATGCGAACGCGCAGGGCATACAACTTCAACTCAACTTCCGCCCGAAGAGTCTGAGCGCGTTGGGAAGCATCAGCCGGGGTATGGCACGGGGCGCAACCGATATCGTAACTGACTGTCATAGTGTGCCGACCGTTGGGCATATGGCAATGGGTGCATTGTCCCGGCGCATTTAGGTGAGCCATGTTCCGCACTATTGGTCCTGTGCCTTCTCCCCCGCCAATTCCGACCAGCATATTGAACTGGTTGCTTTCGTGCATGTTTGGACGAGCCGTGCCTGTCTCCAGTGCGGAGTCGGAAGGATTTGCCCCCCGCCCATTGTGGCAGGAAGCGCAAATGTGGTTAAAGGTCGTGTGCTGCTTCGGTGGGGTGCCGGGGGCGATGTCGGTCGTGTCCGTGCTTTCAATAGCGCGCCGCAGTAGCGCTTGCTTGCCTTCCTTCGTCAGGTAGTTCGTGTTCCGATGAGGGTCATGGCAAGTCACGCAACTGGCACTCTCATGGGTGACGGGGAGATACGCCATCAACTGCTCGTTGGTGAGAGCACTAATGGCTCTGTCAATGTCATCACGGGATTGACCAATCGCCAATTTCGCATCCACCAGTTCCACACGGAAAGGCGCGCTGTGGCAACGATAGCAAGTTGCCACATACAAGCGAGGGTTGGAACCAACGAAGTTCGGGTTAACCAGTTCTTCCACTGGTTTGGCGTGGGCAGAGCGCTTGTGCTCCTCGTAGGAAGGTCCGTGACATTGACCGCACACGATGGAACGGGTAATGTTGGGGAAGGTCAAAATGTTGTCCTTACTGGGGGATTTTGCGTGCTTGCTTCCGGGACCGTGACATTGCTCGCAACCGACATTAACAGCAGCGTGTTTCGTCTGTCGCCACGAGACATAGATGGGCTCCCCTTGGGCTTGCCGACCACCATGACACTCGGCGCACTTCTCTGAACCGACGAAAGTTGCACCTCGTTGCCCTTCGGGGAGAAGGGCGAGAAACTCAGCGGTAGGCGAGAGAGGTCTTTCGGGAGCGGGAGGCACCTTCACAGGTCCGCCCCCTCCACCACAGCCGTAAAGTGCCAGTAGCCACGCGCAAAGCAGCACTAAGGTGCCCATAGCACCCACGAAGCACTTGTAGCGCATCACTCATCCCTCCTTGCGCAAGAAGAGTTTTGGTCTCCCTCCCTATGCCAAACTTTGTGCCGATGGCATAGCGCATCGGGTTTTACCCTCCTTCAAAAGCGGGCGCTCCCCGAAATCATCACAACATTCGCATCGTAGTCCATTAAGTCCACCACTCGGTCTCGGTAGCGCCAAGGGGCAAAAGTCAGTGCCACTTCGTAACCTGCTTTAAAGCGATAGCGCAAAATTGCCGTCAGGAAGCGTCCCCGATAGTTGCCGTCCCGCAAAAGCAATGGGTTGTCATTGTGGGTCGTGTATTCGGTGTAACTGGCGGACAGGAAAGTGCGTCGGTCAATCGCCCAACTCAGCCCGACGCTCGTAACACGGCTGTTCGGCACGAAGTTGTCCAATGTCGGGAAAGATGTCATCTCGCTCTTCGCCCGCCACCCTTCGTAGGCATACTCGGCGAACACATTTAAGCGAGGGGTCGCCTGCCATGTCCCGCCGAGCACCAACGAGTTTGTTGTCAACTCCACCAAGCGGGCATCGTTTTCCCAGCGCCGATGAGTTAATGTCAAGTAGCCGTTCAAAGTTGGCGAGCCGCCTTCCAGTTTCAATTGCAGGAGCCGCTGGTCG
>Ga0209993_10063_pt1 | contig 17138 bp, 15 predicted proteins | sample Antgeofumaro1A2A_FD_188082 | JGI IMG/M metagenome (GOLD analysis project Ga0209993, IMG submission 188082) | Geothermal fumarole subsurface microbial communities from Mt. Erebus, Antarctica - 1A2A (SPAdes) (version 2) | ecosystem: Environmental > Terrestrial > Volcanic > Fumaroles | place...
TGCCATTGCAAGTCCCGAGGAGATGGCGGTTATCAAGGAGGGCGAAGAAGCCCGCCAAGTCATGATTGAATCCAACCTGCGGTTGGTGGTCTCTATTGCCCGCAAATACCGAGGCTATGGTGTGCCCTTGAACGACCTGATTCAGGAAGGCAACATTGGGCTCATCCAAGCCGTAGACCGCTTTGACTGGCGGAAGGGAACGCGCTTTAGCACCTGTGCGACTTTGTGGATTCGCCAAGCCGTCATTCGTGCTATTCAAGCCCAGAGCCAGTTGGTTAAGTTGCCCACCCGAATCAGCGAGCAACTGCACAAACTGAGCCGCGCCCGCGAAGTTTTGACCCAAGAGTTAGGGCGAGAACCTACCTCGCAAGAATTGGCCCGCCATTTGAGGATGCCCCGAACTCAAGTGGAGGAACTGCTCGGTTACCCGCACCAAGTCTCCTCCCTTGACGAGCCTGTGGACAGCGAGGAGAAGGTGACCCTTCTGGACGCCATTGAGGACACCTCTTCCCTCAACCCTGAAGAGGAACTGGTTCAACGCACGGTCAGAGAGCACATTGAGCGGGCACTGAACGAGTTGCCAGAAAACTACCGCACCGTCATCAAACTTCGCTATGGCTTGGAGGATGGGCAATACCACACCTACGAGGAAATCGGGCGGCGATTGGGGCTGTCTCGGCAACGAGTGAAACAGATTGCCGATGTTGCCCTCAGGCGGCTCAAACAACACCCGCTCCTCCGCCAAGCCCGTTTAGATGCCCTTTCCTCGTGACAGCGGACGGGCAAAATCGCACCATAGTTGGGATTGAAAGCAATAAGCCTCTAACACGCAGGTCTCGCATTGGGGCTTTTTGGCGGTGCAGACATAGCGACCGTGCAAGGTGAGGGCGTGCCCGAACCAACTCCACAGTATACCGCTTTTCGACCGTTCCATACAGGACATGGCAAGCGCTGCGAGGTACTGCTGGTGCTACAGTTACGACCCTTCGAGACGAAGGATGTGCAGCGCATCCCAAGGCGGGGTCCACGCAATGCAGCCTGCGAATGCTCACAAGTTCGTGGTCATGACTTTGTGGGATAGGGCGGAAGATTTCCGCGCTTGGGTTAACAGTGAAGAGTTCCGAAAAGCCCATGCCCAAGGCGGTGTTCCGGCAAAGGCAATGCAATTGGACACCTATCTTGTTCGTCTCGTCGCTTCCAAGCCTGATGCCAAGGAGTGAAAGGCATGGACATTTTGTTTGAGCCGTTGGCGATGAAAGCCTTTTTGGTCATGGGGTTAGGTGTTGGGCTTATCTTGCTGGCTCAAATGTTCGCGCCTCGTCACCAACCCCCCGTCCTAACGCCGACAAGCGATTTGCTCCGTCGGCTGGATGCGCTGCCCCTCTCCGAGTTCGCTCACTTGATGGTTTTGCTGTTAGAGCGGATGGGGTTGCGGGTGGAGGGGGTGCGGCTACTCCGAGATGCTGTGACCGACGGGGTAGCCATTGTTGCTGTCTATGAGCATGAGGTTTTGCGAGGGACTTGTGCTGTCTATTGCTTGCGGGGAGCAGACCGCTCCGTCGGGGTGGAGTGGGTGCACCACCTCCGCCGCTTCGCAAAAGAGCACAATGCCTTGAAAGCCTTGCTCATTACCACCGGCACCTTTCAACGGGATGCCCTCCACTTGCCGAATGTCGTGCCAATGACTCCCACCGAGTTCGTAGACGGTGAACGCTTGACCGAATGGCTCACCGAGCACCTTTCTGGGGAAATCGCTCAACTGCCCCCTGCTCCGACGGAAGGAACCCCTGAGGTTTGAGTTGCCAGGAAAAGGGCTGCACAGCGCTGTCCCGAATTTTTCCGTCAAGGAGGTGTTGAACGATGGCGATGCCTGTGGAAGATAAGACGCCCCTTGCGGGAGGGGAGTTGCAGGAGGCTTTGAAGGAGTTGGATGGTTGGGTCATCAGCATCACCAAGCGGTTTCGGTTTGAGAAGTGGAGCGACATTACTCGCTTCATGCAGCATCTTGCCGAAACCATCGCTGCTACCAACCATCACCCCGATGTGTTGTTGGATACGGGGAGCAAGTCCGTCATCGTCACTGTCACCACTCACAGCGAACGCACAGTTACCCGAGCCGACATAGAGTTTGCGAAGCGATTGAATGAGTTCCAACCCAGCGAATGAGGGCGCTAAGGGGACAGTTGCTTCGGGGGATAGTAAGTGTCAAAGTTATGCGGGCTACCACTGTTCATGTCATGAGGGGAGACGGGGTGATGCGCATGCGGTCAGCGGGCATCGTCGGGCTTGGTATGTATGTGCCTGAGAAAGTGCTGACCAATTTTGACTTGGAGCGATTGGTAGACACCAACGACGAGTGGATTACGACCCGAACGGGCATCAAGGAACGGCGGGTGGCTGCCCTTCACGAGACGACGACCACAATGGCGATTGAGGCGGCAAAAGCAGCCCTCGCCGACGCTGGCATTTCCGCCCGAGAAGTGGACTTAATCATCGTCGCCACCGTAACGCCCGACTACTTCTTTCCGTCAACGGCTTGTCAGGTCCAGGATGCCCTTGGGGCGCCCAATGCTGCTGCTTTTGACTTGTTGGTAGGATGCACAGGGTTCGTTTACGGCGTCGTGGTAGCGTGCCAGTTCGTTCAAACGGGGGCTGCCCGTTGTGCGTTGGTGATTGGCTCGGAAACACTGACTCGCATCGTGGACTGGCAAGACCGAAAGACCTGTGTGTTGTTCGGCGACGGAGCCGGCGCTGCCGTGATTGGGTCCGTTCCCGAAGGGCGAGGCTTGCTCGCTTTTGATTTGGGGAGTGACGGCAGTGGCGCTCCGTTGCTCAAAGCGGAAGCCGTGCAAAGTTGCTGTGCCTTGTCAACCAATGGCGGGCTCAACGGACGACCCACCTTGTTCATGAACGGCAACGAGGTTTTCAAGTTCGCAGTTCGGGTGATGGCAGACAGCACTTTGAACACCCTTCAGAAAGCGAACCTGAGTTTGGACGAAGTGGCGTTAATTGTCCCGCACCAAGCCAACAGCCGCATCATTGACGCCGCTGCCCGTCGGTTGGGCGTTCCGATGGAAAAAATCTTCGTCAACTTGGAGCGCTACGGAAATACTTCGGCGGCTTCCATTCCCATTGCCTTGGAAGAAGCGAAACGCTCTGGGCGCTTCAAGGAGGGCGATGTGGTTGTAGCGGTCAGTTTCGGCGCTGGATTGTCGTGGGCAAGTTTCGCCATGCGGATGTGACACGGCACTAATTGCCGCATCACTGAGGTGAACCGCAATGGTAGTGGAGGCAACCTTTGACGCTGAGGAGAACGGCTACCTGATCAAATGCCCTAAGTTGGATGTAGTGACTTGTGGCTTGTGGGCGAAAAATGTGGCATCATTTTTCCGCACTTTTGCCGTGCGCGTGGAAAGAAACCCTGAGGACAAAGGGGGAGCGAGATGGCACTGGCGTTTCTCTTTCCGGGGCAAGGCGTGCAGCGGGTCGGGATGGGCAAAAGTTTGGTCAAAGCCTTCCCGTCCCTTCGTGACTTCTTCACCACTGCCGACAAAATTACAGGGCATCCCATCAGCAAACTTTGCTTTGACGGACCAGAAGAGGAACTGACCCTGACCATCAATGCGCAACCCGCCATTTTCACCACTTGCTTTGCCTGCTGGGTATTGATTTCCGAGCGCGGCTTTCAACCGAAGTTTGTGGCAGGGCACAGTCTCGGCGAGTGGACTGCTGTTGTCGCCAGCGGGGCATTGGAGTTTGAAGACGGGTTGAGGCTGGTTGCCAAGCGAGGGGAACTGATGCATCAAACCCCCCAGGGTAGCATGGCAGCCATTTTAGGCGCATCGCTGGAGCAAGTAGAGAAACTTTGTCAAGCCGCTTCTGAGAAAGGTGTCATCGTGATTGCCAACCACAATGCCCCAGACCAAATCGTCATCTCTGGAGAGCCCACAGCAGTAGAATATGCTGTCCAAATTGCCCGCCAATTCGGTGCTGTCAAGGCAGTTGTGTTGAAAGTCAGCGGTGCCTTTCATTCTCCTCTGATGGCGGAAGCCAAAGAGCGCTTCCGCTCCTTCGTGGAGCCGTTCCCCTTCCGCAACCCTGAAGTGCCCGTCGTCTCCAATGTAACGGGGAAACCCGTTCAAAATGGCGAAGAAATCAAGGGCTTGCTGGTGGAGCAGTTGACTTCCCCTGTCCGTTGGACGGATTGCATTCGGACAATGGCGGAACAAGGCGTGAAAGTTTTCGTGGAGTTGGGACCTGGGCGGGTGCTCAGCGGATTGGTGCGAAAAACCATTCCCGACGCGATAACCTTTTGTGTGGAAGACCCCAAGTCCTTTGAGGAAACTGTCAACGCTTTGGAAGCGATGTGAGGCGGGATGACTCGCAAAAAGTTGCACCCATTTACGCCCCTAAACTCGCCAACGACCTTGACCTGCCGGTCATCTCTGAACGACTCCGACCTTGGATGCGATTGCCATCCCGCTTTGCCTGCCGCCTTATCGGCGTTGGCGAGCGTTATGCTTCGGTTTATCCGTGACCTGCAAAGAGAGGTGCAGCGCTGATGAGAGCTTTTGCGTCCTTGTCATTGGAAGGTAAAACGGCGTTGGTAACGGGAGGGAGTCGGGGCATTGGGGCAGCCATTGTCCGACTCCTTGCTCAACGAGGGGCGCAGGTGGCTTTTTGCTACCGGCAAAAAGGCGAGTTGGCGCAGGCATCGGCGGAAAGGGTGCAGGCGGAAACAGGGCAGAAGGTTTTCGTCATCCAAGCCGATGTGACAGATGCTGAGCAAGTGAAGGCGATGGTGGAGCAAGTTCGGCAGGAATTAGGCGACATCCAAATCCTCGTCAATAACGCCGGCATCGTGCGGGACGCGCTCTTTTTGCGCCTGGACGAAAGCAAGTGGGACGAGGTGATCAACACGAACTTGCGGGGAACTTTCCTGTGCACGAAAGCCGTTGTTCCCATGATGGTGTCAAGGCGGTGGGGGCGCATCATCAACATTAGTTCCATCGTTGGGCTTATCGGCAATGTGGGGCAGACAAACTATGCAGCGGCGAAAGCCGCCCTCATTGGGTTCACTAAAAGCCTTGCGAAGGAGTTGGGAAGCCGTAATATCACTGTCAATGCCGTCGCCCCCGGCTTCATTGTCACGGATATGACTGCTGCGCTGCCCGAAGACATCCGCAACCGTTATGAAAGCCAAATCGCCTTGCGCCGTTTCGGTCATCCCGAGGAAGTGGCGGAGGTGGTGGCTTTCTTGGCGTCTGAGGCTGCCAGTTACATCACAGGGCAGGTCATCGTGGTGGACGGCGGCTTGGTCTGAACTGAACTCTTTACAAGCAGGCGGCGGTTGGCTATCATTAGCAAACCCCTTCAGTACAGAGCAAGGGGCAAAAACTGTATCGGCAAGGAGGGAAGCGAGATGGCGGATGTGTTTGAGAAGGTGCAGGAGATCATCGTGGAGCGGTTGAAAGTAGACCCGACAGAGGTGACGCCTGACGCTGCCTTCGTGGAAGACTTGCGGGCGGACTCGCTGGACATCGTGGAGATGGTAATGAAGTTGGAGGAGACCTTTGACATCTCCATTCCCGACGAGGATGTGGAGAAGTTGCGCACTGTCGGCGACGCCGTCGCTTACATTGAGCGGCGGCTCAAAGAAAAAGCGGGGGTGTAGAAGCGTCCCCACCCAAAGTGCGAGGTGTTGGGAATGCAACTTTGGCGCGAGACAGAGCCAGTGGTGATAACAGGCATTGGGCTCATTACTGCCTTGGGGACGGGCGCCGAGAAAACTTGGGAGGCAATCAAAGCAGGGAAATCGGGCATCCGCCGCATCACCCATTTTGACCCAACTTCCTTCCCTTCTCAAATTGCCGGCGAAGTCCATGACTTTGCCCCTGAAGCCTTCCTTGACCCGAGAGAAGTGCGCAAGATGGATAGGTATGTGCAATTTGCAGCAGCTGCTACCTTCATGGCGCTACAAGATTCAGGGTTGCAAATCAATGCCCACAACGCCGAGCGGGTAGGCGTTTGCATTGGCTCAGGGATTGGCGGCGCTTGGACTTGGGAGGAAAACCACACCAACTTGCTGCAAAAGGGTCCACGCAGCGTTAGCCCCCGCTTCATCCCTATGATGATTGCCGATATCGCTGCGGGACATGTGGCAATCTTGACAGGTGCGAAAGGTCCGAATTTTGCGACCATCACCGCCTGTGCCACTTCAGGACATGCTATTGGCGTTGCTGCGATGACCATCAAGATGGGCTTGGCGGATGTGATGATTGCTGGTGGCTCGGAGGCTGCTATTTCGCCCCTTTCGGTCGCCGGTTTTTGCAGCATGCGAGCCCTGTCAACCCGAAACGATGAGCCGGAAAAAGCCTCCCGCCCCTTTGACGCCCGTCGCGATGGCTTTGTCATTGCTGAGGGGGCTGGCATCGTCATCTTGGAACGACTATCCCATGCAGTCAAGCGGGATGCCAAAATTTATGCCGAAGTCGCCGGGTTCGGAATGACGGGAGACGCCTACCATCTAACCGCCATGTGCGAGGACGGCGATGGTCCTGCCCGCAGCATGCTGATGGCATTGGAGACAGCAGGCTTGACACCAACGGAGGTGGATTACATCAACGCCCATGCCACTTCCACACCCCAAGGCGACCCTGCGGAAGTGCGAGCCATCAAACGAGCCTTCGGCGAGTATGCTTACAAAATCCCCGTCAGTTCCACCAAATCCATGCACGGGCACACTTTGGGGGCAGCGGGGGCTGTTGAGTTAATTATCACTCTGCTGGCAATGCGCGACCAAATCCTGCCCCCCACCATCAATTTGGAGCAACCAGACCCCGAATGCGACTTGGACTTTGTGCCGGGCCAAGCCCGTCCCGCCCCCATTGAGGTTGCCCTCTCCAACTCCTTCGGCTTCGGTGGACACAACGCTACCATTGCGGTTCGCAAGTGGGAAAAGGACGAGGTGTAAGGCGCTTTTAGCAAGGCACAATTGAAAAGGGAAACTCGCAACGGTGAAGAGCAAGGCAATGGGGAAGGGCAAAACGAAACCCACCCAGGAAAGGACGACGAAAGCGCAACCTGTTCGGTTGGTGCACCGCCGAGACCGACTCACTATTCGCCTGTCGCCAGAGCGGCGGGATGCCTTATTGCGCTTGTGTGAGCAATTGGGGATCAAGTTCCGTCGGTTAGACCTGCTCAATACCGCCTTAACGCACCCGTCTTATTGTGCGGAGTTCAACCAAGGCAACTTGCCTTCTAACCAACGCTTGGAGTTTCTGGGCGATGCCGTCTTGGCGCTCATCGTGAGCAACTACCTGTATCACACCTACCCTGAGATGGATGAGGGGCAACTGACCCGCATCAAAGCCATTTCCGTTAGCGAGCCCGTGCTGCACGGTATCGCCAAAAAGTTGGGGTTGGGTCAATACCTGCTGTTGGGCAAAGGCGAGGAGCGGACGGGAGGGCGAGACCGCCCATCGGTGCTGGCGGATGCTTTTGAAGCATTGGTAGGAGCAATGTTCCTTGACCGAGGCTTAAAAATGACGGCTGACTTCGTTCTCAAGCACCTGAAAAGCCGCATCCGCATGATTGAGCGTGACCGGCTCATTCTGGACTTCAAGAGCCGCCTTCAAGAGTTGACCCAAAGTCGCTATCATGTCGTCCCCACTTATCACCTCATCCGCACGGTCGGTCCAGAGCACGCTAAGACTTTTGTGACCGAAGTCCGCATTCAGGGCATTCCCATCGGGCGCGGGAAAGGGCATAGCAAGAAGGAAGCGGAGCAAGAAGCGGCGCGCGCCGCCTTGAGGAAGTTGCTGAAGGGGACAATTCAGTTGCCCTTCGGCGAGTAGCTGCTGTTGCCCTTCGGAAGAAGCCTTGTCCGTTCGCTCATTTGTCAACCCTCTGCCAAAAGCCGCCGCACTGTTTCCGCAATCTCCTTCGGAAAAGCATCCCGGTTTGAGGGGGGACCTCCAACTTTGAGCCTGCTTTAGCAGGCTTCGTCTTTTAGACCCCGACTTCAGCGGAGGCTCTTTAAGCATGCGGCGATTCAAAATTATCTCGCATCACTCATCGGAGACGGATGGCACAATGGGGAAGGGTTGGAGCGGCTATCAACCACGACAAAACAAGGAGGTGCTGTTTATGGAACGCAAGCGCCACACATTGCCCGCACGGGTTGGCGTGTTCGGTATAGGCTTGGCAGCCTATTGGCCGCAATTTGAGGGTTTGAAAGACCGGCTGGAAGGCTATCAACGCTATGTGGAAGATCAGGTGCGACAATTAGGCGGGCAGGTCATCTCGGCAGGTCTTGTGGACACACCAGAGAAAGCCAGAGCTGCTGGCGAATTGTTTGCTAAAGAACAAGTGGACTTGGTTTTGTGCTATGTCGGCACTTACGCCACCTCAGCGCAAGTTCTGCCGACCGTCCAGAGGGCGAAGGCGCCAACCGTTGTGCTGAACCTTCAGCCGACGCCCGCTTTAGACTATCCCCATACCGACACAAAGGAATGGCTTGCTAACTGCTGCGCCTGCTGCGTTCCTGAAATCGCGTGTGCCTTTGCTCGCAGCGGCATTCCCTTCCGCGTCGTTTCGGGGCTCCTCTTTAAAGAGCACGGGGCACCTGCTGAAAAGGCGTGGAAAGAAATTGGCGAATGGATAAGAGCAGCCAGTGTCGTCCGTTCGCTGCGTGACGCCCGAATCGGTTTCTTGGGGCACACCTATCCGGGCATGTTGGACATGTATTCCGACTTCACCCAACACCACGCCCAATTGGGCGTCCACATAGAGGTGCTGGAGATGTGCGATTTGGCGCAGCGGGTCAAAGAAGTCACCGACAAAGAAGTTGCCCAGAAAAAAGAGGAAGTGCTTGACACCTTTGTTCTCGCCGACCCCAGCGCTGACCCTATCGCGGCACCCATTGAGCCGCAGGATTTGGACTGGTCGTGCCGCGTCGCCGTCGGCTTGGAGAAGTTAGTGGAAGATTTCGCCCTTGACGGCTTGACTTACTACTATAGAGGCTTGGGGAACGAGTATGAGCGGATTGTGGCAGGGATGATTGTCGGTTTGTCACTCTTAACGGGACAGGGCGTGCCGTGCAGCGGTGAAGGTGATTTGAAAAACTGCATCGCCATGTTCATCATGGACCGATTGGGTGCTGGCGGCAGTTACACTGAGTTTTATGCAATGGACTTCGTGGAAGGCTTTATCCTGATGGGGCATGACGGACCTGGACACATCGCCATCAGTGACCAAAAACCCATCCTGCGCAAACTCAAGTTGTATCACGGCAAAGCGGGCTATGGCGTCTCAGTGGAGTTCAAAGTCAAAACGGGACCGGTGACGATTTTGGGTGTGACGCAAACTTTGGATGGGCGGCTGAAAATGCTATCGGCTCAGGGAGAGAGCCTTCCCGGTCCTATCATGGAAATCGGCAACACCAACAGCAGGATCAAATTCGCCCTTGACCCCGCAGAGTTCGTCAATGCGTGGTGCGCTCACGGACCCACGCACCATTGTGCCTTGGGCATCGGGAATCAATTGCCCGCCCTGACAAAAGTCGCAAACTTGCTGGGGCTGGAGTTAATAGCCGTTAGCCCTTAGCCCATCAAGAGAGAGGAGCAAGCAAGGGGTAGAGGTGATGGGTTGAGGCTATCGTGAACCGTCACTTGGATAATGCGGGAGCTCCTCTGCTCGCCCCGCCGTTCCTTCGCTTCGCTCGGAAACACAGCCCTCTTGCGGGAAGCCATATCCGTCACCCTTCCCCATTTTTCGGCTTTCGCATCTTCCCACCCTGCCGCCAAAATTTGCAGCGGCGCATAAATTTTGCAAAGCCAACGGAAAGGAGCGTGAAGAGGAATGGAGCGAAGGTTCAGTTGGGTTGGCATAGTGCTGATGGCGTTGGCATGGGGTGTGTTTGTCAACCCCCAACCCTTTCACCGCTTCCTTGACGATTTCTCCTGCTACCCCGAAGGCAGTGCTGGCGAGCCCCAGTGGGAAGTCACCCACATCGGTTTTGAGGTGCGTCAAGGGGCTTTGTGGGCAGAAGTTCCCGCAGAGATTGGCTACGCTCTTTTGCGTGTTGCCCCTTTTGCCCGCACCGTTACCGTTGAGGCGACCTTGATCGTCCATCGCCTTCTTGGGCGCGATTGGAAAATTGCGGGCATCGGCATTTTCGCTGACCGACGCAACTACTGGCATCTTGCGTTGGTGGAAGCCCCCGAACATATGGGGCGACGCCATTTTGCGGAGTTGGCGGAAATGTTGGATGGCGTTTGGAACGCTCACGGTGAACCTGCCACCCACCTGACGACGGAAGAAGACACAGGCGGTTTTGATTGGCAGATAGGGCGTCCCTATCGGCTGCGCTTGACCTTGACGAAGGAGGGCATCATCGGTGAAATCTTTGAACTGGACGGGACTTTGCGTTACCGTTGCATTCGGCGCTTTGACAATCGTGCCGTCACTTTCGGACGCCCCATGTTGGATTGCGGCGGGTTTGTGGCTGCCTTTGATGATGTGCAGGTGGAGGTGAAGGAAGTAATGCCGGAACCGCCGAAGGAACTTAAGACCTTTCCACCATTCCCTTCACGCCTGCGCGCTGAGGGAGTGCCGCGCCAGAAGGCGATGGGCTTTTTCCGCACCGACCAAATCAACGGTGTCTGGTGGCTCGTTGACCCGAACGGCTATCCGACTTTGAGCATCGGCACCGACCATGTGAACTACTTCGTGGGTTGGTGCGAGAAGTTGGGCTATGCCCCCTATCACCGCAATGTCGCCCGCAAGTATGGGAGCGAGGAGGCATGGGCGAAAGAGGCGGTGCGGCGGTTGCTTTCTTGGAACTTCAATGTGCTGGGGGCAAACAACTCCGTCAAGGCACGCTATCAAGGCTTGGCGCATACGGAGTTTCTTGCCTTTGGGGGCGACTTTGCGTCCATCGCCGACATCGTGCCGAAAGTGCATTGGACAGGCTTTCCCGATGTCTTTGACCGGCGCTTTGAGCGCTTTTGCGAGTTGCGAGCAAAAGAACGCTGTGCACCCAACTTCTACGACCCATGGTTGCTCGGATACTTTCTGGACAACGAACTGGAATGGTGGGGCAAGTCGGGGCGACCTTGGGGGATGGCGGAGGAAGCATGGAAGAAGCCTTCTGACCGAGCCTGCAAGCAAGCGCTCGTGCGAATTCTACGCACCTTCTACGACGACAACATCGCTGCCTTCAACGCCGACTTTGGGACAACCTTTGCCCGCTTTGATGACCTATTGACAATAACTGAGCCTTCCCAACCCCGCACGGAACGGGGGAAACAAGCGTTGATGGCGTTTGTGCGGGAAGCGGCAGAACGCTACTTTCGCATTACCGCTCAAGCCATCAAAAAGCACGACCCCAACCACTTGAACTTGGGCTGCCGCTTTGCATGGGATGCTCCTGAGCCGGCGTGGGAGATGGCGGGCAAATTCTGCGACATCGTGACGGTCAACCTTTACCCGCGCATTGACTTGGAGCGAGGTGAACTCATTGGGGTGGTGGAGCACTTGCAGCGTCGCTACAAGTTGTGCCGCAAACCCATCATCATCACCGAGTGGAGTTTCCCCGCTTTGGACGCCAAGGACAGCGAAGGGCGACCGCTCCCGTGCAAACATGGTGGGGGGATGCGAGTGGAAACGCAAGGGCAAAAAGCGCGATGCTACGCCCTTTTCCAACGCACCGTCTTCTCGCTCCCCTTCGTCGTCGGTTCCCACTACTTCATGTGGGTGGACGAACCCGCTTTGGGCATCTCCAGCACTTTCCCCGAAGATAGCAACTACGGCTTAGTCAACGAAGCGGACGAACCTTACCTTGAACTGACGGCAATGGCGACGAAAGTGAACGCCCAAATGTCCGCCCTCCATGCTGGACGAACGGCAGAGTTGGTGGCAGAGAGCAAAGGGCAAAGCATTGTCGTGCGCAATGTGGGGAAAGTGGCAGCCACTTTCACTCTGTCGGTTTGGCGCAACGGCAAACGCACCGACCAACGGATGACGCTTCCGCCCCATGCTACTCGCATCATTCGTCCCCCTCACCCTCGGTCCCGATCCCTAAGCCCCCTTTACCTTCGCGTCGTGTGCGATCCTGATGAGGAAGTGCCTGAACGAAACAAGCAAGACAATGTGGCGGAATTGGTGGTGCCCCCCACCAGCGCTCCGTTCCCGAATGCCCTTTGTGCCGTCGTTTGGAACCCGATGGAGCAACCTGTGAAGGCTGTGCCCGTGACGCTAACGGATGAGCGGTTGCGCCAATGGCAGTCTGTGACAGTTCGGCAAGCAAGGGAAGGGCAATGGAGCATCGTGCCATCGCAGAGCAACCCGAAAGAAGCATCAGTGACAGTGCTGCTCCCAGCTTTGCCGCCTTTTAGTGCCATCACCTTTTGGCTCACGCCAAGCAAGCAACCCGCCGCAAAAGAATTCCCGTTCGCAGTTCACCACGCAGCAAAAGGGCAAGGCTTCATCATTGAGACGAGGCGCTTGCGCCTTGTCAAGGACGAGTCGGATGGCGACGCTTTTGACCGTATTTACCTGCGGAGCATGGAACATGGGGCGCAGGGCAAGGGGCGAGAAGCGGAAGTGGAGTTGGGGAGTTTCACGCCGCTGATGTGGCAGGTGATTGCGGGACAAAACTTGTGGGTTCGCCCCGACCGAATAGAGCGAATGGAGGTCGTGGAAATCGGACACGCCCGATTAGTCGTGGACATCCTTTTTCTCAAGGAGCAGGGCGTAAGGCAAGCGATTACAGAAGTGGGAGCGGGTGGCAGGTATGAGCCATTGACAACCGAGCCGCAACCGTTCCGTTGTGCCTATCGCTTTACCTTCTTTGCCGACCAACCCTTCTTCCTTGCCCAGTGCTTGTGGGTGGAGAACACAGGCAAGGTGGTATGGCGATGGCGGGGCTACTATCACTACGCCCTCTCCCGCATTGGCGGCGATGCGCGCGATGATGAGGTAGGTGGACCGAATGTGCCCAACTATTGGCTGTCCTTCGCTTCGTGGCGTGACCCAAAATGGCAAGTTCACTACGGCATCCTCCCGCTGCGGGAAGACGAGCGATTAGGCATCTGGTTCTGGAAAGATGAAGGCGGAGGGCAACACCCCGATTGTCACCGCCGCCTGGACATTGTGTTGAAAGCGGGGGAGAAATGGCAACCCGAAGAGCCTGAGCCAGTGGTCGCTGTCTTCGGGGTACGAGAGACAGCGGAAGACCCACGCCCTTGGAGCACCCTGGCGAAGCATTTGCGGGCATGGGCAAAGGTGCAGGCAAAAGTGTTTTGAGGCGGAAAGGCGCTCAGGGAAAGCCTGGCAGGGGCGCGAGACGAAAAAGGTATCACGGAAGGCAGGGGAAATTGTCCAACGGAACGGGTGAGTAAACACGATGCGCCTGCCAATGGCAATTGCCTTCGCCGATTGGAACAAAGCATGGGACGGATGGGTTGGGATGATGCGTGCCTTAAGGCAAAGTTGCCGCGAACAATTCGCTACTGAGGGCTTCCTTTGGACCGTTCTCCATATCGCGCTCGGCTACGCTCTTTCGTTAGCCATGCTGACCTTCCTTGTCGGGATGCTCTTCCTGCTCACTTTCGCCCGAGTAGGGACAATCGTGAGCCCTCTGTGGACATCTTCCGAACCCCAACACCAATGGCTCCCTTACACCAACTGATGCACCAACGGAACCCTTTTGCCTCGCTTCATTCCATCGGCGGATACTGAAGGCGTGGTTTCCCGTTCTCCTTGTGAATAACGATGCGGAACGGCTCCAATCCCGCCGGGGTTGCCTGCATGTAAAAGTCCAAATCCAGCACGGCTTTACTCCCAACCTCCCGGAAGTCACAACAGGCAAAGTAAACCTCTGGAGCAGGGGCTTTCACTTTGAAGAGACGCTCGTATTCAGTGGCTGTCAGTTTATTCAACTTGTCGTGCACCCGAATGAATTGCAGCACTCGCGCTCGCTTTGTCTGGTCATCCCATATCAGGAAGTAGCCACCTTTGAGTTGCGTGTCCTTAGCGATGTAGGCTTGAATCCCCTTGCGGATATCCTCTGCAGTGACCTTTTTAGCAGGTTTGCCCGGATGCTCTACAGGCTTCCCCGGATGCTCTGCAGGCTTTCCTGGATGCTCCGCAGGCTTTCCTGGATGCTCTTGGGCTATTCCCAAAGCCACCATACCTACCACGATAGTTACCGCCAGCAGCACTCGCATCGCGTCATCGCCCTCCTGTCCGAGAGACTTTGCGATAACTACTTCACGGTGCTTGCCCTGCCTTTTATTGTAACGCTTTCCCCACCACTTGGAGTTCCAGTAAACAGGCAAGCAGCCACTCTTCCAACCGTCAACCTTTTTTCCCTTCCCTCACCACCTCTAACCCTTTCAGTGGCGTAGATGGCTCTCTTACAACTGAACCTCCTTGACCCAAGTTGGGCGGGTTCGGTTCCTGCCTGACCAAAACAATTTTCAGTGGCGTAAGTGTCCTCACTTGCGTCTGTCAAAGTGGGTAACCGAGATGGTTGCCCCACCGTTTCTTTGCCTCTTTGGGAAGGGCGAGCGTTGTGTTGGCGGGTTTAAGCGACTACAAAGAAGGGTTGCGTCCATGCCATGCTGCCGTGAGGGCCGAAGGCTTCCACCCGGATATAGCCTTCGTCCCCCCGAACATGGTAACTGGCGATGCGGTCGTTCACCCATTTCAGCCACCGCCCGTGCCTGCCAACAAAAGCGATTCGGTCGGCATTTCGCGCGACAATGCGAATGGCGGTTTCATCGGCTTCAATAGCGTCAAAGAAAACGCCTGAGGATGCGTAACAACGCCCTTCCCGCAACCCTTGCAAGATGTTATCGGGGGTTTTGTCGTCTGCCAACACCATTGTCCAGCCGTTGGCGAGGTCCAACTCATTGTGGGTGTCATCCACTCCATAGCCCCAACAACGGATGCCCCTTGACAGCAACATATCCCATCGGTCGCTGGCGAGGGGGCTGCCTGTATCTCGCAAGATGTTGCCGTTGAAAACTTCAATGCCCGCATAATCTCGCAAGGACGCCAAATCGTCTTGCTGCCAGTGACAGAAATTCTCTCCCCAATTGGGATGGGCGAGGATGGCGAGACCGCCTTGGGCGTTAATAGCGTCAATCGCGGCTTGGCTGGGTGTGCCAGCGGTGACAGGTTCGCGGAGATTGACCGCGACAATGTGCCCTTTGTCGGACGAGATTTCGCACCCTGAAAACACCACAATGTTGGCATCAATGTCGTCAAGGGGCGTGAGGTGGTTATGGTCGGTGATGACGAGGAAGTCGTAACCAGCGGCTTCGTAGTTGCGGACTAACTCTTGTAAGGGGAACTTGCCGTCACTGTGGGTGGTGTGGGCATGCAAGTTGCCCCGCAACCATCGCCCGCCGCCATGATACGGATGCACCAACATCGCTTCACGCTCCTTTCACGGGTCGTGCGCGGTGGACTTGGACAACTAACGGACGCACTTCGTCAAAATGCGCCCGCAAAAAAGAGGCACACACCCCAAACCCTCGCAACGGTCACAGAAGTTTTGCCGCAAACTTGATATTGCACCATCGCCGTGCTTACCTGTCGGGATTTTGCGATGGTAAGATGCAAGTGGAAAGAGCGATTGCCGTGCCCCTTTGACATGAACGGTGCGGAGGTGAAAGCGATGCCGAGGGTTCAGAAGGAAACGGTAAAAGGAGCAGCGGCTATTCGGCAAATTCGCCGTCGGCTCAAGAAAGCGTATCCCGAAGCGACAACGGAATTGAACTGGCGCACCCCTTTTGAGTTGCTCATCGCCACCATCCTTTCGGCGCAAACGACCGACAAAAAGGTTAACGAAGTCACGCCAACCCTTTTCGCTAAATACCCCGATGCCCCCGCTTTGGCAAAGGCAGACCAACGGGAAGTGGAAGCGATTGTCAAGCCCTTAGGCTACTATCGCCAGAAAGCCAAAACCATCATCCAGACGGCTCAAGCCCTTGTGGAGCGCTATGGCGGGGAAGTGCCCAAGAGCATGGAGGAGATGCTGCAACTGCCTGGGGTGGGGCGGAAGACAGCGGCAATCGTTCTCGGCACCGCTTTTGGCATCAACGAAGGTATCGCTGTTGACACCCATGTGCAACGAGTGGCGCAGCGATTGGGGCTCACTCAAAACAAGCAGCCCGAGAAGATTGAGCAAGACTTAATGGCGTTAGTTCCCTGCAAGGAGTGGAGTTGGTTCGGGCACGCCCTCACCTTGCACGGTCGCTATGTCTGCACCGCCAAAAAGCCCCAATGCGAGACCTGCGTGTTAGAGGCTTATTGCTTTCAATCCCAACTATGGTGCGATTTTGCCCGTCCGCTGTCACGAGGAAAGGGCATCTAAACGGGCTTGGCGGAGGAGCGGGTGTTGTTTGAGCCGCCTGAGGGCAACATCGGCAATCTGTTTCACTCGTTGCCGAGACAGCCCCAATCGCCGCCCGATTTCCTCGTAGGTGTGGTATTGCCCATCCTCCAAGCCATAGCGAAGTTTGATGACGGTGCGGTAGTTTTCTGGCAACTCGTTCAGTGCCCGCTCAATGTGCTCTCTGACCGTGCGTTGAACCAGTTCCTCTTCAGGGTTGAGGGAAGAGGTGTCCTCAATGGCGTCCAGAAGGGTCACCTTCTCCTCGCTGTCCACAGGCTCGTCAAGGGAGGAGACTTGGTGCGGGTAACCGAGCAGTTCCTCCACTTGAGTTCGGGGCATCCTCAAATGGCGGGCCAATTCTTGCGAGGTAGGTTCTCGCCCTAACTCTTGGGTCAAAACTTCGCGGGCGCGGCTCAGTTTGTGCAGTTGCTCGCTGATTCGGGTGGGCAACTTAACCAACTGGCTCTGGGCTTGAATAGCACGAATGACGGCTTGGCGAATCCACAAAGTCGCACAGGTGCTAAAGCGCGTTCCCTTCCGCCAGTCAAAGCGGTCTACGGCTTGGATGAGCCCAATGTTGCCTTCCTGAATCAGGTCGTTCAAGGGCACACCATAGCCTCGGTATTTGCGGGCAATAGAGACCACCAACCGCAGGTTGGATTCAATCATGACTTGGCGGGCTTCTTCGCCCTCCTTGATAACCGCCATCTCCTCGGGACTTGCAATGGCA
>Ga0209993_10064_pt1 | contig 17103 bp, 12 predicted proteins | sample Antgeofumaro1A2A_FD_188082 | JGI IMG/M metagenome (GOLD analysis project Ga0209993, IMG submission 188082) | Geothermal fumarole subsurface microbial communities from Mt. Erebus, Antarctica - 1A2A (SPAdes) (version 2) | ecosystem: Environmental > Terrestrial > Volcanic > Fumaroles | place...
GAAGTCGCAATGGGCATATACGTGCGCCATCACGAGCTTTTGATCCACTATGTTGTTACTCCGCATCAAATATGCATAACACGGGTCGTTGTTGATGACCATCTCGTATATCTTCGACAGGCCGTACTCGTAGCCGGTGCGCAGCTCCTCGTACGCCATACCGAAGGACCAATGCGGATAGCGCGTAGGAAACCCACCGTAGGCGGCGATCTCATTGATTTCGTCCGCATCCAGAACCTCGAAAATGACCTCGTAAAAATCCAAGCCGTAGGCACGGGCATACGCTTCGATTTCCCTTTGCAGGCTGCGCAAGTGCTGCGGCAAGGTCGTATCGTAGGGAGTACCGATGAGGCTCATGTGCCTTTCCTGCCCTGTCCTCTCATTTGCCAGTGCCTAGCAATTCTTTGATGGATTTTACGATGGCCTCGCGATCCGGAATGCGGCTAGCGACGACGTTTTCTCTCTGCCGCGCCAGTTCGCGGATATAATCGTAGAATTCACCGCTCCCGTAAGGACTCTCCACCTGAGCGTATCCGAACAGGTTGACCTTGGCCAAGAAGCGACTTTTCAAGACGTCCATGGCCACAGGCGTATCGTCGCCCCAGTTGTCCCCGTCCGAAAAATGAAAGGCATAGATGTTCCATTCCTCCGGTGGATACCGTTTGGTCACGATTTTATCTGCTAGGTCATAAGCCGAGCTGATTTTGGTACCCCCCGACTCTCGTGTATGATAAAAGGTCTGCTCGTCCACTTCCTGTGCGGCTGCATCGTGCAATATATATACGCGCTCCACGCCCTTATAATGGCTGCGAATCCAGGTATCTATCCAAAAAGCTTCGATGCGCACTATTTCTTTCTGTTCGTCCATCATGGAGCCGGACGCATCCATCATATAAATGATGACCGCAACGCTTTCCGGCAGCGGTATTTCTTTCCAACTGCGATATTGTTTGTCCTCGCGCACCGGGACTACCAGGGGCCGAGCGAAATCATAAGTGCCCGAGGCGATCTGCCGTTTGAGCGCACGCTTGTAGGTGCGTTTGAAATGGCGCAACGATTCCGGGCCCGTCTGCCGAATGCCGGTATAACGCTCCTTGGTAGTGAGGATATTCTTTTTGCCTTTCGGCTCGATGCGGGGCAGTGCCAATTCCTCGCCGAGGATGTCTGCGAGTTCCTCGATGGTCAGCTCGACCTCGAGGATATGGGCGCCGGGAAGGTCGCCTGCGCGCTCGTTGCCTTCGCCCTCTTGAGGCGGGGTCAGGGCCTGTCCCGGCTCGCCGTCGCCTTGCCCCACGCCGCCCATACCGCGCGCGCCGTAGCGGAATTGAGGTATTTCGATCTGCTTGAGCGGGATGCTCACCAGCTCGTTTCCCCTTTTGCCGATGAACTCCCCGCGCGTGATATACTTGCTGAGGTTGCTTTTGATTTTCCCCCGCACGATGCGCCGAAAGCGCTGATAGTCCCGCTCGATTTTCTGACTCATGGCGCACTCGACGTAGTTGACTTCAGCCGCTCATCGGCGGCTGCTGCCTCTGGCAAAGATGCTCGCCACAAAGCTGAGCACATCCGTGGCACACACTTCGCAATAACCATAATCGCGTATCAAGCGACTTTTGACTACGTCAATTTTTTCCTGGGTCGCCTTGTCTATGACATTCGACACCAGGCTGGTCAATTTGATAGTATCTTTTTGATCTTCGAACAATTTGAGTTCCAGAGCCTTTTGCAAGCGCTCATTGGTTTTATAGTCGAACTTCTTGCCGTCCAGAGCGAGGGCACCGATATAGTTCATGATTTCGCGGCGGAAATCGTCCTTGCGGCTTTCCGGTATGTCTATTTTTTCCTCGATGGAGCGCATGAGGCGTTCGTCCGGTTCCTCGTAAGCGCCTGTGTAGCGATTACGGACCTTTTCGCGCTGGGTATAAGCTTTGACGTTGTCAATATAGTTTGCGCACAGACGGGCCAGAGCATCCTCATCGGCGGCGATAGCTCTTTGGACTTCGTTTTTGACTATATCTTCGTATTCTTCGCGGACGACCTGCAACAATTCTTTATAATGATTCATTTGTTCCTGGCTGGTGATGAGGGCGTGGTGGCGCAGGCCTGCCTCCAACTCGTGCATGACCATGAACGGGTTGACGCACGTTTCTTCGGGATGGGCGACCAGCGCGTTGGAGATCTTGTCCTGGATGTACCTGGGGCTGATTCCGCTCATACCCTCGTGGGGTGCTTCGCGTTTCAGTTCGATGATGTTATCTTCGGTAAATCCCGGGAGCGTTTTGCCGTTATACAGTTTGAGTTTTTGCATAAGGGTGAGATTGGCGTGTTTGGGCGGTACCAAACGTGTGAGCACAGCCCACATGGCGGCGACTTCGATGGTATGCGGAGCGATATGTTTGCCTTTGACTTTTTCGCGGTTGAAATCCTTTTCGTAGATTTTGATTTCGTCGCGCAAGCGAGTGACATAGGGGATGTCTATTTTGACCGTGCGGTCGCGGAGAGCCTCCATGAATTCGTTGTTCTGCAGTTTGCGATACTCGGGCTCGTTGGTATGGCCGAGGATGACTTCGTCTATATCGGTCTGGGCGAACTTTTTGGGTTTGATTTTGTGTTCCTGGGAGGCGCCGAGCAGGTCGTAGAGGAAAGCGACGTCGAGCTTGAGGACCTCGATGAATTCGACCAAGCCGCGGTTGGCGATATTGAGTTCGCCGTCGAAGTTGAAGCAGCGGGCGTCGCTATCGGAGCCGTAGATGGCGATTTTGCGATAGTTGATGTCACCGGTCAATTCGGTGGAGTCCTGGTTTTTTTCGTCCTTGGGCTGGAAGGTGCCGATGCCGACACGATCCTGCTCGGAAAGCAAGAGGCGATAGACTTTGACGTCCTGGATCATGTGGCTCCAGTCGCCGTTGTAGCGAGCCAGGCGTTCGTTGTACATTTGCCGGCAAAAAGGGCAGAGGTCGCCGCGGATGGTGACGTGGTATTCGTCGTCGCGCCGGCCTTCGTTGAGCAGGGCGACGACGTCGGCACGCATTTCGTGGGGAACGAGATGGAGGGGTTCTTCGTGCATGGGGCATTTTTCGTAGGTGCCATCGTCCATTTTCCAGGCAAAGGAAAAGAGCATGCCTTGGTCGGTGCGCGAGTATTCTTCGAGGCCGCGTTTGAGCAAGCGGGCGATGGTGGATTTGGAAGAGCCTACTGGACCGTGGAGCAAGAGGACGCGGCGCTCGGTGCCGTAGCCGCGGGCGGCAGACTTGAACACGTTGACCAGCGCCATGAGGGGACGCTCGAGGCCGTAAATCGCGTCGCCGTAGCGTGACGCCCACTCGGTAAAAAATTTGTAGCGGATAATTTTTTCCTTGTTTTCGTAGAGGACCTCGGTGCCGTGCGACACGATCATGTCGTACAGTCGCTGGAAAGCAGAGCGCGTCACTTCGGGGTGCTGCCGGACGATATCGAGGTACTCGGCGAAGGTTCCTTCCCAGTGGATCTTACGATAATCCTGCAGATTGAGTCGTTCGCGAATAGTTCCAATCAACTTTTGGCCAAATGCCATGCTCAAGCCCTCCTAGCCGACGGTCGTACGGACCGTCGTCCCCAGAGACAGACTTCCACTACGGACATTCCGGGCGTCGGACGCGCGGGAAGGTCTGGAAGAAGAATTGTCAAAGGAACACGCAACTAACCCGGAGCCCTACGGGAGAGGACGGCACATGGTCAAGCGCCGGCCCGACCCGGGAGGCTCCCACGGAAGGACGCCTTGGGAGGCGAAGGTTAGCCTCGAGGATCAGCCACGGCAAAGACGCCGATGGGCGCTGCGGCACAGATCGAGCCGGTATGTGCCGCTCCCGCGCTGCGGGAGCGAACCGGTCAGCGGCAGCGCACGGCAGGCTCGCCTGGCCCCTTCTTTTCTGTTCCGTGTTATCAAAGAGGACGAAGCCTTCCTTTGCTCCGGCTCTCTTTCGACCCCTACGGCAGGCGTCCCGACGTCACTTCCCGCCTCCCTGCGGACCGACGCCTCGACGCCCTTATTCAAGCATACGCACAACCTAGGGGGATTTGTCAATACCGGTTTGCCAATTTTTCCTCCGGTGTTTTACCGGCGGTGCTCGATCTTGCCAAAAATATCCCTCCTGCGGTAGGCTGTGCGCCGGGCAGCAGGGTGCCGAGCTTGCCTATTCGAAGTGCCCGGCTCGAAGTACGAGGAGTTTTCCAGATGAGAGCGATTATTGTCATTCCCGCGCGCTATGGGTCTACCCGTCTACCGGCCAAGCCGTTGCTGGCGCAGACCGGCAAATACCTGGTCCAGCACGTTTACGAGCGTGCGTGCAGGGCGCGACGGGCCAGCGACGTATTGGTGGCTACCGATGACGAACGCATCGTTCAGGCAGTGCAGAGCTTCGGGGGCCGTGTGGTCCTCACTGCATCCGACCATGCGACGGGCACCGATCGCGTAGCCGAGGTAGCCCGTCGCTATCCAGCGGACATCGTCGTCAACTTGCAGGGCGACGAGCCCCAGACCGACCCGGAAGCGCTCGACTATGTGATCGAACTCCTGGAAGAGCATCCGGCGGCGGACATGGCCACTTTGGCCGCTCCGTTGCGCAGTCGGGAAAAATACCTCGACCGCCATACGGTCAAAGTGGTGCTAGCAGACGACGGACGAGCATTGTATTTCAGTCGCGCTCCTATTCCATGTGTGCGCGACGGCGAGCCCGAGTGGGAGTCGGAGTCGCTGCACTTTTTGCAGCACTTGGGGCTGTATGCCTACCGACGACCAGCACTGCTACGACTCGCAGCCAGTCCGCCGAGCTATCTGGAAGCGCTAGAAAAGCTGGAACAACTGCGTGCCTTGAGTCTGGGCATGCGCATCCAGGTGGGGATTGTAGCCCAAGCCGGCATGGCGATAGATACCTGGGAGGATTACCATGCGTTTGTGGCCTGGTGGAACCAGCAGCGCCAGGCGGCGTGAGGCATGTGCCATCTGGCCCGAGACGGCCTCGCACAGGTCGAGCGCTCATGTCCGCGACTTTTTGCGCTCGTAGGCAGCGATTGGAAACCGGCAGAACGTTCACGCGTCAACGGCGCACCAGCACGGTGACCGGTATCAAGACGCCCTGTGGATCGTCGTCGAGGTAAACGGTCACGTGCGTATCGAGCCGGTCCCCGTCCACGAACTGCGGCCGAACCGACACCTTGAGTACGGTCAAGGTACTCGGCGTGGAATCGAACTGGCACGCTATAGCTGGGTGGTGCGCTTCAGCTCGGCGGATTTGCACGGTACCCCCATGGCGATCGCGGATGGTTACCAGACGCGCCGGCGCTATTCCTCCCGCCGTGACGACCAATTCGACCTGTCGCGGCAGAATGCTCCAGCGCGTCAGGGCACGCTTATGGATGGTCACGGGCACACGCAGCTGGGAATAGTCGCGATCGTCGGTGTAGAGGAGCAGCCCTTCCTCGTAATCGCCAGGCGCAATGTCCGGCACAGTTATTCGAATCAGCCACGAGCCAGGCTGCTCCAGTGGCCTGGTCCCAGCGACACGCAGCCGCGACGAAGTAGTGTCGGCAGCACACAGATGCAAAGGCGTTCCTGGGGCCGTGCGCCTGTCGCGCACGACCACTGCGCCAGTCCATGGTCCATCGAGGTACAGGGTAAGCTCGGGAGGTTGGACCAGGATGTCCTGCACCACGTGCGCACGCAGAAGCGCGGAGATCACGAACTGCTGGACACCCTGCCGGCAGGTCACATGGATGCGCCAGAAGTTCATCCCCGGCGCAGCGCCCAACGTATGGATATCGAAAGGTATTTCCAGTCGGGCACCTGGAGCGAGTACAGCCGGCTGTAAGCGGGGGCGCACGCAACCGCATCCCCCGCGCGCCTCGAGTACCTGGACCGGTTCGCAACTGGTGTTGTGGACCTGAATGCGACGCGTAAGTACGCCCCCGGTGCGCAACGTTCCCAAGTCCATCTCGGCTGGTTCGAAGACAACCTGAGGGTCGGGAGTAGCGGCGGCTCCTAGAGGCAGCGCCAGTCCCATAAGTACTAGCCCCAAACATGCCTGGCAGCAATAGTCGGGTCGCTTTCCATCGAGTATCGTCAGCATAGGTACCTCCCATGCCATTTATGCGAAAAGAAATACCAGCGCCGAAAGCCAGTGCCGAACCATGAAGAGGCGCAGAACGGAGAAGTCCCACGCCGAAAGCACAGGTACGACTGCGGATAGCGGCTCACACCTGTGCAGCGTAGGCCCTATCATCTTTTTTCAGGTGTGGGCATCCCTCCTCGAAAACTCGTTGGCACAGACCCACAAAAATACCCCGGGGACGCTCATTGCTTTGCCGTGCCGGGTCCATTTCATCGCTCCGTAGCATTTTGCTGGCACACCGATACGGTTCGGGCACACCGAAGACCGCTCTATAGTGCTACCTGGCCGCTTGGGCAAGCTTAAATTTCTTCACTCGGCATCAGGGGGCGGGGAGACCAGGCGCGGTATCCTGTTTCAGTCCGGCTGTAAGAGCGCGCCGCCAAATGTAAGACATCGGTTCCCTGGGACTTAGCCGACGAAAGCGCGGCATAAGTGGCTGGCAACTCGAGCTGCGAGAAAGTATGATTTGCGAGAGACGGGCGCAAAGCCGTGACCTGTGGCAGGGATCGGCTGGAATAGTGTCTTGGTTATGGGGAGCAAGTTTTTGCTTATCGGTAGGTTGTACGACATTCTGGAAGGGCTGACGGCCTGGTCCGGGATGCTTTTACCCCTGGGGCTGTACTTGCTATGGCTGGGGCTATACGTCCACGGGCGTAGCCGGCCTATGCTTTTGCCTGGGCACACGGACCGCTGGGTCCTATTCTTGGGTCTCTCGGGGTTCTTTCTAGCGGGGCCGCCTACGTGGATCCTCTATGGTTTTTTACCCGGCGGTATGCATGTCTACTGGGTAGCCTACGGGTTGTACTGTCTGCTCCTGCTTTTGTACGCCGCACTCTTAGCTGCACGCGAGGCCCGATCGCTGGTGATTTATAACGTGGACCCGGCGGCTTTTCTTGGGGTACTGCAACAGGTTCTGCACACATCGGACGTGGCGTATTACACAGTTCCGGGAAGGATCATTTTTGACGATGGCATAACACAACTGGAGATCGAAGGAAGCCAGCGGATGCAGACGGTCAAATTGACATGGACTGGGCAAGATAGCCCCCATCGGACAGAAATCGAAGAATACCTGAAAGCACGTCTCAACGAATGCAAGGGCCGAAGGCCAGAGGTGGGCCTGCTCCTCAGCTTGGCGGGCATGGCCTTGTTGGTTCTGGCTATACTCGGCTTGGTATGGGCATACACATAGAGTCAACGGCTACTTCCGCCGCAAGGTCTTCTGGTCGAAGTCATTACGCTGCGATTACTACCGACGAAATTATTTTGCGGATGAAAGAACGCTCTTGGACGCACCGCATCGCTGCAGGGGCTGACCGTTTCGTGCAGCAAGTTTGTTTGCCGCCTGGAAACGCTCCGGTCGCCTGACAGCAGCCAGAAACATTCAAAATCAAAAGCAGATCGAACCTTAGGGCATCGGAGTAAGTCAAGGCGGGGCGGCTTCTCAGATGCGGCGAATGGGCGGCAAATCACGCCCCCTTGTCCATAGGTAGCGCAGGACATTTAATAGCAGGTCAGCTACCAAAAGTGACAGACCGAAGGACTGGACGCGTATAACCTTGTTATGAGCTCCTCTGCTTCTACAACTGCCAGTGCCGAAGCTGCTAGTCCAAGCGGCGTATCGGCGCGTCCTGACCGGGCAGAAGCACGCCACCAGAGCTTCTGGCTATGGGTGATGTGCCTGACCGGTGTGGATTATTTCAGCACGCTTGCCTACCAACCCTCGATTGCCTTCGAAGCCATGGGCCAGCTGGCGCCTCTGGCGACTTTGGTACTGGTGGGTTTGACCTTAGCAGGCGCGCTACCAATCTATAAGCACGTCGCCAGTCGTTCGCCTAATGGCTTAGGCTCGCTGGGCATGCTCGAGCGATTGCTGCACGGCTGGACGGGCAAACTGGTAGTTTTGATCGTCCTGGGCTTCGCTGCCACGGATCTTGTCATTACTCAGACGCTGTCGGCGGCGGACGCCGCCAAGCACATCATCCAAAACCCGTACTGGCGTGACTGGTCCAGTCAGGTGGGAATAAGTCCAGATTGGGAAGTCAAAGAGCAGTGCTATCTAACGATCTTTTTGTTGCTCCTCCTGGGCGCCATTTTTCTGCGCGGCTTCCGAGAAGTGATAGTGCTAGCAGTTATCCTGGTCAGCACGTACATGTTACTCAACTTGACAATCATAGGCAGCGGATTGGTGTATCTGCTACGCGAGCCGCGAGTGTGGGATGACTGGTGGTCCGAAAAAGTGCTAACCGGCAAATGGGATTTTCAAGCTCCTGACTGGGCGCGGCCCAGCGCCTGGCACATTGCGGCACTGTGCTTTTTGTTTTTCCCCAAACTAGCCTTGGGACTGAGCGGTTTCGAGACGGGAGTAGCCGTCATGCCTCTTATCCGAGGGGAGGGAGAGAACGAACAGGAGCGCCTCACCCGACGCATAGCCAACACACGCAAGTTACTGATGACGGCGGCTTTGGTCATGTCCTTTTACTTGATCGGCTCATCTGTGGTGGTATCGCTGCTGATCGAGCCGCACGAGTTCGGGATAGAGGGCAGAGCCAGAGACCGGGCGTTGGCCTACTTGGCCCATGGTGAAGGAATCGGCCAGCGTTTGAACCCGCTATTTGGGCAGGTGTTCGGGACGATTTACGACATTTCTACCATTTCCATACTATGGTTTGCCAGTGCCAGCGCTATGGCTGGGCTGCTCAATCTGGTACCCCAGTATCTGCCGCGGTACGGGATGGCGCCCCAGTGGGCACGGGCCATTCGTCCCTTGGTGATTCTCTTTACCGGCATCAACTTGCTGGTCACGTGGATCTTCGAGGCAGATGTCAGTGCCCAGGGAGGCGCCTATGCGACCGGCGTACTGGTGCTCATGACCAGCGCCTGTGTCGCCGGTGTCGTGGACCGCTGGCCACAAGCCACTTATGATTGGTCCCGTTGGCCCTGGACATTTCTGGTGATCACCGGCGTGTTCGTGTACACCACCATCGCAGTCGTCATCGAGAAACCGAGCGGCATGGTCATTGCCAGTTGCTTTATTGCGGGGATTCTCATCACGTCCTTCGCGTCGCGCGCACTGCGCAGCACCGAATTGCGGTTTATCGGCTTTCAGTTTTACGACGAGCAATCGCGATTTCTGTGGGACAGCATGAGGCACATCGAGTTCCCGGTACTGGTGCCGCACCGCCCGGGACGGAGGGATTTGGCCAGCAAAGAAGAGAGCATACGCAAAGACCATCATTTGGGTCCCGAGATACCGATCGTTTTCATCGAGGCAGAGATAGGTGATCCGAGCGAATTCGAGCAGGCGCCTGTCATGCAGGTGGTACAAGAACAGGGGCGCTTCGTCATCCGCGTGACCCGTTGCGCCTCGATTGCCCACGTCATAGCGGTCATCGGCCTGGAATTGTCGCGGGTGGGCCGACCTCCGGAGATCCATTTCGGCTGGTCCGACGAGAGTCCTTTCGCGGCCAATTTGAGCTTCCTCTTGTTCGGCGAAGGGAACATCCCATGGATGGTCCGGGAATTGATCCGCAAGGCAGAGCCCGATCCCGACAAACAGCCGCGGGTGGTGATCGGCTGATCGGCGGAGACGGTCTGCACTTCGTATCAGTCAGTCCCCTTCGAAGTGGCGCGCCTGTGCGATGTGGGGCACAAAAAAGAGGGGCTGCATCCTGTTCGGATGCAACCCCTGGGAGGTACCAGCATGTGTCAGCCGCGATTCCAGCCGCACGAATGCGTTGGGTACCGGCGAGTCACGATGCTTGGCCGGGGCACGGATCGCAGCACGGCCGGTGGAACAGCCCACGCAGGCGTTCCAGCAAGCCAGGGCAGCAGGGTTCGCATACCGGCACACGCACCAGCTTGCGACGGCACACTTTTTCCGTGACGCACACCGGCTCACGTTCGCAGATGGTTACGGGCACCTGCTTGACCACTTCTTCGCGCACGATCTTGCAGGTGCGCACTTTGACGACCTCGGTTTTTTCCTCCGGCACCATCTTGCAGACCGTGTAGGGTACTTTCTTGACGACCTCTTCTTTTACGATCTTGCAGCGCCGGGAGGTGACCATCTTGGTGTGTTCCTCGCGTACCGTTTTGCAAATGGTCACTGGGACCTTTTTGACTTCCGTGTGCGGGACCATTTTGCAGACGGTGTAGGGAACTTTCTCCACGACGCATTCTTCGACCCAGCGAGTGCACGGCACCTGCTCTTGCACCGTCTTGCAGACGCGCACCTTGCGGCAGCGGACCTCCGGCGGAGCCTGGCAGGTGACCAGTCGGAAGCTGGGCCACTTGAAGCAGGTCTGACCGGTGCACGGATCGGTATAGCAGCCGCCTTCTTCGCGAACCAACCGCAGATGCTTGCGGCCGGGCACGCAATATTGCTCGACATGCGTCTCGTAGACCTTCCGTGTCACGGTCTTCATTTCCGTAACCGGCTTACGAACCTTACGCACGCGCTCTTTGTAATGCGTTTCCACAACCGGTTTGCAAGTGGTCACACACACTTCCTTCTCGATCGTCTCGGTGACCGGCTTGCAGGTGTAGTATTTGACCGGCACTTGATACTCTTCCCACACGGGCTTGCACACGATCTGCTTGCATTCTTTCCAGTGGGTTTCCGTGACCGGCTTGCAGACGGTATACTTGCGGACTTCTTCCTTTTCTTCCCAGACCGGCTTGCAGACCGTATAGCGGCATTCCTTCATGACGGTCTTGTAAACCGGGCGGTAGCAAATGCGTGTGCGCTCTTCGACGACATTCTGGAAACACAGCTGGTAGCGAATCCTCGGGAAACAACACGGCTCCGGGCAAGCTGCGGCCGGGTGCCCTTCTGCACCAGCATGCGCCGCCCAAGCCGGTACTTCAGCGGCAAGCACAGCGGCCGCTGCAACGACCAGCGGGAACAGCCTCTTTACCTTCATTGCAGGTCTCCTCCGATTAACCGGTTCCCAACGCTCCTCCTGTCGCCGGGGCTTAGTCCCAATTAACGCCCCATCCAGGCGTATTCAGGGGATCGCTGAAAACATAGCCGATGGCAAAGAGGGTGCAAACTGATTGGCCTAAGTGAAAGGCAAAAATTAACTGCGGGCAGATAGTCTAAGCGGAATTTTCGTTATTCGTGCAACTGAGGAAGAAGAAAAGTCAGTAGAAAATGCACAAAGTCTGACGAATGGGCAAACACTGCGGTCGGACCTATAAAACAGCACCAGCACAACAGAACTGTCCCAGATGACCTTGATAAGCCGCCGGTCTTTGCCCTTTTAATCAGGGCAAATGAGGCATTTCACTGGCAGCGAGTACCCGTAGGGCCGAATGATTACTCGTCCGAACCAGGGGCGTCAGGGCAAGGGAGGCATTTCACTGGGAGCGAGTACGGCGTCGTCTGGGCTCAAGCCGGCTGCGCAACGGCCATCGCGATTCAAGTAAATGTGATCCGTACCGATCCTACAAGAGGTGACGAAACGCACGTGTCCGCCGTAGAAAAGCACGTTTTGTCCGCGTTGGTTATGATTGGGGCTATTACCGTTACCAAGAGGGAGTTCGCTCCGGCGAGGTGGGCGATCCGCCATCACGGGAATCTCGCCCAGGTTTACAGAGTCGCAGCATTTTTCTAACACCCTTCGAGACAATCGCCGGAGTTCGTTATTTTCCATATAGCCCAGGTAATACCCATAGCAACCGCCTGCTTCTCGACGCCACTTGGCCAGTTGGTCAGCTGAGGCAGTACCTAGCTGTTTGCACGAAGGAATGTCAGGGGCAGGCATCGGTCTGGCTGGACAAACTACGGTCACGTCGGCGCTCAGAAGCCCGGCCTCGCGTAACTGGCAGGCATACACGCCTGCCCAGGCCAAAGGACCTTCCCTCTCAGGACCGGGTCGCTCTTTGTACCGGCTCTCGTATTGCACTAAAGCGGAATGGAATTGTCGTAAGTTGTTCCGGCACAAAAGTTCATGATATTGTTGCCGTGCTTCCAAGACCAAAGGCGGAATCAACAAGGTCACCAATAGCACGATGGCCACAGCGATGACCAAATCAATGCGCCGGCGTAGTCCGGCCCGCAGAGAGAAAGTAGGCGCTGGGCCTCTGTCCGGCAAAGCCGCCGGTCCTTCGGTCCCAGCGGGGGAAGACGCTTGCTCTTGCTCCACCCGATAGCGGGCCACGCGCAGCAGGGTCGCAATCAGCAAATCCTGGGGAGGCGATGGATGTTCTCGGTCCCAGCCCAAAGGCTGCACCACAGTCTGCCAGTGCTGCAGACGTGCTTGCAACTGTTCGGATTGGGCCAGTGAAGATGCCACGCGGTGCTTTTCTTCTTCGTCGAGGAGATTCAACAAATAACCGATCAAATCGGCTTCGTGCATAGCGATCAACCCTCAGCGCGACCCGCCCATGTCGCCCACTCGGTTCGACCACATACGCTGCAAACGCACCAATGCCGCGTGCAAGCGCGACTTGACCGTGCCCACGGGGATGCCCAGCACTTCGGCGATTTCTTGATAGCGCAGCCCCTGGTAGTAAGCGAGGATCAAAGTCATGCGCAGTTTTTCCGGCAAAGCAGCCACGCTGGCCCGCACCCACTGGCGTCTTTCAGCCTCGTCGAGACTGTCCGAGGGATCCGGGGCAGCAGACTGCACCATCGAGGTCAGTGAAACCCACTGGCCGTTGGGGCCCTGCTCGCGCCACACATCCAGGCTGACACTGGGCCGACGTCCAGCGCGTCTCATGGCATCTATTGCCTGATGCGTGGCGACGGTGTACAGCCAGGGACGAAACGGCCGCTCGGCCTGGTACTGATCCAATTTCTGGTACACCTGCAGGAACGTATTCTGGAAAACATCCTCGGCTGCGGCACGATCGCCGAGATAGCGCTCCAGATAACCAAAAAGCTCCCGATGGTATCGCCGCACCAGGACCCCGAACGCCTCGGTTACACCCTCTCGAAAGAGTCGGATCAGCTCTTCGTCCTGGCAACGGTCCAGGGGCTTGAATTCTTCGAACACCTTTCGACACCTGTACGCTTCAAAGGTAGGACAGGTTCGCCGGCGCTTACCGAAATCAGCTGTTATTGTCTACCGGCCAGCGGGCAAAATCAAGCGCTCTATCTCGTTTGGCTGACACCTTGCCACCGAACGAGCACCGCGGACACCGGGGGCGAGCGAAGATGCTGGGCCGGACAGCTAGTGGTCACGGGGCTAGCCTGTGCCATGCCAGCAGCCACCCGGGATGGCGTCCAACAATTTCGCGCAGCAATTCCACTTGCCAGCGCGCTTTTTCTTGCGGCTTGTCGAGCAGTTCATAAAGCCACACCAGTCGCGCCTTGGCCTCGACGATGCGATCGAAGCGCGCCAGGGGAGGCATTGACTGCCGGCGTGCTTCCAGTCCCTGTACTGCATTCAGGAGCAAAGGCTCGGCTTCGGCCAGTTTGCGGGTGCGGTCAGGAGCGTGAACCGGCTCTTCTGCTGCTTGCCCGATCAGTGCTCCTGCCACGGCCGACATGGAGGAGTAAACCGTCCACGAGTCCGGCTCGTGCTTCTGCCGTATGCGCAAGCACTCGCGAGCAAAAGGCTCGGCCTCGCTGTATTTGCGCTGTATGAGCAAACTCAGGGCCATGGCGGCCAATTCGCTAGCGTACACGGGAGACTCGGCGCCTGCCCGCTCGCGGAGAATCGGCAGCAACTTGCGACGCCAGTGGTCGCTGTCCGACAAACGCCCCAAAAGCTCGTAACATGCGCTGATATTGCGCAAAAATTGGATGGCTCGCTCGTGCCGAAACTGCATCCGCTCCAGACCCTGCACGGCGCGCAGAAAATAGGGCAAGGCTTCCGCAGGGCGGCCCGACTGGTGGAACACAGCGCCCAGATTGTTGTACGCCACCAGAGTGTCCGGGTGGTCCGGGCCATAGCGTTTCAGATGGCATTGCAAAGCCTCTTCGAACAGCGAGCGTGCACGCTCAGGCTGACCCAGATCGAGGTAGACGCTAGCCAGGTTGTTCATAGCGGCCACGGTTTCCGGATGCTCGTCGCCGAGCGTCTTGCGGTAGGCAGCCAAATTGGTTTGCAGAAGCTGGAGCGCATCCGACAGGCGGCCCATGGCCCGATAGGCCACGGCCAGATTGTTGCGCGTGCTCAAAGTGTTGTAGTGGGTGGGGCCGATGGTTTTTTCGCGCCGTTCCAGGACCTCTTGGTAAAGAGCCGCCGCTTCGGCAAGTCGGCCTGCGTAGCGATAGACGAAAGCCAAATTGTTCAAGGCAGCCAAAGTTTCCGGATGCTCGTCGCCGAAGCGAGCGCGGAAGAGCGGTACAGCCGGCTCCAGCAGTGCCAGAGCCTCGGGGATCTGGCCACTTTCGACCAAGGCATTGGCCAGCTCGTCGAGCGCGGTCAGCGCTTCGGGCGCATCGGCGCCGTAGGCCTGGACCATTTTGCGATGGGCTTCACGGTATAGATGCAGGGCCTCGTCCAGTTGGCCGCTGCGGCGGCGCGCTTGCGCCCACTCTGCCAAGCAGCCCAACGTGTCCTCATGAGCAGGTCCCAGGTGCTGTTCCAGGGATCGGTGAGAGCGCGCCAGGACGTCGGCAGCCTCCAGGTGATAGCCCAAGGCGAGCAAAGCTTTGCCCAGCTTGTACTGCATGTGAGCCACTTCGACTTCCTGCTCGGGCGCTTCGGCGCGCAAGCTCTGCAACACGCCCACCAGACGTTTGCCCAAAACCGCGTTCAGCGGTTCTGTCGGCACATCGTCGCGCTCAAGGTTCAGATCGTCAAAGATGGTCATCAACAGACTGTTGCGGACGCGGACGATATGCAGATTGTTCTGGGCGATATGCTGCTGTTTGCGGGCCTGTACAAGTCCCCAGGTAGTGCCGAGGATACCTACCGACAACACGGCGGCGACGATGCCCGCAGCGGCTAGCCAGAGCCGACGCCGACGTCTTTCTTCCGCCGCCTGGACTAGCATACGGGCACGCTCCAACTCCGCTTGTCGGGCGCGCTCTTCTGCCGCAGTGCGGATGCGCACCAGTTCGTCCGCTACGGCGCGGGCATCGCCGGGACGGCACTTCGGCTCGGGAGACAGGCACCGCTTGCACAACTGTACCAATTCCGGCTCGTCTTCCACGGCATCGAGCCGGTGCAGCGCCTGCGTCAAGTCTGCGTGTACCGCCTGCCGGCGTACGGCGGAAATATCGGCCCCGGTATAAGGCGGATACCCGGTGAGGATTTCACAAAGAATGGCGCCCAAAGCAAAGACATCGCTCCGGGGATCCACGCGATGCACTTGGCCGGCAGCCTGCTCGGGTGGCATGTAGGCAGGCGTACCCACTACCTCCCCGGTAGCAGTGCCTTCTGTGAACGGATCGGGAGTTTTGTCCAGAGCGCTCGCGGTACTCGGGTCATCGGCATCGCGTACCGTACTCTCTGCCGACACTGACGACGCGCAAGCGAGTACCTTGGCCAATCCCCAGTCCATTACTTGGACCTCGCCGTGGGCGCCGACCATGATGTTGCTCGGCTTGAGATCACGATGGATGACCCGATGGGCATGGGCATATCCCACGGCGTGGCTCACCTGTTCGAGGATCGCCAGTAAGCGGTGGCGGCTGGCAGAACGGATGATTTGGGACAAGGTTTGTCCATGCACGAGCTTCATAGCGAGATACGGTCGGCCATCGGGGAGCGTGCCCAGCTCGTGCACCGCCGGTATGCCAGGGTGCTGTAGCCGACCAGTGATTTTGGCTTCCGAGAAAAAGCGCTCCCTGGCAGTAGGGCTATGGGCGAAGCGTTCCTGGATACATTTGATGGCCACTTCGCGTTCCAGGCGCACGTCCCAGGCGCGAAAGACCAGGCCCATGCCGCCGCGACCGATCAACTCCCGCAGGGTATATCCCGGGGGTGCCAAATCGCGCCAGACGCGCCGGCACAGGGTCCAAGTGGCATCGGCCTGGCTCAGTTCGTCCAGAGCCGCCTGGCACGATGGGCACTCTTCCAGATGCCGTACCAGCCGCTCGAACAGGTCGTCCGACATGTCGCCGCGCACCATGGCTTGCAAAGCCCCACGCTCGGGGCAAGCCGACGGTGTCATGACGAGCTCCTTTCACAGACTCGGTTCCAGCAAGTCGGCGAACTCTTGGCGCAACCGCCGCAGTACGCGCAAGCGCGCGACGCGCACGGCCGTAGTTGACATGCCCAGGTCTGCTGCGGCCTGTGCCGTAGGCACCTCCTCGACGACCGTCAACCAGAAGGCCTGCCAAGTCCTGGGCTCTACGTCCGTGTGCACGAGTTCCAGAGCGCGGCGCAGCAGACCCACCTTTTCGTCCGCTGTGTACTCGCCGTGCGTGTCGTCTGCTCGGGCGACCGGCTCCGGCAAGTCAGCCAATCGCTCCTGAAAAGTCGTTCCCCCTACGCCGCGCTTGCTCGCCGGCTCGGTGCCAGTCATGGATTTTGTTTTCCGTAATGCGCCACAGCCACCCGCGAAAGCTGCCGTGCCCCTGGTCCTTGCGGAAGTGCTGGATATGTCGGACTACTGCCTGGCATACCTCCTGGGTCACGTCCTCGGCGTCGCATTGTGTCAAGCCTCTTTGCCGACACCAGGCATGGATGAGAGGACTGTACAGATAGTAAAATCGTTGCCACGCCACAGGGTCGGATCGGTCCGCCGCTTGCAGACGCACAAGCAGACTGGTACTGATAGAGCCTGCTCGCTCGCACTTGCCCGGCCTATCCCCTTGCACATCCGCTTCCATAACCATCCTGCTTACTATGCGGCCTCACTCTTGGCTCACGGCTGTCGAGGACATGCTAGCGCCTGCACGGTGCGATGGTCAAGTAACAGCAATCCACGGGTAGGCCAAGCCGGCGGTAGGGAGCTTTGTGCCTCTGCGGACCGATTCGTTTTGTGTAACGCTCGCCCGTTGTATCTAGCGAGGGGCACACAGTGGACAAATAGACGGGAAAAGATCGCTCGG
>Ga0209993_10065_pt1 | contig 17067 bp, 19 predicted proteins | sample Antgeofumaro1A2A_FD_188082 | JGI IMG/M metagenome (GOLD analysis project Ga0209993, IMG submission 188082) | Geothermal fumarole subsurface microbial communities from Mt. Erebus, Antarctica - 1A2A (SPAdes) (version 2) | ecosystem: Environmental > Terrestrial > Volcanic > Fumaroles | place...
ACCAGTGTGGAAATTGTCAACAGCGGCGTGGAAGCGACTTTCATCGGCGATGACGAAGCCCAAGCGGACTTGCTTCGCCGCATCATCTTGGACGGACACCGCATCGCCACCTTCGGCGAGACGAGCATGAACTTGGAGGATGTCTTTCTGCAGGTAACGAAAGGCGAAGTGGCGTAAAGGGGAAGATGAGCCACTAATTGCCGAGAAACGAGACAATCGGCTTTACCACACTTCATCAAACAGCAATAAGCCACCGAGCAAAGCGACACCCGCATAGGCGGTGAGCGCTCGCAAAGGCATGGCGGTGGTATCAAGGTCGCCACTGAAAAGGGCGGCGCTGGTTTGCAGGGCGGCAGCGAGGGCAGGAAAGAAGAGGGGGAATGCCGCCACCCCCAGCAAGGCGATGCGGCTTTGTGCCCTTGCCAACATCGCCCCCAGCAAAGTCCCCAACGCCGCCATCGTTACCAAAGTCAGAAAGATTGTCAAGGAAAACAAGCCCAAATTTGCGACATCCACGCCCATCGCCGTCATGAATAACGGGGCAGTGAAAGCAGCGACAAAGGTGAGAAGGGCGAAGTTAAACAGCATTTTGCCGGCGAAAACGGCAGTCGCATCGGCGTTCAGGCGAAGCAAATTTTCCGTGTGAGCATCCACTTCCTTCGTGACGGTGCGTCCCAAAGCGACGATAGCAGCGAAAAACAGAATGACCCAAAAAAGCCCTGCCGCCAAAGCAGGTTCTGAACGCAGCGAACCCACACTTAAACTCACAACGGTCAAGGCAATCAAAGCGAAGGCGAAAGTGGTCACGAGGGCATGGCGTGTCCGCCACTCACTTTGGAACTCTTTGCGAGCGATTGCCAAAACTTGCCGCCACCACGGTGAAATTTTGAGCGTCACCCGGGTTTGTTCAACGGCTCGTGCCCAAGAAGATTTGCTGCTCCCCATAGGGGACATCCCTTTCATCGTTGGTGGCAATGATGACGATGCCGCGTCGTTTCTGCTCGGCAATTAACTCGGCAACTAATGCTCGTCCCTCTTCGTCCAGCATAGCCGTCGGTTCGTCCAGTAAAAGGGCAATTGGATCTGGCAGCATCGCCATCGCTAATTTCAGCCGCAATCGCATCCCCAACGAAAATTCGCGGACGAGTTGATGACGGGCGTGAGCCAACTGGGCGCGCTCTAACCACTCCTCAATGTGTTGTGCCGAAACGCCGCGCAAATCAGCAATGAGGCGTAAGTTCTCTTCGGCAGTCAGTTCCTCATATGGTTCGCAATCAGGTAAGACAACGCCCAAAAGGCTTCGCACTTGCTCGGGGCGAAGGGCAAAACCGTTTGCCTTTCCTTTGTCCCTTTCCCCTTGCTCCCTCAAGAACCACTGAATTTGCCCTTCCGTCGGTGTCATCAACCCACACAGCAACCGCAACAAAGTTGTTTTCCCTGAGCCATTGGGACCGAGGATGACCAACCCAGTTCCCTGTGGCACAGTAAAGGACAGCCGCCGAAAGAGCCAACGGCGTCCAAAGGCTTTTCCCAAGTTGTCGCACTGCAAACTCACCATCAAGCACCACACCTTTCTTAAACGGCGCGGGTGCTCAAAAAGTTTCGCATCGGAGTGAGGTGAGCGCTATGCGGCTTTACACGAGACGAGGGGATGCCGGCGAAACGGACTTGATGGGGGGTCGGGTTCGGAAAGACCATCCCCGCGTGGTCGCTTACGGGACAGTGGATGAGTTGAACACTGTTTTAGGGCTACTGCGAGCCGTCTTGACAGAAAAAGAGTTAGTGCGAAAGGTGGAGCGGGTGCAGCGAGAGTTGTTTGTGCTGGGCGCTGAATTGGCGACAGCACCGTCCCGAAAACCGAAAAGGCAATTGTCAAGGGCAATGGTTCAGCGGTTGGAGCGCGAGATTGACCAGTTCCAACGAGAAGCCCCAAGTCCTCCCTTGTTTGTGCTGCCTGGTGGGACTCTTTCGGCTGCCTTTGCCCATCTTGCCCGCACCGTTTGTCGGCGGGCGGAGCGATGCGCGGTTGTGTTGGCAGCGGAAGAACCCGTCCGCCCCACAGTGCTGCAATATCTCAACCGCTTATCCGACTGGCTCTTTGCTCTGGCGCTGGTGCTCAACAAGCGATCGGGCGTGGCGGAAACTTTATGGCAAGGGAGAGGGTCACGGCGCTTCTGAAGGCTGCTAAAATTGACAGTCGGAGGTGAAGAGCGATGGGACGACAAATCGCCCTTTTCCTTTTGAGCCTTCTCTTCGGGGGCAGCATTTGCATTGCCAGTTGGGCAGCGCCGGTAGCGGAAGAGCAGAAGTCACCTCCAGAAGTAAAGCCTGTCCCGAAAGCCCCCATCATTGCTCCCCCTGCCCCGCAATTAGAAGAGGGCATCCCCGTGGGGGAGTTTTTCGCTTGCGCCTTCCGCCCCGATGGGCGTTATTTGGCAGTGAGCGCTCGCTGGTCGGCGCGCTTTGGGGTGCATGAGCAGCGGACAGTGGACATCGTGGATGCCCGCACGGGCAAAGTGGTTGGCTATCTTTTGCCTTTCAACCGTTTCTACGAAGGCATTCCTGTTGCACTGGCGTTCAGTCCTGACGGGCGCTATTTGGCGGTGGGCGGTTTGGACGCCCGCGTTTACTTGTGGGACACGAAAAAGGCAACTTTGCTTCGGGTGCTGAACTTCCTGGCACCGCCAGGGCCGGTGGAGGCAGTCGCTTTTAGTCCCGACGGAAAGTTGTTAGCCGTTGGGGGACGGGATGGACGGTTGCGGATTTACAATCGGGTCGGCAACGATTGGTCGAAACTGCGCCTCATCCACGACCAGCAGATTGTCAAGGGAGAATTGGTTGCGCCTACCCCAAAACTGCCTCGTGTTGGCATCCTTAGCCCGAAGGAACGGGGACAATTGGAACGGTTGCTGGACACTTTGCGTTTGAAAAATCCGCCTTTTATCAAGGCAATTGTGTTTGACCCGAAGGGAAAGTGGTTGGCCGTCGCAGGCACGGGAGAGGTAGTTAGGGTGAAGGAAGGCATCCTTGTGTTCCCGCTCCCTGTGCAAAAGGAGCCGCTCGCTGTTTTGCAAGGGCACGCAAAGGATGTGACCTGGCGGTTGCGGGTGGGCAACGAGTTGAGACCGCCCCGCCCATGGGTTAACGATTTGGCAGTGTCACGGGATGGGCGATACCTTGTTTCGGCGGGTTGGGACGGAACGGTGCGGGTGTGGGAGATGGCGACCTTCAAGATGGTGCGGAAACTGGAGTCTCCCAAAACGCCGACAGGACGCGTGGCTACCCGCATTTACAATACCTGCGCCATCAGCCCAGACAGCCGCTATGTGGCAGCGGGGGGCTTTGGTCATCAGGTGGATGTTTGGGAACTATCCACAGGACGGCGGGTCGTCTCGCTGCGCACCGACAACATTGTGGAAACAGTCTCTTTCAGTCCTGATGGGCGGATGTTAGTAGCGGGGGGTTGGGACGGATTTTTACGGGCGTGGCGAGTGGGAAGTTGGCGGGTGCTTTGGCAATACACCCACACCTTATTGGAACGGGAAGTGCCCAAGCCTGTTCCCTTGCCGTAAAAGGAAGAACAAGGAGGTGCAAGGGAATGCCCAACAGCGAGCAACGCTCCCTTTGGGAAATGGCGCGGGAACGGTTGGACAGGGTGGTGGAGTTAATGCACCTTGACCCTCGCATCCACGCCGTCTTGCGTCACTGCAAACGGGTGATGGAAGTCGCTATCCCTGTCAAGATGGACGATGGCTCTTTGCGCATGTTCACGGGTTGGCGCGTTCATCATAACCTTGCTCGCGGACCTGCGAAGGGGGGCATCCGATATGCCCCAACAGTGACATTGGACGAAGTGAAGGGACTGGCGATGCTGATGACTTGGAAGTGCGCGGTCGTGGATATTCCCTACGGCGGAGCGAAAGGTGGCGTCGTGTGCAACCCGGCACAGTTGTCCGATGGCGAATTGGAGCGCTTAACCCGTCGCTACACGACGGAACTTATCCTACTGCTCGGTCCCGAAAAAGACATCCCTGCCCCAGACATGGGAACTGACGAACGGGTGATGGCGTGGATGATGGACACTTATAGCATGAATGTGGGCTATTCGGTGCCCGGTGTGGTCACAGGGAAACCTGTCAACATCGGCGGCTCACGAGGGCGCCGGGAAGCACCGGGACGGAGCGTCGCCATTTGTGTGGAGGAAGCGGCTGCCAAGTTGGGCATGCGGTTAGAGAATGCCCGCGTGGTCGTGCAAGGATTTGGGAAAGTTGGAACAATCGTCGCCCTTTTGCTCCACGCCATCGGTTGTAAAATCATCGCTGTCAGCGATGTCAAGGGAGGCATCTACAACCCCAACGGGATAGACCCGGTGCGCCTGATGGCGCACAAGCGTCAAACCAAAACTGTGTCTGACTACCGCGATGGCGATTTCGTCACCAACGAGGAACTCTTGGAGTTACCGTGCGACATCTTGGTTCCGGCGGCAGTGGAGGGAGTTATCACGGAGCGAAATGCCGACAAAATTCGCACCCGCCTCATCGTAGAAGCCGCTAACGGTCCCATCACTCCAGAAGCCGATGTCATCTTGCGCGACCGAGGCGTTTTCATCGTCCCCGACATTCTCGCCAATGCAGGCGGCGTCATCGTCAGTTACTTTGAGTGGGTGCAGGACATCCAGCAATTCTTCTGGACGGAGCAAGAAGTCAACGAACGGTTGCGCCAAGTCATGCGGCGCGCCTTTGGGGAAGTTTGGACGGTTGCCCAAGACCACAGCGTAGACATGCGCACTGCCGCCTACATCCTTGCTATCAGCCGCGTCGCAGAAGCCATCCGCATGCGGGGGATTTATCCGTAAGGGAGGGGTTGTCGTTGTTTTTGGCGCGGCAGGACAAGGAACGGTGGGGAATTCGCCACGCCTTCACGGCTGACTACCACTTCCTTCAAGCCGGTTTTGAAGCCTTGCTGGTGCGAGAATGAGAGGGGCGAAGGAGATGGAGCGACCTTGCATCGTTGCCATCGGCGCTCACGCCGCTGACATGGAGTTCACAGCAGGGGCGACTTTGCTTAAGCACGCCCGCAACGGATGGGATGCCCACCTCGTCCACTTGACTTTGGGCGAGAAAGGCAATCCCCGCTTATCGCCCGACCAGTATGGGGCTCAAAAGCGGCAGGAAGCGGAAGCCGCTGCCAAAATCTTGCAAGCCACTCCCCACTTTTTGCCTTACCGTGACGGCGAGTTAACGGTTTGCGACGAAATTGCCCAAAAAGTTGCAAAGTTGCTCCGCCGTTTACAACCGCAAGTTGTCATTACCCATTGGCGCGATAGCATTCACACTGACCACACGGCCACTTATCACCTGGTGCGCCGTGCTGTTTTCATGGCAGCCAACCCACACTTTGACTTGGATGGATTGCCCCCTGCCCGAATCATTCGGCTTTACTATGCGGAAAACTGGGAGGATTCCGAAAACTTTTGCCCCTTCGTCTATGTGAACATCAGCGATGTTTTCGCCGATTGGGAACGAGCGTTCAAATGCTTCGCTATCGGGCGCGGGGAAGGCGGTTTCCCCTACTGGGACTGGTATCAAGCCCGAACGCGCCTTCGGGGCATAGAAATTGGCGTCCAGTATGCGCAAGCCTTCGCTGTTGACGAATGGCGCATGCGCCAACAGCGTGATTTGCTGTAGCCGAATTGAAAAGACACCCGAAGGGAGGCGGAAAACGAATGGTTACCGTGCGAGGGTATCGCGGGAGTGATGAGCCGGTGCTGCTGGCGCTTTGGAATGCGGCATTGCCCTTTGACCCCATTGACCACCGCACTTTTCACCGCAAAGTGCTGTTGGACCCAAACTTTGACCCAGACTGGTTGTTGGTTGCTGAAGCGGAAGGGAAGTTGGTGGGGTTTTGCCTTTGCCTTATTCGCCGCGTGCCGATGGAGAAAGTGGGCATGGAGCCAGAGCGAGGTTGGATGACCGCTTTTGGCGTTCACCCCGAGTGGCGGCGCAAGGGTATCGGTTCGGCGCTGTTAGAGCGAGCATTGCAACTTTTTCACGATGCGCATCGCTTGGAGGTGCTCCTTTCCCCCTACACCCCCAACTACTTCGTGCCGGGTGTGGACGAGCGCAACTATGCGGAAGGTTTGTCCTTCTTCATCAAGCGTGGCTTTGAGGTCGTCACCCGTCCCTTGAGCATGGACGCCAACATCGTGCTGTTTGACTACGCTCCCTACGCTGAAAGGGAACGTCAATTGAACGAACAAGGCATTGAGGTTCGTGCCCTTCAACCCTGCGAGGTTCCCGAGTTGATGGCATTCTTGCGGGGGCATATGCCCGGCGATTGGGTGCGGCACGCTCGTGAGTTGCTCCTTGACATTGCCCGCGGGTGGGGCGATTACGACCAATTTGTGGTCGCATGGCATGGCGGGGAAATTGTGGGCTACTGCCAATTTGAAGGCGAGCACTTTGGTCCCTACGGAGTCCGAAGCGATATGCAAGGGCGCGGGATTGGGACGGTGTTGATGGCGAAGTGCTTGCAAATGATGCGACGCAAAGGATTGCACAATGCGTGGGTGCTGTGGACGAGCGACGAGGCTGCCCAACGTATCTACCACCGATTCGGCTTCAAAGAAACCCGCCGCTTTTCCATCCTGAGGAAGCGACTTGGAAGTTAACCGACGGTCACCCTTGCCTTCGGCATGTGCCTTCACTAAAGCAGCGCAAGGGTGCGCTCCACGATTTCTTCGGCGGCGCGCGGTTTGGCGATGCGCAAAGCGGCTTCCCGCATCCGTTGCAATTTTTCGGTATCCGAGAGCAACTCTATCACGGTCGTCGCTAATCGCTCGCCCGTCAACTCAGCATTCAAAAGCATCACCGCTGCCCCTCGGCGGACGATGCTCAGGGCGTTGAAGCGTTGGTGATCGTAGATGGCGAAAGGGTAGGGGACAAGGATAGCGGGAAGTCCTGCAACCAGCATCTCGGCGATGGAACTGGCGCCTGCTCGTGAGAGGGCTAAATCGGCAGCATGGAGCAAAACGGGCATATCCTCGCGATAGCTGAAAGGTTGATAGCGCTCCCGCACATCAGCGGGCAGTGCGTTGTAAATGCGTTGGGCGTCTTGCTCCCATTGAAGACCGCACAAGTGGACAATGCGCAAATTTGGTTGCCGCAACAAGCGGGGAAGGGAATCCCAAAGCGCCTCGTTAACGCGCCGCGCCCCCCGACTGCCTCCGAAGACAAGCAAGCACACTTCTTCGCTCCCCGATCCTTGCTCGCTTTCCTGTCCTTTTGTCAACCCCAACATTCGCCGTGCCGTTTTCCTATCCATTTCTCGGACATCGGTTCGGATGGGAACACCCGTGTAGTGAACTTTGTGGCGGGGAAAGAAGGCAACGGCTTCAGGGAAGCCAGTCGCAACCCAATCAGCCAATCTCGCCAAAAGTCTGTTGGTTCGCCCAGGGATAGTGTTGGCTTCAAAGAGCACCACTTTTGCTCCGACAATTTTCCCCGCTATCAAGGCGCAAACGGAAGCGTAGCCCCCTGTTCCGATGACCACTTGCGGTCGCAGCCTTTGAAAATGCCACAAGGCTTGAAGGACGCCGTAAAGCATTGTGGCACCTGAAACCAAAGTAGCAGGCGCAAGAAGTCGCCGAGGGAAAGGGCGCGAGGAAACAGTCAAGAGAGGATACCTGTGTCGGGGAATAAGCCGTTGCTCCAGACCAAAAGGAGCACCGACGAACCAAACTTGCCCTTCAGGCAAGTAAGTTTTGACGGCGGTGGCGAGTGCGAGGGCGGGGTAAATGTGTCCGCCGGTCCCGCCCCCTGCCATCACCCATCGCATCCCGCTTGCCTCCCTGCCGTTGAGGCTCTTGAAGGAGAGTGCTCGCTACATTGAGCAAAAGCCCCATTCCTGTCAAGGTCGCACACAGGGCAGACCCTCCCGCACTCACGAACGGAAGGGGCACCCCTGTCGGGGGAATGAGGTGAACATTCGCCGCAATGTGCAACATGGCTTGAAGCCACAGCCATCCGGTCACGCCCCCCGCTACCCCCGAAGCGAAGGCATCGCTCGTTTGAGAAGTCACCTTCAAACCCGTGAAAGCGAGAACCCCAAAAAATGCCAACACAAGCACAGTGCCCACGATGCCCACCTCCTCTCCGATGACGGCAAAAATGAAGTCGTTGTGGGCAGAGGGGAGGAAAAGGTGCTTTTGGCGGCTTTGGAAAAGCCCCTGTCCGAACCAACCGCCCATCTTCAGTCCAAGAAGGGCTTGGCGGACTTGATAAGCCCTCGCCTCGTCTGTGCGACTTCCCAGAGAGAAAGCCGTCGCCCCCACTTGCCACCGCTCTCGTTGGTAGGAATGCATCCACCCCTCGCGGGAAAGGTAGCCCAACCCCCCACTGAGCATGACGAATAACACCAACACCACGAGCGGCATCCGAGCGAAAAAGAGTGTGGATAATCCGATGAGGGCGAAAAGCAAGCCTCCACTCAAATGCGGCTGGAAGAGCACGAAAGCGACCGTGAGCATCCAGCAACCCCACAGAGCGAGCGTCCAACCTAACTTTGCCCGCAGCGACTTTCCAGCCCACCACCGAGCCGCAAAGGCAGCGAGACAAAGGATAAGGCTCACTTTGGCAAATTCGGACGGTTGGACTTGGAACCGACCGATTTCCAACCACCGCTGAGCAGCGCCCACTCTTTCCCCGTAAAGAAGCGTAAGCCCCAAAGCCATAACAGCGAGTAAATGCAAAGCGCCGCTTACTAACGGGTGCCGCAGGAAGGACAAAGGCATCCGCCACGCAAGGAGGAACAACCCAATCCCGAGAAGGGCGTAAAGGGCTTGACGGAAGACGAAATAGAAGGCGTTGCCTTTTCGGGCAAGGGCAAGGGGGTAACTGGCGCTGAAGACCATCAGCAACCCGCCCAAAATGCCCAGAAAGGTAAGGGCGAGCAAAAACCAAACCACCCACACTGGTAACCGCCGGCGCACCGCTTCGGACATTGTCACTGAAACCGCCACCTTTCGCCCAAAGTGCCCCCCCTCTACGCTTTCGTCAAGCCCCAAAGCATCACCGCGTAACAGATGATGAGGGCAACGGCGAGCCAAAAGAAGGACGAACGCAATCGCCCGTCCTTGTCCATGCCAAGCCAAATCAAGCACCACAAACAAACGGTGAAGCCAGCAAAACCAACCAGCGTAGCGGCAACACCAATCGGGTCAAGGTCTTTGACCGTCAGCGGTTGGTGAGTAGGTAACATGTTGGCTCAGCCTTGATTGAGCAGGGTTTCCACTTTCTGGACGATGGCTTGCTCGCCCACTGCACCGACGATGCGGTCAACCACCTGTCCGTTCTTGAAGAGAAGCAGCGTAGGCACTGCCATGACTTGGTAGCGGATTGCCAACTCTTGGTTTTCGTCCACATCCAACTTGGCGACCTTCAAGCGACCCGCGTATCGCTCCGCAATGCGCTCCACGATAGGCGCAACCATACGGCACGGCACGCACCAAGTCGCCCAAAAATCCACCAATACCGGCACATCGCTTTGGAGGACTTCCTGCTCAAAGTTGTCCTTGCTGACCACTACGACACCCATCGTTTTCGCACCTCCTTTCAAAGCTTGACGATGCCGTTCCCCTCAGAGCAATCAGGAACCAAAGAGGTTACACCGTCACATTTCTGGCAATTCCACATCCTTAATGAGGCGCATGAAGCGTTCAATTTCGCGGCGACTGGGTTGCGGAAAGTACCCGGCGGTTTTGGCAACCTCCTCGGACACATAGATGGGGGCGTTCATCCGCACCGCTAACGCAATGCTGTCGGACGGGCGGGCGTCAAGAAGGTGAAGGCGTCCATTCCACCGCAGCACAAGGGTCGCGTAGTAGGTATTGTCTTGCAAGTCGTTAATTTCCACCCTTACCAACTCCACGCCCAACTCCTGCAGGATATTGCGCATCAAGTCATGGGTCATAGGACGAGGCAATCGAATGCCTTCCAACTCTCGCTGGATGGCGAAGGCTTCTACCTCGCCAATCCAAATGGGCAGTTCCATTCCTGTCTCTGGGTCACTCAAAACCACCACAGGATTGCCCGCTTGGTCTTCCACGACCCGAATGTGCTGCACCCGAATCACAGCAGACCCTCCTCTCATCGTAAGTGGCGCTTAGGCATTATAGCCCTTGATACACCCGTTCGTAAACAGCCAAAGTCAAACGGGCTGTTCGCTCCCAAGTGAAAGCCGCCGCCAGTTTTTGCCCGCGTTGGGACAAATCGGCAGCCAATTCGGCATCGGTCAAGAGGCGCTCTAACGCATCCGCCAAAGCCAGCCAATCCGTCGGGGGAACAAACAACACAGCGGAATGAGCGAATTCGTTTACCGCTGGGGCATCGCCCGCAACGACCGGTGTCCCACACGCCATCGCTTCCAAAACAGGCAATCCGAAGCCCTCATAGCGAGAGGGGAACGCAAAAACTTCCGCTGCTGAATAAAGCAGCGGCAAATCGTCGTCGGGCACATAACCTGTGAAAATGAGCCGGTCGGCAACTTCGCAAGCGACTTGACGGAGGCGTTGTTTCAATGCCTCTGGGGCAGCACCGACGAAAACGAGCCAATCAACAGCCACACGCCTTCGCCGCAACTCCCGAAAGGAGGCTACCAATATTGGCGCATTTTTTCGGGGTCGGAAAAAGTTGACGGTCAAGACAAATCGCCCTTCAATTCCGAACCGCTTCGCAATTTCCTTCCGCGCTTCCTCTTTCGGAATGGGACGAAATCGCTCTGAAACGCCGTAAGGCGTCACCGCAATTTTTGAAGACGGCACGCGAAACAGCCGCACCACATCGCGCTTAGCGCTCTCAGAGGGCACCAGGACGAACCAGGACCGGTGCACCGAAAGGAAACTGAAGGCATTGGTCACCACACGCGTTTTGAAGTCCGCCGGTTCAAGGAACATCGCCGAAATAGCATCGTGCATCGTCACCACTGTCGGGCAAGGGGCAAGGGGCGGGACAATGTAGTCGGCGTGAAAGAAGTCAACCTTGTCGTGTTTTAGCGCTGCCGCCACTTGAAAAAATGTCCACCACCAACCGTTGACGGCGCGAACTTGTCGCCAGTGCAAGCGGTCGTGTGGTGGTAGAGCGGTGTCCGGCTCGCCGTCGTGGAAATAAAGCCATGCCCGATAGTCAGGGATGAGGCGCAATAACTCCCGCACCAAGTTGACCGTGTAAGTTCGCATCCCTGTCCAGCGAAACACGATGGGACGCGCATCATATCCGACAAGCACCCGCTATCCCCCCGGTCTCGTCGCGGTTGATAATCGTTTCAACGGACGCAACTTCACCAAACGCCGATTGGCTGCGTCAAAAAGTTTGGCTCACAAAAGCCATAGCCGTGAAAAAGGGTGGTTGCAATGCAGAACGCTGTGCGGCTGTGGACGCCTTCTGCTTTCCCCTCTTTCCTGCGGCGCAAGGGAGAGACAGTGGCGAGAGTGTTTCGGAAGGGCGGTTTGAAAGAGTTGGCAAAGGTGGCATGGCGCAAGATGCGACAGCCGCTGTGGCGGTGGCGACAAGAATGGGAGTGGGTGCAAGTGGAAGGATGCGATTATGTGCTCGTGCCCAATGTCAACGGCTTCACCATGCTGGTCGCTGGCACCGATGCGGGCATCGGTCAGGAATTGGCTTTCTATCGCGTCCACGAACCCATCACCACTCGCCTGCTCCCTGGCTTTGTCCGAAAGGGCGATGTGGTCTTGGACATCGGTGCCAACATTGGCTACTACACCTTGCTGCTCGCTCGCTTGGTTGGTGAGAAAGGTTTGGTTGTTGCGGTGGAGCCCCATCCCGCCAACTTCCACTTGCTGGAGTGGAATTTGCGCATCAACGGCATCCGCAATGTCCGCTTGGTGCACGCTGCCATCAGTGACACCGACGGCATCGCTTCCCTTTACCTTGCTGAAGGGTCTAATTGGCATGCCTTGAATCCCACCGAGAGAACCACCGAGCGGACGGTAGATGTGATAGCGATGACCATTGACACTTTGGCACAACAATTGGAGCGCCCCGTTGCCCTTCTCCGCATGGATATTGAGGGCTGGGAAGCCAAAGCCTTGCGGGGCGCTCCCCAAACTTTGCACCATCATCGTCCCGCCATCGTGATGGAGGTTCATCCTGCCTACATGGGCGAAGAGGAAACACGCCAACTCCTTCGGTATCTGCAACTTTGGGGCTATGAGCATGGTTTCTTGGTGCTGCGGCGGGATGAGTTCCCTTGGGTCAAGCGCCGACAGCGGGTATGGGAGCGAACACTCTCTGCCCTACTTTCCGACAACGAGTTGCTGAGAAAAGGCGAAGCCTTTATTTTGCTGTTGGAAGGTGCCGCCACACCTTAAAGGCTGCCTCTTCAAACGCTTTCAAAGTAAGTTGCGCCGTCCGCTCCCATGAAAATTTCTGTGCTCGCTTCAATCCCTTCTCGCGCAACTTTGCCCGCAGGTCGGCGTCGGACAACACTTGCCTCATCGCTTCCGTCCACGCTTCCACTTCAGTGGGCAGAACAGTGATGGCATCCTCGCCCACCACTTCCGGCAAAGCGGGCGCATTGCTGCAAATTACAGGTGTCCCACACGCCATTGCCTCTAAAGGCGGAAGCCCAAATCCTTCCCCCAATGATGGGTAGACGAAAACATCGGCACCACTCATCAGCGCTGGCAAGTCTTCCTCCGGCACATACTCCGTGAACGCAACGCGCTCCTTCAATCCCAACCGCTCCACTTCCGCAAAAACTGGCTCGCTGAACCATCCCCGTGCTCCTGCCAAAACGAGCAGGTGCGGGAAATCCTTCGTTAAGGGGGCAAAGGCTCTCAGAAGAGTCACCAAGTTTTTGCGCGGCTCAATCGTGCCCGCAAAAAGGATGTAAGGCTTATCAATCCCATACTTTTCCCGCACGGCTTCCACGCGCTCTGAGGACTGTGGGCGGAATCGCTCATCGGCTGCCAGAGGGGTGACGACAATGCATTCCGCTTCAAACCCAAGCCACGAAACCAATTGCTCCTTGACAGCCTGAGAGAACGTGAGCAATCGGTTCGCCCGCTTCGCCCAAAGCAAGATCAACCGCACAATATGGATGGTGGAAGGCAGGTGACAGTGGGGGAGGGTCAGTGGTGTTAGGTCAAAAATCGTCAGCACGAAAGCAGTGCGCCGATAGGGCAGGAAGAGGCAGAAAGGCGAGAAGCAAACATGTGGATGTCTAAAAAGGATGTCGGCAAGGGGCAGGAAGGAGAAGCGCCATAAAAACGCCCGCGTGCGGTAGTGATAAAAAAGGCGGGTTGGGAACTTGGTAAAGCGAACCACCACTCGGTCTGCGATATCAAGTGGGGGCTGGAAAGGGCGATACAGGAGCGGCGCTTTTACCATGCACCCGTGCCAGACGATGTAGCGGTTGCATTGGTCAATTCGCAATAGGGCTTTGAGCACCCCCCTAACATAAGTGCCCGCGCCCGTCGGTCGGTGGAAAAATTCTATGGGCGCATAGAACAAGATAGTCATCGCGCCGTCACCTCGCCAACTGAATTGACAGGCATACCACTAGTATGGGGGCGTTGAGCATGTCGGTAAAGTCCTTTTTGCGCCGTCTAAGCCGGCTGTTATTCGTCACAAATCCAGCCGCCTTTTGGCTGCTCCTTCGGGAAGGCAAAGAGATGGCAATCTCTTACCTGTATCAGGTGTGGACGATTTACCTGTGGCGGAAGTTTCTCTACATGAGAGAGGATGTCCCATGCCTTTTGCCCGAAGGAACCGTCTCGGAAATGTTTCCTGATGTTGACCTAACCCAAGTGACTTTGCTTTTCCCTTTGCCAAGACCGGGAGGCGTTCAGACGCATGAATTAGCCTTGTTAGTCGCTATTGTTCGCACCCTTCAGCCTAAGCGCTTGGTGGAAATTGGGACAGCGGAAGGAAGGACGACCATAAACCTTGCTTTGCATTCTCCCCCCGATGCGGAAATCATCACTTTGGACTTGCCTCCCGATGCGCCTGGAAGTTCTCCAGAAAGTGGCGCTGACTATCGCCAAATGGGTATCCCTGAGCCGGGAGTTCTTTTCCGCAACCATCCGTTGGCTGCCAAGATTCGTTTGTTGTTAGCAGACTCAACGAAGTTTGACTGGTCACCTTACGAACGGTCAGTGGATTTTGTCTTCATTGACGGCGCTCATGACTATGAGAGCGTCCGCAAGGACACCGAGAATGCTTTGCGCATCGTCCGAGAAGGGGGAATAATCCTCTGGCACGATTACAGCATTTTCAAAGGTGTGACGCTCTGCTTAAACGAGTTGCGCCAGCGCCTGCCTGTCGTTTGGATTCAAGGAACAACTCTGGCTTGTTATAGGTTTGTGAAGTGACTGAAAGATGGTGCGCATTGCCTTGGATGCCAGACCATTGATGAAGCAAAAGCGAACGGGCGTGGAAAATGTGGGGGCACAATTTGCCCGATTGGTGTTGCGTGTTCCCGACCGACACGCATGGTATTTCTACTTTACCGACCCACCTAACCGATCCCTTCTGCCGCCTACCGTCCGTTGGCGCTTTTATCGTGGTCCGGCGTGGCTGCGATTGGTGGTGCCACTGTGGCTTTGGTGCGACAAAATCGCGTTGGTGCATTTTTACCTGGGTTATGTGCCCCCGTTGGCGCGATGGACGCCTGCTAAAACCGTTGTGACCGTTTGTGACATCATGTGGCTGGAGGACCTTTCGCTCATTGACCCGCCGAGCCGAAAATTCATTGTCAAGGGCGTTTTGCCGTCTCTAAAGTTCCGCACCGACCATTACATCGCCATTTCGGAGGCAACAAAGCGCGACCTTATCCTCAAGTTGGGCGTTCTGCCTGAACGCATCAGCGTGGTAGTGCCTTATGCCGAAGAACGGTGGCGCCCGCAGCCAAATGCCCTTGAAGCGGTGCGAAACCTTTACGGGATAGATGGCAAGTTTCTGCTTTTCGTCGGAACGGCGAAACCCAACAAGAACATCGGACGATTGCTGGACGCTTTCGCTCAGTTGCGCGCTCGTTGTCCTGATGCCCAATTGGTTGTCGTCGGGTTCGTTTTGCCCTACTGGGAAGAGACCCAACGCATCCTTCAGGGCGAGCCGGGTGTTCGTTGGTTGCAATATGTGCCAGACGAGCACTTGGCACTTCTTTACAGCGCCTGCGTTGCGTTCGTTTCGCCTTCGTTGAACGAGGGCTTCGGATTGCCGCTGCTGGAGGCGATGGCGCATGGGGCTCCCGTCATTGCTGGCAACACGGGGGCACAAACGGAGGTTGTGGGAGATGCGGGTATCCTTGTTGACCCCTTCCAAACCGACGCAATTGCGGAAGCGATGAAAGCGGTTTGGACAGAGACGCGTTTGCGGGAGGAACTAAGCCAGCGGGCATTGGAGCGAGCGCAGTCTTTCACTCCCACCAAAACCTTGCAACAATTATTGGCTACTTATGAAAGTGCTTTGCAGAGGGGACGATGAGGGTGCGTCGGAAGACTTTGCAGCAGAAAGTAACGGTCACGGGAAACGGATTGCACACGGGGGAGAAAGTGACGGTTACGCTCTACCCCGCTGAGGCGGAGGCAGGCATTTGTTTTCGGGTGCGCAGCGGCGGTGAGTGGGTGACCATTCCCGCTTTGGTGCCTTTTGTCGTTGACACCCGACGGCGTGTCGTGTTGGGTAAGGATGGCGCGGCGGTGCAAACGGTGGAGCATTTGCTGGCGACCTTTTTCGGATTGGGCATCACGGATGCCCTCGTGGAAGTTTGCGGGAGGGAATTGCCCATCGGCGACGGGAGTGCTCTTTGTTGGGTGGAGGCAGTTGGGGAAGCAGGAACAGAGGAGTTGACAGAAGTGGCACCTGTTTTCTCCCCTGCCGAACCCGTCACGGTGCAGGAAGGGCGGGGGCGAATAGACCTGATGCCTTGCGACCACTTTGTCGCCCACACGGTTTTCGTGACTGACCATCCCCTTGTGGGCGTTCAAGCGGCAACCTACGACGAAACGCGGGACGACTTTGTGACGGAAATTGCTCCCGCTCGCACTTTCGGCTTTTGGGAGGAAGTGTACACCCTTTGGGAGCAAGGGTTAGCGATGGGAGGCAATTGGGACAATGCCATCGTGGTGTTTCCTGACCGCTATTCGGTGCCCTTGCGGTTCCCGAACGAATTGGCGAGGCACAAATTGTTGGATTTGTTGGGTGACCTGATGCTGTTGGGAGTGCGGCTGCGTGCCCAAATTTCCGTCCACGCCGGTGGGCATGCTTTGCATTTTCGGTTGTGCCAAAGTTTATGGCAGCGAGTGCGACAGGAGGCGAGGGCGTGATGGTTGAGACTCAGTGCGGTTTGGATGTGCGGCAAGTTCAAGCGTTGCTGGCGCACCGGTTCCCGTTCCTGCTGGTGGACAAAGTGACCGAATTGGAGCCGGGCAGGCGGGCGGTCGGTGTCAAGTGTGTGACCGTGAACGAGTGGTTTTTTCAAGGGCACTTCCCCAACGAGCCCATTATGCCTGGTGTGCTGATTTTGGAATGCATGGCGCAAGTGGGTGGCATTGCCATCCTTAGCCATCCCGACCACAAGGGGCTGACGGGCTATTTGGTGGGCATAGACAAAGCCCGCTTCCGCCAACCGGTGGTCCCTGGCGACCAGATGGTTGTGTGTGCGGAAGTGACGGCAATCCGAACCAACATTTGCTTTGTCAAGGCGGAAGCCTTTGTCAACGACCGCTTAGTGGCTGAGGCACAATTGACGATGGCGCTGCGGGGTTCAGGGTGTGGGGGATGAAAGCCGTCTCCCTTCATTGCTGGGCGTGCTAATCTGTGTCATGGACGAAAGCGGTCGGAGGGGTTGGGGAGCCTGGCACCCCGCCGGACTTGAAATCCGGTTGCCCGCGAAAGCGGGTTCGCGGGTTCAAATCCCGCCCCCTCCGCTGACTTTGGCGAAACAGGAGCGTGGCTGAGGGTGTCAGAGGAAGGGAAGGAAGGGCGATATACGCTGAAGGATTTGCCGCCCGAAGTGCGCCCCTGCGAACGCCTTGCCCGCGACGGC
>Ga0209993_10067_pt1 | contig 16907 bp, 13 predicted proteins | sample Antgeofumaro1A2A_FD_188082 | JGI IMG/M metagenome (GOLD analysis project Ga0209993, IMG submission 188082) | Geothermal fumarole subsurface microbial communities from Mt. Erebus, Antarctica - 1A2A (SPAdes) (version 2) | ecosystem: Environmental > Terrestrial > Volcanic > Fumaroles | place...
TCCCTGCGGTCATCGGGTTGGCGTCCCTCATGAACACTTTCAGCCACGCCCACACCCCTCTCGCCCTTTCGCTTCTGCGGACGGTGCACGGGATTTGGCTTGGGGTGCTCATAGGCGTTTTGCTGATTTGGGCAATAAAGCGGTTTTCCGCTTCCCGTGACCGACGCCTTCAACGCCTCGCTGTTGCTGAAAGATCAGCGCCAAGCCAAACAGTGTCAAGTCAGGGTTAATTTCGTCCACGATACCCGTCAAGGGGGCGATAAGGGGTGCGAGCCCGCCCGTTGCGATAACTTTGGCGTTTTCCCCCAACTCCGACCGAAAGCGGGCAACCAACTCCTTGACAAGTCCCACATAGCCAAACACCAAGCCTGATTGGATGCTCTCTGTCGTGGAGCGCCCAATGGCGCGGGATGGTTGGTTTAGAGCGACGCGAGGCAGTTGAGCGGTTCGCTGGAACAATGCTTCTGCTGCCATCGTGATGCCGGGGGCAATGGCGCCGCCCAAGTAAGTGCCGTTACGGTCAATGGCGTCAAAGGTTGTGGCAGTGCCGAAATCCACCACGATGCACGGCACTCCGTAGAGGTGAAAAGCAGCCAGCGCGTTGACCAATCGGTCGGCTCCGACGGCATTAGGCGGCTGATAAGCGTTGTGGATGCCTAAATCCAAGTCGCCCGTGACGAGGAGGGGGGTGACGCCGAAGAAGCGTTCGGACATCTCCCGAACGCTGGTGGTCACCGGCGGCACCACGCTGCACAGCACGACAGCCTCCACCTCTTTGAATTGACAATTTTGCCATGAAAGGAAATCACGCACGGCGCCAAAATGCTCCTCGGCGGTTCGCCCGATTTCCGTTCGGATGCGCCAAGTGCCCAACAAGACGGGACAAGGGATGCGGGAATGGGGGCATGGGAAAGTTCGCTCAGTGTCAAACAGCCCCATCGTGATGTTGGTGTTGCCGATATCCAACGCCAGCAACTTCATTGCCTTTCCCCCTTTGCTGAACAGACATCGGCTGCCTTGCTTCAACCTGATTGGACAAGGTGGCACGCTTCTTCCATTACTGAAAGTGCCCATGAAACTTCATCGTCCGCGATAACCAAGGGTGGGGCGATGCGGACGACCTGTTCGGTGTGCAGGGTTCCGCCCACGAGGAGCCCTCGCTCAAGGCAACGGCGGACGAAGGATTGGGTCAACTCGCGGCGGCGGAATTCTATCCCCAACATCAAGCCTTTGCCCCGCACTTTTACGATAAGGTTCGGGAAGCGTTTTGCTAAATCCTCCAACGCCGTTTGAAGGTTCGCCCCCACGATGGCGGCTCGTTCAGGCAAGTTTTCCCGCTCCATCACGGTTAAGGAAGCCAGCGCCGCTGCACAGCAAACGGGATGCCCGCCGAAAGTGGTGACATGGCACAAGGGCGGGTTTTCAGCGAAGGCGCGCAGGATTTTGCGGGGCGCCAAAAAGCCGCTGAGTGGCATCCCGCCCCCTAAGGCTTTGCCAACAGTCAAAATGTCCGGCACAACCCCCCAATGCTCAAAAGCGAACCATTTGCCCGTCCTTCCGAAACCTGTTTGAACTTCGTCAAGGATAAGCAATGCCCCTACTTCGTTGCATCGTCGGCGAAGGGCAGGCAAGAAATCGTCGGGCGGAACGATGATGCCTGCCTCGCCTTGAATGGGCTCTGCAATGACAGCAGCGACCGTTTCGTCAATTTGCATCAATGCCTTCACATCGCCGAAAGGCAAAAAGAGCACATCAGGCAGCAATGGCTCAAAAGGGCGGCGGTAAACGTCGCGCCCTGTTACCGAAAGTGACCCCATCGTGTCACCGTGAAAACTGTTGTGGAAAGCGACGAACTTTTTTCGCCCCGTCCATTTCCGCGCCAACTTGAGGGCGCCCTCGTTTGCCTCCGTGCCGCTATTGGTCGGATAGTATTGCAACGCCCCTTGCCAATTACCTTTCATTGCCCGTTGAAAGGCTTGCTCCACCAAAGCCACCAACTTTTCCGCCAACGCCACTTGCACATCCTGCACGAATTCGCCGTAGACCATCGTGTGCAAGTAGCGCTCCGCTTGCTGCTTAATTGCTTGCACCACTTCAGGGTGACGGTGCCCGATGTTGGTGACGGCGATGCCAGAGATAAAGTCAAGGTAACGCTTCCCGTCTTTGGCGATAATCCAGCATCCTTCCGCCTGCTCCACCACGACCCCTATCGGTTCACCAGAAGTTGGGGCAAGGTAGAGGAGGAATTTTTGTCGCCAAACTTCCTGAGCCCCCATCCTTTTGCTCACCTCTCCGTGCAAAGTCCCTTTTCCGCCAGAACTCTTTGCCCTTCTGCGAGATGCTTGGTGGGTATCCGAAGGCGTTGCAGGAAGCGAGTAGGTTGTGATGGGTCAATGTCCGCCTCTATGCTCACGGGGATGCCTGCTTCCTCCAGCGCAAATCGCACTTGGGCACTCAACACTTCGTCGCCGCAAAAGACCTCCACCCAACTGTCTGGGGGCTGCGGTGGGAAGGGTTCAAGGTCGCACCAGCGGACTAACTCGGCAACCAAATGTTTTCCGTCTTGCGACCACTCAATCGGGGGTGTTTGCAATTGCCCGACGGCACAAATTCGGCTCACCCCCATCCGCCCCAACTCCTCCGCTATGCTCCATACCCCCTGCCCTATGCCCTTTTCTCCGTGCTCCACGCTCCCCAAAGCGACACCCTGCAAGAACTTGCCAATAGGTCGCAAAATCTCCAAAACTTTGTCAAGGGATGGGACGGCAACGATGTGAAGAACGCGTGCCGAACATGCTACTTTCCGCCACCCATCCTTGTGTTCGGCATCCCAAACGGCAATTGTCCAACGGGCATCGGGCGAAGAAAGGACGGTTGCTCCCAACATTTCACAGGTCAACCGAAATTGGGTGACCCTTGCTTTCTCGCCCTCCCTCAACTTTGGCGGCAATTCCTCGCTGACCCGATTCAACCCCTCCGCCACCATTTGGGCAAACGCCAGACCACTATGCCTCGTGCCCCCTGTCCCCTGTCCCACCACGAAGCAGACTTGGGGCGACAAGCAGCCTCGTTGGTCAAAGCGGGCAATATCCAAAGCGAGCAATTCAGCGGTCTGTTCGTTAGCGGAGGAATTGTCAATGATGGCGACGCTGAAGCGATGTCCTCGTTCAATGATGCGCACTTTGGCGGGCGCTTGCCGCTTAACTTCTCGCACGGTCTCGTCCGTCCCGTAAACGATGACGACCTCGCACTCACTTAGTGCAGCACCAAGCAAATCCTTTTCCCCTGTCCCCTTCCCTCTGTCCTTTTCGTTGCGCTCGGAGGGAAACGGGATGACGGCGACCGCTGAGGCTAACTCAGGGGCGATGCGCTCAAGGGAGTGGGCGAAAAGGGAAAGGAGCACGGGCTCGTCAGATGACGGTTTGACCAAAACGGGCGTTTTGCACAGAAGGCAAAAAACGATGTCCCAAATCCCGATGCCAACAATGTTACCGGCAGCAATGAGAAATGCCAAATGGGCACCGAAGGCACGTCGCTTGATGCCGGGCAAGCGCTCCACAAAATCATCAAGGACACGATGGTCGCCCAGTTGCTCATCCAGCAGTTTCAGCAACCGCTCCGCTAGCAGCGGTTCCATCAAAGCATCAAGGGCACGACGACAGGCTTTAAGGCTGAAAGGGAGAAATTGGGGAAGCAACTCCAACGCTCGCAGTCGCTCCGGCTCGCCCTCTTTAAGCCACGCTCTTGCCACCTGTTCCAGTTGCTGGGCAATGTCGCAAACAGAAAGTCGGTGCAGCCGCTGCCCCGCTGCTCGCAACTTTTCGCATATGTCTTTCAAGTCGGACGGCGTCACAGCGGGCAAGGCAATCGTTTTGGTGTGCTTTCGGACAGTTAACGGGATGGGCGCAAACCACGCTCGCATTGCCGCTCGCCTCGGAAGGTGCAATGAGCGCTGACCGTCTTCAAGGCGTTTGCCTAATTGTGGCACACAAAGAAGGACGGACTTCAAGGTAACCCAACTACGCCTAAATGGCGCAATTGGCGCAGCACGATGTCCGAAAGAGGTGTCGCCGAAGTCACGCGAAGATACCAACCACCCGCACGACGACAAATTTCGCTAACTCCCTCGCAGAATTCCTGCAAGCGCCGCTGATATTCGCGAAGCACACCCACCGTCGCCGTGATTTCCACTGCTACTTCTGTCTCGCAATCCAGCAACCGCAAGTCGCCTTCCAAGACGGGCTTTAGCTCCGAATCGGACAAAATGTGCACGAAGACGATGTCATGCCCGCGAGAAGCCAGTTGACGCAACGCCTCGGGGAAGTGGGGGTCAAGCCCGTCCGAAAGGAGCAAAGTCAGCCCGCGCGGCAAATCCGTTCGGGAAAACTGCTGCAAACTTTCCGCTAGCCCCTTCCCGTTCGGCTCCAAACTTTTAAGCCATTGAAGCAACCGACCAAACATGCCCTTGCCCCGCAGAAAAGTGAAACGCTGCTCAGGTTGCGGAAGGGCAATGGGCATCACCGCATCGCCCCCGCAAAGGGCAATGTAACCTAACGATGCCGCCAACCCTTGCGCTAATTGCCACTTGGGCGGATTGCCGAATTGCATGGATGCCGACGCATCCAAAAGTAGGTAAACGGGCAACTCGGACTCGTCGCGATAGGTCTTGACAATGGGTCGGTCAAGGCGGGCAAGGATTTTCCAGTCCAAGTGGCGCGTGTCGTCGCCGACGGCGTAGGGGCGAAAGTCGGCGAACTCAATGGAAATGCCCTTGCGCTTAGAAAGCCGCTCCCCCCGCAAATTCCCTGTGTGGATGCGGCGCGGTTTCAATCTCAGCCGCTCCAAGCGTGTTAGCAATTGCGCTTCCAGCACGGCTCTCCTCGCCCCTCACAATCCCAGTTTGGTGCGGATGACTGAGCGAACTTTCTCCGCCACTTGCAAGGCTTCCTCCGCTTGCTCTCGCGTCGCTTGAAAGCCAATATAACGAGGCGCCACCGCATACTCGGAAAGTTCCGCCAACTCAGAACGCAACCCTTCCAACTCAGACAACTCCCCTCCTGCCAATTCCACCAACTCCACCAACTTGTGCGTCTTCGGAAACAGTATCCCCCTCTCCTCTAAAAACGCCTTCAAATACTTCTCCGCACATTGTTGAGCGTGAAAGCAAACGGCATCGTAGACAGGTTCAGGCGGTTGCAAAGCCCGAAGGGCTATTGTTCGGTCACCTTCTGCCTTTTCCACCCACTCTTTCGTTTCGGGCTTCATTCCTTCTCCCTCCCACCCTTGCTGCTCCGCCAACAATGCCCTCAACGGCGTCACATCAGGCGCTTCGTAAAGCACCACGCCTTCCATCACCGCAGTGGTCAAAATAACACTCCGCCGCCGTAACGCCGCCTCAAATTCCGCAGACGAAAAAACATGAAGGTCTAACAAAACCCCGATTTCCCTGTCCCGCCACGGTCGCTTTGGAGTAGGCACTTCGGCTTTGATGCGTTGTGCCATTTCTTGAGAACTCAACTCCCCCGTCTCCATCACCACCAGCAGGTCCACATCGCTTCCCTCTTTTGCCTCCCCCCTCGCCTCTGAGCCAAACAAAATCACCCGCTTCGGTCGGAACTTCGCTATTATTTCCGCCACAACTTCCTCAAGGTTCGTCAATGTCACCGTCCCTTTCGGCGCCATCCTCAACACCTCAGTAAGGTTGCCGCTCATAATGCTCAATGCTTTTCTCACACGGCGATGGGTTCGCGTTCTCTTTGCTCTACATGCTCCACCACTCGTTCAAGGAGCCAATCGGGAGTGATTTGGTCGGCTTCGGCTTCAAAGTTTAGGATGACGCGATGGCGCATAGCGGGCTTAATAGCTTTTTTGATGTCCTCACGGGCGACATTGTAGCGACCGTCCATTAGAGCGTAAACTTTCCCTGCCAGAAGCAGTGTTTGGGCGGCACGGGGCGATGCGCCATAGCGCACATAGCGGTTCACTTCGGGGGGAGCGAATTCCGAATTCGGGTGCGTTGCCACCACCAACTTCAGGGCATAGTCGCGCACGGGCGGCGCCACAGGAACTTCCCGCACAATTTGCTGCAACCGCAACAAATCGTCGCGGGATGCTACTGGTTGAACTTGCGGGGGTTCCACCCCCGTTGTTCGGTCAACGATTTCACGGAGTTCCTCCAATGACGGGTAAGGGACGAGCAACTTGAAGAAGAAGCGGTCTAATTGGGCTTCTGGGAGCGGGTAGGTGCCTTCCTGCTCAATGGGGTTTTGCGTTGCCATGACCCAAAAGGGGGGTTCAAGGAGGTAGCGCTTGCCGCCGACCGTCACCGCCGATTCTTGCATCGCTTCCAGCAGCGCTGATTGGGTTTTCGGGGTAGCGCGGTTGATTTCGTCGGCGAGCACGATGTTAGCGAAAATTGGTCCTTGGCGAAAGACGAAAGTCCGCTCTCCTGTCTCCGTTTCCGTCAGCACATCCGTCCCTGTGATGTCAGCGGGCATCAGGTCGGGGGTGAATTGGATGCGCGAGAACTTCAGGTTGAGCGTCTGCGCCAAAGTGCGCACCAGCATCGTCTTACCGAGCCCCGGCACCCCTTCCAAAAGCAGATGCCCGCCCGCCGCCAAGGCGACCAGCACCCCTTCCACGATTTCGCTCATGCCAACGATAACCTTGCGGGTTTCCCTCTCCACTGACCGCAACAAGTCCCGACACCACGCCGCTAATTCCTTTGGGTTTTCCATGTCCATTCACCTCACCGTTGCTTTCTGCGCTGTGACGGTCTAGTTGTGGCTACCGTGTTCCTTGCCGAAGGGCTTCAAAGTAGCGGCGGACCCGTTGGCGTTCGGGGGGGGGTGGAATTGGCTGATTGCTCAAGGCTTGTTCGGCGCGCTGAGCATAGGCAGGCAGCACTTGACTGAGCGGGATGCCAGAACCGCTGGGAGCAGGCGGTGCCAAAATGTCCTCGCTCATGGCAGGACCGGGTAACAATGGTTGCGAACCTGTCAAGGCTTTCGGGCGAGTCCGAACTTTCAATTGCACGGGCTCTTTGCCGATGTTGAAATTCTCCGGTTGCCCCACCCATTCTCCCGTGCCCCAATCGGGTCCTTGCCCTAACCCAAAACCTGTCCTTCCGCCTGCGCCGAAACCGGCGCCACCCAGCCCCACTCAGCCAAATCCGAAGTGGGGGCGGTGACCCCGCCCCGACCCCGGGCAGGTGCCGCTTTCCTTCAGTCGCTTGACGGCTTCCAATAGTTGCTTTGCCAACTCGCGAATTTTCTCGTCATCACCGTATTGCTTTGCCAACTCTTCTAACGCCTTCTCCAACTCCCGCCGCATTCGCTCCAACTCTTCAGGCGATAGTTGGGGGATTTGCCCTTTTTGCAGTTGCTCCAACTGCTTTTGCAATTCTGCAAGGAGCCGCATCGCTTCTTGGAAGTTTGGGTCATTCATCAGTTTTTGCAGGAACTTTTGGGCTCGCTCGGAAAGTTGCAGGGCGCGCATTTGTTGCTGTAGGCTTTGCAGTTGCTGCTCCAATAACTGTCGCTCCGCCATCGTCAACGGTTGCCCTTCAAGGTTGCGTCCCGATTGGAGCATTTGCTGCAACTGGGCTTGCTGTTGGCGCAAGGCTTCCATGAGCCGTTGCGCTTCCTGCGGGCTTATTTGCCCCATGGCACTCAAGGTGCGCTGAAGCAATCGCTTCTCTGCCTCCAACAACCTTCGTTGCATTTCCGTCAATTGGGGGGAACGCAATTGGCGCTCAATTTCCTGCATCCTTTGGAGCAGCCCCTGCATCTCCCTCATTTGCGACGACAAGGCTTTGTGCTTCAATTGCTCCTTTAGTGTTTCGGCAGCGGTGACGGCTTTTGTGGAGACGCGCCGCAGGTGTTCTTGCGATTGCCGCTGCAATTTTTCCACTTCCGCCAGTAACTTCTCCGCCTTGACAAGGGCTTCTTTCTTGCTGATGCGTCCTTGCTGAGCGCGCCGATACAGTTCCTGCAATTGCCGGGCAATGGCTTTCTCCAAGCGGTTTGCCTCGGGCTCTTTTGCGTGCTTCACAAGGGGGTTGAGCACGCGCCGCAAGTTTTCGGCAATTTGCTTGGCTTCCTTACGGTCTTGACGGAACGATGTCAACAACGGGATAGGCAAATCGGGCAAGAAGCGACTGACCAATAGCGTCAAAATGAGAAACCCAAGAGCGCCATGCCAGAGGGTTAGGCGAAAGCGGAAGAGTTGAGATGGGCGAATAGAAGCAAGGTGAATTGATGCATCTTCCCGAAGGGGTTCTATGAAAGGCGTTTCGCTGCACAATAACGCCGTCGTCACCCTGTCTTTCAAGTTGGCGCGGCGGTCAATGAGTTGAGCGACGACTTCAGCGGGGAGAGAACGCCAAAGGGCATAAAGGATGCCAGCGAAGATGCCAAGAGCGGGAAGCAAAACCAAAACAGGTGGTTCAGTCACCCACCATCGTAACCAATCGCCGATGTCAGCAAGCAACGCTAAGGCTAAACTGACAACACCCCCAATAGCAGCATAGCGCCACGCCAGCACCCACCGCACTCGCCACATGAAGGTGCGGAGTTGTCGTTCCAACGCATAACGCTCCATTGCAAACACCTCCCGCATCTGAACCGAGAAAAAAACGACAGCCTTGTCAATTTTAGCGCTTGCTAAAACCGAGAAGGCTTCATCTTGCGCAAGCGAGGACGCCTGCGCCACTGAGATCAAGGTTGCACCGAAAGGGCAAGACTTCCATGTCTTGCCGATTTTGCCGTTGGGAAGGTTTGGCTCCACCGAGCCACAAATCGTTTGGTCAGGCAGGAGTCCGCCCCTTTCTCTCCGACAGGGCGGGGCTATATGGAAGCCGCTTTCACAGTGTCACTTTGCTCGCACCCAGAGGGCGACATCTCGCTCCAGAACTGCAAGGTGGACGGGCAACTTCCCACCTTTGGCGATGGCTTCCATCTCCTTGACAACCTCCCCCTTCCAAGTGTCCCACACTGTGATTTGGTAGCGTCCGTCGCGCAGACCACGAAGGGTAAATTGCAAGTTGTGAAGGGGGCTTGGCTTTTTGCCTTCCCGTGCTGTCTGGAAGTTGCTGTCTTGAGGCTGAACCCAAATCACCGCTGCCGTCAGCGCCTGCATGCCGATGAGAGTGACTTCGCCAAAGCGTCGGTTCCGATAAGGCGTGAAGCAATATTGGCTGATAGTGCACCAGTCGTCACCTTGATTGTCCACTTCCACGATGTGCCGCCCTTTCGGGATGGGCACTTCAAAGTCTCGCTCGTAGATGTAGTCCCACTTGCGCCACTGCGCATCCCACCGTCGCTCACGGTAACTGCCTTCTCGGTAAGTGCGCCCTTGCTCGTCGGCGCGTTCGGCACCTTCCGGCAACGGTTGCCGCCACACTTCTTTGCCATCTACCCGAGCAATGAGCAACGAACCCGACGAAACCGTTCCGACGCGCAAAATCAACTTGCCATTAACGGGGAAGTCCACAACGAACTTGGGCGGGCGATACATGTCGGGCTTGCTGGGCGAGAACAGGAACACGCTGGTCTTCCCTTCCCCTTCCACCCGTCCGTCCTGATGGAGCGTGAAAGTATCGCCCGTCGGTCGTTGCCAACCTAAACTGGGCATGAAGACGAAATCGCCGAAAGGCGGGTCGGGCGATTTCGCGAGCACGGGAAGCGAAGCCTGAAGGGGCTGCCAATCTTGAAGCCAACCTTGCCCCACTAACTTGACAAAATCGGCAACGGGTCGGAAGTGGTGCCACAAATTCAGGCGGTCAATATAGGCGTCCCAATACCAAACGCACGCCGTTCCCATCCCGCGACTTGCCAACGATGCCCATACGCCGTTGTGCCAATGCAAGGCATTGCCTTGCGGGTCGTAAGCGAAGTCGCTGGTGCGCCAATCAATTCCAAACTCGCCCAAAAGGAACGGCTTGCGATACTTGCTCGTGTATTGCCAATTCAAATTGGCAACGGTCAAGGCACTGTCCCGCTGGCTTCCATCGCCATACCAGTGAGTTTGCGCGAAATCCATCTTAGGCAATTGCCACACTGCATCGTCGCCGTAGGTGGTCGTGAGCAAGTGCCCGTAAATGTCAAGGCGGCGAACGAATTGCGCCATCTCGCCAATCCAATCGGCGGGGGCGTGGACTTCGTTCCAGAACTCAAACGCCACCACATGGGAACTGTGAGCATAGCGGGCGATGATGTAACGAAGGCGTTGCTTGTAAAGGCGTTTGGATTTGGGGTTCGTCCAGAAATCAGCGGGTTTGTCGCACGGACCGCCGTTTTGGCGGTTGTAGGGGTTTTTCTCCCATGCTTGCTCGCCGAAGTAGAGGGGACGGTCTGCCAACTCGCCGTGATAGCCTAAGCAAAGCATCAGGTAAATTCCGTTCCGCTCGGCAATGCGGATGAGTTCGTCAATGCGCCATGCATTGTCTAAGGCATACTTGCCAATGCCCAAATACATCCCGCTGCCATCGCCTTGCGTCCATTCCAAACCCATGTTCCAACGGACGAGCCAGATGCGGGCAAAATTGGCGCCGTGCTCCCGCATTGCGGCGAACCAGCCCTCGTAGTCGGACAAGCGATTGCCCCACGACCAGCAGACATTCAACCCGACAGGCACGAAGGGAGTTCCGTCGTCAAATTGCAAGTGCCAAAACTTCCCGCGCCGCACAAACCCTTTCGCTGACGGATTGGGCTTTACCACTAACTTCCTCCACTCGGACACCACTTGCTGCTCCTCTGCCTCTCCGCACCCCGTCCTCTTTGCTCCTTGCTCCACGATGATTCGGTAGCGGTAAACCCCCGTCTCCATCGGAGTAAAGCGGATGGCGAAATAAGGGTCACCAATTTTTCGGAGCCGCCGACCGTCTCCGAGACGCTCAAAATCCTGAGCGAAAAAGCCGGGAATGGAAAATCGCTTCCCTGACGGGGCGACAATTTCTGCTTCCACCCGAATTTGGTCGGGGTTAAAGGGATTGTCGTAAGTGGCATCCAAGTCAAGGCGCACCTCAAGGGTTTCGTAGCGGCGCAATTGCGTGGCGCTCGGTCGGACTTGACGAAGGCGCAACGGCGCTTGCTTGCTCAAAGCCATCTTCTGCTGCTCCCATTGTGCTCGCACCGCTTGCTCCCACAAATGGGCTTCTTCGGGCGACAAAACGGTCAACTGCAACTTCGCTCGCACTGCTTCTCCTCGCTTCCATGCACCGTGCTTGAGATGCATTTGCAGTTCAAAGGAAGGGATGCCAAACTGGCGGTCGTCTTGCAAGGTGACGCTCCCGATGCCTTGAACAAACTCAAAGCGCACTGCCCACCCGAAGGGCAATTGCCACATCACCGCCACAATATCGGTGCGGGAAAACAAGTGGTAGGGTTGGGGTAAAGTGGCGGGGAAAATGCCCGAAAGGACTTCGCCCAACTCCGTCACCATCACCCAACGCGCTTTGCCCGCATTGCCTTCGGTGGGAAGGAAGCAACGGAGCATAGCGGTCTCTAACGCAAAATCCATGAGTGCCTGCAACTCGCAAGAGAGCGAGAGGTCTTGCCCTTTCGTAATTGCCGTTTGTGTCAAGGCGACGCTTACACCATTGCCCTTCATCTCCCCTTGCCATTGGCGCTGACCGTTCGCCGTGAAGGTGATGCGCACAGTTTTGGGGTCAAGTTGGTCGGCGAAACTCCCTTGCCATCCGGGCTTGACAAGGACGCATCCAAACTCGCGCACCATCATTTCGCCAGCAAGGGTGACCGAAAAAGCGCCAGTGGGGGTGAAGTCCCACTGGGGCGTTTGCGCTGCGCTTGCCGCCAGTGAAGCGAGCACCAGAAAACTCATCCCACCTCCCCCCTTTTCGCTGCGAGTATCCATCGTCGTGGCTAATAGCCACTCCAATAGTGCCCATCAAGGTAGCACGGAATTCGCCCCTAAAAACTTGCGGTTCACGATGCAGCGGCTTGCGCCTTCTCGGCTTTCCAATCGGCAATGCCTTTGCGGACTTCTTCGGCACTGGCGTACAGGGCTTTTAGTTCCTCGTCGGTCAACTTCAACTCCACAATGCGCTCCACGCCCCCTTTGCCCAAGATGACAGGCACGCCGATGAAAACATCCGTCAAGCCATATTCGCCTTGCAACAGCACGCTACAAGGAAGGAGCCGTTTCTTATCTCGGACAATGGCTTCCACCATTTCGGCGACTGCCGCTGCAGGGGCATAGTAAGCGCTGCCCGTTTTGAGCAGGTTGACAATTTCTGTGCCGGCTTTTCGGGTTCGGTCGTTGATTCGCTCAATGGTTTCGGGAGGCAAGAGTTCGGTGATGGGCACTCCCGCAACAGTGGTATAGCGGGGCAGCGGTACCATTTGGTCGCCGTGGGAACCGAGGACCATCGCCTGTACATCCTTGACCGAGACGCTAAGCTCTTGCGCCACGAAATAACGCATGCGGATGGAGTCCAGCACGCCTGCTTGCCCCATCACTCGCTCGCGCGGGAAGCCCGTCACTTTCCAAGCAATGTAGGTCATGACATCCAGTGGGTTCGTCACCACGATGACGATGGCGTTCGGTGCCAGTTCACGGATGTTGTTGCAGATGCTTTCCACGATGTTGGCATTGGTCATCAGCAAGTCCATGCGGGTCATGCCCGGTTTGCGAGGAACGCCAGCAGTGATGACGACCACATCGCTGTCTTTGATAACGCTGTAGTCGTTCGTTTTTCCAACGAGCGCCACATCAAATCCGTCAAGGGGCGATGATTCCGCCATGTCCAACGCTTTCCCTTCAGCGACGAACTCCACAACATCTACCAAAACGATGTCGCCCAACTCTTTTTGCGCCATCTTCAAGGCTGCCGATGAGCCGACCATCCCTGCGCCCACAATGACAATTTTCGGTCGCCCCAACATCTCCAATTCTCCCCCTTTGTGCTTGTCTTAATGGCAGCAGCAGTTACGCCGCCTCCGTCACACAATCGCCAACATCTGCTCAATGGCTCGGCGGGCTCTGGCTGCAATGTCTTCAGGGACGGTCACTTCGTAAACCATGTCCCTCAAGGCGCGATAAACCTTTGGCAAGGTGATGGTCTTCATGTATTCGCAAAGGGCGTCTTCCTTGACAGGGATGAAGCGTTTTTGGGGGGCTTCCTTGCACATCCGATGCAGAATGCCGACTTCGGTAGCGACCAGATGGGTAGGAGTAGGCGAGTTTCGGGCATGGCGAACCATGCCGCTGGTGCTGTAAATGAAAGTTCGGTCGGCAGGTAAGTCGCCCTCCGCCAATGCATACATGCATTGGCTGATGCAGCCGCATTCAGGATGCAGCAACAAGTCGGCATCGGGGTAGCGCTCAAACAGCCCTTGGATGTATTCGGGACGAATGCCTGCATGGACATGGCACTCGCCCGGCCACAAATACATGCGCCGCCCTGTCATTCGCTGCACATAAGCGCCCAAGAACATGTCGGGCAAGAACAAAATCTCTCGGTCGCGCGGAAGGGATTGGACGACCTTGACCGCATTGGCAGAAGTGCAGCAGTAATCTGCTTCCGCTTTGACTTCTGCCGTTGTGTTGATGTAAGCAACCACGATAGCGTTCGGGTGCTTTTCCTTCCATCGGCGCACTTGCTCAGCCGTCACACTGGCAGCAAGGGAGCAACCTGCTTCAAGGTCGGGAAGGAGCACTTTTTTGTCAGGGCACAAAATGGCTGCTGTTTCCGCCATGAAGTGGACGCCACAAAAGACGATGACGTCTGCGTCCGTCTGAGCGGCTTGACGGGACAACTCTAACGAGTCGCCTACAAAATCGGCAAGGTCTTGGATGACGGGCAATTGGTAGTTGTGCGCCAAGATAACGGCGTTGCGCTCCTTCCGCAAGCGGTTGATTCCCTCAATAAGTTGCTCCTCTGTCATACGCCGAATTTCCTCGTCCTCTTCCACCGCCCGCGTCGCTTCCGTGTAAGCGACGGACGAAGGTTGCCTAACGGGAAGGGTCTCTATCTCCAGCATCGCCAGTCACCTCGTTGTCAAAGGCAGTCACAGTGACGAAGGCCCTTTCAAGGATAGCACACCTTCCGACGGCTCAGAACAAGTGCACAGTGACTGGCTCGCCAGCAGGAAGGAAGGTGACTTCCTCAGGGATGACGATAAAGCCATCGGCATCGGATAGGCTGGTGATGGCGGCGGACTCTTTGTAAGCACTTTCCACCCTGTACCCTTTTCCCTTTGCCCCATGCTCCCCCGTCCCTTCTTGCAAGCGCACTGTCAAAAACTGCCGCAACCCTTCGGGGGAATGGACTTCGTGTGCCAATGCCGCCGGGACCGTCAGCGGTTTCCATTCGGGCAGCCGCGCCAACTTTCGCCACACAGGAACTAAGAGCACATACGCCATCATCAAGCAGGAAGCGGGGAAGCCGGGCAGGTTGACCACTAACTTGTCCCCCACAACGGCAGCAAGAGTGGGGCGACCGGGACGAACGGCAAGTCCATGAAAAAGTAATTCCCCCCGCTCCCCGATAAGGCGGGGCAAAAGGTCTCGCTCGCCAACAGCGCTTCCTGCCGAGAACACCACCATGTCCGCTTCCGAAAGAGCCTCCTCCAGCATTCCCCGCAGAGCCACTTCTTCATCTGGCACAATCGGTTTTGGAAGTGGCTCGCAACCGTGTAGGGCAGCCAAGGAAGTCACGGTGTAGGTGTTGGTGTCGTAAATTTGCCCGACCCGCAATGGCGCTCTGGGGCGCACGATTTCGCTGCCCGTCGGTAAGATGGCAATTTTAGGGCGGGCGTAAACTTTGGCTTGGTCTTTGCCCAATGCCGCCAGAACGCCAACTTTTGCAGGCGTCAGAAAAGTTCCTGCAGAGAGAACTCGCTCCCCTGCCCGAATGTCCATCCCCCGTTCGTTGATGTTGGCATGGCGGGGATAGGCTTTCTGAACTTGAACCCAATCGCCCTCTCGGTGGGTATCCTCAAAAGGAACGACGCAATCGGCTCCTTTCGGGATGGGGGCGCCCGTTGCCACTTGGGCACAGGCGCCTTCCCTTATCCCCCACTCGGGCGGGGCATCGCCAGCAAAAATTTGCCCGATAACCTGAAGGGAGACTGGCTGAACGGGTGACGCTGCTTGGATATCGGCGGCTCGCACCGCATACCCATCCATTGCCGCTCGGTCAAAGGGGGGGACATCAAAAGGTGCCACCACATCCTCCGCTAATACCCGCTGCCCACATTCTGTCAAGGATACTTCCTCCTTCCGTTCCACCGGCTTTACGGCTTTAAGCAAGCGCCCCAAAGCGACCTCAAACTTTGTCAATGGCTTCCCGCCGTGATAGTAGCGCACGGCACTCCCTCCTTTTGTCATGGGGCGAGACCACCATACCACAATCCCGTTCGCTCGTCCAAGCCGAACATCAAGTTGAAACATTGGACAGCATTGCCTGATGCTCCCTTGACCAAATTGTCAAGGACAGACAAAGCGATGACACGCTGGGTTCGTTCGTCCACAAAAACAGCGACATCGCAGAAATTGCTGCCCACGACGGCTTTCACGCGGGGTAACTCTTCTGCGTCCAGAACCCGCACGAAGGGCTCACCGGCGTAGTCGGAAGCGTAAAGGGCGTGGACATCTGCTGAGTTCATCGGTGCTATTAGGGTCGCATAAGCCGTCGTGAAGATGCCACGCACCATCGGGACGAGGTGAGGGGTGAAGGTGATGCGAACAGGCTCTCCTGACAGCGACGAAAACTCTTGCTCCATTTCAGGTGTGTGGCGGTGTCCTGCAACTCCATAGGCACGAAAATCGTCGTCCAGTTCGGTGAACAGGTAGCCAGCCTCCAAGCGTGACCGACCCGCTCCCGACACCCCTGACTTGCTGTCAATGACGATGCTGTCAAGGAGGATGATTTTGCGGCGCAGTAGCGGTGCTAGGGCAATCAAGGCGGAGATGGGGTAGCAGCCGGGATTTGCCACCAATCGGGCTGAGCGGATTTGTTCACGGCGAAATTCGGGGATGCCGTAAACGGCTTCCGAAAGCAGCCCTTGCGCGGTGTGGGGCTTGCGATACCATCGCTCGTAAGTTTCCGCATCTCGGAAGCGGAAATCGGCGGAAAGGTCAATAACTTTGAGCCCTCGCTCTAATAAGCGGGGCACTAACTCCATTGCCACTCCGTTGGGGACGGCGAGGAAAACCGCTTCCACGCCTTCCAAACGGCTTTCCTCGTAAGGCACACAGTCAAGGTTGGTTAGTCCACGCAGGTGGGGATGGGCTTTGTGTAATGGCAATGCTTCTTCGGAAGAGAGGCGAAGGAGGGCTACCAATTCGGCGTTCGGATGCTGAAGCAGCAACCGCACCAACTCGCCACCGGTGTATCCCGTTGCGCCGATGACGGCTACCTTTACCTTTCCCGACAATGGACACACCCCCAGCAAAGTCAAGGTCGGACAAACGACCGATTACCGTTTGAACCGTTCTTTCAATCGCTCCCACCACGACGGCTCAGCGCCTTTAGGCTCTATCCCCATCGTCTTCGCCAACTCCCGCAAGAGCCGTCGCTGCTCCTCAGTCAATTCGGTGGGCACGGTGACTTGCACATGGACGAACAAATCACCCCGTCGCCCGCTCCGCAGGCTGACGAAACCTTTGCGCGGGATTTTCAACACGGTGCCTGGCTGCGTTCCGGATGGGATGGTCAATTCGGCGGTGCCATCCAGTGTAGGCACTTCCACGATATCGCCCAACGCCAACTGCGGGAAGGTCAACGGCAAGTCCATGTGGAGATGAATGCCTTCTCGTCGGAAAAGGGGATGTGGTTTGATGCGAACGGTGACATACAGGTCGCCAGGCGGTCCGCCCGCTTTGCCTGAATTGCCTTGACCTTGGATGCGCAAAGTCATCCCATCCTCAACGCCCGCCGGCAA
>Ga0209993_10068_pt1 | contig 16663 bp, 12 predicted proteins | sample Antgeofumaro1A2A_FD_188082 | JGI IMG/M metagenome (GOLD analysis project Ga0209993, IMG submission 188082) | Geothermal fumarole subsurface microbial communities from Mt. Erebus, Antarctica - 1A2A (SPAdes) (version 2) | ecosystem: Environmental > Terrestrial > Volcanic > Fumaroles | place...
CCGATAATTTCCCTTTGTTGACTAACCTGCGAGGAGATATTCTTGCGCTGCAGGTAGTGGTGTGACATAATTGCAAACGCCACACGGCGGGCGTAGCTCAGGTGGTCAGAGCGTCAGGCTGTGGCCCTGAAGGTCGGGGGTTCGACTCCCCCCGCTCGCCCCAATTTTCTTTGGCAACTTAGAGGCGCCCTTAGTGGCGTTTACCTAGTATCAGTTTGACTTGACACTTCACCACGGTAACCATTGCCGAAGGCGCCGCCAGAACTGCTCCAAGCGTTGCCACCACGAAATTGCGCTCTCTGATTCTGAGCGATAATGCTGGATGCCATGCAACACCAATCCGACAACTGTCGCGTAAATAGGGTTGCGTAAGTCTTGAGGGGCACCAGGAGGCAAAATGGGGTCGCCGCTGCGAACAGGCAAACCGAAAACGCTTTGGGCTAAGTCTACAACGCCTTCCAAAAGGGAGCCCCCTCCCGTCAACACGATGCCACCTGCAAGAAGAGACATCCAACCGTGACGTGCCAATCGCTCCGCTGCCAATTCAAACAATTCCCGCATGCGTGGCTCTATGATTTCTGCTAACGCCCGCTTGGGGACAGGGCGTGGCTTTCCCCGGCCCAACTCCATCACTTCCACCGTTTCTTCTGCGCTTACTCGTTCTGGTAAAGCACATCCGTGCGTGACTTTGAGGCGTTCGGCTTCTTCTAAAGGTGTCCTAAGCCCGATGGCTAAATCTCGGGTCACATGGTTTCCCCCAACGGGGAGAGCAAAAGTGTCCACCAAAGCCCCTTCCAAAAAGACCGCCACATCCGTCGTCCCTCCCCCAATGTCCAGAAGCACCGTCCCTAACTCCCGCTCACTTTCCGTCAAGACCGCTAATCCGGTAGCGAGGGGCTCCAACACCAAGCCGTTGACGCTCACCCCCGCTTGTTGCACGCAAGTGGTCAAATTTCGGACAAAGGAAGCAGCGGCGGTGACAAGGAGGGCGTGCATCTTTATTTCCCGCGCTGTCAACCCCAAAGGGCGTCGGATTCCACCAACACCGTCAATGGCGAAGTGGCGGGGGACGGTGTGCAGGACGACATGGTCTTCCGGCAAAAGGGGAACTCGGTGGGCGCGTTCTGTCAAGAGGTCTAAATGCTCGGCAGTGATCCTCCCCTCCCTGTCTTCCAACACCAAACTCACTTCCACTGGGTAAGCGCGAATGTGGTGTCCTGTGATGCCTACCCAAACTCCTGACACTTCCACCCCCGCCGATTGCTCGGCGCGCTCTATGCTATTGGCGATGGCAGTCGTTGCTTCTTGCAAATCCACGATGGTCGCTCTTTGGACACCCCGCGATGGGACAGTGGCGAAACTGACCACATCCCACCCTTCCGGCAAAATGCGGGCGATTAGCGTGCACACTTTTGTTGTGCCAACATCCAAGCCAACCACTAAGGGGGCTGCTGACCACCGATACACTTGGGTCACCCCAACCGCGTCGCTTTTTGACGCCATCGTTGCAGGAAGATGCGACGGATAGCCGCTAAGTTGTTGAAAATGCGTGTCCCAAAAGCAACGATGGCTGCCAATGCTAAATTGACACCCAACAAGTCACCCAAGTATGCCAACGATGCTGCTGCCACCATGTTGACGAAAAAGCCGGAGAGGAACACGCCCGTGTCGTAAGTGCCTTCCAAGTTTGCACGCCACGCCCCAAAGGTGGCATCAATTGCCGCCAAAAGCGCTAGCCCTAAGTAGTTGGGCAGTTGTATTTGGAAGGCGGGCGGAAGGAGGGAGAGAGAAGGCAACCACAGCCCCACCAACAATCCGATCGCTAAGGCAAGAAACCCAAGCCACATGTTCTCCCCTCCTCTTCTTCACGGCTCTACTGGGCGCGCTAATTCAAGGCGTGGTGTCACACTCAAGGAAGGCACAATAACATCTTGGCGGCGAAAGATGCGAACAGGAATGCCCAAAGTCCGCAACTCTTCCACAATCCCTTTCGGCATGGTTAAGGCTTTCTCCAACTTATCGGGGTCACCGATGGCAGCGATTTCGTAAGGGGGGCTGACCGTCACGCCGTTGACCGTGATGAGGTTGCCCACACACCGAATAGCGGTAGTGGCGACAACCCGTTGGTTGTTGATAGCAATGGCTTCAGCACCTGCGTTCCGAAGTTCGTTCACCAACATTAACAGGTCGGTGTCATGGACGATGCCAAGGGAAGGGTCTTCAAAGGAGGCTTTAGGGGCATCAGTCAGCCAAACGATAATGCCCGGACCGCGCACTTTTGTCAAGCCTGCTATCACCCGCAACTTCTCCAGTTCGGCCGTCAAGCGTTGGGTGGCGGTGCGTCCTTCTGTCATCGCTTGCTCGTATTCCCGCACCTGCTCCCGAAGTTTGTCCACTTCCGCTCTCAATTGCCTGCTCTCTTCTTGGGCTTGCAAAAGGCGTTCCATCAAAACCGTTGCTCGGGTGGCACCGAGAGTCGACTGTTGAAGCCCCAAGGTGCGCACTTGCAGCCCGACGAGAAGCCCCAAAGTCAAGCCAACAATGACGACCGCAATTTGTTGCTGCTGCCAATGAAGCGAACGCATGGGCTAGTCACCTTCCTGAACTTTTCGTTCTCACCGTTGTGACCAAAGGCTGATGACTTTCGGCAAAGTCAAGTCTACCACGCCCTTCGTCCAAAGGAGTTGGTTTTCCCGCAAGGCTTTTCCCAACCGCACTTTCAAGGAAAGGGCAGTAGGGTTTCCCAACCGCAACCAAACCCCTTCCATCAAGTAAACTGCCACTTCGCCAAAAGGGCTAACCCAAAGCGCTCTCACTGTCAAGCCTTCCCGTAAGCAGGTGGACAAGGTTCGCTCTACCGAAGGCAGACATTGGTCGGGCGAAACATGGCAAGGAAGCATCAAGAGGGGCAAGCGGGTGGCGAACAAAGGCACCTTGCCCCAAGACCGTCCATTGTCATCCACTGCTGCCCATTTCCCTCCTGAAGACACGACACCGAGAAATTTCGGGGCTTCTGTCACAATGATGACGGTGGAGGGCAAACGCCACCGAACTGTCACGCGGCTCACTACTTCCCCTTCTAACCACCTTCGCACCCTTTCGCTGGTTGCGCACCAGAGAGGGCGTCCCTTTAGCCTTTCGTTGATTTGCGCTATTCTTTCAAAGCCAACAGGAGCACTGCCTTCCCACAAAATATGGCGAACCGAAAAGACCTTCGCCATCAAAAGGAGCAAAATAACCGCAAGTAGCAACCGAAAGAGCCACTTCTTGGTGCGCTCGTTCATCTTTCACCAACTCCGCAGGGGCGTTTGAAGGGCCTCTTGCAATAGCAACTCCATTAGGGCTTCAAAACTGATACCTGCTGCCCGTGCCGCTTCGGGCACCAACGAAATTTCTGTCATCCCAGGGACAGCGTTCAGTTCCAACACGAATAGGTGCTCTTTTTCATCCACCATCATGTCTGTGCGGGTGACAGCACGGCATCCCAAAAGGTTGTGGACGCGCACCGCTAATTCCTGCGCTTGCTTCTGGGCGGTTTCCGAGATGGATGGGGGGATGCGGTGTTCTGCCATCCCCGGCGTGTATTTGGTCGCATAGTCAAAGAAGCCCGTTTTAGGCACAATTTCAATGACAGGAAGCGCTTTGGCACTTTCACCGCTCCCCAATACAGCGATCGTAATTTCCTTGCCTTCCACCTTCCGCTCCACCAACGCCTCTGGATCATAGCGAAAGGCTTCTTGTAAGGCTTCCTTCAACGCCTTCCTGTCAGGGCGATTGACCACACTGGCGCCGATAGTGGAGCCTTGACAAGATGGCTTGACAACACATGGATATCCAACTAACTGCTCTACCACGTCCACTGCCCCTTCAGGATCGCGCTCAAAGAGGGCTTTGGAAACGACGCAATGCTTAGGGGTCGGAATGCCTTCAGCGAGAAGGATTCGCTTGAACTGAACTTTGTTCATAGCCAGTTGGCATGCCAATGGCGGGGGGGAAGCGTAAGGCACTCGCAGTAATTCCAACATGGCTTGGAGGGTTCCGTCTTCCCCGTAACCACCGTGGAGGATAGGGAAAACCGCTTCTGGACGCAACACTTCCAACCAGCGAGGGAGTGTCAAGGGAGAGCAAAAAAGGGGTTGCTCAGCGTCAGGTGCTGGGAGGGAGGATGGAGGGAATGCATTTTCGTGGCGGTAGGAGATGTCCGCTACCCAGACGGAATGTCCCTTGCGGGCTAAAGCGCGCGCTACAGCCCGTCCCGAGCGCAGCGAAACCGCCCGTTCTGGCGCATCACCCCCCATCAACACTAACACCCGAGCCATGCGAAGCATCACCTGCCCATTGAAACCTTGTCAAGGTCACTTCCGAGACGAGAGTGGTCAGTCTTCACCGACAATTTGCACTTCATACTCCAGCGCAATGCCAAACTTTTCCAAGACGGTTCGGCGCATCAATTCGGCTAAGGTTAACACATCCTTAGCGGTGGCGTTGCCTAAGTTAACAATGAAGTTGGCGTGGACAGGAGAAACTTGGGCATCACCAACACGCACTCCCTTTAAGCCCACCGCATCCAGCAACCGACCTGCTCGGTCGCCCGGTGGATTTTTGAAAATGCAGCCAGCGCACGGCATATTGACAGGTTGTGTCTCCCACCGATACCGCCATCGCCGGTGGATTCGCTCCATGATGGCTTTCGGGGCGTTGGTTTCTAACCGAATGGTCGCCTTGACCACCACTAACCCCAATTCCCGCAAGTTGCTCCATCGGTAGCCAAACTTCAATTCGTCCCGCGCCGCCTCCCGCACTTCGCCGTCAGGAGTCAGCAGCGTGACCTTTACCACTCGGTCTCCGATAAATTCTTCCGCCGTGCCCGCATTGGAAATGAGCGCACCCCCCACTGTGCCCGGAACGCCAGTGCAGCACTCCAAGCCGCTTAAGCCCCGTTGAGCGGCTTTGACCAAAAGGTGGGGCAAGTAGGCTCCTCCCCCTACTTCCACTTCTCGCGTATCAAAGTGGATGCGGGTCAGTTCCCCACTCAGGCGCACGACAATCCCGCGAATTCCACCATCTCGGACAATCAAGTTGCTCCCTTCGCCCAAGATGAGGAGGGGCAAGTCCCGCTCACGGGCAAATTGGAGAACGCGCTTTAGTTCCTCTAAAGTGTGCACAGTCACTAAAGCATCAGCAGGACCTCCGACCCGAAGGGTCGTATGGTAACGCATCGGCTCGTCAAATTTGGGCGGTTCGCTGACCAACTTTGCCAATACTCGGCGTTCTGCTTCGGTCATGTTGGTGTCAACCTCCATTGGCAAGGCGCAGGGCGGTTTCAACGCCCGACACCCTCGTCCCCTCCACCCTCCCCTGCTGCGTTAGACAGCACCGTCAATAATTTTGCGGCGAACTTGTAGATGTCGCCTGCCCCGACCACCAAAACGGCGTCGGAGGGACGAACGCGCTCAAGAAGTTCCGTTGTCACTTTTGCCCAATCAGGTTCAAAGCGGGCAAACTTTTCCGGCTCGCACTCAGTGATGGCGCGGGCAATGAGCGCTCCCGACACCCCTTCTATAGGCGGTTCGGAAGCGGCGAAAATTTCTGTCACCCACACTCCGTCCGCTTCCTGAAATGCAAAGCCAAAATCGCGCCACAATCGTTGGGTGCGGGTGTATCGGTGCGGCTGAAAAATCACCCAAAGGCGCCCTTCCTTGAAGAGGGAGCGCGCCGTCCGCAATAGGGCTCGCACTTCGGTCGGATGATGGGCGTAATCACTCACCACCGTTACGCCGTTAACCGTCCCAACAATTTCAAACCGACGCTTAACTCCCCGAAAGGTAGTGATGGCTTCGGCAAGCAAAGGAAAGGGAACACCCAAAATTTCGTAGCACAACACTAACGCTGCCATAGCGTTGGCGACATTGTGTTCGCCAGGAAGCCGTAGTCTGACTTCCCCCAGAAGTTGGGGGCGCCGTTGGACTTGAAAAATCTGCGAGCCATCGGGAAGTTGCCGCAACCCATGCACTTTGTAATCGGCTTCCTTTTGAATGCCGAAACTCATCCACCAAACAGGACGGGAAAGTTGGAACGGCAAGCGGGAAGCACGAGGACAATCAGCGTTCACCACCAACAAGCCCTTTTCGCTCAACTGTTCCACAAACTGCCGAAAAGCATCTGCAAACTCTTGCTCGTCCTCATAGTGGTCGGGGTGGTCCAGTTCAATGTTGGTGACGACGATGTGGGTGGGTGACAAGCGCAGGAAAGACCTGTCCGACTCGTCCGCCTCCGTGACAAACCAAAGGCTCTGCCCCAACCGACAGTTGCTCTCCCAATTCACCACTTCCGCCCCCACTAACACGGTTGGTTCGTAGCCCAATTGTGTCAAGATGTGCCCAATCATGGCAGTGGTGGTGCTTTTCCCGTGCGTGCCTGCCACAGCGATGCTACACTTCCCGCGCATCAAAAGGGCTAATGCGTCTGACCGATGTAAAACGGGCAATCCCCGAAGGCGCGCTTCTGTCAACTCTGGATTGTCTTCGGAAATGGCGGTGCTGACGATGACGGCTTCCGCATCCCCCAGATGGCTTGCGTCGTGTCCGAGGAAAACTGTCCCGCACGCCCTCTGCACGCGTTCAGTATAAGAGGATGCTTCCAAATCTGAACCTGTCACCTGCACCCCTTCCGCTAGCAAGGCTAAGGCGATGGCGCTCATCCCAGCACCGCCGATGCCAATCATGTGCACTCTTCGGTAAGGAAACGCCATCTTTGTCGCCCCCGTCTCCTTGTTGCCTTTTCGGCTTCCTTAGCGGCAAACTTTGAGCAGCGCCCATCGCAAAGTTTAGCAAAGGCAACAAGGAGGGATTGCCATGAGCGAAGCACAGCGAGTGCCACCCCGACAGCGGGTCGTTAAGACTTTCCCTGTCCTGTCCATTGGTGGCGCGCCACACATTGACATTGAAGCATGGCGCCTGCGCCTGTTCGGGTTGGTGGAAAACGAAGTGGAACTTACTTACGAGCAGTTGCGTTCCTTGCCCGTCGCCCGCCGAGAAGCCGATTTCCATTGCGTAACAGGTTGGAGCCGCTTGGGAGATGTTTGGGAAGGAGTTTGGGTTCGGGATGTAGTCGCCTTGGCAAAACCGAAGCAAGAAGCAAGGTTCGTTATGGTGCACTGTTACGACGGCTACACGACTAATTTGGACTTGGAAGTGTTGATGGCAGACGGCATGTTCGTATGGGCAGTCAACGGAGAACCCCTGACACCTGAACATGGCTATCCGCTCCGGTTGTTGGTGCCCAGCCGCTACGGTTGGAAGAGCGCCAAATGGGTGCACGCTTTGGAATTCCTAGCGGAAGACAAACCCGGCTATTGGGAAGAGCGCGGCTACCATATGCGGGGTGATGTTTGGGCAGAAGAACGCTACCGAGACGCTTTCGCCCGCCGTCATCGGTAGCCCTTTTGCGCCGGTGCCACAATCTGGGCTGGTGATGGCGATGGCGAACCGAAAAGAACTGTTGCGGCAATTACCTGCTGTTCACGAAGTCTTTCAAACGAACACCGCACAGACATTAACGCAGCAAGTGCCCCGTTCGCTGGTAACGGAAGCCATTCGCCGAACCCTTGACAAAATCCGCCAACAAATCCTACATGGGGATGGGACATCCGTGCCGACAGCGGAGGAAGTGGCGCAGCGGGTGGAGCAAGTGTTGTGGCGAGAGGTCATCCCCCTCATGCCCCGCGTCATCAACGCAACGGGCATCATCGTTCACACAGGCTTGGGGCGTTCCCTTTTGTCGCGCCGAGCCGTAAAGCGATTGGTGGAAGTTGCGACCCGACCGTGTGCGCTGGAAGTGGATGAGGTGACAGGACAACGAAGTTTCCGAGACTTGCGGGTGGAAAAACTCCTTTGCTTGCTCACCGGAGCGGAAGCCGCTACCGTCGTCAACAATAACGCCGCCGCCGTGTTGCTCATCTTGAACACGCTGGCGGAAGGTCGGGAAGTCATTGTCTCGCGGGGCGAGTTGGTGGAAATCGGTGGCAGTTTCCGCATCCCCGAAATTCTGCGGAAAAGCGGCGCTGTGTTGGTGGAGGTGGGCACGACCAACAAAACACGCCTGAGCGATTACGAGCGCGCTATCAACGAGCGAACAGCGCTATTGCTTAAGGTCCACCAGAGTAACTTCCGCATTATCGGCTTTACCGAACAAGTGCCCCTTGACGATTTGGTAGCATTGGGGCGCAAATACAACTTGCCTGTCGTGGAGGACTTGGGGAGTGGGGCATTGGCGGATGTGAGCAAAGCGAGCATTGAGAAAGAGCCGATGGTGCAAGAGAGCGTGAAGGCAGGAGCGGACTTGGTTAGTTTCAGTGGCGATAAGTTGTTGGGCGGACCGCAGGCGGGCATTGTTGTCGGTCGCAAGGACTTAATTGAAAAACTGCGCCGCAATCCCCTCTACCGTGCCTTCCGCTGTGATAAGTTGACCTTTGCCGCTTTGGAGGCGACACTGCTCAGTTACTTTGACGAAGAGCGGGCATGGGACGAAATTCCGACCCTGCAACAAATGGACTTGCCGTCACAGGAAATCAAGCGGCGCGCTCAACGGGTGGCTCGCACTTTGCAAAAATTGGGTGTCCCTGAAACCGCTATCGCCCTTCGCCCTGCCACTTCCCAAGTGGGTGGAGGGGCACTTCCTGACCAGTTCCTGCCTACTTGGTGTGTGGTGCTCACCCCGCCCGATGGGGACAACCCTGACGCTTTCGCTCAACGGTTGCGGCTTAGCAATCCATCCGTCTTTTGCCGAATCCAAAAAGATGCCTTGTGGTTTGACTTGCGCACTGTCTTGCCCGATGAACTTGGCGAACTGGCACAATGCATCGCAAGGGCATGGTTTGCCGCCACAATGCACCCGCAGAAATGAAAGGGAGCGAAAGGAAGGCAACTTTTGTGCGGGACAACTTTGATATCCTTGCATGGCTGTTGGCAGGAATGGTTTGGTTGGTGACAGCGACCGGTGCGCAATTTGGAAAGCCTGAACGAACGACAGCAACAAAGGGCTTTTGAACGCCTTTGGGGAAGAGGCAAAGATGCCATCCCCCTTTTCCCGCAGGCGTTTGAAATGCCCCGCCGCTCCGAACAATTGGGAAGTTGGGATGGAAACCTCACTTACCAACTGGCAGCAGAGGGTTTGGGCGATTAAGAGCCAAAGAGGCAACCCCAATTTTGCTGGCGCTTCTCAACAATGCTCATTTGCACCTTCGTCGGAAAGTCTTTGGGCACTGGGCGAGTGACTGCTCCTACTGAAATCGCCACTGAGCACTTGCCGTGCCCTGCTGACTTTGGACAAGCCTCCCAATCTCCCGAAGACTTGCCACCGTCCCCGTGAACTTTGCTGCCAGAATTTCTGTGCCCGTTCACCCGAGAAATGGTGAAAGGCGAGGTGATTGGCCTTGGAGTTCGTGGAGGCTATTTTTGTCAAGTGGTCAGGGGGTAATCCTGTCATTCAAGGGCTCTTTGGTGGCATCATCATCACTTTGATGAACACGCTTGGGGCATTGGCGATTTTAGTATGGCGAAAGCCATCCGAGCATTTTTTAGATGCCGCCTTAGGGTTTGCAGCGGGCGTGATGCTGACTGCCAGTTTCACCAGTCTGATTTTGCCTGCCATTCAACACGGTGGCTTTTTGCCTACCTTCATCGGGGTAACATTGGGCGCTGTTGCCCTTGATATCGCCGACCATCTCGTGCCCCACATGCATGCGGTCATGGGCTATGAAGGGCTCTCGTCATCGCGGCTGAAAGCCGTTTGGCTTTTCATCATCGCTATCACGCTCCACAACATGCCCGAAGGTCTGGCAGTCGGGGTTGGCTTCGGCGCAGGTAATTTGTCAAACGCTGTCAAGTTAATGCTCGCCATCGGCATCCAGAACATCCCGGAAGGTCTATCGGTTGCTGTCTCCGCTCTTGGTGCAGGGTTGGGGGCACATTTTTACGCCGCCGTTGTCGGCATTCGCTCCGGCTTAGTGGAAATTCCGCTCGCTCTTTTGGGGGCGTGGGCGATTCATCTTGCGCAACCCTTGTTGCCTTACGCAATGGGTTTTGCAGCGGGCGCCATGTTGTATGTTATCAGCGATGAAATTGTGCCTGAAACTCACCGAAAAGGACACGAGCGGTGGGCGACTTTCGGCACTATCTTGGGCGTGCTTGTCATGCTTTACTTAGATGTAGCGCTCGGATAGCCTGAGCGATGAGGTGATGGCGATGGACTGGGAGAAAGTGGAAGCCTATATCTTTGACAAGATGCGGGCGACAAATTTGCCCGGTGTAAGCATGGCAGCCATTAAGGACGGCAAAGTCGTCTACGCGCGCGGGTTTGGCTTTCGGGATGTGGAAAGGGGCGCCCCGATGACGCCCCAAACGCGTGTCGGCATCGGATCCATCACCAAATCCTTTACTGCCCTTGCCGTCATGATGCTGGTGGAAGAGGGGAAACTCTCGTTGGACGACCCCATTGACAAATTTGTCTCCATCAACTTGCGCCCGTTCGGCGAACCTGTTCGGGTGCACCATTTGCTCACCCACTCGTCGGGACTTCCTGCCCTTGCTTATGCTGAAGCCTTCATTCGCTCCGTTGTCGGAGAGGAAGCCGCATGGACGCCTATTGCCACCTTTGACGATTTGCGCACTTTCTTGAGCGACGCTAACGAATGGGCGGTAGCGAAACCGGGCGAACGCTTCTTCTACCTGAACGAGGGTTACCTGCTTCTGGGGCGCATTATTGAGGTAGCGTCGGGGATGCCTTACGAAACTTTTGTCAAGCAGCAGATTTTAGAGCCGCTGGGCATGAGCCGAACTTGTCTCCGCCCTGAGGAAGCGACTTCTGACCCTGATTGGGCGACACCGTATCTCCTTGACCGCGAAGGCAAACCTATCCCTTCCCGCTTCCCCTTTGGCATCTCTGCCGATGGCGGTCTCATCAGCACTGTTCAAGATTTGGGCCGCTACCTGAGTTTGTATTTGGCGCGCGGCAGGTGGAACGGAGTCCAATTGATTTCCGAGCAAAGTTTACAACTGATGGAGATGCCCCACATCCCGTTGCCATCGCCTCTTTTCGGGGCGGAAGGATACGGCTTCGGGTGGAGCGTCTACCCTGACTTTTTCGGACGCAAGTTAGTCGCCCACAGCGGTTCTGTGTTAGTGCACACCGCTTTTTCCGGCTACATCCCTGAAACAGGCATCGGCGTAGCCTTGTTGGCAAATGGGAGTGGTCACCCACTTTCGCAAATGGGCATGTATGCCCTCGCAACAATGCTGGGCGAAGCCCCCGAAACCTTGACTTTTGTCCGCCGTGACCGTTTGTTGGAGAAATTGGTGGGGCGCTACGAGACTTACAAAGGCACGATGTGGCTGCAAGTGACCCGCAAAGGCGATGCATTGCTGTTAGAGAGTAAAGGGCGCTTGCTGGAAAGCTCCGTCCCCTTCCTGCCCGACGATTTGACCGACACTTACGCCCGCTTCTTCACTATCCAGCACAGTCGCAAAGTCATCGCCGAATTCTTCATGGATGGCGACCGCGTGATCCTACTTTATGAACGCTATAAGTTGGTCAAGGTAGGAAGGTAGGAAGTGAGAGTTCATGGGCTTGCGACGGTATTGGTGTTTTATTTGCGGGCTACTGTCATTTGTAGCGCTTCCCATTGCGGCAACCGAGGTGCGAAATGGCAGTTTTGAACGAGGGGCGAAGGGGTGGGCAATGTCATCAGGCGTAACCATCGTCAGTCTTAAAGGGGCGCCGCATGGAAAGTTCGCCTTAAAGTGTCAAGGAGATGGGGCTTCGGCATCACAACCGTTCATCGTCACTCCGAATACGCCTTACTCGCTCACCTTGTGGTTTCGGATGGAGGGCGTGAAGCCGTTGCAAGGGAGCGGTTACGCTTATGCTGCCGTCTACGAGTTTGACTTTCATGGCAACTTGCTTGCTTTCCGCGATTTTGTCCAAGCAGTGGGCACGCAAGATTGGCAACAGGCAAAAGCAACTTGGACGAGCCATTCGCGAGCCTTCTATACCGAAGTTCGGTTAGGGCTTTATAACGCCGAAGGCATTGCTTGGTTTGACGGGGTGCAAGTGGTGCAAGACACCAAAGTGCCCGACCGCTATACAGAAGCCCCTTTTGTTAAGGGCTTGGTTGCTTTGGTGGTGGATGACTCAATGTTGCCTTCCAACCCTGCTGCTCCTTCGCCGCAGCAATTGGCATCGCTCTTGCGACAAGCAGGCTATCGTCCCCAGTTCGTCACTTTTGAGCAACTCGCCCGAATACCAATTGATAGCGTTAGGTTGGTAGTGCTACCCAATGCTCCTTTCTTTCCGCTGGAAGCCCACCGTCCTTTGCTGAAGTTGTTGATGCAGGGCACTGACTTGCTGACCTTTGGCGGTTATGCCTTTGATGCCCCGTTGGTGCGCACCTCGCAAGGCTATTTGCCCATCCGATTCGGTGAGCCGTTGACAGCGACGCTGCTCAACGAGAACCCTGGTTTTGAGCGAGTGGGAGTAAACGAAAGCGCGTTGGGATGGAAGCGGACGGACGAACGACATTGCTTCGTGACAATCCAAACAGCGCGGTCAGGGCAACGGTGCGCCGTTGTTCGTCTCCCACAAGGGAGTGCGGGTTCGGCAATGTGGTCTGCGTCCGTACCTGTTCAGACGGGCGACCACTTACGCCTTTCGGCATGGGTGAAGGTGGACAATGTGACGGGGAACGGTTATGCCTTCGTCGCTTATTACCCTTTCAGCGGCGACCATTGGGTCGATCCCCGTGACATTGCTCAACTCCGCACCACGCAAGATTGGCAATTTGTCTCCACGACTTTCGTCGTCCCCTACGGAGTTGACCGAGTGGAAGTTCGCTTTGGCATTTACAACGCATGCGGAACTGCCTACTTTGATGAAGTGCGTTTAGAGCGTGTTGATTTGCCTCCCTGCGTCAACACTCATTACGGAAAGCCTCATGATGGGTTGGAAATTTCGTCGTTGCAATTAGGAATGTTTGACCCGCACCACCTATTGCATAATGCGGTGCAATTGAAAACCGTTTCGCCCTTCATGGAGAAGTGGGCATGGCAAGCAGAGCAACCGCTTACAGGCTTTTCCGCTGTCGGTGTGTTGTGCCGGAGTGCTCGCTGGCAACCGCTTGTCGCCGCTTACGACCGCTTTGGGCGAGAAGTTGGAACGGTAGGAGCATTGATGCATCACTTTTCCGGTCCATTTGCAGACAGCACTTGGGTTTTCTTCGGCGTGGACAATGTGGACTTGACAACTTTTCAGGGCTTCAACGAACGGGTCCTACTTCCGCTGCTGCACCGCTTGCGCAAAGGCGTCTACTTATTTAACCTGCGCAGCCATTCCGCTTGCTACCGACCAGGCGAGCCAGTGGAAGTGAGTGTTCAGGCGAGCAACACGAGTGGCGAAGAGTTCAACGGCATGGTTGTGTTTACCCTTAAGCCGGAGTGGCGAGAGGACCTTTTGCGTCCATTTATTGAAGCGTCTGAGAGAACTTTACCCATCCGTCTCGCCGCAGGCGAAACTCAAACAGTGACCGTGCGTTGGGAAGGGTTAGAAATGCCTGAGGGGCTGTATTCTGTAACGGCAAGGGTTGGGACAGAAACAGCCCAAATAGATGCTGCAGAGGCGGGTTTAGTGATTTTTGACGGGCACTTTTCCCCAGACAGATTGCCCCCTTTGTCGGGCTTTGGCTATGCCCATAATTACTTTTCGCTCAATGGTCAACCAACCTTCCTGCTCGGCACAGATACTTGGGCGAATTGGTTCCACTCGCCGTCCCAATCCGACCCGCTTTTTTGGTGGCGGCAATTGCTGCTGATGCGCGATGCGGGCTTGACCGTGTTTGAGAACCTGCAGTGGACGCCGCCCCAATATCGCTTCACTGAAGCCGAATGGCGGCAACTTGACGCTCTCATCTACCTGAGCCATCATGCGGGGCTTGTCTACATGGCAGGGTTGCTCATCGGGCACGATGTCGCCGTTGACGATGACGAGTTGGAGCGGCAGGCACAGTTTGTCACTGAGTTTGCCCGCCGCTATCGGGATGCGGTTGGGCTTATTTACTACCTGAACGGCGATTACCAACTGCGCCCTAAGATGCCTGAGCAGCAAAACATCTGTTGGCAAATTGCCCAAGTGCGCCAGTGGAACGAGCGCCTTGCCCGCACCATCAAAGCCGTTGACCCGCAACATCCGACTACCAGCGAATACTACCAACGCCCCGTTGGCGGCATCGAATTGCGCCAAACGATTGACGGATTGGATGTCGCCAATATCGGCTACTTTGACGAGCCCGGTAAGGATTTGCGCTGCTTCGGTGCCGTCTTCAAATTGGCAGACATGCGCCTTTACGGCAAATCGCTGAACATCGGTGAATTCGGAGTCAAAACCCATCCAGCGTGGGAACGAACTCTCGGCGCTATTGGATACCACATCCGTCGGACGGAGGAAGAGCAGTGGCGAATGATGTTGCTGGTCCCGCAATTCGCTTTTGCGTTGGGTGCCAGCAAGGTGCAAAACTGGTGTTGGCGCGATGATGACGACCGAGTGTTCCCGTGGGGTTTGGTTTACCCGTGCGACAATGTTCTAAAGCCCGCCTTCAAAGCCTACCGAGCGGCAGCGTTCCTATTGCAGCAACTACGACCTATTTGGCGCAAACCCAAAGTAGTTCTAATTGTGCCCTTCAGCAACCTTGCCGAACCGAGCGGCGAAAAGGTTTGGTGGGCATCCCTTATCGCTGCCGACACACTGTTGCGTTTGCGAGTAGATTTTGCCGTCGCTAATGATTTTGACCTGAGCGGCGAATTGTTGGAAGGCGTTAAAGTCGCTTTCCTGCCTGGCGCCTTGAAGGTTGCGCCCGAAACGGAGGCGGTGTTGAAAGCCTTTATTGCACGAGGGGGTGTCATTTACCGGAGCGGCGCAGGAGGCGAAGAGGCTTGGGAAGTGAACTGTCCCGAAGTAGGCATGCAAACGCCCGAACAATTGGAGCGATATCGTCAAGTCCTTCAGCAAGCAGGCGTGGAAGGCATACCCATAGAACCCAACTTCCCTACTCTACTCGCTTTTCGCGTGCCTTTGCTCAATGGTGTGGTGTTCGTTTTCGTCAATGCTTCCGACGCTCCAGTCTCATTCGCCGCTTATCCGTCCGATATGCCGTCTATTTGCATGAGTTTGGGAGCGTGGCAGGTCGGTATGGTGGCGTTAGACCAGCGAAGGCATGTGTTCCTGCTGGAAGGAAACGGAAAAATCGGAGTGGGCGATGAGTGGAGAGCGGAAGGGGATGGGCATTTCATCGTTTGGGCTGATGAGGGTGACATCCACACTGCTCGCCGACTTTGGCTCATCCCGACGGAAGCGACCACCGTCAAGTTGTGCCGCCATAGCAAAATGCTTGTCAAAGTTGCCGAAATCGGGGAGTGGTGCTTCGGTCTGTGGAGGGTCTTGACGCCAGCAGACATAACGGTGAGCGATGGAGCATTGGTTGTGAGGGTTGACAGGGCTTTGCGAGGGGAAATCATTCGCATCGCTGAGTAGGCACTTATTAGACGAAAGCGGTCACAAACATCTTTAAGGCAGTGGCGTTAAGCCTCGTTCATGATGCAAGGAGGAGGGAGCGACCATGAAGGGAAAGCGGAGCGGTCTTGTCGTTGGGACAATCGTTTTGTGCGGTTTATTGGCGGCTTGGGCGACGAAACGCCAGCAAGTTGTTCCTCAACCTTGCCCCTTTGACCCAAGCCTTTCTGTTGGCGTCGCTTTCCAAGGACCTCATTTGCACTTTGACACTTATGCGGTTCAAGACAAACTCATGAATGCCCGCATCGCTTGGTTTTCAAACACTGAACATCCTGACCCCGACATCTTCAACGACCGAGTCTTTTATGAACCTCCCGAAGAAGACTGGGATTGGTGGACGACCCTTTTCCCTGCCACTTTGATCCTTCAAGTCACTGATGCCCAAAATCGGCTTGGCAAGGTAGAAGTGTTTAAGTATGAAGGCAACATCCTCAAAGGCATCTTCCCCGCCAACCAAGAGGGCTCAACTGTTACGGGCTCTTTGGAGTTAGAACGACCAACCTCTTTTTGGCGCTTGACTATCAAGGATCGGCGAGGGGAAACTTTAGCCGAAGCCCTCGTCAAGAACCCTGAAACCCAACTGACGGTAGTAGAGCGATTTGATCGGTGGATTCCCCATCCTCCCAAGCGGGATGTGGTAGTGGAGTTGGACAGGGAGGAGCCTCATCATCTCAATCCTGGCAAGCACCCTATTTTAAGGTATGACTTTGAGAAGAAGCAAACTGTCACAGAATACGCCGATTGCATCGTCAAATATTGGAGGGCGAAGGAAGGCTGTCCCCCCCACACTGGTTTTAAAGAGCAACACTTTACGACCGTCGCTATCTTCGGTCCTCCACCAGAGGGCTGCTCTATTCTGGACACCAGAGGTTCTGAAAGTTGTGGAACTTGGGTGGAGGTCCTCACTGAAGGTTCCTTCCCACCAGAGGCGGCAGAGAGTCTTTGCATGACCAAGCGCTTCCTTAACGACACGCCTTCAACCGTCAAAATTTCGCCCCCTCAAATTTATCGCAAGCGCCATGTGCTCAAATGGATAAGGGAATTCCCT
>Ga0209993_10069_pt1 | contig 16539 bp, 8 predicted proteins | sample Antgeofumaro1A2A_FD_188082 | JGI IMG/M metagenome (GOLD analysis project Ga0209993, IMG submission 188082) | Geothermal fumarole subsurface microbial communities from Mt. Erebus, Antarctica - 1A2A (SPAdes) (version 2) | ecosystem: Environmental > Terrestrial > Volcanic > Fumaroles | place...
ACTGCGACTCCTAGGTCGGTCGTCAGGCTACCGGCCTGGCCGGTGCCTGGCGTTAAAAGCCTTGTCTGGTCGTGCGGGAGCTAAGTACTTCCTCCCACTTTTCAGCGGTCAAGGGGCGTCGGGGGGCTCTAGCTCAGGTGGTTAGAGCGCGGTCCTGATAAGACCGAGGTCCGTGGTTCGAGTCCACGGAGCCCCACCGACGGGCAAGCTTTGAGCCCGTCCGGTTTTTCGGTCGCACCTTAACAACTGAACAGGAGCAAGTTCAATTTTGCCGAGGGAAGAGCGCCTGGCGTGGCCAAGCTACTAAGGGCGCACGGTGGATGCCTTGGCACCAAGGGCCGATGAAGGGCGTGGCTAGGCTGCGATAAGCCCCGGGGAGCCGCCAAGCAGGCGTTGATCCGGGGATTCCCGAATGGGGAAACCCGCCCGGGGTAATGCCCGGGCATCGCCACCTGAATCCATAGGGTGGCGAGGGCAAGCGGGGGAACTGAAACATCTTAGTACCCCGAGGAAAAGAAATCAACCGAGATTCCCCAAGTAGCGGCGAGCGAACTGGGAAAAGCCCAAACCGTCGGGACTTAGTGGCCGGCAGGCCTATGTCCCGGCGGGGTTGTAGGCCCCGGCAGGGAGGGCTGCCGACCTCCCGCGGAGTTACAAACCGAACCCTAGCCGAAGGACCCTGGAATGGGCCGCCAGAGAGGGTGAAAGCCCCGTAGGCGAAAGGGGGAGGCTCCGGCCGGTGAGCCTGAGTACCATGGGACACGTGAAATCCCGTGGGAAGCAGGGGGGACCACCCTCCAAGGCTAAATACCCTTGGTGACCGATAGTGCACGAGTACCGTGAGGGAAAGGTGAAAAGAACCCCGGTGAGGGGAGTGAAATAGAGCCTGAAACCGTGCGCCTACAAGCAGTCGGAGGACCATGTTCCGGCCCTTTGGGGCCGGGGCGGTCTGACGGCGTGCCTATTGAAGAATGAGCCGGCGAGTTAATCTCGGTGGCCTCAGGTTAAGGGGCTGGAGCCCCGGAGCCGTAGGGAAACCGAGTCCGAACAGGGCGTTGGCTGGCCCGAAAGGGCTGGCCGGGTCGCCGGGATTAGACCCGAAACCGGGTGAGCTACCCATGGCCAGGGTGAAGCGGGACTAACCCTCCCGTGGAGGCCCGAACCCGTCGGTGATGCAAAACCGTGGGATGAGCTGTGGGTAGGGGTGATATGCCAACCGAACCCGGAGATAGCTGGTTCTCCCCGAAATGCATTTAGGTGCAGCCTTGGGTGTTCAGTCGGGCAGGTAGGGCTCTGGTTGGGCTAGGGGCCGTCGAGGCTACCGACCCCACCCAAACCACTAATGGCCCGACTCCAAAGCCCGGGAGTGAGACCGTGGGGGATAAGCTCCATGGTCGAGAGGGAAACAGCCCAGACCGCCAGCTAAGGCCCCCAAATCCAGGCTAAGTGGTAAAGGAAGTGGGGTCGCTTAGACAGCCAGGAGGTTGGCTTAGAAGCAGCCATCCTTGAAAGAGTGCGTAATAGCTCACTGGTCGAGCGACCCTGCGCCGAAAATTACTCGGGGCTTAAGCCTGGTGCCGAAGCTGCGGGTCTCGGACCGTCAGGTCCGGGGCGGTAGGGGAGCGTTCCGCACCGCGGTGAAGGCGGACCGTGAGGACCGCTGGAGCGTGCGGAAGTGAGAATGCCGGCATGAGTAGCGTAAAGGCGCGTGAAAAACGCGCCCGCCGTAAGCCCAAGGTTTCCTACGCAACGTTAATCGGCGTAGGGTTAGCCGGGCCTAAGCCGAGGGCGAAAGCCGTAGGCGATGGACAACGGGTTAATAATCCCGTGCCACCGGCGGCCGCTATGAGCGATGGGGTGACGCAGGAGGGTAGGCCCAGCGCGGGGTTGGAGCCGCGTCTAAGCCGGTAGCCGTGCCCGGGCAGGTAAATCCGTCCGGGCGTTAAGGTGAGAGGCGAATGGGAGGCCGCGGCATTGCCAAGGCCAACTGGGCTGAGCCCACACTGCCGAGAAAAGCCCCTAGCCAGGCCAAAGGTGCCCGTACCGCAAACCGACACTGGTGGGCGACGGTGAGAGCCGTCAGGCGTTCGGGCTACCCCCCCTTAAGGAACTCGGCAACTTGACCCCGTAACTTCGGGAGAAGGGGTGCCCCGGTAGGGTGAAGGAGCTCGCCTCCGGAGCCCGAGGGGGTCGCAGATAACAGGGCCAGCCGACTGTTTAACAAAAACACAGCTCCCTGCTCAAGGCGAAAGCCGACGTATAGGGGGCGACGCTTGCCCAGTGCCGGAAGGTTAAGGGGAGGGGTGATGAGCCCCAAACCGAAGCCCCGGTGAACGGCGGCCGTAACTATAACGGTCCTAAGGTAGCGCTGGCTGCCTGCCCCGGTGGTAACACCGGGGGCAATACCCGGCTGTATGCGGGAAAGCCCTGAGAGCCTGCCCTACTCGGGGTGAGGGGCCCCAGTAAAAATGGGCAGGATTGGGTGACCCGCAGGAAACCTCCGGTCCGGAGGGATCCTCAGAGACTATACGCCGGGCATCCGGATCGTTCCCGAAGTCGAGGCCGGCCATGGAACTTACGCCTGATTGGGTGGTGGGTTTTGTCGATGCCGAAGGTTGCTTCGACGTCGGCATTAACCCGCACCCGAAGCTGAAAACCGGTTATCAGGTGGTGCCCGAGTTCCGGGTCGTCCAGCACGAACGAGACATCCAGGTCCTGTATGCCCTGAAGCGGTTCTTCGGCTGTGGCGTGGTTCGCCGCAACCACGAAGACCGCTGGGAGCTGAGGATCCGGAAGTTGGAGTGTCTGTTGCGGGTGGTGGAGTTCTTCGAAGCCCACCCGCTGCGGACCAAAAAGCGGGTAGACTTCAAGAAGTTTGCCCGGATCGTGCGCTGGATGGCCGAAGGGCGGCAGCTGAACCGGGAAGGCCTGGTTGAAATTGTTGAACTGGCCTCGACGATGAACCGGGCTGATAGGGTCAAGGCCCGGGAGATCTTGGCGAAACTTCGGGGAACTTCCGGATGAAGAGATAGTCCACCCCCGGCAGAAATGTCGGGATAAAGGTGAGCGAAATTCCTTGTCGGGTAAGTTCCGACCCGCACGAATAGCGTAACGAGCTGGCCGGTGTCTCGAGGGGGGACCCGGCGAAATTGAACTAGCCGTGAAGATGCGGCTTACCCGCGGCGGGACAAATAGACCCCGTGGAGCTTTACTGCAGCTTGGCATTGGATCGGGGTTGGGGATGCGTAGGATAGGTGGGAGCCTGAGAAGCCTCCCTTGCGGGGGAGGTGGAGGCGCCGGTGAAATACCACCCTTCCCCAATCTTGGTTCTAACCCCGGCCGTTAGCCGGCCGGGGGACAGTGCCTGGTGGGCAGTTTGGCTGGGGCGGCTGCCTCCTAAAAGGTAACGGAGGCGCCCAAAGGTCCCCTCAGGCCGGATGGAAATCGGCCGCTGAGTGCATAGGCAGAAGGGGGCTTGACTGTGAGGCTCACAAGCCGAGCAGGGGCGAAAGCCGGGCTAAGTGATCCCACGGTTCCGTGTGGAAGGGCCGTGGCTTATCGGATAAAAGCTACCCCGGGGATAACAGGCTGATCTCCCCCAAGAGTTCACATCGACGGGGAGGTTTGGCACCTCGATGTCGGCTCGTCCCATCCTGGGGCTGAAGCAGGTCCCAAGGGTTGGTCTGTTCGCCCATTAAAGGGGCACGTGAGCTGGGTTCAGACCGTCGTGAGACAGGTCGGTCTCTATCCGCCGTGGGCGCAGGAGGCTTGAGGGGGGCTGCTCCTAGTACGAGAGGACCGGAGTGGACGGACCTCTGGTGTACCGGTTGTCCCGCCAGGGGCAGCGCCGGGTAGCCATGTCCGGACGGGATAAGCGCTGAAAGCATCTAAGCGCGAAGCCCTCCCCAAGATGAGGCCTCCCACCGGGTTAACCGGGTAAGGCCGCAGGGAGACTACCTGCTTGATAGGCCGGAGGTGTAAGCCCCGCAAGGGGTTGAGCTGACCGGTACTAATGGCCGAGGGCTTGGCCCCGCTATTCTCTTCCCCCGGCTCTTGCGAACTTGTCTCCTGTTCAGTTGTTCGGGCGCGACCTGCCCCGACACCTTAGTGGGGTCGGGGCCTTTTTCTTCGGCCTTAATACTTTCGCACCGTTACCCCACCGCCTGTTCCCCAGTATAATCTCCCAAAGGATGTCTCGCCTGAACGGTGCCATCCGCGCTTGGGCCCGCCCCCGAATTGCTTCCCCTGAGGGTCTTCTTCCGCCCCCGTTAGTTAGGGCCACAGCTTGACCGCCGGGGCGAGCTGTAGGCTAAACTTTCACGTGAGCGTTCCGGGACCGCTGGGCAAGTTCCTTCGCCGACGGTTGGCCAGCGTTTACTATGGCTGGTGGATTATCGCCGCCGGCAGCGTCATCCACGCCGTCGGGGCCCTCTATTACTATGGGTTTACCGTGTTCTTTCTTCCGGTGGCGGCCGACCTCGGCCTTAACCGGGCTGCCACATCCCTCATCTTCTCCTTGGCCCGTTTGGAAGGGAGCATCGACGGCCCCATCGTCGGGCTGCTCATTGACCGTCTCGGACCCCGCCGGATGGTGGCCCTCGGGGGCACCATCACCGGCCTGGGTTTTCTCATCCTCTCCCAGGTCAGCGACTTCTGGGCGTTTCTGTTCGTCTACATGGGCCTCATCGCCGTCGGGTTCGACATGGGGTTCTTTCAGTCGATGCTGGCGGCCGCCAACCAGTGGTTCATCAGGTACCGGACCACGGCGATGAGCCTGCTTACAGCTTCCTTTCGCCTGGGTGGGGCATTGCTGGTACCCCTCATATCCGCAGTCGTCCTCACCTACGGCTGGCGGGTGGGCGCCGTCGTCTGCGGCCTTGTCATCCTGGCCTTTGTGGTGCCCCTATCCCGGGTGGTTCGCAGGTCTCCCGAGGAGATGGGCCTGCAACCCGACGGCCGAAAGGACCCGCCTTCGGTTGCCCCCAATAGGCCTCTCGGCCGTGAGCAGGCGGGGGATTTCACGGCGCGGCAGGCCCTCCGCACCGCGGCCTACTGGCTCATCGCCCTGGCCACTGCCCTACGCCTCGGGGTCTATTCTGGCCTTGGGGTGCATTTTGTGCCCATCTTCGTCTGGAAGGGCCTCTCGGAACAGGCCGCGGCCAACCTTGTAGGCCTGATGGCTTTCCTGGCCATTCCGGCCGGCCTTACCCTGGGCTGGCTCGGCGACCGGGTTAAAAAAACCTACATCCTGGCGGCGGGCACCACTTGTCAAGCGCTGGCTATGGTCCTCTTAGCCTTTCTCGAGACACCCCTGGCCCCCCTAATTTTCGTGGTGGTCTACGCCGCCAGCGAGAGCGTGGGGGCCGTCAACTGGTCCCTGATCGGGGAATTCTTCGGTCGGCGCAGCTACGCCACGTTGCGGGGCGTGGTCAACTCCATCTGCAGTATCGGGGTGCTGGCCCCGGTCTTTGCCGGCTGGGTCTTCGACCATACCCGGTCCTACCAGCCGGCCCTCATGGCCTTCGCCTTGATGTCCCTCCTTGCGGCCTTGCTTTACGTTAACGTTCGGCGCCCCCAGGCGCCGGGTCCGGTTCCCAAGCACGCCTACTCCCCTGGGAGGTGAAGATGAGCATCACCTTAGATTTCAGGTTCATCAGCCCGGCTAGCCGAGTCTTCGTGGGCCGGGATGTCCTGGCCCAGCTGCCTCGGGAGGTCGGCCGGCTAGGAGTAGGCCGGGTAATGGTGGTGTGCGCCCCCAGCGTGGTCCGCCAGCAGACCCTCTTAAAGCGCATCGAATCCCTCCTGGGAAGCGCCCTGGTCGCCGTATTCGACGGCGTTCAGAAGGAGTCACCCCTGCCGGCGGTGGAGGCCGGGGTTGAGCTGGCCCGGCGGGCCCAACCCGACGCCATTCTGGCCGTCGGGGGCGGAAGCACCGTGGTCACCGCCCGGGCCATAACCATCTTGCTGGCCGAAAGAAGGCCGGCCCACGAGCTGGCAACCCAGTACCCGCCGGGCCAGCCGCCGGTCAGTCCCCGACTGGAGTGGCCCAAGCTTCCCAACCTCGTCGTCCCCACAACCCCGAACACCGCCGTGAACCGGGGTGGAGCGGCCGTCTTAGACCCCGAAACCCGCCACCGCCTCGAATTCTTTGACCCGAAGACCCGGCCGGCGGCGGTCTTTCTGGACGCCGAAGCCCTCCTGAGCGCACCCCCGGCGGTCTCGGTGCGGGCGGCCGTAGCCGCCTTTACCGGGGCCGTCAACGCCTTTACCTCCCGCCCCCTTAACCCGTTCGCCCTGGCCGACCTCCGCACCGCCCTCGAGCTTTTAAAGGACACCATTCCGGCCGTATTGGAGCGGCCGGACGAAGCGGAACCGCGACTGGGCGCGGCCTGTGCCGCCCTACTTTCCAACCGGGCTGCCGACGCCCTAGCCGGGGGCGGAGGTGGCGTGGTCTCGGCCCTGGTCCACCAGATTCAGAGCCGCTACGATCACATCGACCAGGGGACAGCCTCGGCCGTGCTCTTGGTTCCGGGCCTGCGGTTCAACCGGCCCGTAACCCTGCAGGCCCAGCTCCGGCTGGTCCCAATCCTCGGAGCCGAACCCTCCGCCGACGGTCTGGACCGCTGGGTTGACGGCTTCTTGGGCCGGCTGGGCTTCCCCCGCCGCCTTCGGGAACTGGGGATTTCCGAAGGGGAGCTGCCGGCCCTGGCCGAGGCGGCCATGCACGACTTTTTCCTCCAAGGCAATCCCCGCCGGGTGAAGGGCCCCGCCGAGCTAGTAGACCTGCTGAAGGCCGCCTGGTAATTTGACCCGACGTCAGCGGGGCTGTTAGACTGGTCCGGAATCTCACGGCACCGGAGTGAGCCACGATGGACTTCGAGCTTAAATACTCGCCCGAACAGGAAGCCTTTCGTAAGGAGGTCCGGGCCTTCCTCGAAGCCAACATTCCCCCCGACCTGGAAGAGCCAGTGGACCCGGCCGACCTCTCCTACGAGCAGTACCTTATGCGCCGCGAGCTGGGCCGCAAGCTTGGGGAGCGGGGCTGGCTTTTCCCCACCTTCCCCAAGGAGTACGGCGGCGGGGGTCTGCCCATGGAGCTGGCCGTTATCATTGAAGAAGAGCTCGACCGCTACGGCCTTTCCCTCCCTCCCTTCTACAACACCGGCGGGACCCTTGGGGCCCCCTGCATCCTGGTCTGGGGGACCGAGGAGCAAAAACGCCATTTTCTGCCGCCGATTCTTAAGGGCGAGGTCCGCGTCTGGCAACTTCTCACCGAACCTGGAGCAGGGTCCGACCTGGCCAGCGTCAAGACCCTGGCCGTTCGGGACGGGGACCACTACGTCATCAACGGGCAGAAGACCTTCGTTGGCAGCCTGCACGGGGCCGACTGGCTCTGGACCATCGTCTGCACCGACCCGAACGGCCGCCGCCACGAGAACCTGAGCTGGTTTATGATTCCGGCCGACCTGCCCGGCATCTCCATGACACCCCTAGACCTCCTTATGGCCGGCGGCGAGGGTGGGGCCTCACCCGGCGCCAAATACACCGTCTACTTCGACAACGTTCGGGTCCCGGCCTTTAACCTGATTGGGGGTGAGAATAACGGTTGGAAAGTGGCCACAACCCACCTGGAGCTGGAGCATGGGGGTGCCGGCAGTATTCGCCGCAACCGCATCGTCGACCGGCTCATCGAGTACTGTAAGACCACCTACCGCAATGGCCGGCCCCTCAGCCAGGACCCCGACGTCCAGGACCTGCTGGTGGAATGTTATATCGACGCCGAAATCGGCCGCCTCTTCAACCTGCGCAACTACTGGCTCCGGCACACCCGCCGGCCCCGGACCTACGAGGGTCCCCAGGCCTCCCTTCACCGGAAGGTCTCAGGCCTCCGCATCGCCGAGGCCATTTTAAAGGCCCTGGGGCCCTACGCCCTTACCAACGACCCAGCCTGGGACCCATCCGGCGGTCACCTAGAAGTCTTCCACCGGGCTAGCATTGTGGCAACCCATCCGGGGGGCACCATTGAAATCCAGAAGGTAATTATGGCCCGACGGATCGGTATCGGCCGGGCCGTCCGGGAGGAAGCCGGCACCGTCGTCTGAGGAGTGAACCGATGGACCTTGCCCTAACCGAACAGCAGGAGATGCTCAAATCCACCGCCCGTGCCTTCCTGGAACGGGAGTGCCCCCGCCAGCTTCTGCTGGAGCTGGACCGGACCGAAACGGGCATGTCTCCCGCCCTCTGGAGTCAGTTGGCCCGGATGGGCTGGTTGGGGCTGGCGATTCCGGCCGAGTACGGGGGCGAAGGCGCCGGCCTGTTGGACACTGCTGTGGTCTACGAGCAGCTAGGCCGGGGACCCCTGGGTGGCCCCCACTTCAGCTCGGCCGTCCTGGGCGCCCTGATAGTTCTCGAGTGCGGCACCGAGGACCAGCGGCGGGAAATCTTGCCCCGGGTGGCCTCCGGCGAGCAGATTCTCGCCGTGGTCTACACCGAGCCCGACTACGGGTGGGGGCCCGAGTCCGTCAAAATGACGGCCCGCCGGGACGGCCACGACTACATCCTGGACGGGGTGAAGCTGTTCGTCCACGACGCCGCAGCCGCCACCCACCTGCTGTGTGTGGCCCGCACCGACCAGGGCTCTGACCCAACGGCCGGGCTTACGGTCTTTCTGGTCGACCGAACCGAGCCCGGCGTCGCCGTGAGGACCCTTCCAGGCTTCATATCGGGCCTGGGCGAGGTCCGGTTTGAGGCCGTCCGGGTGCCCCAATGGGCCGTCCTGGGGGAGACTGGGGTCGCCTGGCAGGGCTTAAGTCGGGCCTTCTTAAGGGCGATCCCGGTGCTGTGCGCCTACAAGGTTGGGGGTATGGAGGCCGTCTTCGAGCTGGCCGTAAGCTACAGCCAGACCCGGGTGCAGTTCGGACAGCCCATCGGCCGGTTCCAGCGGGTTCAGGACCACATCATCGACATCGTGAACCACCTGGACGCCGCCCGCTGGGCAACCTACGAGGCCATCTGGAAGCTGGAAACGGGACGGCCCGCCGAGGCTTCGGTCCACTTGGCCAAGGCGGTTGCCAGCGAGGGGTTCTACCGGGCGTGCAACTCCTGCCACGAGGTCCACGCCGGCATCGGGGTCGTCCGCAACTACGGCCTGGTCCTCTACACCAAGGCCTCCCGAAGCCTTTACAGTTACCTGGGTGACCCCAAGTTCCACAAGCGGCGGCTGGCCGCCGCCTTAGAGCTTTAGACGCGGCCTAACGACCGATAAATTTGGGGGGCCGCTTTTCCAGGAAGGCTTGGACGCCCTCCCGGTGGTCGTGGGTATCCCGGGCGACCTCCTGAATGACCCCGGCTACCCGCATGCTCTCTTCGAAGGTGCTGTGGAGGGAGTAGTGGACTAGCCATTTGATGAGGCCCATGGCGTAGGTGGGGCCGCTGGCCAGCCGCTTCGCCAGCCCCAGCACCTCTTCCATCAGCCGCTCGTGGGGCACGACCCGGCTAACCAGGCCGATGCGCAGGGCGGTTTCGGAGTCAATGATGTCGCCGGTGTACTGCATGTAAAAGGTGTGGCTGAGTCCGACCATCCGGGGCAGCTGCCAGCAGCTGCCGTCGGCCGGGATGAGCCCCCGCTGGATAAAGGTTTCCGAAAGGCCGGCCCGCTCCGAGGCGATCCGGATATCGCAGGATAGGGCGATGCCCAGGCCCAGGCCCATCGCGTAGCCGTTGACGGCCGCGATGGAAGGCTTCTGAAGCCGATGCAGCCGGACGGGCAGGTTGCGGACGTCGTAGAAGCCGGGGCTTTCAGCCGGGGTCTCTTTTAGCCGCCGCTCGATTTCATCCCAGGGTCTTGCTGCCAGCTCGGGACGGCCCCGGACCGCCTCCCGCTCCTCGACCGTCCGGGCCATGCCCCGGACGTTGGCCCCGGAGCAAAAGGCCGGGTCCCGGCCGGTAATCACCAGGCAGCGGAGGTTCGCGTCGGCCTCGAACCGGTCAAGCTCGGCGCTGATTTCGGCGTACATTTCCGGGCCGATGGCGTTGCGGGTTTTCGGGTCATCCAGCGTAATAATCAGAACGCCGTCGTGCTCCTCAACCTGGATCAGCTGGTAGGCCACGATGTCCCCTCCTTCAGGCGGGATGATGCCGCATGGAGGATAAGCGCCGGCCATCGCGGCTGTCAAGCCGGGCCGCCCCATGCTAGGGCTTCCCAGTTATTTTTAGAGTTATTACCAGTGACCGCTGGCCTTTTTGTCGGGCCGTACGGCCACGCGCCCTCCAGACCGCCTGCTAATCAGGCCGGCAACAAGACTGGCAATCCTTAAGGTAAGTTCGGGCACGTAAGCTTATACACTTCCGTGGCCGGGTCCTCGAAGGACGGTTCCAGGCATCGAGGTACCAGGTCGTAAAGCAGGCGAACCGACCGCCTGAACCAGCCCTTCGGGTCGTGCTCTGACAAGAACTCCACGTCCGGTCGGCTCACTAGGACGTGGGTTATTCCCATGGACTTGAGGGTTTCAACAAGCCGCTCCGGTTCAAAGGCGGCCAGCATGGCCAGCCGGGTCCAGGTGAACTGGTCAGCCTCGGGCCAGCAGGTGGTCGGACAGTAATAGTGGCGGGCATCCCCCACCAGAAGCACCCGGCTGTCGGCAGGCAGGGAGCGTATAAAGTTAAGGGCCCGGAATCCCGGCAGCATCCTCGTCAGGTAGCTTTCTTTGCTTTCGTACCCGATGATGACCGACCAATGCGAGGATGAAAAGATAAAACGGCCGTAAACGAAGGCAATATAGGCCGCCAACACGACGGCCGACCATATGGCGGTCCCCCCAGCAATGCGCCGTAGTTGGGGCGGATTTGCCCGCCCGATGGCCCCGACCAGCAGAACGCACAGCACAACTAGGGCCGGGATCAGGAACCGGATCTGCTGGGTGCTAAAAAACCAAGCCACGGTTCGGACGCCGAAAAATCCCATGATTTCTAGCGGGGGTCGCCGCGTAAGGAAGATTGCAAAGGGCGCCAGCACTATCAAAGCCGCGGGCGGCAGAATCAACCCAAACCGAATTGGGGATGTAAAGAGGGCGACCGGCAACTGCAATAGGCCCGTGACCGTTTTGGGCAGCCCGTAACCATCCACCAAGTATTCAGTGAGGAGCTGCATGCGTAGGCCGGCGTCCTGGTCGGGCGCATCTCCGGCGTAGGGGAAAAGCGGGTGCCCGAACCAGGACCAGTTCTTGGCGTACCAGGGAAATACAATCGCAAAACCTAGCAGGACTGCGCCAAGAAGTCCAACCGGAGTAACCGGCGGGGCAGCATCGCCGCCCCGCATGAGCCGTAATCCGAGCCCCACAGCGAGCGCAACCCCAACTGCCACTGCCCCAGCCGCAGCAGTCCCCTTCGTCGCCAGTCCGAGCCCGAGATAAAGGCTTAACAACTTTAAATTCAGCCCCCGGCTGCTTGTAATGTGCCTGGCAACCAGCTCAAGGGCCAGGAGTTCAAAGCAGGAAACCGTGAAGTCGGTAGCAGCCTGGGTTGCAAGAAAAACAAACTGGCCCATTGTCAGAAGGGCTACGGGGATAACCCAGGCTGTGGCCTGCGAGTAGACTACGCCCAGCGCATACCCGCTAGCCAACACGAATAGCCCGAATGTACCGTGGAGCAGCCGGGGCACCGTGTCGTTGCCTAGGGCCAGAGGAAAAACATAAAGCAGGTCGCCGGCAAAGGCATAGTTGGCCGGCCAGTTGAACGGCTCGGGGTAGATGCGACCGGCCTGTAGAAATAGCCTGGGGCCTTCCAAGTGGTACCAGAGGTCATCGTAACCGGTGGGCGGTGTCAGGGCCAGGGTCAGGGTTACAAAGGCGAGGGTCCCGTAAATAGTCCCCAGGACCACACTTCGGGCTAAGCCTTGGACACTGGCGAGGGTGGTCAGCAGCGCCCGAAAATCGGTCAGGGCCAGACGGATGGCCGGTGAGGTGACCACAGCAGTCAGGCCCAGTGCCACTAATAGCCCCTCAGCCCGCAGAAATCCAACCAGCCCGAGGGTAAGTGGAATAAAACCCAGGAGGCCAAGTCCGGCGGGGAGGCCGAACCTGAGCCGGTCGGCGGGGTGGTCGGCCTCGAAACCCGCCAGGCGCAGGGCACTATAGCCGACACCGGCCCCCACCGCCAGCAGGTAGGCCCAGAGGACGAGGGCGAAGGCCGCATCGGCCAGGGCATGGGGGCCGGTCTCAGTCATGCCCCGCTCGGGCAGAATCAGCCGCCAGCTGACGAGCAGACCTAGAATCAGGGGCGGAAGAAGACCCTCAGGGGAAGCAATTCGGGGGCGGGCCCAAGCGCGGATGGCACCGTTCAGGCGAGACATCCTTTGGGAGATTATACTGGGGAACAGGCGGTGGGGTAACGGTGCGAAAGTATTAAGGCCGAAGAAAAAGGCCCCGACCCCACTAAGGTGTCGGGGCAGGTCGCGCCCGAACAACTGAACAGGAGACAAGTTCGCAAGAGCCGGGGGAAGAGAATAGCGGGGCCAAGCCCTCGGCCATTAGTACCGGTCAGCTCAACCCCTTGCGGGGCTTACACCTCCGGCCTATCAAGCAGGTAGTCTCCCTGCGGCCTTACCCGGTTAACCCGGTGGGAGGCCTCATCTTGGGGAGGGCTTCGCGCTTAGATGCTTTCAGCGCTTATCCCGTCCGGACATGGCTACCCGGCGCTGCCCCTGGCGGGACAACCGGTACACCAGAGGTCCGTCCACTCCGGTCCTCTCGTACTAGGAGCAGCCCCCCTCAAGCCTCCTGCGCCCACGGCGGATAGAGACCGACCTGTCTCACGACGGTCTGAACCCAGCTCACGTGCCCCTTTAATGGGCGAACAGACCAACCCTTGGGACCTGCTTCAGCCCCAGGATGGGACGAGCCGACATCGAGGTGCCAAACCTCCCCGTCGATGTGAACTCTTGGGGGAGATCAGCCTGTTATCCCCGGGGTAGCTTTTATCCGATAAGCCACGGCCCTTCCACACGGAACCGTGGGATCACTTAGCCCGGCTTTCGCCCCTGCTCGGCTTGTGAGCCTCACAGTCAAGCCCCCTTCTGCCTATGCACTCAGCGGCCGATTTCCATCCGGCCTGAGGGGACCTTTGGGCGCCTCCGTTACCTTTTAGGAGGCAGCCGCCCCAGCCAAACTGCCCACCAGGCACTGTCCCCCGGCCGGCTAACGGCCGGGGTTAGAACCAAGATTGGGGAAGGGTGGTATTTCACCGGCGCCTCCACCTCCCCCGCAAGGGAGGCTTCTCAGGCTCCCACCTATCCTACGCATCCCCAACCCCGATCCAATGCCAAGCTGCAGTAAAGCTCCACGGGGTCTATTTGTCCCGCCGCGGGTAAGCCGCATCTTCACGGCTAGTTCAATTTCGCCGGGTCCCCCCTCGAGACACCGGCCAGCTCGTTACGCTATTCGTGCGGGTCGGAACTTACCCGACAAGGAATTTCGCTCACCTTTATCCCGACATTTCTGCCGGGGGTGGACTATCTCTTCATCCGGAAGTTCCCCGAAGTTTCGCCAAGATCTCCCGGGCCTTGACCCTATCAGCCCGGTTCATCGTCGAGGCCAGTTCAACAATTTCAACCAGGCCTTCCCGGTTCAGCTGCCGCCCTTCGGCCATCCAGCGCACGATCCGGGCAAACTTCTTGAAGTCTACCCGCTTTTTGGTCCGCAGCGGGTGGGCTTCGAAGAACTCCACCACCCGCAACAGACACTCCAACTTCCGGATCCTCAGCTCCCAGCGGTCTTCGTGGTTGCGGCGAACCACGCCACAGCCGAAGAACCGCTTCAGGGCATACAGGACCTGGATGTCTCGTTCGTGCTGGACGACCCGGAACTCGGGCACCACCTGATAACCGGTTTTCAGCTTCGGGTGCGGGTTAATGCCGACGTCGAAGCAACCTTCGGCATCGACAAAACCCACCACCCAATCAGGCGTAAGTTCCATGGCCGGCCTCGACTTCGGGAACGATCCGGATGCCCGGCGTATAGTCTCTGAGGATCCCTCCGGACCGGAGGTTTCCTGCGGGTCACCCAATCCTGCCCATTTTTACTGGGGCCCCTCACCCCGAGTAGGGCAGGCTCTCAGGGCTTTCCCGCATACAGCCGGGTATTGCCCCCGGTGTTACCACCGGGGCAGGCAGCCAGCGCTACCTTAGGACCGTTATAGTTACGGCCGCCGTTCACCGGGGCTTCGGTTTGGGGCTCATCACCCCTCCCCTTAACCTTCCGGCACTGGGCAAGCGTCGCCCCCTATACGTCGGCTTTCGCCTTGAGCAGGGAGCTGTGTTTTTGTTAAACAGTCGGCTGGCCCTGTTATCTGCGACCCCCTCGGGCTCCGGAGGCGAGCTCCTTCACCCTACCGGGGCACCCCTTCTCCCGAAGTTACGGGGTCAAGTTGCCGAGTTCCTTAAGGGGGGGTAGCCCGAACGCCTGACGGCTCTCACCGTCGCCCACCAGTGTCGGTTTGCGGTACGGGCACCTTTGGCCTGGCTAGGGGCTTTTCTCGGCAGTGTGGGCTCAGCCCAGTTGGCCTTGGCAATGCCGCGGCCTCCCATTCGCCTCTCACCTTAACGCCCGGACGGATTTACCTGCCCGGGCACGGCTACCGGCTTAGACGCGGCTCCAACCCCGCGCTGGGCCTACCCTCCTGCGTCACCCCATCGCTCATAGCGGCCGCCGGTGGCACGGGATTATTAACCCGTTGTCCATCGCCTACGGCTTTCGCCCTCGGCTTAGGCCCGGCTAACCCTACGCCGATTAACGTTGCGTAGGAAACCTTGGGCTTACGGCGGGCGCGTTTTTCACGCGCCTTTACGCTACTCATGCCGGCATTCTCACTTCCGCACGCTCCAGCGGTCCTCACGGTCCGCCTTCACCGCGGTGCGGAACGCTCCCCTACCGCCCCGGACCTGACGGTCCGAGACCCGCAGCTTCGGCACCAGGCTTAAGCCCCGAGTAATTTTCGGCGCAGGGTCGCTCGACCAGTGAGCTATTACGCACTCTTTCAAGGATGGCTGCTTCTAAGCCAACCTCCTGGCTGTCTAAGCGACCCCACTTCCTTTACCACTTAGCCTGGATTTGGGGGCCTTAGCTGGCGGTCTGGGCTGTTTCCCTCTCGACCATGGAGCTTATCCCCCACGGTCTCACTCCCGGGCTTTGGAGTCGGGCCATTAGTGGTTTGGGTGGGGTCGGTAGCCTCGACGGCCCCTAGCCCAACCAGAGCCCTACCTGCCCGACTGAACACCCAAGGCTGCACCTAAATGCATTTCGGGGAGAACCAGCTATCTCCGGGTTCGGTTGGCATATCACCCCTACCCACAGCTCATCCCACGGTTTTGCATCACCGACGGGTTCGGGCCTCCACGGGAGGGTTAGTCCCGCTTCACCCTGGCCATGGGTAGCTCACCCGGTTTCGGGTCTAATCCCGGCGACCCGGCCAGCCCTTTCGGGCCAGCCAACGCCCTGTTCGGACTCGGTTTCCCTACGGCTCCGGGGCTCCAGCCCCTTAACCTGAGGCCACCGAGATTAACTCGCCGGCTCATTCTTCAATAGGCACGCCGTCAGACCGCCCCGGCCCCAAAGGGCCGGAACATGGTCCTCCGACTGCTTGTAGGCGCACGGTTTCAGGCTCTATTTCACTCCCCTCACCGGGGTTCTTTTCACCTTTCCCTCACGGTACTCGTGCACTATCGGTCACCAAGGGTATTTAGCCTTGGAGGGTGGTCCCCCCTGCTTCCCACGGGATTTCACGTGTCCCATGGTACTCAGGCTCACCGGCCGGAGCCTCCCCCTTTCGCCTACGGGGCTTTCACCCTCTCTGGCGGCCCATTCCAGGGTCCTTCGGCTAGGGTTCGGTTTGTAACTCCGCGGGAGGTCGGCAGCCCTCCCTGCCGGGGCCTACAACCCCGCCGGGACATAGGCCTGCCGGCCACTAAGTCCCGACGGTTTGGGCTTTTCCCAGTTCGCTCGCCGCTACTTGGGGAATCTCGGTTGATTTCTTTTCCTCGGGGTACTAAGATGTTTCAGTTCCCCCGCTTGCCCTCGCCACCCTATGGATTCAGGTGGCGATGCCCGGGCATTACCCCGGGCGGGTTTCCCCATTCGGGAATCCCCGGATCAACGCCTGCTTGGCGGCTCCCCGGGGCTTATCGCAGCCTAGCCACGCCCTTCATCGGCCCTTGGTGCCAAGGCATCCACCGTGCGCCCTTAGTAGCTTGGCCACGCCAGGCGCTCTTCCCTCGGCAAAATTGAACTTGCTCCTGTTCAGTTGTTAAGGTGCGACCGAAAAACCGGACGGGCTCAAAGCTTGCCCGTCGGTGGGGCTCCGTGGACTCGAACCACGGACCTCGGTCTTATCAGGACCGCGCTCTAACCACCTGAGCTAGAGCCCCCCGACGCCCCTTGACCGCTGAAAAGTGGGAGGAAGTACTTAGCTCCCGCACGACCAGACAAGGCTTTTAACGCCAGGCACCGGCCAGGCCGGTAGCCTGACGACCGACCTAGGAGTCGCAGT
>Ga0209993_10070_pt1 | contig 16511 bp, 12 predicted proteins | sample Antgeofumaro1A2A_FD_188082 | JGI IMG/M metagenome (GOLD analysis project Ga0209993, IMG submission 188082) | Geothermal fumarole subsurface microbial communities from Mt. Erebus, Antarctica - 1A2A (SPAdes) (version 2) | ecosystem: Environmental > Terrestrial > Volcanic > Fumaroles | place...
ACGCCATTGTGCTGGTGAACAACCAACCCGTTCGGCACCAACGCCTAAAAGACGGCGATGTCCTCACAGTGGGGCAAACGCGTTTGTTGTTCCGAACCCGAAAAGGGGCAGTATTGGAGCGGCAAGGAAGGGCTCCTTTGTCAAAAGTGTGTCCATCGTGCGGGGCTAAAAATCGCGCCACCGCCAAGTTCTGCCACCAATGCGGAAGTGCCTTACAGTTTGAGCGGCTATAGGGGCACTTTGAGGGGGATAGGCAGCCATTGCCCGTAGCGGTAGTAACTGAGCCGCAAAAGCCACAAGACAAGGAAGGTGAAAAGCAACGCCCACGCTACCACAACGCCCCATCGGCGCAGCCATGCCTCCCACGGCAAAGGTCGTTGGGTTAGCAGTTCGTAACCGACCAACCCTGCCAACAACCACGCCGCAACGAATAGCGCCAAGCCCAGCGGATGCCATTCAACGGCTTCGCGGAAATGCCCCCTCACCGCTGCCTCCACTGATCTCATCATCCCGCACCCTGCACATGGGTAACCTGTCATGAGCCGAAATAGGCACAGGGGCAGTTGATATGGCAGCAGCGGCATCAAGAAAGCCACGCCCGTCCCCGCCCCGACAAGGAGCAAGTAAAGGAGTCGGCTTACCTGCCAACTTTCCCCTCGCCGCTTAACGGGTTCGGTGGACGATTTTTCCACCATCCCGATACTCTCCTTTCCCAAGCTGCTTCAAACTACATGCCGCTGATGCCGACACGAAGGTTGTCAAGAAGGACGGCGCCCGCACCTCGTTGCTCGTCGCGGATGACGGCAAGGTAGATGGCTTCCAAAGTGAGCGGCTCCGTCAAACCCGAAGGCAACGCTGCTTCCAAGTCTCGCCACTCGTTGTGCCAATTGATGGAACTGACGAAATCCACGAAGATGAGTTTCCCCATCGCATCACGAATTCGCGCCCGTAGCCAACAACCGCTCCCGTCACCAAAAACGGAGAGCGCCAAACGGCAAGTGCCCGTCGGCAAGGGACGATTGAGCACAACGGACGCTGTGCGGGTTTTGCCGCCTTGTGAAAAGTCGTAGCGAAAAAGCAAAGCGCCCGCACCGCTTCGCTTGTTGTCAAAGACAATACGCCCCTCTGCCTTCGTCGTTTCCGGGTAGCCGACAATTTGCACGCCTGTCAAGTCATCAAATTCGTGCAAGGTTTGCCATTGAAGCAAGCCAACACAGACAGGAACGGTAGCGGAAACTTCGTTGATGGTGACAGTTAAAGTTCCCCGCACCACTCCATTGGGGCGGGATGCGATGAAAAGGGTGTCTCGCACTTCGCCCACTTCCCCTTTCACTTGCCAGCGCAAAGACGATGGGTCAAACCGTAACGGCACTGTTCGCCCGTCCCTCTCTCGTCCCAACACTTGCACTTGCAATGACACCGATGCGCCGGGGGCAACTGCTAAGGGATTGGGGCGAACGACGATGCTGGACGGTTTTGGGTGAAGGCAAAAAGTAACACTTGCCGGTGCGGCATCCCCCTTCTTCGCCGCCACTGTTACCGTTACGGGGATAACTTCCTCACCTGACAGCGGCGGGAGCCACAAAGTTTGCCCGTCAAAACGCCACCCTTTAATTTGGGGCGCTAATGTCAAGGTCACTTCCTCTGGGTTAACGGGAAGCAATCGGTAAGCGGCATCTTCGCCCATCACGCGGAAAGGAATAGGAGTGCCGGCGAGCCAATGTTCGTTGGTCGGTGCCATCACCCAAAGGCGCAAGAGTGGTTGGAGCGGGAACAGGTTGAGCAGCAAGAGGGCGTTGGCAATGGAGCGTTCGCTTCCGTCCGAAGGTCGGTTGACGACCACCCCGCGCACCAACAAGGTGGAGGAGCCGCCGCCGTCCAAATTGAGCGCCTCCTTGCAACCTGCCCTTTTCAAAAACTCCGCCAGTTCGTAAAGGCTCATGCCCTCGCTGTAGCCCGGCTGCCGCCCATCCACCACTACCCACAAAAGGGCGTCCTCTTTTAACCCCACTGCCGTTCGGGGATGTTTCGTTTGAGCGAAAGTAGCCGACATGCCCTCCCATTGCCACTCAACGGAAACTTGTCCGTCCCGCAGAAGGCGCGGTCCGCCGGCAATCGCCCAGACGATGTCGCGCGGGTCAAATGGAGCGTCCAACGGCACAAGGTTGACGAGCACTTGCAATTGCTCGTTGGGTTGACAATTTCTCACCCACTCGCTCCCTTTGCCCGTCGCTACCAACACCACGCCATCGGGTGGGATGGGGGCGTTGCCAGTCTCGCTCACTTGACGCACCGTCAAGAGAAGGGGGATGTTGGGTCGGAGGGGCAAGTTGGCAGTCGCGACGACCTCCACCGTTCCGGATGGGGTTTTGGTGTTCGCACCGAAGGTGGGCGTGAAAAGGCAAAGTCCATTGGGCGAAGGGGGTTGGTTCAGCCCGTCCAGCGGCGCCACCGTCCCATCAGGGAAGAAAACTTGCGCATCGGCACGAAAGCGCGCAATCACGATGCGTCCGTCCCGCAGTCCCACCAAGGCGGAACGGTTCGCCCAAGGAAAACTCACCAATTCGCCCTCTTGAATGTGCAGCCCCAACGGGTCGCCTGTGTAGGGAGATGGTAGCATGCTGAAATAGTCGCCGTTAATGGCTGCCGCCACATAGCCTTTTCGCTGCTGGACAGTTGCTGCGATGCGGGAAAGGGGTTGACGGTCAAATCCCTTTTCGCCTCCTAACGCTGGCGTCAGCGTTAAGCCGCTGGGGAGCGGCAGCGGCAGCCGCACCACACCTACCCAAGTGGGCGGATTGGAACGCCATAAGGCTTGGTAAAACACTCCGGGCGCAATGGTTTGGCTGTCAACGATTTGCCACTCTTGCGCCGCCGCCAAAGATGCCGCCAGCCAAAACCAAACGACCAACCAGCGCTTGATGCAAACGCGCATAACCTGTCATCCCTCCCTTTCACCGTCGCGGCTAAGAGCCGCTTTTGGTCACCACAAAAGCATGCGGCGCCAACGAAAGTCCAAGCGCCACAATCCCAACTCGCGAGCGTAGGCCAACGCTTGCTCATACTCGCCCGCTGTGATGCGGCGGTTAATTTCGGAGTAGCGCTCTCCGCTGACCAAGCCGGCGGGGTAGTATTGCTCCATGATGTTGACATAGGTGTCACGCCCCAACTCCGTCGCAATCCACCGTAAAATCTCGCGGGTGTCGTCCAAGCAGCCGGGCATGACAAGGTGGCGGATGAGCACGCCCCGCAAAGCCAACCCGTTCTCGTCAAAAGTCAAGTAGCCCACTTGCCGATGCATCTCCTTGATAGCGCGACGAGCCACTTCAGGGTAATCGGGCACTCGCAAGTAGCGACTTGACTTTTGCTCGTCCCAGAACTTGAAGTCGGGCATGTAAATGTCCACGAGCCCATCCATCAACTCAAGGCTCTCCAAAGTGTCGTAGGCGCTGGTGTTGTAGACGATGGGGATAAAAAGCCCGCGCTCAATGGCGATTGCTAACGCTTCCACGATTTGCGGGACGACATGGGACGGGGTGACGAAGTTAATGTTGTGGCAGCCGATGTTTTGCAGGTAGAGCGTGATGCGCGCCAACTCTTCGGGTGTGACTTGGCGTCGGTCTTCCGCCATGTGGCTGATGCTGAAGTTTTGGCAGAAAACACAAAGCAAGTTGCAACGAGAAAAGAAAATCGTCCCGCTGCCCCGCCAACCCCGCAAGCAATCTTCTTCGCCCAAGTGGGGACCGTAACTGCTGATTTCGGCATAGCGCCCCACCGCACAAGTACCCAATTCGCCCTCCCATCGGTTGGCACCGCAGTGGCGGGGACAAACACGACACTCGCGAAGCATTTCCCTTGCCCACTCCACTTTCTCCCAAAGGCGTCCGCTTCGGTAAGTTTCCATGTAGACGGGCTCAAATTCCTTGCGCGGTATGGTGAAGCCCTCGCAGAACTTGGGCAAAGTCGTCTGCATAGGCATCACCTCACTGCCGTTCAATTTACCACACTCACAAGGCGGTGGAAAGACTGGCGGGAAATGGCAGGCGCCTCCAAAATTGAAGCGGTGACGGAAACGATGCGGAAAGGCTTCACCCTTGTGGAATTGCTGGTCGTCCTCGCCATCATCGCGGTGCTGATGGGGATTCTGCTTCCCGTGTTGGCGCACAGTCGCGAGAAAGCACGCCAAACCGCCTGCTTGAGCAACCTACAGCAAATGGCAGCCGCAACCTTGCAATACGCTCAAGATTGGGACGACACTTTACCAATGAGCGCCTACGAGAGCGTGGATGCGTTGGGACGACCGTGCCTTGTCAGCGTGGGTTGCGCTCTTCGTCCTTACTTGAGCGACCGACGCCTCCTGGTTTGTCCGACCAACCCCGATGCTTACAACATGAGCCAACACGCCCAAGCCATCGGATTGACGGGGGGCGAATGTGGGGGTGGGCGTGGGGGCGGAAGTTACGCCCTCAACGAAGCCGTTTTTACCCCCGGCGATGCACCCCATCTGGGCATGGCAGCCCACAAACCGATGAAGTTGAGCCAATTGCGCTACCCTTCCGAAACGGCTTTGGGCTACGACGGCAATGTGGCGATAGGGGGTGAGTGCGGGTTTCTGGCTTTTGAGCCCGCATTGGAAGGGCGCCACTTTTACACCGACAATGTCAGTTTTCTGGACGGACACGCAAAAGCCCTAAGGGCTTTTCCGTCCGGTTGCGTCACCCGCAATATCAACGAAAAGCCCTTGACAGAGTATTGCTTGGGGGGACTTGCCCCCTACCATCGCCTCTGCACCCAGCAACGCCTTGTCCCTTGCGTTCACCACTTGACGGGGTGGGTGGAGCGAGACGAACAAGGCTTGTGCATCACGCGCCCACGCTGAAGACCATCGCTTGCCCCGACGAAAGCGGTTACAACAATGTCCGCAGTTCGTCTGCAACTTCCTCCAAAGCATCCACGATGACAGGCGAAAACTGCTTGCCCCGCTCCTGACGGATGCAATTCAATGCCTCGTCAAAGGACAAAGGCGGCTTGTATGGGCGGGGTGAGAGCAAGGTGTCAAGGGTTTCAGCGACTGAAATCACCTGTGCTTCTAACGGAATTTCATCAGCACGGCGCCCATCGGGGTAGCCGTTGCCGTCGTAACGCTCATGGTGCCATCGCACCCAAAGCGCCATGTTTTGTGGCAGTCCCAAACGGCGCAAAAACTGCTCGCTGTAAATAGGGTGCTGTTGAATGAGTCGGCGTTCTTCGTCGGTTAGTTTGCCTGGCTTGGAAAGGATGTGGGGCGGGATGAAGAGTTTGCCCAAGTCGTGCAAGGTCGCTGCCAACTCCAATAGAACGAGGCGGTGAGGCGAAAAGCCCAAGGCACGCCCTAACCGTTGGACGATGAGCCGAAGCCGCTGCGGATGATGCTGCTCTGTCGGTTCCACTTGCCCGTGCAACAACCCCACCAGCGATTCCAGCAAAGTTGTCAAGTTGGTCAGAACTTCCATCGGGTAAAGACATGTCACTAAAAGCGGCGCCAGCCAATCGGCGAAGCGTTCTATGTAATGCAAGTCTGATTGGCTGTAAGGGATGGCGGCAAGGCGATAGCGGCAAAGTCCCAAAGCCCCCAAAGTTTCGCTTTGCCAACGGATGGGCACGATAAGGCACGGGCTCGCCAGCAATTCGTCCATCGCTGCCCGCAGTGCCATCAACCACTCGCCGGTAACGGTGGAGGGCACCGTCGGTGGGGTTGGAACCCGCTCTCCCAGCACCAGTTGGGGACGCACTAATTGACTTTGCTCGTCCACCAACCACAAGATACCCACATTGGACACAGTGGTTGCCATCAGCATTTGCAAAAAGAGCCGCAAAAGGGCATTCTTGCCGGTAGAACCGCTGGGGGGTTGCCATTCCGAGAAACTGGAAGAACCTTCAGAACGCAACGCTCGTTTCACCGCCTCTACTAAATCGGTAACCGTGACCGGCTTCTCCAACCACCCTTCAACCCCCAACCGCAACGCCTCAATCAAGTGCTGCCGATTGCTGTAGCCCGTAATGATGATGCCCTTAAGAGTAGGATGCAGGGCTTTCAGCACCCGAAAAGTTGTCAAGCCATCCAGTTTGCCCGGCAGCCGCAAGTCAATAACCGCCACCTCATATGGCTGTTGAAGCGCTGCCTCTATCGCCGCTTCCCCCGTCGTGGTACGGGTGACCGAAAACCCACTTTGTTCCAAAGCGTGCGCATAAAGACGATTGACCATCCCTTCGTCTTCCACAACCAGCACGCGGGGCGCCCGTTCAGTTGTCACACACAACACCTCCCATGCAAGGTCTTCGGAACGCCCCGAACAGCCCTGAGATAGCCCCTCCGTTTTAGCGTAAATAAATTTAAGCGAAATTCGGGGCGGCGTCAAGAGGAGATGTCACACCTTGCTTTTGCAAGCGCCATCATTTTAGTGGCAAAGATGGGGGCTGCCTGGGGGTGTTTGCTGGTATGGTTTGGCAAGTTACAGGGTTGCTGCTTTTCGCCTCTTTCGTTTCTGCACCGACGGAAGGGTGGCAGTTCATCGGTGGGTTGTGGCAGCAATTAGATGGACAACTCGTCGGTGAAAGTACTGCCCCCTCTTTCGCCCTCGCCTTCTTCAGTCGCTACGCCAAATCACAGGTTGCGGAAGTGACGATGACACCTCTCCAACGAATGGGTGATGGTTGGAGTTCGGGTGGGCTGTGTTTGTTCCAAGACAGTGGGAACTTTTGGCGGTTGGCGTTGGTGGAGGCTCCTGACGGTCAAACCCGTTACGCCGAATTGGTCGCCATGCACGGTGGCGTCTGGCAAGCCCAAACCCAATGGCACTTGAAAGTGGTGGCGGAAATCAATCCGCAATTTGCATGGCAATGGAACACGCCTTACCGCCTTCGCCTCTCCCTCACGCCGAGCCAAATTGTGGGCGAAGTGTTTCATTGTGATGGGCAACTTTTGTGGCGACGCGCGTACGCCCTTGACAATGTTCCCATTGTGCGGGCGGGTTGGTTAGCCCTCAATGTTGCAGGGATGAAAGCCCAATTCGTCAGCGCCGTTCAACAACTTGCGAAAGGGGAAGTGGTGAGGATGCGAAATGTCAGGCACGCCGTTGTCGTGCGCGATGTCGGGATAGGCAACACGAAGTTAGCCTCGTGGCTTGCTGCCGAGTTGCGACGCAAAGGCTTAACCGTCGGTGCTGCCACTTTGGATGATCTTTCAGAGCCGCAATGGTGGCAAAGGTTGGAAGCGGACATCCTTGTGCTCCCCAACGCCCGTCGCTTACCTGTGACCGCACGCGAACCGCTGCTGGACTTTTTGCGGCGCGGAGGCAAACTGATTGCCTTTGGAGCACCGTTGTGGGGCGAGCCGACAGTCAAAGTGATGCAAGCGCCGAAAACCCGATGGATATCGTTGGCGGAAATGGACAAAATTCGGCGCAGCGTGAAACCGAGCCACTTCCTGTTCCCGCGCATAGATGCCAACGAGTTGAGCCTTTGGCGTGTCCATGCCAGTCACCCTGACCCTGCCAACCGAGTGAGCCTTGAGCCTTTGTCCTCACAGTTGCGCATCGCCCAACAAGCCTTCCGCCTTGACCTTGTCCTCAAAGGTTGGGCGATTTTCGTGCGCGAGTTTAGCGAGTCTCCCTTCCCGAAGGGAGACACCCTCACTTGCTTCTGGGCGAAAGGCGCTCTTCAAACGAAGGCGCTAATGGTGGAGTGGCGGGAAGTGGATGGCTCGCGATGGTTCGCCCATGTCCCCTTGACAACCGATTGGCGCCTTATCGTCTTGGCACCGAGCGATTTCACTTACCGGCGCGACAGCCCCACCGGCGATAAACGCGGTTTTGCTGGTGACCGCTTCAATCCCGAAAGGGCGCGAGCGCTCGTTTTAGGCATGGAAGCCCCGATGCCGCCGGGCAATCATACCTTTTGGATAGCAGGATTGGGCACTGCTCCCGACCCTTTCGGCAATCTCGCTGTGGACTTTGAGCCCCCAATTCTGGAAGCCCTCTCGCCTGCCTACAAACTCTACCCGCTCCGAAAGGTCGCCATGCTCAAGTATCGGGAACTGAGCACCAGCAAGGAAATAAGAACCGAAGCGAGCGTGCCGAAAGATTCGGTGGCTTCGGTGCCTCGCTGGCGCGGGTTAGGCTTCACCGGTGAACGGGTGATGCGGTGGCTACCCCTTTTAACTGCCCATGACGAAAATGGCGCCGAACGGGGAGCGTTGGCGTGGTTCGTGCAATACAACACTATGCCCTACCCGAAGGCTTCGTGGCTCGTTTTCGGCAGTGCGGACGAAACTTTCTGGCTCCGCCATCTCGCATTGCTGCGAGCCGTCCTTGACGATGTGTCAGCAAGATGGCAGCAAGGCATCTGGCTTTTGGAAGCGGGGGCTGACCGCTTTACCGCTTATCCCGACGAGCCCCTTTCAGCAGGCGCTGTCGTCGTTAACGATGCTGCCAGACCATGCGTTGTCCGTGTGCACCTTCAACTGACTCGCAATGGCGAAACTGTTTGGGAACGGCAAGAAACCCTCACTGTTCAACCGCAAAGCATCGCAACGGCTCGTGTCCCTCTACCCCCGTTGACGATTGGCGCATACGCCCTTGCTGTGCGCTTGGGGCAAGAAGACAAGGGGGTGGACGAAATTCGGCACACCCTTCATGTCACTGAGCGCCCAAAGGTCACGGAAGGGGACAAGGTGACAATTTGGGACGGCCACTTCATCTATCAGGGTAATCGCTGGTTCGCCTTCGGCGTTAACTACTGGCCGCGTTATGTGGCGGGCAAAGAGCCATCTGACTACTATCGCCACTGGCTTGACCCGACCAACTACGACCCCGAGTTGGTGGCGCAGGATTTGCAAATTTTGCAGGAAATGGGCATGAACTGCGTGAGCATCCAATACATGCATCCCCGTCAAGCCCTTCCGTTGCGCGACTTCCTTCGCCGATGCCACGAAGTGGGGATTAAGGTCAACCTGTTCATTGCGGGAGCGCATCCGCTGCACTTTCAACCTGACTTGGTGCGCTCGTTGATAGAAGCCGCTGATTTACCAAACCAACCTGCCCTTTTCGCTTACGACATTGCTTGGGAGCCGCGCTGGGGTAACTACCAAGAGCGTCGGCGGCACGATGCGGAATGGCGGGCGTGGTTGGTGGAGCAGTATGGAAGCGTGGAAAATGAGGAGCGAGATTGGGGCTTTTCGCTCCCTCGCGACGAGCAAGGCAACCCGACCGTCCCGCGCGATGAGCATTTGCTCACCGATGGTGAGTGGCGGGTGATGGTCGCAGCATATCGGCGCTTCCTTGACGATTTTATCAGCCGCAAGTATCGCGAAGTGGTTCGCTTTATCCGAGGCATTGACCCCCACCACCTCATCGGTGCTCGCACGGGCTTTGGGGGAGGTCCTTTCGGCGCTGAAAGGGCTTTCCCCTTTGACCACACAGCGGGAGCAAAACATTTGGACTTCATTTCACCCGAAGGATGGAATTTGGGTTGGCTCGGTCAAGCCGAAGAGAGCCAATTTGCCCGTGCCGTTTTCATCACCGCTTACGCCCGGTGGGCGGGGAAAGGCAAGCCTGTTTTCTGGGCTGAGTTCGGTTTGACGCTTCGGCATGGCGCTTTTTCCCTTGACTGGTATGACGACACCGACCGCTTGCAAGCCCAAGCGCAACTTTACGAAGCGCTTTATCGGCTGATGCAAATCAGCGATGCCGATGGTGCGATGGGGTGGTGGTTTCCGGGCGGTTATCGGGTGGACGAACGGAGCGACTTCGGAATTGTCAACCCCGACGGCACTTTGCGTCCCGCCGCCGAAGTCGCCAAGCGGTGGAGTCGCATCTTGACAAGTTTGCCGATGCGGGACGAACGCCCCCTCGCAACCATCCGCATTGACCGCGAAGAGAACGCACGCGGTCCAATGGCATTGTGGCTGAAACACGGCGATGAAGCCGTGAGGCTCGTTCAGGAAGGCAAGCGCCTCGTTCTCCTCACTGACGGCACGGGCAAAACTTCCGACGATTTATTGGATGTGGCTGTCGGCAACACCCCTTGGGCGCCGGGCAAACCTCCCAAGTTTCTGAACGGCGAAATTAACGCTGTGTGGGTGTCAACGGACGGAAAGAAATGGCAGGAAGTTTCGGGAACGGAAGCGGTCGTAACTGCAATCGGTGCCTCGCACATCTTCCTTCGGGTGGAGTTAGGCAACACGGGCGAAGTCGCGTGGTTGCCACCAGAGCAATGTCGGGACAAAACACGCGGCATTGTGTTGCGCATTAGTGTGGAAGGGGGCGAAAGGGTAGAAGTGCCCATCCCGCAGCGAGTGGAACCCTTCGCGGATGTGTTGTTGGATGGCATCAAAGTGCCGCTCCCAAAAAGCAGCGCACAAGCCCGTTGCACCCTCCGCCTCCATTGGCGTGGCGCCCCCTTCGGAGAACAACGGCAACTCTTGATAACAACCCGCCCATAAAGTGGCTTGCCCAAAGATTCTCGCTGAAGCCCTTTGCCAAAGACTCGTCGGTTCTGGCAGTTTGGGAAAACTCATTCCTCCCTTGCCTCACCAAAAACACCTATGGTCAACCCGAAGGCTTCTGCCAGTTCGGCAGCGCGGACTTTAGAGAGTTGGTGGTTTAGGAAGCGTCCGTTGAAGTAGCCACAGCCGAGCACCACGCCGTTGAGCGCAAGCGCCACATAGCCCGGTGTCCATGCCTTTGTGTCTATCCCTTCCCGCAGGCAATCAATCCCTTGACCACTCAGCAGTTGCCGCCATTGTTCCTCTGTCAAGTCAATTCGGTGACGAGTGATGTAACGGTCAAAGAATTGCAGCAGGGGCGTTGTGGGTTTCCAACCGTTGGGCACTTTCCGCAATGCCCGTAGCCCCACCCGCTGCACCGCCCGATGGTTCGGCACTATTTCCAACGGCACGCTCGTCATCCAAATCGCCCCGCCGCTAAAAAGGTAATAGTAGCGGTCCAGCACCTCAATCGGGATGCCGAAGCGCTGCGGCAGGTATCTCAACACTTCCCGTTTACACTGTTCAGGTGTCAACTTTTCGGGCATGGTCGCTCACCTTTCAGTGGAGAAATCGCCCATCGGTTGCCCAATTTTCATGCGCCAGCGATGACCCTTGCGCCCGCCGCCGGTGTAATGGGAACTGCTATGGCAATACTCGTCCCTTGGGCGGGTCAAAGACGCCGTTGCCATCGCGGTCTACCCAAATGGGGTTGGTGGTGGCGAAAGGTCGCACCCGATAGGTGGTGCCCTCAAAGGTTCGGAAGGGACGCAGAATTGGCTCCAGCCCACCTTCCGGTCCATGCACAAAGACAGCATACCATGTATCTCGGCGCGGACGCACTCGGGCGGTCGCTTGCCAGTCCACCCCTTGACCGTTAGCGGGTTTGCCTATCCGCCACCGCTTAATAGCGACGCCGTTGGCGACCAACTCCACCTCGCTCACTTTGACCCAATTGGGCGCTTGCACTCGGATGCTGAGCATAATGTCGCCCTTCGGTTTGCTCAGCAACGAGCCGATGGGTTGTCCGTCTGCCGTGATGGTCACGAACGGTCCCAAACTCACTACAACGCGACCTGCCTTGACGGCTTGAACAATTTGTTCGGCAGTGACTTCTCGCGGGTCATCAACGCCGACAAAGATGAAGTTGCGGGCATAGCCCACTTCGTCGTGGGTAAGGGTGTGGCTGTCGGAGCCAGCCGTCGCCGCAATGGGGTAACCGTGATTGATCAACCCGAACCAATCCCGAAGCAAAATTGCCAAGTCCGTTTGTGCTTTTCCGTTACACAACTCCATTGCGTTAAAGTCCAGCGAAAAGCCGGGCTTCGTTGCCGTGCAAGTGTCGGGATCAAACCCGTAAGGGGTGAAGTAAGCCAGGGTGCTAAAGCGGGGGTGGTTGACAATAACCAAAGGTTGCGTGGGCAAGGCACGGACTTCAGCAAAAATTTGCTCTGGGGTTTTCCCTTGCCATTGGGGCGCACCATTGCCCGGCTGGGTTGGGTTGAAGGGGAGCGGGAAGGCGTTGTAGTGCCCCATCCCTCGGGTAGTGATTTCCACCCCTGCAGCGCCTGCAAGCCATCGCTCCAAGCCCAACCGCCGAATCGTCGGTGTTGGGTCGGTGACGACATCATGGTCGCTCATGACAACGAACTCCAGACCTTCCGCCGCACAACTGACAAGGCGGTCTTCCAGCGAGACGGCGCTGTCAAAACTGTTACTGCAATGCATGTGGAAGTCGGCGCTGAGCCACCCTTTTGTGTCCACACTCCGCTTCAACGCAAAGGAAACCCGAACGGGTTTTCCTTCGGGCACACTGATTTCCGCCACTGCGGCGTTGTATTCCAATCCCCGTGAAGCATAGATGCGGTAACGACCGGGTGGAAGGGAGCGAGTTCCCTTGCCCGTCGCCGTGAACACATAGTTTTCAGCGCCCGCTGAAAAGAAGTTGGGACCGAAATCGGGGGTAGCCGTCCCGTTGATGCCAAAGAAAGTCAAGCGCGAAGGCAACGGCTCGCCTGTATCGGCATCGCGCACCTCAAAGAGTAAAATCCCTGCCCCGCTGACCAAAAGTTCCACCAGTTGGGATTTCGGCGAAGGCAGTTGGACAACGGCATTACGGAGACTTAACCGAGCCGCATGGACGGCACGCAAAAGGTAGGTTCCTGATGGAAGCCAAAGGGCAAAGTTGCCTTTCGTGTCAGTGAGCGTTGCGGCAAGAAGTGGTTCTGTTCCTTCCTCTTTCGGTCCTCCGTTCCGCAAAGCAGCGGTCACCCGAACACCGATGATGGGTTTGTCCGTCGCCCGGGAGCGGACGATGCCCCGAATTTCGTGCAGTTTCTTGCCCTGTAAAGTCCAAGCGATACGGGCGACCTCAGCGAGCGAAGGAGCGGCGATGAAGTAGCGTTCGTAAGTGAGTGATTCGCCTGGTGCCAAATCCGCTGTGCGAGCAATGGGGTCGCTCCAGCCGAGCCCATTGATGATTCGGTTTCGCCCTTCAGCAGTGCACCAAGCATAAGCGATACCGTAACCTTCCGCTCCCACCCAATCCACCACCTCGGTGCGGCGTTGAATGCCAAAGCCGAACAAGGGAGCAAACGCGCGGGCATTGCCCCATTGAATCGCATCGCCAAAATCAAACTTCGTCAAGGGTTTGTCGCCCTTGTTGGTCACGCGGGTGCGGATGAGCAAGTAAGGCTTACCGGCTTCCAACCGATAAACCGTCGCCAAGTGCAGGGAACCATCCTCGCTGTCCACCCCTTCAGCAATGATTTCTGCCACCCCGTTCGTCCCATCTTGGGTAATGCGAACGGACGAGTAGCGACCTTGACGCGGGTAGCGCCCGAGAAACAGGAAGAGTTGGTCTAACTCGTCCGCGCCCCGCCCTTTCGCTCCCGTCAAGGCGACATCCACGATGTTGCCTCCGCTGGCAGCACTGCGGTGGATATGGTCAACAGCGGTGATGACGACAGTGATGTGCTCGTTCCGCAAAACGAAATCACCGATGCGTCCGCCCGTCCGGCGGGTGGGTGGCAAATCCGCTGGCGAGCGCGCCACGAACACTTTCACTTGCGCCGCTGCCATTGACGCAATAATTGTTAAAGCGGCAAAAAGCCAACTCCACCGTCGCATTGCTTTCACCTCCGTTCAGGTTCGCTGTCATCGTTAGGTTTTTGGGCTCATTCCTGAAGCGAAACACGGACATTTTCACCACAATGGGCAAGACACTAAGCCATTGCGGCATAGCGACGCCATAGGGTGACGACCAGTGCCCCCACACTTAAGCCCAAGAAAGCCCCACCAAGGACATCAGTGGGAAAGTGAGCACCCAAGTAAATCCGCGAGAATGCAATCAAGGCTGCCACTAACCACCACAAACCTTGCGGTGGAACCAGTTGATGCAGGACGCGGGCAGCCGCAAAGGCGTTCGCCGCATGCGAGGACGGAAAGGCTTTCGCCCTCCCCCCACTCACCTGTGCCCAAAGTCCCTTGACAATCTTTACAGGACGCTCCCGACCGACCAGCGGCTTAAAAACTCGCCCGCTAAGCCCATCCGCCACCCCGACCGCCACCACCACCGCTACGACCATCTTCAGCCAGAGCCAAAAGGCATGTCGCCCTTTCAAACGCCGGTAAGCGTGCCAACCCAAAAAGCTGAGCATCAAAAGCCAGAAAAGGGGCTGGTTGCCTAAACCTGAAAGGAAACGCATGGCAGCATCCATAAAGCCGCTTGACAGCGCTGCATGAACGGTTTTCAGCAAAGCAATCTCATCGGCTTCCCCCCATCCTCCTACAACCAGAAAGGTGACGATGCCGAAAAGGGTGAACCATCCGACCGCTTCCACTAATGGGGAAAGGCGATGAGCAGGTAGGCGGAACCGATGACCAGTGCCAAAAGTCCGAGCACCAGCATCAGCAGGGTGAGTTTCCACGCCCATGACACATCCTCCCATCGGTCAATGGCAGTTGCGATGGCGTCCCGCATGACGCTGTAGACGCCAAAAACGATCACCACAACGATGATAACGATGGTCAGCCAACGCAGAAATTCCCACACGGTCGTCACCACCGAATACTGAAATTGGTGAACTCACCTGTCGGTTGCTCCCAGAAGACTTCCACTTCGGTCACATGCGCCCCTCTCGGACCTTTGCGGAGCCGAGCCAGCAGTTGCTCCAACTTGGTGCGTTCTCCTTCCGCTACCACTTCCACATTCCCATCCCGCAAGTTGCGCACATAGCCAGTGATGCTACCGATGCGTTGGGCTTCGTAAACGGTGAAGTAGCGAAAGCCAACCCCTTGCACGATTCCCTTGACAATAGCCCGCAAGCGGACTTTTTGCTCAGCCATCACGCGCCCTCCCCCTTCCGCTCTTGGCTGCGGATGGACAAGTAAAAGTTTGCCCCCCGGGCGGCGATCAGCGACGCTACATAGCCCAAAACGAACAAAAGGGCGACACGAAGCACCCAACGAGTTGCCCACTCCGCCAACGGTGTTCGGTCGGACGGGTTAGATTGCAGGGCTAACTCCTTCCCAACCCCCAACTCGTTGAACACTCGCGATGCCCAAACGAAGACCAGCACCATTAAGACAACACCTAACCCAAAAGTGAGCAATGCCAAAAGCCTTGCCCAAAAATCTGGCTGTCGCCAGCCTGCCATGCACTGTCAACTCCTTTGAATCACCGTTGCACCGTGAGCATCCAAACCGACAACCCGCCAAGTGCCATTGAGCCCCTCGTCCTTCAAAGATTGCCACATGGCTTGTGCCACCGTTTCGGCGGCTTGACGGTCATCGCACCACGCCGCCACAGTCGGTCCTGCCCCACTCAAATGAACGCCCAGTGCTCCGGCTTGAAGGGCGGCGTCAAACACTTTAGGCAGCCAAGGCATTAACTGTTGCCGATAAGGTTGATGAAGGCGGTCTTGCATTGCCACCTTCAAGCAGTGGATTTGCCCTGTCGCCAAGGCTGCCACCAACAACGCCACCCGACCGAGATTAAACACCGCATCGGCGTAAGGGACAGCGGACGGCAACACAGCACGGGCTTTCACCGTCTCCAACGGGAAATCGGGGATGAGTAAGGCGATGTGCAACTCCAATGGCGGCAAAAACCGAGCCCAAACCACCCTCTCGCCCAATGGCACAACCGCTACGGTGCCCCCCCAGCAGCGCTGGCGCCACATTGTCCGCATGCCCTTCCAACTTGGTCGCCAGCGAGAGAAGTTGCGAAACTGTCAATGGCTCGCCCAACAAAGCGTTGCCTGCCACCAAAGTGCCAACTCGCACTGCCGCTGAACTGCCCAACCCACGAGTTAAGGGGAAGCGATTGTCAAGACGCAAAGCGAAGCCCCTTTGGAGCGGCTTTGCCTTCTCTTCAGGCAAACAGGAAAGGAGCGCTCGGAGGGCTTGCACGGCGATGTTGCCTTCGTCCAAAGCGATTTCCCCTGACCCTTCCCCAACCACTTCCACCTTCACTCCGTCAGAAGGGGAAAGGGTAACAAAACTGTGCCAGTTAAGGGCAACTCCTAAAGCATCAAAACCGCTTCCCAAATTCGCCGTCGTGGCAGGCACACGCACCGTCACTTCCATTTCCCGCCCCTCCGTTCCACACTACCTCACCTTTTGAGCAAACCGAGCGAAGAGAGTAGCAGCATGGGGCAATGAACCCTGCAAGAAATTGCTAATGCTTTCAGGTGAAACGGTTAACCCCATCTGAGCGCTAACCGTCAGAAGGTTGCGCCAACAAGCGTGCCCTTCGGGATGCTCGCGAACGAGAAGGGCATCCACCTGCTGGCACAAAGTTTCCATGCGGGAACGGTCGTCGGAGAAGCGATAGCCAGAGCGGCGAATTAAGTTCGCCAAGTAGCGGAAGTGTTCGTCAAACAGTCTTGCATCGTCAACACCTCTTTTCTGTGCCCCAAATTCGGCGGCACGGATGATATGGAAGGCGAAGAATGCCATTGCCAAGTCGGAAATGCGGGGCTTGGGC
>Ga0209993_10071_pt1 | contig 16505 bp, 7 predicted proteins | sample Antgeofumaro1A2A_FD_188082 | JGI IMG/M metagenome (GOLD analysis project Ga0209993, IMG submission 188082) | Geothermal fumarole subsurface microbial communities from Mt. Erebus, Antarctica - 1A2A (SPAdes) (version 2) | ecosystem: Environmental > Terrestrial > Volcanic > Fumaroles | place...
GAGTGGCGGATTGACCGATATGGCGTCCGCATTTTCCGCGTGACAACAAAGGGTGGTACTTCCGCCCCCGCTTTGCGTCCCATCCATCCGCAGGATGTGTTGCCACTTGACCAACTGGAGCAAGGAAGCCTCTTCCACGATACGGCGGTCACAAACGGCGTCCGTTACTTTTACGCTGTTGAACTGGTAGACCGGCTGGGTGTTCCGGGCGAACGGTCAGGGGAAGCCGTGGCAACACCGTTTGCAACGGCGACGATTACCATCCTGCCGCAGGGCAATCGGCGCGAACTATCAGGGAACGGGCGCGATAAAGTTCAGTTGACTGTTTCCGTTTTGGATTCTGCCTCCCGCCCTGTTGCAGGGTTACCTTTGCGGCTCAGCCTAACTGGCGTAGGCACTCTGACGGTCCTCGACCAATTTCGTGACCCAAACGGTGACGAGTTTGATGTACTGACCGACGAGAACGGGCAGGTGATCGCCACCTACCGCACCGCTCCTGTCACTTCGGACACAACAGTGACCGTTACGGCAGCGCCAGGAGCGGGGATTACGGGTGTGGCACCGAGCCAACTGACATTAACTTTGCGTGCTCCTGTGATTGCTTCGGTGGAAGTGCAGCCGCAGTTGACCCAATTAGTTGCCGATGGGCAAAGTTTCACCCGGGTGACCATTACCGTCCGCGACCGATTGGGTAGCCCGATGCCCAAGCAAACAATTGCTCTGTCGGTCAGCCCCGCGCAGGGGCACTTTGAGGACTTGCAAGGCAAGACCATCTCCAGCATTTCTTCGGGCGACACAGGCACAGTAGAAGTCATTTACCGTTCAGGCACCCGCACCGGTTCGGTCACTTTGACAGCGTCCGTTGGCACAATTAGTGGGCAAGCCGTCATCACTTTGGTGCCGGGTTCACCCGCCAAAATTGAGTTGGTTGCGAACCCCACAACTGCCCCGGCGGACGGCACAACAGAGATTCGGGTGACGGCAACAGTTCGCGATGCTAACGAAAACGCCATCCCCAATGTGCAAGTGCAGTTCACTTCTACGCCTGCTTTGACCATCACCCCACCAGCAGCGGTAACGAACGAAACGGGGCAAGCGAGTGTCTCGGTAGTGGCACCACGAACAGCAGGCTCTTATTTGCTGCGGGCACAAGTCGGGACAATTAGTGCCACCATCACTTTGGTCTTCGGGGCAAGCGCTCCCAGCGTCATGACTTTAAGCGTTTCCCGCACTAACCTGCTTGTCTCATTACCCCCACGACCAGAATACGATGTCCTTGTGCCTTACTCCCGCACGGAGATTACGGCAACAGTGGTGGACGAGAACAATAACCCTGTCAGCGGTGTCGTCGTTCAATTTAGCGCCACAGCGGGAACGATTCAAGCCACTGCCACCACGAATGTTGCGGGAGTGGCGAAAGCACTCTTTGTAGCGCCGTCGGTGGGGGGACAAGTGACCGTAGACGCTCGGGCGGGGGCTGCCTCCGCCAGTGTCACCCTTGACATCTTACCCGGTCCACCCGCCCGAGTGCAAGTGACAGCCGATCCAGTGACAGCCAATCCTTTGATGGTTCCCGCCGATGGGCGCTCGCAAATCACCGTTTTCGCCCATGTGTTTGACGCCAACGGCAACCCAGTCGCCGATGGCACGCAGGTCTACTTCTCCGCCCGCAAAGAGGCAAATGTCAATAGCTTGGAGATGGAGGCAGGGAAGTTCCTTCACGACAATATTCCCACCGTGAACGGGAGTGCACAAGCAACTTTCGTTGCTGGCACCCGCCCCGGCGTTCGGGCGCGCATAGTCGCTCAAGCCTTCGGCACGGTTTTCGGACAGGCATTTGGTCCCGTTCCTGCCGAGACCGAATTACCTGCCATCCAAACTCAGTTCCCCTTAGTGCAGTTGGGTGGGCAATTGGTTGTGAGTTTGTCAGCGAGTGAGATGTCCGTTTCCTCCCGAGACGATACCAGAGATCCCACCGAACGACGACCCTTGCGCATCTCCGACCCTCGTGAGAATTTTGTGGACTTGACAATTCAACTTGTAGATGGGCAGGGCAATCCGGCACCTCTGGCAGGACAGCTCGTTTACTTGACTTCCTCCGATAGCCGCACTCTTTTTGTCCATGACGGCACCAACGACCTCGGGGCAACAGTGGTCTCCACGGATGCCGCTGGGCGTGCTTCCGTTCGGGTTTACGCTTCCCGCACGGCAGGTCCAGTCACTATCACGGCGGAGTTGCGTGATGCTCAAAACCGTCCCTTCACGCAAACCTCCGTGACCGTGCGCCAGCGACCCGGCATCCCCAGCCTTATTGTCATTCCGACCCCGCAACCCAGTGTTATCTTCGTTCCAGGTGCAGGGACTCCGACCTCCACGACCATCATCGCCCGAGTCTTTGATGCTGCCAACAACCCCGTGGAAGATGGCGTGTTAGTCCGATTCTCCGCCGATGCGGGAACTTTGACCCCAACACAGGCGACAACCGTCAATGGGCAAGTTACGGCAACCCTTACCAGCAGCCCAGATACAGGGCGCTTCACAGTGCGGGTGGAAGCCAGTGTCCCCGGACAGACTACACCTGCCGTCGGCAGCACCATTGTCGCCTTTGCCGTTAATGTCACAAGAATTAGCGTGACGGCGACACCCACAACCATCGTGGGCAACGGAACGGACACTGCCCAAGTTTTCGCTACCTTCACAGGAACCATTCCCGATAACACGCGCGTTCAGGTGTTCACAGACCGAGGCTTTGTCGTCCGTGCAGGGCAACGCCGTGCTTTCCTACCCGTTGTGGGGAACGCTTTGACCTTCACCTTCCTCAGCGAGGAAGTTGCGGCTGAAACGACCGCGACGGTGCGTGTGGAGACGGTGGACTCGCGAGGGAACATTGTGGCGGGCACGGTGCAAATCCGGATGACCAGATGACCCGTCCGCCTCGCCCTCCTATCTTGCAACCCATCCAAGTGGCAACGACTACCCTTTCCGTCTCTTCCAGCAACGATACGAACCCCGCCAATCGGCGAGCCTTGGGACCTGAGCCGAACAGAACAACGGTGACCGTCACCGTGTTGGAGCAAGACTTGAATTTGCCTGTGCCCAACGCAACGGTCTTTCTGTCATCCTCTGACACAAACGCTCTCTGGGTGGACGCGCAAGGCAATGCCAGTTTGGGAGGCATTCAAGTCGTGACGGGAAGCAATGGACGGGCAACTGCCACCTTCTACACTTCCACTGCCCCAGGGCAGGTCACGCTGAAAGCTCTATTGGGGACGCAAGAGCAAACCGCAACGGTGACGGTGCTTCCAGGGAACCCTGCTAATATTGTCCTCGCCTTCACTGGTGCCTTGACAGCCCCCGATGGGGTGCCCTACATCTTTGTGCCGGGGGCAGGTACACCTAATCAAGTAACTGCGACGGCAACGGTTCGGGACGCTGCAGGCAATAGTGTCCGTGATGGCACCCCCGTGACTTTCAGCGTCAAGGAAGGCACTTTCTCTCCTTCCAACCAAGTGACGACAACGAATGGACGCGCCTCCGTGACTTTGTCCAGTTCTTCGGCAACGGGTGAGTTCATCGTCCAAGCAACTTCTGGAGCAGCGACAGGCACCGGGCGAATTCGTTACGCTGCCAGTGTCTCTGACATTACGAGCATCACCGCCAATCCCACTGAAATCCCAGACGACGGCGTGACGACCAGCACCATCACCATCCAACTGCCTGCCCCCGACGGGACGAAGTTCCGTGTTGTCACTGACCTTGGGGAGTTAATTTTCGGAACCCAGCAAGGAACCGAAGTGGTCGCTACGGTCACTGGTGGGCAAGCGCAAGTGCAACTTCGCGGTCCAGGAAATATTGACACGCCGCGAAGAGCGACTGTGACTGCGGAAATCATCGCTTTGAATGGGACGAAGATAACCAAGTCCACCACCGTCCAACTCCTGCCGCGACTTGAGATCATAGCGACCTTCCCCATCAACCCCAACCGCCTTGTGGTGTCCAGTAGCAATAGCACTGACCCAGCCCAACGCCAGCCATTGGACGGTGTAATTGGGAACAACAGAGCAACTATTGAGGTCATCGTGCGTGGGAGCCTTGACAATCGGACAGTCTCGTTGCTGGCGTCCGAGGGCAATATCCTCTTTGAAGTCACCCAAGGCAGCAATGCTGGCACCAGGCGGTTGGCGAGCGTGACCGGCAATTTGGTGCCAGTTGGGAGTGAGTTGCGCTATACCGTCAACATGTATGCCTCTACGCTGGCAGGCACCTTCCAAGTGAAAGTAACTGTGTTAGGGAGGGAGCAAACAATTCAATTCGTGCAGTTGGCAGGTCCGCCGAGCGCTATCGTGGTGAGCGCTGCCGCCGACCGCATTGGGGTTCAAGGACATCCTTCTTTGCCGACGACTACGACGATTACAGCCATTGTGCGGGATGCAGTTGGTAACTCGGTCAGTGGTGTCCCCGTCTTCTTCAGAACGGAGGAGGGAAGTTTGAGCCGCCTTATGGTGACAACAGATCAAAACGGGGTCGCTACTTCCAACCTCACTTCTTCTAACTTCACACGGCGAGCCCGAGTGTTTGCGAAGACGATTGGCATTGGTGGGAGGGAAATCACAGGCTTCACTCTCGTTAGTTTCGTCGTTGGCAACCTTGGCAGTATAGACTTAGTGCCTGACCGCACTGACATCCCGCCCGATACCTTCGGCAATGTAACTGTCCTCTTTAATCCTGCAGGTGAGATCCCCAACAATGTCCGCTTTACCGCAGAATTGATCGGTGCTTACGGTGTTTTGAACTCCGCCAGTACTACCTTGAACGGGCGAGCCACCATCAGCATTCTTAACGATAACCCAACCACGACCGTTCAACCTGTCATCTTAACCGTGCGGGTGATTCGTCAGGATGGCTTGGAACTGGTTAAATCGGTGAGCCTTAACTTGCTCCCATCCCAAATTGAAAGGCCCGTGGAGTTGCAAACCAATAGGTCACAGATTGTCGTCAGCACCAACGATACCACCACTAATCCCTCTGACCGACTGCCGTTAGACCCAACGAGATCTAACTTCGCTACGCTGACTCTGATCGTGCGGGGCTTGAGTAGTGGCGAGCAAGTGAGTGTCACCTTGGAATCCACCGACCCGAGGGGCTTGTTCGTGCCTCCTCCTGGTCTGGCGCAAAACAGTGTGGGCTCCTTGTCCTTTAACATCACGGACAACAGCACTTACGATAGAGACCGTACCGAGGGCACCATTAGAGTGGAAGTGGACTACTATTCCTCACAAAAAGCCCAACCAGTGACGATCCGAGCCAAAGTCAATAGGGGAACAAGTTTCTACGGCGAGTCAGCAGTCGGCCTCTTTCAAATTCCCGGCAATCCAAAGCAGATCACCCTTGTCTCTTCTCCCTCCCTCATCCCTCCTAATGCCCAAGCAACCCTTCTTGCCTTTGTGGCCGATGCGAATGGCAATCCAACCCCCGACCAACGCATCCGCTTCAGATTAGTTCCGATTGGTGCCAATATTGATCCCCTCAACGATCCCAGAGAAGTAACAGAAACTGTGGGTGTTCCACAAGTTACTGATGGCGTTATAGATCCATCGGTGGTTACTACCGACGCTAACGGATTAGCAATGACAACACTGCGTAGTCCCAATTTCTCACAACCAGTCAAAGTGCGTGCTGAGTGGATAGATGGGCCAAGCACATTTGGGGAACACCAAACCGCTTACTATGTAACCATCACAGGTGTTCGAGCCCAAGTGGACTTTAATTCACTTCAGCGAACCGTCATCGTAACTTTTGACACAGGTAGTAATGTCCCCGCTGGCATTGCAGTTTGGGTTTACCGAACGGTTACCGATGACTACTGGATTGACTTGAACCGTAACGGAACGCCCGATACGGGTGAAACGGGTAAAGCGGCTTATCGGTTTGAGGGCTACCAACGCTTCTTGGTGACCCAGCCCAATCGTTTAGAAATTCCTCTCTATGCCTCTTCTGACCCAACCCAAATAGAGACAGCACGCGCTGCTTTCCTGCGAGTGTTCCTCTACGATCAGACTGGACGCATGGTGCGGGTGCGAGTAGATTACATCTCTAAGCCCTAAGTGGGGATTAGCAGGAGCAAAGAGTTACGAAAGAGTGAGGGGACGAGGAGAGTGGCGTCAGGGTTTGTCCCTGACGGTTTTGATTCCCTTGTTTCTGTTGCACTTCCTGTGCTTGTGCGCTAAACTAACAATGCTCAACGAATGGTGCCAGGGTAGCTCAGTGGTAGAGCACCGGACTGAAAATCCGGGTGTCCGCGGTTCGACTCCGCGCCCTGGCACCAAAGTTTTTTAGCACGGAGCAAGGAGCGCGGGATGAAAGAAGAAGGGGACTTAGCCCTAACTTTCCTTGTGCACGGCTGAAGCCGCTTTCACAGAATGCCGCTATGCATCCTCTTTGGGCGGACCTCAGCCGCTCCCCTCACCGCCGTTACCGATCTCGGAATGAATTTGCGTTCATTCTTTTGCAGACTTCTGGGTGGCGTCTTTTTCCAGCGGCTCGGTATGGATGGTCTTGACGACCACTTCGCTCAAAGTGCGCTCTATCAGTTGCTCCAACGGCAATTGCTTTTCGGCTCGGTGGACTGCTTCTAATTTTGCCTTTGTTTGTGGGTGGCGGGCGATGAGGGAGCAGCAATCTTTGTAAGGCTGAAGGGAGAGGGCGTAAGTGCCTATGCGTTGGGCAAAGGCGAGAATTTCCTGCTTGTCCCACGCGATGAGGGGTCGGAAAATCGGGAGCGCAGAGGCGTCGTCCAATGCGCGCAAGTTTTCTAAAGTCTGGGAAGCGACCTGCCCCAGATTGTCGCCGGTGACGATGGCTTGATAGTTATGCTCTTGAGCGAGCCGATGGGCGACCCGCACCATGAACCGTCGGAACAAAACCAATTCCAGCGACGGGGGCACTTTGCTCATCAAAAGCGCCAACTGGAAGATGTGGTAAGGAACGAGGAACAAACGAGCGGAAACACCCTGCGGGACAACCAAAGTTTCCACCAACTTCGGAACTTTGTCAACCAGTGCCTCTTCGGCGTTGGGGAAGGCGTGGAAGTGGACAAAATCAACGAGGCACCCACGCCGCATCATCAACCATGCAGCCACAGGCGAGTCTATTCCACCCGACAGCAAGGCAAGCACTCGTCCAGACACACCGACAGGCAATCCCCCCACACCTGGCACTTTCGGTCCGAGCAGGTAAACGCTGTCTGCGTAGATGCGGAAGGTAAGCAGAATGTCGGGAGCGTCTAAGTTGACCGAAGCGCCCGTTGTTGCCACCAACTGGCGACCGACGAGTTGCTCCACCTCGCGAGAAGTCATCGGGAAAGTTTTGTCCACTCGCCTCACTCGCACCGCCACCGTTTGTCCATTTGTCGCAAGGGCTTGGTAGGTCTCTCTCGCCGCTTCTTTCATTGCTTCCAACGAGCGAGGGAGAAGCCGAACGAGTGCTGTGTAAGCGACCCCGAAAACTTGAGCGGCGGCTTTTAGCGCTTCTCCTAACACTTCAGAAGGCACTCGCACAAACAAGCGATCAAAAAGGTCTTCCACCACCGCCTTGAAAGGGCGAAGGGCGTTGGTTAGGTTTTGCTGTAATCGCCTTGTGAAGGGGCGTCGGTTGCCCCCTTTCAGCCCAATTTCGTGGTAGTGAACTACAAAGCCATCCCAAGGCAATCGCAGCCAAGGTTTAAGGTTGTCAGAAGGGCTCTGCGACAAAAGCGTCATCTCCCATCTGGCGGATTTAACTTTTCCGCTCTTCCTTTTTTCGTCCGCCAACGCTACATTATGCATCAGCCAAACGCCAACGGTATACAAGAAATTCCCGAAGGTTCCCGCCGATGCAAACACACTAGCACAAGGGTGAGGGTTGATGCTGCGTTGGGTGTGGTTGACAATGTGTGTATTTGCGCTCAAGGCGTGGGGACAAGAGCCGGTTTGGCTGTTCGGTGCGGAGGGAATTCGGTTCCCCGAGGAAGTGGCTGCCTATCGGCAAGGGGGGATGACGCTGTTGTGGGTGCGAGTGCCTTATCGGGATGGGATGGACTTTTCCGACTACGATGCCTTGTTGGATGAAGCGGACAAGGCAGGAGTGCCTTACCTTCTGGCGTTGGATTTGCGCCCGTCCCCCGTCCTTCGGCAGAACCTTCGCTGTGCGCCTCACGACCCGGGCTATGTGGCGTGGCTTCACCAGTGGCTGGATAGGGTCATCCCGCACTTTCGCCATCGCCGAAATTTGCTCGGTTACGCTTTAGGACGGGAGGTGGACGAAGCCATCAGTTACGATGACGAAGGCTTTGCCCTCTTTTTGCAAAGGTATTATGGATCGTTGGAGGTAATGAGTAAAGCGTGGCGGGTGCAAGTGGACTCGTGGCGGGTTTCTCAACTCACCGCCATGCAAGCCGACGACCAACAATCGCCGTTGCAATATGGGCGACCGTCTTTGGATGTTGCCCTTTACCGTTGGGCGACTTTGCAAAATTTACTGACCTTGTGGGCGAGGGAGGTGCGGGCGCGAGACCCCAACCCGCAACATTGGCTCTTTGCCGGACCGCTAACCACTTACCGAAGCCTCGCTGTTGTCCCACCCGATTATCAAGGCATCATCCCCTTCCTGTCGCCAGAACGGGTGGAGAGCGATTGGGTCACTCACAATTGTCACGCTGTCGCCATCGCCCGGCGGGGTGGGCGGTTTTTCGTTCTCCCGATGCTAACGGTGCGTTTGAACGACGGGCGCATCATTGCCCCTGAAGCCCTTTTGCGTTGGACGATGGCGGCAATTGCGATGGGCGCAAAGGGTGTCGTGTTCAACGATTGGGACGCTATCAATGAGACACCTGTCCTTCGGGACAATCTGGCAGCCTTGACAAAACTCGTGCAGCAGGAAATTCCACCTACGGCAAATCCGCTTACGAAGACGGCAATCCTTTACACACCTTTTGCGGAAGGGGCGATGACACCGCAAGGGTTTCCCCTTTACGGTTTCGCCCTTCTGCCCGGCGGTGTAGCGGCGCCCTTGCGCTTGGCGTGGGATGAGCCTGCTTCGCTCTTTTTTGCGCTCCGATTCCATGCGTGGGGCACAACGGATGTGTTGACACCGATGGAGTTGACCCCCGAATTTTTGCGGCGCTATCAAACCATGTTTGCACCGGTGGCTGTTTATTTGGAGCCAACGATGCAAGCGAATCTGGCTGCCTTCGTCGCTAATGGTGGGGTCGTCGTTGCCGATTTGGGGTTAGGTGCGGCTCAGTCGGAAGTGCCATTCCAAACTTTCCCACCTGCCCTTCAAGAACTGTTCGGCTTGACCGTCATTCGGCGGCTGGTGGTTGGACCGAGCGTTCGGACAAACATGGTGGTTGTCCGCCCGCACCCGCTCTTTCCCCACCTCCCACAAGGGTTTGAGTTGGGCAATGCGGTTGGCGCTTTCGGACCTGTGCTGGGGCTGATGCCTGCCGCAAGGGCGCATTATTGGGCACTTCTGACCGTCGCTCGGACGGGAAAACGCATTGTCAAGCAGGAAGGAGAAACGAAAGTGTTGCCTGGCGTTCCCGAGCGAGCGGCAGCCCTCATCAATGCTTACGGGCGCGGCTATGCCCTTTTCGCTTCCACCTTCCTTTGGGCAATGTGGTCGCCCCGCGATGTCGGCTTTGACTTGTTTCACGGGGCGTTGATAGAGAAAGGGGCAACTTTGCGCATCGCTAACAGCCCCTTCGCGCCCGCTGTATGGGTGAGCGAGACGGATAAGGGCATCTTGGTCGTGAACCCGACTAATGAGCCTCAAGTCGTGCAGTTGCATTGGCGAACCCCCATCTACTGTGCTTTTGCGGGGGCAACTGTCCGTCCCGTCACCGTCACGCCGCTGATGCAGTCCATTACTGTCAAAGTGGCGCCGAACGATTGGCTCTTTTTGCGCCCTGTGGCGACCTTCTCGGCACCAGTGGAAGCAAGCGTGCAAATTATAGGAGAGCAACTTCGGTTGCAGTTAAGTGCCGCACCGACGAAAATGGTGACCGTTCGGATTTGGGATATCCCAACGGGGCGGAGAACACAACCTTGGCAAGCACGCATAGAGCACGGGGGCACCGTTCAAGAGCGCAAGTTACAGTCCGACCAGTGGGGTGTTTTCGTTCTGCCTGATGTGCCCACTCCCGCAACGGTCATGATTGACTGATTGGGACAATGGGGGACTGGCTTTCTCAAAAAAAACCGCCCCGGCTCGTCGCCGGGGCGGCTTGGGGTTCAAACTTAGGGGAGGTTAGAAGTTGGCGCTGGCAGCAAGACCAACATACTGCTGCTTAATGAAAGTGCCGCCTTTCCTCTTGTTGCCGTAGACAGCGTCTATAGCCACGTTCCCAATCTTCCAGCCGCGATAGGCAATTGTAAAGACATCACCGAATTTGGTGCCAGTCTGGGTATCACCACGGAACCAACGGAGGGAGATAGGATTCTCGGCAAAGATCTTCAAGTCGGCACGAATATCAAAGACCTTGTCCGCCAAGAAGAAGACCTCGTCCTCCCTGGAAACCAGGGCACCGTAAGCAACAGGGCGCAGAAAGAGCTGCTCAGTCTTAGTGATGAAGAAGGGGTTGTAGACTGTCACGAGGTGTGGAGCAAAGCTCTTTGAGGCATCCACATAACTGGCAGCGATGTTAAAGCGAGGCGACTTGAAGATGTCTGCATCCACATAGAAGAGGTTACCCCGAGCCCTTTCGTTGGTTTGGTCACGGTAACTGCGAACCCACTCAAACCGCAGTTCAGGTAGGATGTTGCCCCCAAGGAGTTTCAGGGTAGCGTCAGCGCCATATGCCTTATAATTGTCTGCGCCTGTGTAAAGCCAACTAACTCCAAGGTGGAGCCGGTCTTTGAGGAAGTGACGGTTAACACGGACACCAAACATGCCATCCGTTTTGTCCGGGGCATAGTAGTCAGTGAAGAAGTTGCCAGTGGGGATATCAGCTGCCGCAAATGTCCAGTTCAAGCCGAATCTGTTGGTGTCCACACGAACACCGTCCACACCAGCGAAGTGGGTGTCCAACAGGAAGCCATGTCCGAATTTCACCCGTTGGCGACCAAGGGCAACAGTGCTATCACCGAGAAGCGCCAAGTTGACCTTGCCTTGCAGGTAGAGGTCAGTGAGAGCGAGGGTGTCAGTTTCACGACCAGCCGCCGCAGCGGCAGCCCCCGAAACCCAAATTAAGTTCAAAGCGGTTTTCCAGTTCTCATTCAACTGCCGCTCGCCGCTGATGTCCACTCGGAGGTAGCCAGAGCGGTCAGACCAGTTCAATTTGTCTCCCTTACGGCTACGGGTGCTATCAACATCCATCACATACTTGACGGAAAGGTTGAGCGGTAACCCCGCTACGCTGGGGGCAGCAGGGCGTTGCTCCAATTCCTTAATGCGGGCTTCCAGTTCGTCCACGCGAGCACCAAGGCGCTCCAAATCGGGGCGGAATTCCTTCAACAGGTCTTTGACGATGGCGCGAACACGCTCATAGTCCACCTTGCCTTCGGGACCTGGCGGACCAGCAGGACCTTGTGGACCAGCAGGACCTTGCGGACCAGGTGGACCGGGAGGACCGCCGGGAGGACCGGGAGGACCAGGTGGACCGGCGGGACCTTGCGGACCAGCGGGACCTTGTGGACCTTGCGGACCAGCAGGACCTCGGAGCAACTCGCGGATTTCGGGCTTTGTTCGGATGGCTTCCAGTAGCCGATAGACGGCAATGGCAAACTCATAACGGGTCATTGGCTGTTTACCCTTGAAGGTGCCATCCGGGTAGCCCTCAATGACACCGAGGCGGGCGAGTTCGCGGACGGCGTCATACGCCCAGTGGGTGATGGGGACATCTTTGGGCACTTCCTGCGCGACGGCGGGCATCGCAGCCCACGCGCTCAACGCAACGGCAACGCCCGCTAGAAGGTGAAACCACACCTTCCTCATCGTGACAACCCCTCCTTACTCTGCCGCATTTTGCGGCGGATTTTTGCCAATGCACACCGCCACCTTGTCCCTCTTGTGGCGGTGCCTTTCATTTTAACAGCGTGACCAATTTTTGTTGAGCCACGCTTCCGTTCGGTTAGACTTTCCTGCGTCTTGAAAGTTTCGCCTCAGAAAGTTCGGACGATGCCTACCAGCAAAATGGTCTGTCGCTTCTTCGCCCCGCTGTCAAACACGGCAGCAGTACTAACATCGTGGCGGGCTTCCAGCCGAACAAGGGCATTAGGGAATGCTTGCATAGGTAACTCGTAAGTGAGGGTGAGTTCCTTCACTGTTTGGCGGACACCCGTTGCGAAACCGTCAGCGTCACAAAACCATTCCCCTCGCAGGGTGAGGAAGTGCTTCTCCCGCAACTGCTGTCGCCAATAGACAGCAATGCCGAACCAAGTTGCCGATGCTGCATTGTCCCGTGCCCAATCAGCGTTCACCATGAGCGCGTCCTTATCCCCAAGCGACTTGACGAGCACGATGTCTATCAGGTGGCGTAGCCGAGCGCTGTTGGGTAACTCTGCCCCGCCCGTGTAATTGACGGTGAGCGAGGAAGAGTTTGCCGAGCGGGTCCATAGGATGCCAATGCTCTTGCTGCCGTTGTTGTCTTCCACGACATTCCAACCCTGATACAGGTGCAAGCATACCTTGCCACTTTTGCCAAGGGGCAACCAGTAGCGAAAGCCTGTGTGATAGTAAGGGATTGCCCACGCAAAGAGTAGGCTACGGCTGTAGTTCCAATTGTCCTTGCTCTCAATGACTTCCGCTCCGTGATGGGTGACGAATTTGCCGATGTCTAACCAACCTTTGCCTAACGGCACGGAAACGAAGGCTTGTTGCACATACGCCCACGAGCGCCCTGCTGGTTCTGATTGGTGCACCCATTGCGCTGTCGTCCCCGCATTGAGGTCCAACCGAAAGCCACACCCCTTTACTGTCATTGGATGCTCAATCACCAACTCCGCCAGTTGAAGGCGCGGTCGGCTGTGGCGGAAAGCGAAGTTCTGCAGCGAGCCAAACGGGCGAGAACCAACCGCGCAGCATAAGGCATCCCTCCTTGACAGTATTTTTGAACGGCAAACGGCGTCCCATCCGTCGCTGCCGCAGCGGAGTCGGAAATGTGATTGACGAGGCAGGAACTTCGTTATCTCGCACAGCAAGTGATATAAGGGACGACCTCCGTGTTCGCCCTTACGAGCAACGGGCACATGCCCTGAAGGGCTATCTCAGTGCCCATTCTCCTTCTGGTTTGGCAACTTTGGGCAGTTTGTGCCCGCTTGATGGCGGCGAAGGGAGGCTTTGCCTTCCCCCGCAGGCGGTGACAAATGCGCTTTCACTTTTGTTTGGTCTGCAGGCGTTCTGCCAAAGCGCTGACCAATTTGTGGGGTTCAAGGTTGGCGAAGGCGAGCAACTCCTTGAGGACGGGGAGCAAAGCCCCGGAACTCAAAATCGCCGAGAGCACTCGCTCTATTGTCCCGCCGCTTGCTCCCCCATTTCCGACAGCGCCCAGTCCTTGCACATCCAAGATGCGGATGCTCTCAATTTTTTCGGCGGGTGCCATCAGTTCTTTGGCGATGGCAGGGGCGTGCTCAATCAGTTTCAACAGAACTTCCTTCCAGACCAACTTATCGGCGATGGCACTTTGGGCTTCCACCATCTTGCGGTGGGCATCGGCTTTGGCTTCGCCTTCAAAGCGGGTTGCTTGAGCCAGCCGCTCAATGGCTTCGGCTTTCCGCTGAGCCACTTCCCATTCCGTCAGGGCTTTCACCAAAGCGACCTGCCGTTCCCGTTCAGCGGCTGCCATCTCAGCGGCAGTTTGGACTTCCTGTTCAGCCCGCTTAACCTCTGCTTCGGCACGCAGGCGGGCGGCTTGCTTTTGGAAGACCATCATTTCGTGTTCGCTAAGTTCCACACTGGTGAGGCGTCGGGCAGCGTTAATAGCGCGTTCCCGCTCCTGTTCGGCAATGCGGACAACTTTCTCCCGCTCAATTTGTGCCAACTCCGCTTCTCGCTCAATTTCAATCAGGTTGATTTGTTCGCGCAACTGTCGCTCGCGGATTTGGCGTTCCATCTCAATTTCGGCTTCGCGGATGCGGCGTTGCTTTTCAATTTCCGCAAGGCGCACCAACTCCTCCTGCGCGAAGCGAAAGCGTTCCGTCTCTGCACGCTGTTGGGCTTGGTGGGTCTCAATAGCGCGGCGTTGGGCGTGTTCGGCGAAAGCGCGTTCTTGCTCCAAAGCCAGCAAGGTTTTGTGCGTTTCCACATCCTTCTGCTTGATGGCGATTTCAGCAGTGCGCTCGTGCTCGTTTTTTAGCACTCGGGCTTTGGAGGTCAGGGCAGCAATTTGCTCCAAACCGGCGGCATCAAAGACATTGGTCGGGTCATACTGTTCAGCGTCAGTTTGGTCAAGAGCAAAGATGGAGACGCTTTCCAGCACTAACCCTTTGGCAGCCAGCGAATCGCGCACTTGCTCGGCAACTTCTTTGGCGAAGCCTTGACGGTCTTCGTGCAATTCCATGAGGGTTCGTCGGGCGGCGACAGCCCGAAGGGCAAAGGTCAGTTCGTCTTCCAGCAACTCCCGCAGGGCATCAGGGTCAGTTGTTTTTGAGCCCAAACTTTGGGCAGCCTTCAGGACGCTCTCTTCCTGGGCGGGCACTCTCACATAAAAGTCTGCCCCTACATCCACCCGAAACTTGTCACGGGTGATCAGGGCTTCTCGGTTGGCTTTGACGACCCGCAGTTTCATGGACGCCAGCGACACCCAAGTGATGTTGTGCCACCAAGGGAGCACGAAAGCCCCGCCGCCGATGACAACCTTTGGTCTTCCACCGCCCGTTCTGACGAAGGCTTTGTCTGTCGTGGCACGGACAAAGTAAAGGCGGGCAAAGACCCACCAGCCAAAGTAAGCCACCGCCACGACAGTAGCGAGAATCAACAGCATCCCAACGAGACTACTCACGCTTCATCCCTCCTTCTTGTTGAAGGCTCCTTCCAGCGTACGGGAAAATTCAGTCCGTCTCCACCCGCACCGTTGCCCCGACGCCCAAGTAGCCCTCAAACAACCTCTCCACCGCCTTGCGCATCCGCTCTGGGTCGCCACCCCGAAAAACAAACTCCCGCCCCTCAAACCGGACCAAGTACCGATAGACCTCGTGGAACTCTGGAGGCGCTTGGTTTGGCTCGTGGCAAAGCCGCTCCCAGCGGCGCTTGACTCGTTCAGGGTTGGCGCCATCAATGACGATGCTGTAAAGGCGGGAGGCAGAGCGTTCTTCCACGGCGACGGACCTTGTCTTCTCTCCCTCGTGGTTACTTGGTGAGGGGCGTTGAATTTCCACCAACTCGGGGATTCGGGCACTGGGAAGCCAGGAGGGAGGGAGAATGCTGACAGGCTCTTCTGGTTCACGGACAAACCCGTGATAAGCAAGGACGCCTGTTTCAGGCAAGTCCAACCCTTCCAGTTCCACCTCAGGCGGCACCCTTAACCCTATCATTCGGTCCAACACCTTGAAAAAGATCCACGACACCCCCAATGCCCAAACGAGAAGGGTGATAATGCCGGTCAGTTGCGCTACAAGTTGTCCCCAATCACCGTACAAGCACCCCTTGACAGGACCTGCTACCCCGTTCCATCTGATCCCGTAGGTGCCATCGGCGAAGAGACCGACACTCAGCACGCCCCATAACCCACAGGTGCCGTGCACGGAGATAGCGCCGACAGGGTCGTCCACATGCCATCGGTCCAGTAATTGCACGCTGAGACACACCAAGAAGCCTGCAATGGCGCCGATGAGGATGGCCGCGTTCGCCCCCACAAAGGCCGATGGGGCTGTGATGGCGACCAAACCTGCCAACATCCCGTTGCACGCCATAGAAGGGTCAGGTTTACCCGTTCGCCACCAAGTCCAAAAGGCCGCCACAACCGCCCCACTGGCACTAGCGAGCATGGTGACCGTCGCGATCACTCCGATGCGTAAGTTGCCCCCACCTGAAGCCCCCAAAGTGCTGCCGGCGTTGAAGCCGAACCACCCGAAGGCTAAGATGAACGTCCCCAAAATCGCCATCGGGATATTGTGACCTGGGAGGACGTTAGGCGAGCCATCTTTGTTGTATTTTCCGATGCGTGGTCCCAGAACTATTGCGCCTGCCAGCCCACACAAACCCCCAAGGGCATGAACAACTCCGCTGCCGGCAAAGTCCACATAGCCATGCCCCCAGCCAAAGTTGACCCCCAGTTGGCTTAGCCACCCCCCCGCCCCATGCCCAGTTGCCAAAGAGAGGGTAAAGCACCGTCGTCATGAAAAAACCATACACGACAAAGGCACTGAGTTTCCATCGCTCCGCCATAGCGCCCGTCGGGATCGTCGCCGCCGTGTCCATGAAGACAAGTTGGAAGAGGAAAAGGGTGAAGACCGTTGTGTCATAGGCAATGCCCGAAAGGAGCCAACCTTTTGTGCCCCACAAGCCGAATTCCTTGCCCAGCAGCGAGAGGG
>Ga0209993_10073_pt1 | contig 15947 bp, 15 predicted proteins | sample Antgeofumaro1A2A_FD_188082 | JGI IMG/M metagenome (GOLD analysis project Ga0209993, IMG submission 188082) | Geothermal fumarole subsurface microbial communities from Mt. Erebus, Antarctica - 1A2A (SPAdes) (version 2) | ecosystem: Environmental > Terrestrial > Volcanic > Fumaroles | place...
TCGCCTTAAGTCTGGACCGGACCCGCCTCGCCCGGCGGGGGGGGGCTGGAGCTGGGGCTCCCGGCCGATGGGCCCATCCCGCCCTTCGTCTGGTTCTACCGGGAGAACTTCCGCCGCTGGGAGTACAACCCGGAGCGGGCTCAGCAATTGCTGGAGGAGACCGGGTGGAAGGTGGGGGCCGACGGAATTCGAGAGAAGGAGGGCGCAAGGCTTGCTTTCAGCCTGATAACCAACGACGACCCGGTGCGGGTAGCGGTGGCCGAAGAAGTGGTCCGCCAGCTGCGCCGGGTAGGGGTCGAAGCCCGCCTTTCGGTCGGTGGGTTCTCGGGGGTAGTAAACGATTTCGTCGCCCAGAGCCGGTTCGAGGCCGCGCTGGTCGGCCTGGAGTTTAACCCCGGGTTCGATTTCTACTCCCTGTGGCATTCCGGAGCGACCCGCCAGCCGGGCCTCAACTTCGGGCAGTACGCCAGCTCCCAGGTTGACGACCTGCTGGGTCGCATCCGTACCACTTGGGACCCCGCACAACAGGCCCAGCTTTACGCCGAACTTCAGGCTGCCCTAGCCCAGGACGTGCCGGGGGTGCCCCTTTATTTCCCGGTGGTCCACTACGTGGCCGATGCCCGGCTGGGGGGCATCCGGCCGGGAGTTATTTTGGATGCGGGGGACCGCTTCCGGGATGTGATTCGGTGGGAGTTCTCCCGCTGAAGGCCGTTCTTGGGCTATAATCAGCAGGATTCGGTCGAAAACTAAGGAGGGCGAAATGACCACCATCGCCGACCGCTACCGGGAGCTGCACCCGACCTCGCTCCGGCTTTATCAGGAGGCCCAGAGGTCGTTTCCGAGCGGTATCACCCACGACTCCCGGTACTTCGAACCTTTCCCCCTTTACATCGAGCGGGCCAGCGGGTCCCGAAAGTGGGATGTGGACGGCAACGAGCTCATCGACTACGTTATGGGCCACGGTGCCCTGCTCCTGGGCCACGCTTACCCCGACGTGGTGACGGCCGTCCGGGAGCAGGCGGCAAAGCTGACCCATCCGGTGGGGGAAAGCCCCCTGGCCCTGGAGTGGGCCCGGTGGGTCCAGCGGTTGGTGCCCTCGGCTGAACGGGTGAAGTTCACCAGCTCGGGCACCGAGGCCACCCACATGGCGATGCGGCTGGCCCGGGCCTATACTGGGAAAACCAAAATCATCAAGTTTTATGGCCACTTCCACGGCTGGCATGATTACGCCACCGTGGCCCACCAGCCCCCTTATGACGTTCCCGTCTCGGTGGGTGTGCCGAAGGAGGTGCTGGGCACGATGGTGGCCCTGCCGGCGGACATCGACGCTGTCCGCCAGGTGCTGGAGTCGGATGACGACATCGCTGGGGTGATCCTTGAGCCCTGCGGGGCCTCGACGGGGGCCATCCCCCTGCCGCCCAACTTCCTGGCCGACCTGCGGGCGCTCACGGCTAAACATAACGTTGTGATTATTTTCGACGAAGTGGTGACCGGGTTTCGGATGTCGCCCGGGGGTGCCCAGGCCAAGTACGGGGTTGTTCCCGACCTGACGACCATGGCCAAAATCCTGGCCGGGGGCCTTCCGGGTGGGGCAGTGGCCGGCCGGGCGGATATCATGGCCTTGCTGGAGTTTAAGTCGGACGACCCGCAGTGGAACCGCTTCAAGCGGATCGCCCACCCGGGCACTTTCAATGCCAACCCCCTCTCGGCCGCAGCCGGGGTGGCCTGCCTCAAGGTCGTCTCCCAGGGGGAGGCCCACGCCCACGCCGACGCCCTAGGGGAGCAGATCCGCAATGGCCTGAACCAGGTACTGGGGAAGCTGGGGGTTAAGGGCCGGGCCTACGGGGAGGGGTCGGTGTTCCATGTGTTTATCGGGGACGGGTGGTCGCCGGAGAATGCGGCCAACGTGAAGATGAACCCGCGGGTGGTCCAGGCTCTGGGCCAGGGGATGCGTAACCTGGGGGTGGACCTGTTCCGGACTATGGGATTTGTGTCGTCGGCCCACTCCCCGGCGGACGTGGACCACACCCTGCAGGCGTTCGAGGAGACCGTCAAGCAGATGCGGCGGGAAGGCCTGGTTTAGCGGCGGTGGCATGACAAAGAAAGTTTGTGCTATGATAAGTTGGCAGTTTTAGGAAGAACTTTCGGAGGGTTGAGCCGGGATGGGTATTACGGACAAGCAGCGGGCCCTGGAGGTTGCCCTTGCCCAGATCGAGCGGCAGTTTGGGCGGGGCGCGGTGATGCGCCTGGGCGAGGAGACGATAAAGACGCCGGTTTCGGTGATTCCGACCGGGTCCCTTTCCCTGGACCTGGCGCTGGGGGTTGGGGGGATTCCCCGGGGGCGGGTGACCGAGATTTACGGGCCGGAGGCCGCCGGCAAGTCGACCCTAGCCCTCCATATCATCGCCCAGGCCCAGGCCCAGGGCGGGGTGGCGGCCTATATCGACGTGGAGCACGCCCTCGACCCCGTCTACGCCGCCAACCTTGGGGTGAAGGTTGGGGAGCTCCTGATCTCCCAGCCGGATACCGCCGAGCAGGCCCTAGAGATAACGGAGGCGCTGGTTCGGAGCGGGGCGGTGGACGTCATTGTCATCGACAGCGTGGCGGCCCTCGTGCCCCGGGCTGAGATCGAGGGGGAGATGGGCGATGCCCACGTGGGTCTGCAGGCCCGACTGATGTCCCAGGCGCTGCGGAAGCTCACCGGGGCGATCAGCAAGTCGAATACGGCGGTGATCTTTATAAACCAGCTCCGGGAGAAGGTCGGGGTGATGTTCGGCAACCCCGAGGTTACCCCGGGCGGCCGGGCCCTCAAATACTACAGCACCGTAAGGCTCGAGATCCGGCGGGTGGAATCCATCAAACAGGGGACGGAGATCGTTGGGAACCGGGTCCGGGTGAAGGTGGCTAAAAATAAGGTGGCCCCACCATTCCGTACGGCGGAATTTGACATAATGTTTCAGGGAGGTATTAGTCGGGAGGGTGACCTTCTGGACCTTGGGGTGGCCATGGGTATTATTAAGAAGAGTGGCTCCTTCTTCAGCTTCCGGGACGAGCGCCTCGGTCAGGGCCGGGAAAATGCCAAGGAGTACCTGCGCCACCACCCCGAGGTGGCTCAGGAGCTGGAACGGCTCATCCGGGAGAACGCCGCCTCGGCCCGAACCCTCCTGGCGGGCGCCACCGAAGACTCCCTCGCGTAATTCCCGGTCGGCAGAACCCACAAAACCTGCTAAACTTTAACGGCTGCGCCGCGTCAACCCTTTGTTTGGGGGGCCGTCCATGGTAGAGGTTGAAACCGTCCTGGTAATGGAGACCGCACCCATCAAGTTCGGGGTAAACGCCACTGCCGAAATCGCCTTTGACTTAAGGCGCCTCGGGGTAACCAGGGCACTTTTAGTGACAGACCGAAACTTGATGAAAACCGGCCTCCCGGACCGGGTCCGCAAGCTGGCGGCCGAAGGCGGAGTCCAGGTGGAAATCTACGATGGGGTCCACGTGGAGCCCACCGACGCCTCCTTGGAGGCGGCCGTAAGTTTTGCCCAGGGCCGCAATTTCGACGGCTTCATCTCCGTTGGGGGCGGAAGCTCCATCGACACTGCCAAGGTGGTGAACCTGCTCACCACGTACCCGGCTCCTCTCCTGGATTATGTTAATAAGCCCATCGGCAAGGGCCTGCCCGTTCCCGGCCCCTTAAAGCCCCACATCGCCGTGCCTACCACCGCCGGGACGGGCAGCGAGACCACGGCCGTGGCGGTGCTGGATATCCCGGCCCTCAAGGTTAAGACGGGCATATCCCACCGGTACCTCCGGCCATCCCTGGGTATTGTTGACCCCCTGAATACCATCACCTGCCCGCCCATGGTCACGGCCGCGGCCGGGCTGGATGTCCTCACCCACGCCGTCGAGTCGTACACTACTCGACCCTATAATGCCCGGCCCAAGTACAACCCCGCCGAGCGGCCGGCCTATATTGGTGCCAATCCCCTGAGCGATATCTGGTGTGAGAAGGCCATCGAGTACGTCGGCCGCTACCTGCGGCGGGCGGTCATGAACGGGTTGGACCTGGAGGCCCGCACCTACATGGCCCTGGCCGCTACCATCGCTGGCATCGGCTTCGGCAACGCCGGGGTCCATATTCCCCACGGCCTCGCCTACCCGGTGGCCGGGATGGTCCGGAACTACTGGCCGCCAGATTACCAAACCGAAGAGCCTCTAGTGCCCCATGGCATCTCCGTGGTGGTCACGGCCCCGGCCGCCTTCCGGTTTACTTACCCGGCGGCCCCGGAGCGGCACCTTAAGGCCGCCGCCCTGCTGGGGGCCGATGTCTCGGGGGTGGCCGTCACCGAGGGGGCCGAGGTTCTACCCCGTACCCTCATTGGGCTGATGCGGGATGTGGGGATTCCCAACGGCCTCGCAGCCCTGGGTTACGGCGAGGCCGACATTCCGGCCCTGGTCGAAGGGGCTTTGAAGCAGCAGCGGATCCTGGTCAACTCACCCCGGGATGTGGGGGCCGAGGAGCTTAAGCGCATCCTGCTGGACGCGATGGTATACTGGTGAATTTTGACAGCGTTGGTGGTTTTTAGTTAGTTTTTGGTGTTAGGTCGAGATGGACGTCGTACGGGTCATCGTTACCGGGGCGACGGGGCGGATGGGCAGCGAAGTAGCCCGCGCCCTGGCCGCCGAGCCTGGCTTTGAACTGGCCGGGCTGGTCTCCGGCAAGGCCTCGGCCGGCCGCCTCTCCGGCTGGGAAGGGGTTCCGGCCGCCCCGACGGCGGGGGAGCTTCTGGACTGGGTTCAGGCGGACGTCCTCGTGGACTTTACAGTGGCCGAGGCTGCCATCGAGAACGCCCGGGCCGCCCTTCGCCGCCGGGTTGCGCCGGTCATTGGCACCAGCGGCCTTGCCCCGGACCAGGTGGCTGCCCTCGCCGAGGAGGCCCGCACCGTCGGGGTCGGGGGAGCGGTGGTGCCCAACTTCGCTGTGGGGGCGGTGCTGATGATGCACCTGGCCAAGCAGGCGGCCCGGTTCTTCGATACGGCGGAGATCATCGAGCTCCACCACGACGGCAAGGCCGACGCCCCTTCGGGGACGGCGCTGGCCACCGCCCGGCTGCTGGCAGAAGTGCGGCCGGGAGGCTTCCGCCGGAACGTTCCGGCCAAGGAGCCTCTGCCGGGGAGCAGGGGGGCGGAGTATGGGGGGATATCCATCCACGCCGTCCGGTTGCCGGGCCTGGTGGCCCATCAGGAGGTGGTTTTCGGCGGCCGGGGTCAGACCCTCACCATCCGGCACGACTCTACCAGCCGGGAGTCCTTCATTCCGGGGGTTCTTATGGCCATTCGGCGGGTCCTGGAGACCCGCGAATTTTATTTCGGCCTCGAGAAGATTCTGGACCTCTGAGGTGAGCCTAAAGTGGGTGGATATTGCGTTGCCATCGTGGGGGCCACCGGCCTGGTCGGTCAGGAGTTTATCAAGGTCTTGGAGCAGCGCAACTTTCCGGTGGCCGAACTTAGGCTTTTTGCCTCCGACCGTTCGGCCGGCCGGCGCCTGACCTTCAAAGGAGAGGAGCTTCCGGTCCTGGAGACGTCCGAGGCCGGCTTTAAGGGGGTTCAGCTGGCCCTTTTCAGTGCCGGGGCTGAGGTGAGCCGGGAGTGGGCCCCGGTGGCGGTCCGGGCCGGGGCGGTCGTCGTCGACAACAGCGCGGCCTGGCGGCTGGAGCCGGACGTGCCACTGGTGGTGCCGGAGGTTAACCCCGAAGACGTCACTTGGCACCGGGGCATTATCGCCAATCCGAACTGCTCGACCATCCAGATGGTGGTGGCCGTGAACCCGATTCACCGGGTCAACCGGGTCCGGCGGGTGATTGTGGCCACCTACCAGTCGGTTTCGGGGAGCGGCAGCGCCGCCCTGGAAGAGCTGCGGGCCCAGACGGAGGCGGTCCTCCGGGGTGAGGCCGTTTGCCCGTCGGTTTACCCCCACCAGATCGGGTTTAACCTGCTGCCCCATATCGACCGCTTTTACGAGGACGGCTACACCAAAGAGGAGCTCAAGATGCTCCAGGAGACCCGCAAGATCATGCACGATCCAGAGCTGCCCGTCTCGGCCACCTGCGTCCGGGTCCCCGTCTTTATCGGCCACTCGGAGGCCGTTCACCTGGAGCTGACCGAGCCCATGTCCCCGGCCGAGGCCCGGGAGGTGCTAAGCCGGGCGCCCGGGGTGGTGGTTCTGGATGACCCGGCCCGCAACGTCTACCCGATGCCGTGGGATGCGGCCGGCAGGGACGATGTCTTTGTGGGCCGCATCCGGGAGGATAAGGCATTTCAGCCGGGTCTGGTCATGTGGGTGGTTGCCGACAACGTCCGGAAAGGCGCGGCCCTTAACGCGGTTCAGATTGCCGAAGAGCTTATCCGGCGCGGTCTGCTTTAAAAACCTCGAGGAGGTGTTGCCATGACGGCAAGGTTTGGTCGGCTTCTAACGGCGATGGTTACCCCCTTCAACGAGCGGGGCGAGGTGGACTACGAGCAGGCCAAGCGGCTTGCGGTGGCTCTTGTGGAATCCGGCAATGATGGGGTCGTGCTGGCCGGGTCCACGGGGGAGGCCCCGGTTCTGTCCACCGAGGAGAAGCTCAGACTCTTTGCCGAGGTGAAGGCGGCCCTAGCCGGCCGAGGGCAGGTGATCGCCGGCACCGGCAACTACAATACCGCCGAAAGCATTCACCTGACCAAAGAGGCCGAGCGGATTGGGGTCGACGGGGTGATGCTGACCGTCCCCTACTACAACAAGCCGCCCCAGGAGGGGCTTTATCGCCACTTTAAGGCCATCGCCGAGGCGACCTCTTTACCCTGCATCCTCTATAACGTCCCGAGCCGGACCGTCACTAACCTGGCCCCGGAGACGGCGATCCGCTTGAGCCAGGTCGATAACATCGTCGGCATTAAGGAGGCCTCGGGCAACCTGGAACAGGTTGGCAAGGTCATCGCCGGGGCTCGGCCGGGCTGGCTGGTTTACAGCGGCAACGACTCCGACACCCTGCCTATCCTGGCCCTGGGCGGCTACGGAGTGGTCAGCGTGGCTGGCCATCTGGTGGCCCGGCAGATTCGGGAGATGATCGATGCTTTCCTGGCCGGGGATATCTCTCGGGCGGCGGCCATCCACCACCGGCTGATGCCCCTAGTGAATGCCCTCTTTGTGGTGTCTAACCCGATCCCGGTGAAGTGGATGCTCAACCGGGTTGGCTTCCGGGTGGGGGCGCCCCGACTACCCCTGGTGGAGCCTGACGAGAAGACCGCCCGGGCTATCGAAGAGGTTCTGAAGGGCTACCAGATCGACCTGCCGGTTCCGAGCCAGGCCTGAAAATCCCGGCCGTAAACCGACCCGACCAGCAACCGAAAGGGGTCGTCGGCCTCGATTTGGCCCTGTTGGCTGGGCTGGCGGCCCTGGTGAGGTTCTTCTGGCTGGACCACTGGGGCTTCTGGTTCGACGAGGCCCACAGCATCGCCCTGGCGGCCAATTCGGACCTGGGTTCCGTCGTCGGCAAGGGGATCGCCGACCAGCAGGCGCCCCTGTTCTTTATCTTGCTCCACCTCTGGCTTCGGCTCGGCGACTCGGACTATTTCCTCCGAAGCCTGCCGGCCCTGCTCGGGGTCTTTACCGTCTTGGCCGTTTACTGGCTGGGCTCCGAGGTAGGCGGCCGGGGGGTGGGCCGGCTGGCCGGAGTCCTTGCGGCCTTAAGCAGCTACCTGGTTTACTATTCCCAGTACCTTCGGGGGTATATCCTGGTAGCCCTGGCCGTCGGGGTGGGGGCCGCCGCCCTCTTCCGGGCCGTCCGGTCGGGCGGATGGGGCTGGTGGGTGGTGTATGCCCTGGCCGCCATCGTCGGCCTTTACACCCACCAGTTTGGACTCTTCGCCCTCGCCGGGCTGGGGACAGCCGGACTTGGGCTGATCCTGGGCGAGAAGTCGGCCCGGTGGCCCCGCCTTTACGGTTGGGCCGCTGCCCACACCCTCATCTGGCTGGCCTACCTCCCCTGGGTCGGAGTGGTGTGGGAGCAGTTTCGGCGGGTTCAGGCCGGCCTAGACGTCTGGGTCGAGCCAGTGGGCCTGGGGTCCTGGAAGACCCTCTACGACTGGCTCTGGTACCGGACCCGGGCCGAGTACGGCCTGCTGCCGGACGCGGCCCTGCGCCTCCTCCGCTACGTCACCACCCTGCTGCTCGGGTGGACGCTGCTTCGGGCCCTCGTCCGGAGGCATTGGACCGTACTGAGTCTGGTTGGCCTTTTGCTAATTCCGCCAGCGCTGGTTTTCGGGGTTTCGCTGGTCGGGCGGCCGGTGTGGGACCCGCGCTTCATGGTCTTTGCGGCCGTGCCCTTTGCCGTGTTCCTGGCCGTGGCGGTCGATGGGCTGGGCCGGCGGAATCTAAGGCTTGCCTGGGGTGTGGGTCTGGTGTTCGGGATGGTTCTGCCCCTCTGGTCCTACTACGTGGACCCGATTTTTGCCAACCCCGACATCCGGGGGGCCTCTGCCTGGCTGGCCGCCCACCGGCAGCCCCAGGAGCCTGTCCTCCATCCCAACGAGCAGAGTTTCCTGCCGGCCCTCTGGTACAACCGCCGGCTGGCGGCCAACCCCGGTCCAGGCTTTCGGGTTTTCTGCCCCTGGCCCACGCCCCCGCCCGAGTGGTGCGAGTCCAGCCCGACGGCCGATTACTGGGTCGGGGGCCTGGAACCAGAACGGCTGCTCCCGGTCGATGCCTTCCTGGGCGGGACGGGGGCATCCCAAGCCCTCGTCGAGATTCTCTATAACCGGCACCGGGTGGGGGAGCGGGAAGAGTTTGCCGCCCGCCTTAGGGCGGCCCTACCCCCGGCCTATGAGGCCCGCCTGGCGGCAGCCTTCCTCGGGGTGGACCTTTACGAAGTGCGGCCCAGGGGCCCCTGAGCCCGGCCCGTTGCGAAGGTGGCTACCCGGGGGATGCCGGCCAGGTCCGGCCAGAAGCTTACGGCGGCGTTGGGAAAGCGGCGACGGACCTCGGCCCTGACTGCCTCGGCCTGGCCGTAGCCGATTTCAATGAAGACCTTGACCCCTGGGGGTAGGAGGGCCGAGGCCTGATCCAGGAACCGGCGGATGACGTCAAGGCCGTCGGGACCCCCGTCCAGGGCGATGGCTGGCTCCCAAAGTAGCTTGGCCGCCTCGGCGGAGGGGACATAGGGGAGGTTAGCGACGACGGCCAGGGGGTCGCTTGACTCGAGCCGGTCTTTAACCGGCAAAAGCAGGTCCCCGATGTAAAACTCCACCCGGCCCTCAAGCCCGTAGCGGGCCGCATTCTCCCGGGCAACGGCGACGGCCGCCCCGGAGATGTCGGTGGCCATGACGGTTAGGCCGGGTCTAATTCCGGCCAGGGCGATGGCCACCGCCCCCGACCCCGTGCCCACGTCGACGACAAGCCCCCGGGCGTCGGGTGGGATGGCCGCCAGGGCAGCCTCCACCAGGGTTTCGGTCTCCGGCCGGGGGATCAGGACGGCCGGGGTAACCTTAAGCCGATAGCCGTAAAACTCCCACTCCCCCAGGACGTAGGGGAGGGGCTTACCCTGGAGACGGCAGGCTGTCAGCCGTTCCGCCGCCCCGAGTTGGTCGGGGGCGATGGGAACGTCTGGATGGGCCAGGAGGTCGGTCCGGGTGATTCCAAGGGCCTGGGCCAGGATGAGGTCAGCCTCAAGCTCCGGGTCTTCGGTAACGGGCCCGAGGCGGCGGCGCAGCGCCCGGCGAAGCTCACGCCGGCTGACCATTCCGGAGTTCGGCCTCGAGCCGGGCCACCCGGTCGGCGGTGATGAGGGCGTCGATGATGGTGTCCAGGTCTTCGCCCGAGAGGACGCCCTCCAGGTTGTAGAGGGTGAGGCCGATCCGGTGGTCGGTGACCCGGTTCTGTGGGAAGTTGTAGGTGCGGATCTTCTCGGCCCGCTCCCCGGTCCCGACCTGCTGGCGCCGGGCCTGGGCCACGGTCTCCTCCAGGCGGCGGCGCTCCATGTCGTAGAGCCGGGCCCTCAGGACTGCCAGGGCCCGCATCTTGTTCTGGAACTGGGAGCGCTGGTCCTGGCAGACCACCACCAGACCCGTGGGCTTATGAATCACCCGGACGGCGGTGGAGTTTTTCTGGACGTTCTGGCCGCCGGGGCCGCTGGCCCGGAACACCTCGATCTCGAGGTCGTCGGGGTCAAGGTGAACCTCAACTTCCTCAACCTCCGGGAGCACCGCCACGGTGGCGGTGGAGGTGTGGATGCGGCCCGAGGCCTCGGTAACGGGGACCCGCTGGACCCGGTGCACGCCGCTTTCGTACTTGAGGCGGCTGTAGGCACCGTGACCTTTAACCTCGAAGATGACCTCCTTGAAGCCGCCAACGTCGCTTTCGTGGGCGTCGACCACCTCCACCTTCCAGCCTTTCCGCTCGGCATACCGGTGATACATCCGGAAGAGGTCAGCGGCAAAGAGGGCGGCCTCCTCGCCCCCAGCCCCGGCCCGGATCTCCATAATGACATCCCGCTCGTCGTTGGGATCCTTGGGCAGGAGGGCCAGCTTGATCTCCTGTTCCAGGTGCTGGATCCGGTCCTCCAGCTCGGAAAGCTCCTCCCGGGCGAGCTGACGAAGCTCTTCGTCGTCCTCTTCCTCAAGGATCTGCTTGGCCTCAGCGTAGCGCTTGATTGCTTGCCTATACTGACGGTAATAATCCACCAACGGGCCCAGCTCCCGCTGCTCCCGGGCCAGGGCCTGAATCTGGCCCGGGTCAACCAGAACGGCCGGGTCCGTGAGCTGAAGGCTTAGCTGCTCGTAGCGTTCTTCGATGGCCCGGAGGCGTTCAGTCAAATTACGGTCCATGGCTAAATGCGCGTTCTTTCCGGCCGGGGCCAGGCTTTCGGCGCCCGTCCCTGACGGGCGCCCTGTGCTTGAGGGTATGCCCGGCGGTGTCTTAAGAAAGCCCGGGACCGGTCCTATCGAAATTATACCATTGCCTGTGGTATAATCCGGCGGGCGATGGTTCGGGTGTTGGTCGGCATCATCTCGTTCTTCTTTGCCCTCTCCCGCTACCGGCAGACCCTCAACCGCCCGGAAGTTAAAGCCGGAATGCGGGCGGGCGTGCGGGCGCTGGAACCGGCCACCCGGGAGTTCCGGGTTGCCCTGCGCGCCCTTCTTCATCGGCTTTTGGCCGCCGTCTTTCTGACCTTCGCCATCTTCCTGGGGATTCGGACCCTCTATCTGAGCGGCCTGGTCGCCAGCGGTTCGGAACTGCAGTACCATCCCTTGCTTGTTTATTTGGTCCTAGGTGTGCTGGTAGTCCTGACGGCCTACCTAGGCTATCAATTCGTTTATTATTACCGCAAGTCGGCGGGAAAGTCCGACCGCCGCTAAGGGGCTGCCCTTTAAGCCTTGATCCGGGTCCTTCATATTGCCCGGTACCCAGCGCCGGTTGCCGAAGGGAAGCTGGTGTGGCTGGGGGCCCAGCCCGACCTGGAGCTCTGGCTGATTCGACCGGCGGTTTGGCAGGACGAGTACGGCCGGGTTGCCCTCCGCCCGCAGGTACCAGGCTGTCGAGTCCGGACAGTGCCCATGGTGGGGCGCCCCAATGACCCTCACCGGGCCCTCTACCGGACGCTCAGCTTCTGGCTACCCACCACCCGGCCCCACCTGATTCACGCCGAAGAGGAGCCCGATAGCCTGGCGACCCTGCAGATTACCCTGGCCAGGAAATTGTTTGCGCCCCGGGCCAAACTGGTTCTTCACACCTGGCAGAACCTGAACCGGCCGAAAAAGCCCCACGTCTGGGCGGTCATCCGGCTGGCCTTGGGTCAGGCCCAGGCCGTTCTCTGCGCCACCGATGGGGCCCTCCGGGTCCTGCGGGAGATGGGGTACCGGGGGCTAGCGGCCGTCATTCCACAGGTGGGGGTGGATACCCGTCTCTTCCGACCGGCGGAGCGGCCGCCGACCTTCGGGCCATTCGTGGTGGCCTACGTTGGCCGCCTGGTTCCCGAAAAGGGCCTTGACACCCTCCTTGAGGCGGTGAGCCAGCTGGGGCCGGGCGTGCGGTTGCGGGTCGTTGGGGATGGACCGGCCCGGTCCGGCCTTCAAGGGCTGGCGACAAGCCTGGGCCTGGGGGACCGGGTGGAGTGGCTTCCGCCCGTGCCGGCCGACCGCATCCCGGAGGTGCTCGCTCGGGTAGACGTGCTGGTTTTGCCGTCCCGGACGACCCGGGTCTGGAAAGAACAGCTGGGCCGGGTCCTCCTCGAAGCCATGGCCTGTAAGGTCCCGGTCGTGGGCTCGGATTCGGGGGCCATTCCCGAGGTGGTAGGCGATGCCGGCCTAATCTTTCCCGAAGGGGATGCGGCAGCCCTAGCGGGCTGCCTGCAAAGGCTCTGGGACTCCCCCGAGCTCCGGCGGGACCTGGGGGAGCGGGGCTATGCCCGGGTCCTGGCCCATTACAGCCAGGAGCGCATCGCCGCCCGGACGGCCGAATTTTACCGGGCGCTGGCGGGATGAAGGCCCCGGAGCTTTCGGTCTTAGTAATCAGTTTTAACACTCGGAACCTAACGTTAAGTTGTATTGAGGGCTTTTACGACGATGCCACTGCGGCCGGCTGGGAAGTCATCGTGGTGGATAACGGCTCCTCCGATGGCACGGCCGACGCGGTGGCGGACCGCTTTCCGGCCGCAAGGGTGGTGCGGAGCCAGCGGAATCTGGGCTACGCCGGTGGGAGCAATTTGGGCCTGCGGATGGCCCGGGGAGAGGTCATTGTCCTGCTCAACAGCGACGTCTTCGTTCCGCCGCAGGTCTGGCCTTTTACGCCAAACACTATGGCTTCGTCGCCACAGCGGTTCTCCGGTTGCTCCTGACCATCTACGTCCGGCTGGTGGGCCGCTGAGGGCCGGGCCGCTAACCGCCCGAAATCTGCTCTAAGGTTCGGCCCGAGTTTCCTCGGCCAGGAGGGCCGTGGCCACGGCCCCAAGGAGCAGCAGGACGCCGAAGACGGAAAAGGCTGCCCTGAAACCCCAGGGGCCTGGCCAGGAGTCCCACCAGGTATGAGACCCTGACTGCTCCGATGCGGCCGACGCTTCTGGCCGCCCCCGCCCCGGTAGCTCGTAGGGCGATGGGGTAAAGCTCCAGTGTGTAGAGCGCCAATGTTAGTGAAGCCCAGCGGACTGGTGAAGAGGGCGGTGGGCAGACCCCTGGGACTCAGGGCAAGGCCGGCGCAGGCCGCGGCGCACCCCGCCAGAAAGAGGATGATGCTCGGACGCCGTCCCAGGCTATCGGCAAGCCAGCGGCAACGGCGCCGGGAAGCTGGGCCAGAATCAGAGCGATAAGCAGACTGGCAACCGCCAGGACGGGCTTGTGGCCGAAACGGTCGGCCAGAAGGCCCCCGACCACGCCCCCGGCCAGGGCCGAAGCGACCGTCCGGACCAGGCCGCAGGGCGCTGGGACCACCCAGGGGTTAGGGGGGCGGTTTGGGCTCCATGGGGTTTCAGACGATGGGTGAGAGGCCCCCGTCGCAGTTTATGGCTGCCCCGGTGATATAGGACGCCCGCTCCGAGGCGAGGAAAGCCACCAGGTCGGCCACTTCCTCCGCCTCCCCTACCCGACCCAGGGGTATATCCTTCCCCAGCTGGGCGTACCACTCGTCCAAGGTCATTTTGTCGGCGAAGTTTCGCTCCCAGCGGCGGCGCATCTGGCCGCTTTTGATGAGGCCGACGCAGACGGCGTTGACCAGGATCTTATCGGCGGCCAGCTCCTTAGAGAGGGCCTTGGTGAGGGCGATACCGGCGGCCCGGCTCACCGTGGTCGGAACTGAGCGGGGGCCAGGGGCCTTGCCTCCCACCATGGCGATGTTGATGATACGGCCGCCCCCGTTTCTGCGCATCTCGGGCACCACCAGCCGGGCAAATCTCACCCAGGCCATTAGTTTCAGGTCCAGGTCTTCCTGCCAAGTGGCATCGTCGACGGCCTCGAACGGGTGGGCGTTGCTGCGGCCGGCATTGTTCACCAGGATGTCAATGCGGCCGAAGGTTTCCAGTGTGGTTCGGACCACCCGCTCGATGTCTTCGGGCCGGGTCACGTCGGCCTGAACGGGAACGACTTGGCCGGGGCCCTGCTTGCGGATCTCCGCCGCGGCCTGGGCAAGGACGTCGGGCCGGCGGGCGCAGATGACCACATTGGCTCCCTCGGCCACCAGCCGGGCGGCGATGGCCTTGCCGATGCCCTCGCTGCCCCCAGTTACAATGGCAACTTTGCCCCGAAGTCCGAAGTCCATAGTTCCCCTCCGCCGACGGTGGTTTTGGGTTAGGCTACAACGGGACCGAACGCCCGAAAATTCGCCCAGTCCATTGACCGGGTTCCGGCCTCCAGCTCGTGGATAAGGGCCTGGAGCCGGCGGTTCAGGGGGAGGTCGAGGCCCACCGCTGCCCCCTTCCGGATGGCTACCCCTACCTGGCAGTCGACCTCCGTTCGCCGCCTGCGAACGGCCAGGTCCCGCCAGATGCCCGTCTTGGTTTTCAGCTGGCCCCGGTAGTGGGCGGCGATCCGTTCGAACGCCCGGTCGTATTCGCCCCCCTCGAACTCGTCGGGCCAGAATTCTACCAGCCGCTCCGGCTTTACCCCATGGGCCCGGGCCACGGCCAGGACCTCCCGGGCCAGCCCGGCCAGCACGGGCCGGGCGATGGGGTCGGCGACGACGTCGTAGACGTGGGCGTCGACCAAGGCCGTGGCAAACAGGACCGAGGCGTAGGCCAGCTTAGACCACAGGTAACCCCAGATGTTTTCGGTGACAACGGTTTCGCAAAATCGGGAGAGGAGTTCCCGAATGGCTTCGACCCGGTCGGTGCGGCGGCCGTCCAGCTCGCCGATGTAGAGGGGGTGCTCGCCCCCGTGACGGATGTGGCCGGGGGCCTGCCAGTCGGCCGCGAAGTTGACGAAGCAGCCGACGGTCCGGTCTGGGCCGATAAGTTGGGCGATGAGCTCCTCGTTAAGGCCGTTCTGAAGGGAGACGACGGCCGAGTCGGGTCCCAAGTGGGGCATCATCTGCCGGACGGCGGTTTCGGTGTGAAGGCACTTTACGGCCAGCAAAACGGTGTCGATGGTGCCCGTTACCTGGTCGGGGAGGACAGCTTTTACTGGCACCCTGAACTCGCCCCGGATGCCGTCAATAAATAGGCCGTTGCGGTTCATGGCGTCCACGTGGGTGGAGTCCTGGTCGACGAAAAGGACGTCGACCCCGCCCCGCACCAGCCACGCCCCAACGACACCCCCGATGGCGCCGGCACCCCAGACGGTAACCTGCACGGTCAAGACCTCCTTTCACGGCTATGTGGGCCCGACTCGTTGATTTTAAGTTAGACCCCGGCTCGGCGGCAACGGCCGGTCTTGTCGGGCGGTGGCGGCCAGAGATATACTGGGCGCGAAGGCAGGTTTTGGGCTGATGGGCCTGGTAATCACTGTCGCCAACCAGAAGGGCGGGGTGGGAAAGACGACCACGGCGGTGAGCCTGGCGGACTTTCTAGCGGCCGCCGGCTCCAGGGTCCTGGTGGTGGACCTGGACCCCCAGGGCAATCTGACCACGTCCCTGGGCCTCGAGTCGGCGTCGCCGCCGCCCGTCTATCTGGCCCTGCTGGACCCGCCCCGGACCCCTGGCCTTATTGTTCCGGCTCGCCCTTACAGGCTGGACATCCTGGCCTCGGGGCCCGACCTGGCCGGGGCGGAGGTGGAGCTGTTGGGCCTGCCCGACGGCCGGCTGCGGCTTCGGTTGGCCCTGGCCGAAATAAAAAGCGGCTACGACCTGGTCCTTGTCGACTGCCCCCCATCCCTGGGGATTCTTACTGTGAACGGCCTGGCCGCTGCCGACGGGGTGCTGGTGCCGGTCCAGTGCGAGTTTCTGGCCCTGGAGGGGCTGGCTAGCCTGAGCCGGACCCTTTCCCTGGTCCGGGCCG
>Ga0209993_10074_pt1 | contig 15925 bp, 13 predicted proteins | sample Antgeofumaro1A2A_FD_188082 | JGI IMG/M metagenome (GOLD analysis project Ga0209993, IMG submission 188082) | Geothermal fumarole subsurface microbial communities from Mt. Erebus, Antarctica - 1A2A (SPAdes) (version 2) | ecosystem: Environmental > Terrestrial > Volcanic > Fumaroles | place...
AGAAGGGGGGCTTTACCATGTTCTTGCTGTCCTTTACTTTGCGTCCTACTTGCTGGCGGCAGGAGTCGTTTACTGCCACTTTGACTTCTACGATGCGTTGCTCATCCCGCCCCAACTTCTCCCGCCGTTGTCCGTCGGGGACATTGTGCTGGGGGCTTTGGTCGGGAACGGCGTGTGGGTAGTGATAACGGTCATGGTGCCGTCGGCAGTCGTGCCGCCTCTGGGCATTCTCATTGGGTTGGGGCGCGGGATGGTAAGTGTCCTGACAACGATGCCGTTCAGTTCTTCCACTGTTTTTGTCAAAGACTTCCTTGCAGCGTTGGGCGTGTTTTGGCAAGGGGAAGCGACGGCAGTAGCAATGCTTTGGAGTGCCTTACTCACCCGAGCCCTTTTTGCCCCTACCACTTTCGGCACCGGCAACCACTGGCAGGCTTACAAGAGTGCCTTGAAAGCCTTCTTCCCTTTGGGCATTCTGGCATGGCTTTTTGCCACCCTTGCCACCTTCTTTGGGCTTCTGAGCAGCCATTGACCCTCTCGGAAACATGCAACTTTAAGCGCCTTGGGTGCATGGGGGACGCATTTCAGGGAGTGGTCCCCCTTCACTTTGCCCGAACGGTGACTTGGGCGTTAGGCACCACTTCACGCACTTCGTCACCTTCGCGGATGGCGTCAAGGTCACCCTCCAAAAGGTCGCAGACGGAGTTGGTTTCGTTAATAACCAGTGCGCGAAGTTTGGCGATAGGCGGAAGCGCCACCAATTCGTCCCCGACCCGGCGGACAGGGTGGACGGCAAACACCATGCCCTTCTGAACTCCGTCCAAGCGACCGATATTGACAACGATGTAGGTCGCCATCACTCCCTCCACTTTGCCCAACACTTTACCTTTGATAGGTTCCCGCTCCGTCAGTTTGAGTTTCAGCAAGTTGCCCAGATGCCCTACCGCCGCCCGCAAGGCGTTCATATCCCGTTGCCGCTGATTGTCCCGCCCCAGCACGATGGCACCGAAAGGCGTCCCCGTGATAGTCAGGGTTTCGTCCCTATCGGTAGCGAAACTAACCAGTTGAGCCATCGTTGTCAAAGTAGCGTTGTCAATGACTTCCAAGAAAGCGATGGCACCCGTCTCGTTCTTGCGAAGGTAGAAGCCACCGATGTCAATGCGTTGCCGCCGCAACTCCCCCAGCAATGCCGTAAGCTGCCGCGACGAGCGAACCAGGTGGACGGTCACTTTCAACTCCACTGTCTCCCGCAGGATGCTTCCCTTTGGGGGCAATGAGCCCTTGTGCACTTCCTCCGACTCCCGCTCAAACCGTCGCTCTTCCGCTTCCCGCCGCACTTCTTGTGGGGAAGCGACGATGGTGAAACCGACGTCGGTCAAAGCGGCTTTCAACAGCGGTTCTACGAATGCCCGCAGGGAAAGGTCAGGGTAACCGTCCACGAAAACAGCCACCTCTCGCAGGAAAACTCGCGCCCCTTGCGGGATTCCTAATTTGACGGAAGCGTTGGCGTCCAAGATGGCTTTGGGAACGGAAGGCACTTTGTTGGACTGAGCCATTCCAGGAGAAACAGCCGCCAAGGCAACGATGATGGTTGCCCATGTCCATCGCTTCATGGCACTCACCGGCGGGCGGAAAGGTCTACGCCCTTGTCGCCCACCGCCACTAAGTTTGACATCGGCTTCCGCTCACTGGCAACAACGATGGATGAAGTCCCCGATTAGCGTTACGGTGGCGATGCGGTTAAAATTGCTGTCGCTACTTCGCACCACCGAAACTTGGCCGGAAAATGGGGGGAACGAAGATGGCAACAACAGCCACGCGCACGATGGAAGAAATTCGGGTGTTGGTGGAAGAGAAGGCGCGGAAGGCAAAGGCGGTGGCACCCACCTTGGCGTCCCTTTCCACCGAAATGAAAAATCGGGCTTTGTTGAAGATGGCGGAAGCCTTGTGGGAGCGACGGGAGTTCCTTTTGGAGCGCAACGCCGAAGATGTGGAGAATGCCCGCCATGCCGGTCTTTCTCCAGCCCTTATTGACCGTCTGTTGCTCAACGAAGGGCGGTTAGAAAGCATCTGCAAGAGTTTGCAGGAAGTTGCTGCTTTGCCCGACCCAGTGGGCGAAATCATTGAAGGCTGGAAGTGCCCCAATGGGCTCATTTTGCAAAAGGTGCGTGTTCCTATCGGGGTTATTGGGGTGATTTACGAGAGTCGCCCCAATGTCACAGTGGACAGCGCCGCTTTGTGTCTGAAATCGGGCAACTGCGTTGTGCTTCGGGGTGGGCGGGAAGCCCTCAACTCCAACATCGCCCTTACTTCCGTCATCCAACAAGCCATCACGGAAGCGGGAGTGCCTGCTGATGCCGTGCAGTTGATTGACATCCCTGAACGGGAAGCCGCCCAAGTGCTCATGCGCCTCAACGGGCTCATTGACTTGCTCATCCCGAGGGGAGGCATGGGGCTCATCAAGTATGTCGTGGAAAACGCCACCGTCCCCACCATTGAAACGGGAGCGGGCAACTGCCATGTTTATGTGCACGCCGATGCCGACATTGAGATGGCAGTTAACATCATTGTCAACGCCAAAACGCAACGCCCTTCTGTGTGCAACGCTGCCGAAACGCTGTTAGTGCACAAGGACATTGCTAAAGCCTTCTTGCCCAAAGCGGCGAAAGCGTTGGTGGAGAAAGGGGTAGAGTTGCGCGGGTGTGAGCGGACGCGCCAACTGGTGCCTGAAGCGAAACCAGCAACAGAAGAAGATTGGGCGACCGAGTTCCTTGACCTCATCCTCGCCGTTAAGGTTGTGGAGAGCCTTGAAGAAGCCATTGAGCACATCAACCGCTACGGCACCAAGCATAGCGAAGCCATCGTGACGAAAAGTTTGGAAGCCGCCAAAAAGTTCTGCGAGCAAGTGGACGCCGCCGCCGTTTATGTCAACGCCTCCACCCGCTGGACGGACGGCTACGAATTCGGTTTGGGCGCCGAAATTGGCATCAGCACCCAAAAATTGCACGCACGCGGACCAATGGGATTGCGAGAGTTGACCACTTACAAATGGGTCGTGTGGGGCGAAGGGCAAGTGCGGAAGTGACCAACCACTGTTGAAGGTGGGGTTTTGAGGGACAAGAAAGGAAGACCGCCTCCAATTGCCTTTGGTGGAAGTTTCTGGACAAGAAAGAAATGCCAAGGGGACTTTCCGAAGTCGTCCAAAACTTGCTCCTCACAATTTCCACATCCAACCGTAAAAGGCGAAACCCTCAGCCAATTCTGTTTCATCACCCCCTACAATTTCCCCTCTGTCTCCCTTCTCAACTCCCCGCAGCAAATGGCTCATCAACCCTCCCGCTTTCCCCGCCAACTCCACCAGCACTATCTTGCTTCCTTGACTTGACATGTAAGCCCGATTTTTCTCTCTCCCCTAAGGAACGCAAAGGGGAGACGGAACGAGAAAGTTGCTCGCGAATAAGCCGCATTGCTTGAAGGGCTTATTCAGGGTCAAACATGGGATTGAAAGGATGCTTGCATCTTTTATCTTTCCGTTGTCGGTAGCAATCGCACCATAGTGAGAGCGGGGAAGTCGTTTGATCATGGCTACTTGGATGAGAGGATGGGCGGGGTGAAAGCCGATGGAAACCGAGCAAGGTAATCGGGCAAAATTTGGTTGGTGATGGAAAATGGAACGGCAAACGAAGGGGGTTTTGCTCTTCTTCTTTCTGGCGTTCTTCGTGCTCCCTTGGGTCTATGGGGCGGTTGTTTTGTGGCTCAACCGACCCATGAAAGCCCAACCTCTTAACCTTCGCATCATCCCTTGGACACCGAAGGAGATTGCTTTGAAGGAGATTGCTTTCGTGGATTTGGATGGAGACGGTGAAGACGAAATAATTGGGCAAGATAATAAGAGTCGCTGGTGGTGGGGAACGCTCAAAGGAGATACTTTCCGCTACGCTCCCTTACCTGTCCCAGAAAGGAGCTGTTTGAGATTTGGTCACCGACAGCAGAAAGGGCAAGTTGTCGTTTGTATTGAGCCGTTTCCTCTCTTGCTCACTCGGACGAAATCGGGTTGGGTGACGAAAAGGATAACTGTCAAGGCTACGCCGAGAATCCCTCCCAGTGCAGAGAGAGTGAGAGTTGGTGACTTGGATGGGGACGGTTACTTCAACGATGTTTTGGTTTTGACCGACGAGCGAACAGTGGAATGGTGGCAGAGGACAAGGGAAGGCAAATTTATCCGCCAAGACAGATTGCGACTTCCCTTGCCAAGTGAAGGTATCTCTTCTGTCGGTTCTTTTTCTTTTAAATCTTTTAAATCAAAGTGGCGCCACATCTCTCTCAGGCTTTCAACAGCGCCTCCTAATGCGCTACCTGGCGCACCTGCCAGTCCCTCCATACCTGCTCCTCCCATGCCCACGCCGCCTTTGGGACCCATGTCACTTCCGACTTCAAGGTACATTCATCTCTGCATTGATGAGAAGGGGCGATTGAAGTGGCGTGGGACGCAGGCTGCATCTTTTGCATGGACGAAGGAGGATTTGGATGGCGATGGGCGGGTTGACTGGGTGGAACGCTGGGGATGGGAGACTACTAACCCGAACCGATACAAACTCCAACTTTTCGTTCGCTTCGCTAACGGTCAGGGTCAGGCACTTCCAGTTGTGGACAAAGGGCCGATAGGTTTTAGTGACCTTGACGGCAATGGGCGCAAGGAAATCGTGGTGGTCATTTACTCAAATGGCTCTGCCTACCTTCTTTGTTTCCGTTGGTGTCCTTCCGAGCGAAAGTGGGAAGCGATAAAAAGCCCTTCATTGCCGCTCTCAGGTGAAGACTATTTCGAAGACTATTTCACCGACGAGCGGTTACTTGTCACTAACGATTCCGTCTGGGCGATAACTGAGCGGCAAGGGCGGAGGCAGATAGAGCGGTGGCGAATCAAAGGAGACCAGTGGTGTTGTGACTTTCTTCTCCTGCTGCCCAAATCCGAGGGGGAGTTTTCGGTTATCTGGACGGGTGCCGATTGGCTGTTGGTGGAAAGAAGACCTGTTGCTTTGCCCCAACGCATGGCAGCCTCCTTCTACTGGCACCTTAACTTAACTGCCCCCGCCACTCCTTCCCGCCTCTGGGCGTGGAAGTCGGAAGGAAAATGGCAATTCGTTCAGTATCTCCCTGCCTTCTTTGATACTTCTTGGGACACTCTCGGGACTTCTAACTGGATGGTCTCTGACCTTGACAACGATGGTATAGCGGAAATTGTGTGGACAGGAAGGAACTTTTTCGCTGTTGGGCAATATCGGGAAGGAACTTGGCGAATGGCACAGGAAGAGCGGGAAGGCATTGTTTGGGTTTGGGAAAGCGCCTTTGACTTTTTCGCCGAAGGGTGTCGGTGGGTTATAGGTTGCGAATACCGCATTTCTCGCAACCGGAGAATAAATGAGCGTTGGTTCGCAGTAACTCTTGAGCCGCTACAATTTCACGGTTCAACCAAGCGGCGGTAGAACTCTGGGCGTCGGTGGGCGATGCGGTCTACTTCGTAGCGACCGGGCACGAAGACGAGCCGCTTTCGGCGCGCTTCCGTCAAGTCTAACTCCGCCAGCAACAAAGTTTCGGTTGGCTTTGGGGCAAGGGCGAGGAGGGAGCCAGAGGGTGCGGCGATTTGGCTCATGCCGATGAAGGTGAAGCCCCTTTCTTCCCCTACTCGGTTTGCTGCCACGAAGTAAATTCGGTTTTCCAACGCCCGCGCTCGTGGGATAATTTCGGCGACGGGACGCGCCCCTTCAGGCCAGTTCGTTGGCAAACATAAAATTTCCGACCCATCCAACGCCATCACCCGCGTCGCTTCGGGGAAAATCGCATCGTAGCAAATGAGCAATCCGATTTTCCCCACAGGTGTCTCGTGCCCTTGAAAGGGTTGGTCGCCCGCATCCACAAAGCGGTCTACGCCGAGACAAGGTAGATGGACTTTGCGGTAAACGGCATGCACCCCATCAGGTCCGAGAAGCAGCGCCGCATTGAACAACCGTTCCCCTTCCCGCTCCAATGTGCCAACCACCATCCAAACTTTCCGGTCGGCACAAAAGCGCACCAGTTGACGCACACGGGCTCCGTCAACGGGTTCTGCCACTTCCATCGCTTCCTTGCGGCTCTCAAAACAGTATCCCGTCAAGGCGCATTCAGGGAAAACGAGCAATTGAGCCCCTTGCTGGACTGCTTCGTCTGCCCAACTAAGCACCTTCTCGCAATTCTCTGCCACCATCCCCAATTGCGGCTCCATCTGAACGACCGCTACTATCACTTTGTCCGCCATCGCATTCACCCCTGACCTTGCGGTAATGCTGCTTTTGCCTTTCAAGTTTGCCAGCAGCGCTACAATCGTGACGGTGGCGAGCGATGACCGAACAGATTGACGGTTGGTTGGATGCGTTGTCCGAATGGTTGTCGGAAGGGCAGCGGGAAAAATTGGCAGCGCTTTTGCGGGAAGTGTTGCCTTTCGTGCCTGATAGCGAGAGCGCGCAGGTGCACTTCCTTCGGTTGGCGGAAGCGTCGGGTAACCCCCATTGGTTTTTAGCCTACCTGCTGGATGACCCAGCCACACTGGAAGGGTTGCTCATCGTATTGGGTGGAAGCGGATTTGCCGCCCGAACCTTGACTTTGCACCCCGAATACTTGGAACTGCTGACCCACCAAGCCCGATTGGCGCAACCGAAAGGCTTGACAGGATTTCGGCGAGAATTGGAAGCAGCATTGCAGCCTTTCCGCTCCCCTGCGGGCAAGTGGAATGCGATGCGCCGTTTTCGGCGACGGGAAACCATTCGGCTTATCACCGCTGACCTGTTGGGGCGGATGGACTTGATGGAAGTGATGCACGAACTTTCTGACTTAGCGGAAGCCATCCTGCAAATGAGCGTCACCTTGCTTCCCCTTGACCAAAGTGTCCGTATTCTCGTGGTGGCTTTCGGCAAGTTGGGGGCGAGGGAACTCAACTACAGTTCCGACATTGACCTTGCTTTCTTTCACGATGGCGAGACCCTTGCGGCGGAGCGGTGGGCGCGCCAGTTCCTTCAAGCCTTGACAGAAGTGACGGAATTTGGACGCTTGTATCGCGTGGATTTGCGACTGCGCCCTTACGGGGCGACTGGACCGCTTTCCCTGTCGTTGGACGCCGCTTTCGGTTATTACGAAAGTGTCGCTGATCCATCAGAGCGATTGGCGTTATTGAAAGCGAGAGCCGTTGCCGGCGATGAGTATCTTGCCCGTCGCTTTGAGCAATTTCGGCATGCCTTTGTGTTTGGAAGTCCGCTGACGCCTGAAGAGTTTGCGTGGCTGTTGCGAATGAAAGCCCGCTCGGAAGCCACCTTTGCCACCGATGGGGCTGTCAAGTATGGGTTGGGAGGCATTCGGGATGTGGAGATGACCGTCCAGTTTTTGCAACTGGCGTTCGCTTCCCGTTTCCCTGACCTTGCTGTTCGGGACACCTTAACGGCATTGGAGCACTTGCACCGATACGGCTTGCTCACCGACGAAGAGCGGCGGGTTTTGGAAGAGGGTTACCGCTTCCTGCGGCGCTTGGAGCATATGTTGCAAATTGCCGAAGACTTGCCCTTGCAAGCGCTGCCGACGGATGAGCGGGAAATGGTGCGGTTGGCTCGTTGCATGGGATTGCAGGATGCGAAGGAGTTGCAAATCGCCTTCCAGCACCACACGCAGAAAGTTCGTCAAGTTTACGAGCGGGTGACGAGCGAATTGGGACGAACTTTGGACCTTTCGGGATTGACCATTGCCAGCGTGGCAGTGGCGATGGGGGTGGAGATGGACGAAGACACTTTGCGAAAGTTCGGCTTCGTCCAACCGTTAAAGGCGCAGAAACGATTGCACTGGCTGGTTCACGGGGAAGCCACAAGGTTGCTTTCGTGGCGGGAGCGAGTGAACCTGATGCGGGTACTGCCGTTAGTCCTTCACGCTCTCTCCCGAACACCCGTCCCCGATAAGGCGTTAGCCCGCTTGGAGATGTTGGTGAGCGCTTTGGGACCGCGTTATGCCGTCCTTAATAGTCTCAGCGGCAATCCGAAATCGTTGCACGCTCTCGCGCTTCTTGCTGGTTTGAGCGAGCCCCTGTGCCAATTGGCGGTGCGCCATCCAGAACAACTGGAAGGCTTGTTAGCGGGAACGACGAACTTAAGCACCGATGTGAAAGACGAGGTGGAAAGTGTTGTCAAAGAGGCGATGCGAAGGGGTAAGGAAAGGGAGCGATGGGAAGCCATTGCCAATGGGTTGCGGCGTATCAAAGGGCGAACTGCTCTCTCGTTGGGCTTTGCCCACCTTTGTCGTCTTGCCGATGGTGAAAAAGTCGGAAGGCAATTGGTACAACTTGCCGACGCCGTTGTCGGCGTTGGATTGACAGTTCTTCGGCAACTTCACCCCTTCCCGTCCTCCCTTGCGGTTCTGGCATTGGGCGGGTGGGGAAGCGGGGAGTTGCATTTCGGTTCTGACTTGGATGTCGCTTTTGGGCACGAGGGAAATCAATCCCTTTCCGAGCAACTTGTGCGTCAGTTGCGGGCTCTCCTGGGCGACTTGACGGAAGAAGGCATCGCTTATCGCTTGGACTTGCGGTTGCGACCGACAGGACAAGAAGGGGCACTCAGCAGCGATGTCGCCGCTTGGGAAACTTTTGCCGGCGAACGGTTTGAAGCATGGATGGCATTGGCGTGGACGCGATTACGGTTCGCTGTCGGTGACAAAAAATTGGGCAACAGCATTGTCAACATCGTCCATCGGCGCCTTTACGGGCAAGGATTGGCGAAAGAGCATTGGGACGAATTGCGCAGGTTAGTGGAACGCATTGGCAGGGAGCATCGCCCACAAGGTGGCGTGTTAGATGTGAAGCACAGCGAAGGGGCGCTTTGGGACATTGATTTGGCGGTAGCGGAGACGCAATTAAAGTTGGGGCGGAAAGACGAGCGGCTGCAGACATCTTCGCCCCGCACAGCCTTGCGGGCATTGGTCGCTCATAACCCCCTTTGGCAGGAAGTGTTGGATGCTTATGGACAATTGCGAGAGTGGCGATTGTGGCTCAGTTGGATTGCCCCCGACCAGCCGCCCCGCTTCGTCAAGGGGGACGAAGCGGAAGGCTTGCTGGCGTGGTTAGACTGCAACTCCGACCCGTTGAACCAGGAGACGATTGTGCCTGTTGAAGATGCCCTTGAAAGGTGGCGACAGCGTTGGCAAGAAGTGACAGCGAAAGGGATATTGGCAGGCACCCTTAAGGAGGAAATGGACGATGACGAACTATGAGCCCTTCATGACAGCATTGCTGTGCAAAGGCGAGCCCGACCGCGTGCTGTTGTGGGAGTTAATTGTCAACGAGCCGACCCTTCCAGCGTAGGGCGCTAAATCGCTGGAGGAGTTCGTGGAAGTGGAGGACTGGGACGGCATCACGATTTTTGAGGACGTGCGGTTACAACCTTTAGGGACGGAAGAGCAGAAGGAATTGGTCGGGCACGGGCAAACTATCCTTTGTCAGCAGGTGCGCCAACATCGCCAGCAACCGTTCGTTATCTGAAACAGGCTTTTTGCCATCAAAGCTACCTCCTTTCGTGGGCATTATCAACCGGCCGTGCTTTATTTGGCACAGGTTTTGCAGGGAGGGTCAACCAACCAATCTGTTGCGTCCATGGGGGGCTATCGGGACGAAAACGAAAGTCGCCTTCCTGCAGGTTGACAAATTGTGGGTCGGCGATGAGGCTGCGAGCATCAAAACCGGTCTCCTTCGCCCATTCGGAAAGGTCAGAAAACTCACGGAACTTGGGACGCCACGGAACGCCCCAAAGGATGAGTTTTTGCCCTGGTGCCGAAAAGTAAAGGTTGCGGTCAATGAGCATACCCACCTTCGTCGGATCAAAGACGAGTTCGGGATGTTGGCGCAACCACGCTTCGTAAGCGGATTCGGTTTTGAACTTCTCCCGCTCAGCGGGATGCCAACCAAAGAAGCCATTGTCATACCATAGCGCCAGTTGGTAGCCGCGATTGAAAGCGCTCACATTGCCCACGATCACATGCCCGCGATTGTGGTAAGGCACAGTGCCGAAATCAGGAGTTTCAAGGTGTCGCGGACCCTGTTCCCGCAAGGCAATGCCATCTTTGTTGCCAACCAGAGTATTGAAAGCCACAAGGCAGTTTTGGCTTTCCGCAAGTGTCAAGCCAGCAATACCCCAATCTGGCCACTCCACTTTGCCCACTAAACCGACACCGTTACGGACGAACAAGTTTCGGATGATGGTGATATCGCGGCTGATTTCCACAAAAAGCCCGTGCTGCTCGTTTTCCCAGAAGACGCACTCGGTAATGAACACATTGCGGACATGGATGTCCAACCACAGTCCCGGACCCCCGTTTCGCCGAAACACGCACCGACGGAAGATTCCATCTTTTGCCCATGCGAGTTTGAACCCGCCGGCGTCCCAACCCCGCTCAATGGGCTTCCACGAATTGCCCTCCCAAAGGCAATCTTCGTTCAGGAAGTTCTCCCCTGTTGCGCCCCCACCCGTGTGACCGCACCGACGGACGACGCAACGGCGAATCGTCCCGTGCACCAAAAGGCCTCCTCCTGCCATCTCTTCCACAACGCAATCTTCCAACAAGTTGTTACTGCCGTGCAACCAAACGGCGGCGCGCTGTGGGAAAGTTGCGGCGTGCTGGAACATAAAGCCTCGGACATGAACAAACTGAACCCCTTTCGGATTTTCCCAAGGGCTCAACCCAAACAGAGCACTGCGGGTGGCAGCCTCCACATTGTGGCGGTTTGGGTCAGAACCATCGGCAAGCCATAAATAAAGCCAGCGGGGTTGCGGTTGCGGCGATTCATCTTTCGGGGCAACACAAAACATCCCCGCAAACGGTCCACCGAGATAGGGCAAAGGTGGTTGGAGAACGGGCGAAGGCTTACCGGATTTAAGAGCCTCTTCATGGTGGCGCCAAAACATTCGCAAGTCTTCCAGTGTCAAGGCAGGAAGGCAAAGTTGCCCGTCCACAACAACTAACTCGGCTCGCCCCCACAACTGATGCTTTTCATCGTCAGGGTGGTGTTCCACAAAAGAACCGTCGGGACGGCGGTTGATGACAAAGCGATGCTTCCACGGGACGCGGTAAATCGGCTCTGCACCCCTCACCCGTTCCCAACCGGTGATGGGGTCAGCCCCTGTGAGGATGACGGAGCCGGGCGGGTCTGCCAGAAAAGTGATCGGAGCGCCGGCTCTGCCATTCCTTGTCAACCGCACATGCTCGCGGTAGATGCCAGCCTTGACAATCACTGTATCGCCTGGTTCAACCACTTGAGCGGCGCGGTTGATGGTTTTAAAGGGAGCCGTTGTCGTTCCAGGATTAGTGTCGGAAGCGTTTGGGGCGTTTGCGTCTACTATATAGACTGCCCCAAAAGCAGATGAAAGGCTAAGCAGCAGTGCAATCATTTTTGCGCTCCATCGCATAAAAGCCTACCTTACCCCTTCTCCCAAGCCTACCGTTAGTTGGCCGTTTTAGCCCTTGACAACGCCAATAGGACGCATTCGGGCGACTCGGATGGAGATGCCCGCCTCGTGGACGCACTTGGTCACTTCGTCCACATCCTTGTAGGCTTCTGGCGTTTCTTCCACTACCGTTGCTTTCGTGGCACCACGGACGATGATGCCCTGTTTGCGGAGGCGCTGAAGTAACTCGTTGACATCGGTAGAGCGCTTAGCAGCGGCGCGGCTCATCACGCGCCCAGCGCCATGACAGGTGCTGCCGAAAGTTTCCTTCATTGCCCGTTCCGTTCCAACCAGCAGGAAGGAACCGGTGCCCATGCTGCCGGGGATGAGGACAGGTTGACCGATTTCGCGGTAACGCTCTGGGATGGCGGGGTGCCCCGGTGGGAAGGCGCGAGTGGCACCTTTGCGGTGCACTACTACCTTCTTCCGCTCCCCGTTGACTTCGTGCTCTTCTACTTTGGCGATGTTGTGGGCGACATCGTAGACAACGCGAATGCCCAATCTCTCCCAACTAGTGCCAAAGACTTTTTCAAAGGCTTTGCGGACATTGTGGGTGATACACTGGCGGTTAGCGAAGGCGTAGTTGATGGCACACCGCATTGCACCCAAATAGTTTTGGGCTTCGGGGGACCTGAAGGGGGCGCAGGCTAACTGACGGTCAGGGAGCCCAATGCCGTATTTGCGGACGGCAACTTCCATGACATCCAAGTAGTCGTCACAGATTTGATGACCAAACCCGCGTGAGCCGCAGTGAATCATCACGACGATTTGCCCCACCTGTTCAATACCCAACGCTTTAGCGATGCGTGGGTTGTAAATTTCCTGCACGACTTGCACTTCCAAGAAGTGGTTACCGCTTCCCAGCGTGCCCAGTTGGGGCATACCCCGCTCAACAGCGCGTTTGCTCACTTTGTCGGGGTCGGCTCCATCAATGCAGCCATACTCTTCCATGCACTCCAAATCTTCCGGCACCCCGAACCCGCGCCGATAGACCGCCCAACGAGCCCCTTCCACCATCACCTTCTCAAATTCGTCGCGGGATTTCACAACGACCGCCCCCTCTGAGCCGACACCGGCAGGGACAAGGTGGTAAAGAGCGTCCACCAGTTCCTCCAACTTGGGCTCTACTTCATCGTAAGTCAAGTCCGTGCGAAGCAGTCGGACACCGCAGTTGATGTCGTAGCCCACCCCACCGGGCGAAATAACACCTGTTTCCGTGTCCATCGCCGCCACGCCCCCGATGGGGAAACCGTAACCCCAATGGATGTCGGGCATAGCGATGGCGTATTGGACGATGCCCGGCAATGTCGCAACATTTGCCAACTGCTCCAGTGCCATATCCCGCATGATGTGCTCCAGCATTTTCTCCGTCGCGTAAAGGATGCCATCAACGCGCATCTCCCGCTTGTAACTCTTGGGGATGCGCCAACGGCAATCGTCAATTTTCTCCAGCGGACCGTGCCAAGCGCGGTTAGCCATCGCAGACACCTCCTTTCTCCCCGTTCGGGCATTAAAATTTTAACATCGGCAGGCAAAGTTTCAAGCACTTGAGGAGTAAGGTCGCAATGGGACAGGAGCGAAGGGCGATTTCCTTCCGCGAATGGAGTCAACAACGACCGCGACGCTCTGAGGAAGTGGAGTGGCAGCAGCAGGACGAATTGGTCGTTCTTTGCCTCTGCCGCTCCGACTGGGTGGCGAGGCTCCTTCGTTGGTTGACTTCGCGTCCCCTTTACCGACACATTGAACTGGACGAGATAGGCGGGTTCGTTTGGCAATTGTGCGATGGAACAAACACGGTGGCGGATATTGCCAACGCCCTTCAACAGCGCTATCAATTATCACGGCGAGAAGCCTTTGCCTCGTTAGCGGAATTTTTGGACCAGTTGCACCGACGCGGACTAATCCGGTGGGAGGAGGCGAAGAAGGAATGACACGCACCGGAATGTCGCCGTTAGGGTTGACGCGAGAGGAAATTCGGCGGCAAATTCACTTGCCGTGGAGCGAGGCTTTTCGGATCAGTTGGCGGTATGTGACCATCCGGTTGGGACGCTCCTTGGTCACCGCCAGCACTATCTTCTTGTCCGTCGCGTTTTTAATGGCAGTGTGTACCATGATTTTGGCAGCAAAGGCAACGGGGCACGCTCAAGAGGACCCGGAAGCCTTCGCTGCTACGATGGCGCGCTATAAATGGTCGGTCTTTCTGGGCTTCATGATTTGTGCAACGGGCATTATCAGTGCCTTGCTCATGTCCGTTACGGAGCGCTTTCGGGAGATTGGGACGATGAAGTGCTTGGGAGCCCTTGATGAATTTATTGTTCGCATGTTCCTGATTGAAGCGTCATTGATGGGGTTGTTTGGCTCGTTGGCGGGGGCGATTGTGGGAGCGGTGCTGATGCTCCTTTGGGCAGGTTTTCGGGAAGGGTTTTCGCTATGGGCGAAGATCCCGTGGGGGCTGAAGAGCCCGACCGGTGAATGGGGCTTTTTTGCCTACTTCGTTGCTTCGGTGCTGGCGGGGATGATTTTGTCAGTCGTTTCTGCTATCCTGCCTGCTTGGCGGGCAGCAAAACTGCAAGCCGCCGATGCTCTTCGCACGGAAATTTAGCCACAAATGGAGGTGAACGGTGGTGGCAATGGAACAAATGATGCCATCCGGCGAAATGCGAGAGCGTTTGCAAGATGCCGCTAAGAAGTTGGAGCCGATGATGCAGCAAGTTTCCGAGTTCATCGTTCGTACTCGCGATGTCCACAAAGTCTACCTGATGGGGAAGGTGGAAGTCCGCGCGTTGCGAGGCGTCACCTTGGACATCAAGCGAGGCGAATACATCTCCATCATGGGTCCGTCGGGGTCGGGCAAATCTACCCTGTTCAACATGATTGGGGGCTTGGATAAGCCTACCTCAGGGAGCGTCTACATCAACGAAGTGGATTTGGCGCAGTTGGACGCCTACGAACTGGCATGGCTTCGGTGCCGCACCATTGGCTACATCTTCCAGACCTTCAACCTCATCCCCGTTATGACGGCGCTGGAAAATGTCATGCTGCCGATGATTTTCGCCGGTGTCCCCGAAGATGAGCGGCGTGACCGAGGGATGGAGTTGCTCAAACGGGTAGGCTTATCGGAGCGTTGGAACCACAAGCCTTTTGAACTTTCGGGCGGTCAGCAACAACGCGTCGCTATTGCTCGTGCCCTCGCTAACGACCCTGCGATCATCCTCGCTGACGAACCGACCGGGAACTTGGACTTGCGGACAGGCAAGGAAATCATTGAGTTGCTCAAGGAACTCAACCAAGAGAAAGGTGTCACCGTCATTTCCGCAACCCACGACCTGAAGATGATTGATGTGTCTGACCGGGTGATTTGGATTCGGGACGGACAAATCGCTCGCATTGAAGACCGCTCCAAGATTCGCGTGGAAGCGGCGCTGGAAGTGGAAGAAGCCCTCATGGAAGGCGAGTTGCCCGATCTCCCGTAATTGATGAAGTGTCAACGCATCTCGCCCATCAGCGGCAGGGAGGGTTGGGAGGAGGGAGGTGCCTCGTAGCCCAAATGGTGAAACGCTTTCGCTGTTGCAAGTCGCCCTTGATGGGTGCGCCGAATAAAGCCAATACGCAATAGGAACGGCTCCACCATCTCTTCCAGAGTACGGGCATCCTCTTGCAATACCGCCGCGATGGCTTCAATCCCCGCCGGTCCGCCCCCAAACTCGCGGATAAGGACTTCAAGGTAGTCGCGGTCTAACTGGTCTAAGCCTAATTCGTCAATCCCCTCCATCTCCAAAGCGAGCCTAGAAATCTCGGCGGTAATGCGACCGTCGCCTTTCACTTGGGCGTAATCGCGAACCCGCCGCAGGAGCCGATTGGCGATGCGCGGTGTCCCTCGGGAGCGGCGGGCAATCTCCATCGCCCCCGCTTCCTCAATGGGAACACCCAGTAACTCTGCTGCTCGCTTGACAATAACGGCTAACTCCTCAGGGCTGTAAAAGTCTAACCGAAACTTAAGCCCAAAGCGGTCTCGCATAGGCTTAGTCAAATCGCCAGCACGGGTCGTTGCCCCGATGAAAGTGAAGGGGGGCAAATCAAATCGGTGCGGCTTTGCGCCGGGGCGCTTGCTCACGTTGAAATCCACCCGAAACATCTCCAAAACAGGGTAAAGGAACTCCTCCACATGGCGAGGGAGGCGGTGCACTTCGTCCACAAAGAAGACTTCGCCTCGTTTCAGGCTTAGCAAGTAGCCCATGACATCGCCTGCTCGTTCCAAAGCGGGAGCCGCTGCCCAGATGATTCCAACCTCCAACTCGTTAGCGATAACATTCGCCAGTGTCGTTTTCCCTAAGCCGGGCGCTCCATAAAGGAGGGTATGCTCTAACGGTTCGCCCCGTTGTTTGGCAGCGTCAATAGCGATGCGCAACCGTTCCACGACCTCC
>Ga0209993_10075_pt1 | contig 15790 bp, 11 predicted proteins | sample Antgeofumaro1A2A_FD_188082 | JGI IMG/M metagenome (GOLD analysis project Ga0209993, IMG submission 188082) | Geothermal fumarole subsurface microbial communities from Mt. Erebus, Antarctica - 1A2A (SPAdes) (version 2) | ecosystem: Environmental > Terrestrial > Volcanic > Fumaroles | place...
CACCGATACACAACGGCCCACGGTGTGACGGCGGGTTGCCGAAACCATTCAAGCCGCCCCGCTGAAACAGCTCGACATCGTAAGCGGTGCCGCGCCATACGACGCGATGCGTAAAGCATAGCTTGGTCGCCTGCCACAGGATCCGCAAGCCGACGAGACACGCCAAGGGATAAAAGAGCAGCGTCCAGGGAGCGCACCGTGCCAAGCGGTACATGGGCCACATGACCGTCACGATGAGCAGATGATGCACGGCGGCCAATCCCAAGCCTACCAGTGCAGCGGGGTTGCCAGTAACCGCAAGCACTGAGGCGAGGGCCAGTCCAACAGGAGCAGTCAACGAAAACAGGCAAATGCCTGTCATGAGGGCCAACAAAGCCGATAGCCGCCGGTCGGTAGCTGCATAGAAGATGCGTGCCCAGCCGTCAACGATACCGCTCAAAGAAGTATACATGCGCGTGGTCATCAGATCGGGCGCGGCTACGACTCGGACACGTCCGCCTGCACGTTTGACTGCCCGCGCCAGAGCTATGTCTTCTACGAAACACTGACGCACGGCGGCGTGGCCGCCGACTTGGTCGTATACGTCACGTCGAATGAGCAGGCATTGTCCGTTGGCAAAGGCATGCCCGCGCCAGCGATCATCGTTGACTTTCTGTGGCCGGAAAAGCGTCATGAGTAGCACTGCTGCATAAGGTTGGACCACCCGCTCCCAGAAACTACCGAGCGCCAACCTCGGCAAAATGCTCACCAAATCGGCACGCTCGCCCACTGCGTACTGCAGCAGTGTGCGCACATGGTGCGGGTGATGCCTAGTGTCGGCGTCCACGAACAGAAGCCAAGAGCCACGCGCTCGATTTGCCCCATAGGCCAGTGCATGGGTTTTACCCGTCCACCCCGGCGGCAAGTGGTGCACACGGAGCACCTGAACCCGCTCATCGGCCGTGGCCAAGCGTTCGGCCAGCTCGCCGGTGCCATCGCCACTGCGGTCGTCCACGACCACGATTTCTAAGGGCGAATAGGTCTGGGCGAGCAGAGTGTGTATCACTTCCGCGATATTCTCTCTTTCGTTACGCGCCGGCACGACGACACTGACCAACGGCGACGGTTCAGGTAGCGAGCACTGGCCGGTATGCAACACGGGCAGTCGTCGCCTGCCTCGATAAACCAGTAGGCCGCGGATGACCCAAACCACGAGGATCGCCGAATAAATGCCCAGCAGATAACCGTCCCTGGCTGGCACGGTTGGCCCTCCGTTGCTCAACGCGATGACATGTCGAATGCGCGCTTAGCCTCCTCGTAGACTCGCGAAAACGGCAGCCTATGCTCTCGGGCTACGCGAGCGCAATCGTCGTATTCCGGCGCAAATTCAGCCGTCGGCCCGCGCTGGACTATCTGGCCCGCAACCGGTCCCCAGGGGGTATGGACTGTCGCTCGTTGGCGCATCAGCTTCGTGCGGTAGACCTGCAAACGCCGGATACCGAGCGTACCGGTCTCGCGAAAGATCACTTCCTCGGCTTGCTCGCGCAAGGCCTCAGGTACCAAAACGCACAGGACCACCCCAGGCCTGCTTTTCTTCATGACGACGGGGGTGGCCCAGACGTCGAGCGCCCCGAGTTCCAAAAGGCGCGCCAGTGTGTAGCCAACCACTTCCCCTGGTGCATCGTCCAAATTGGTTTCCAACTGCCAAACGATATCTTGGGCAGGTGCAAAAGGCCCCTCGCCGACAAAGATGCGCAAGACGTTAGGCTGCTCGACCAAGTCCTTGCTGCCGGCACCGTAGCCGATCGCCGTGATCCGCAGCGACGGCTGCTCGATCCATTCCTGGACCACTGTGGTCAGGATTGCGGCTCCGGTCGGCGTAGTCAATTCGCCGCGGATCGGCGTCTGGGCCAAGGGTACGCCTTTGAGAAGTTCTGCGGTAGCCGGCGCGGGTACGGGCAGCAACCCGTGCGCGCTTTGAATGGTTCCGTGGCCGACGGGCACCGGGCGCGCAGTGTACCGTTCGATACCCAGCCAATCGAGAGCGATGGCAGTGCCTACGATATCGCCGATGCTGTCGAGAGCACCGACTTCGTGAAAATGCACACGCTCGACCGGCACACCGTGGACTATGGCTTCGGCCTGTGCCAACCGATGGAATATAGCTTGCCCCAAACGTTTCGCACCCGGAGCAAGTTCGCTGGCTTCGAGCAAATGCTCGATGTCCACGTAATATCGCGCTGCGGAGCTGGCCGCCGCCTCGATGGACACCGCCAAAGCGGCGAATCCGGCGCGCTTGACCGGTTGGCAGCGTACAGTGATCCCGAGATGGAGTTTATCCAGACCCGACTGCACAACCTCCAGAGGCACGCCGGCGCTCACCAACGCGCCCAGGGTCATGTCGCCACTGATGCCGCTGAAGCAGTCAAAATGCAACGAGCGCATGCAAAGATTGTAGAAGGCACTGGGCGCTCAACAAGAGCCTCCGAGGTCGGAAAGGAGCCGATCCGTGTGCGCCGCGCATTGCATCACGCCACGTTACTATCTGCGGGGGGCTCCGATCGCACGGGCTTTTGTGCACTTACACGGCACGCGCCCGCACTTGCAGGCGCCTGGTGCGTATAGCCTCGAACACAGACCCTTCTACGCTTCCCCGTTCCGCGTCTTTGCCCAACTGGCAGGCATGCTCAGCGGGTAAAGTCCACTATGACGACCATGCCCGCCTCGACCTCGATTTGTTTTTCGCGCTCCACTGGCTTGTCGCCTTCTTTCCACTGGGCCTTGATGGAATAGGTGAACTTGCGCCCAGGCTCGAGAGGCGGGGAAACGAACAGCCGCTCTTTGCCTTGCTGCTGGGTTTGTACACCTTCGAAAAAGACGAGCGCATCTTCGACGGGAAGCAGCACACGGATGCGCGCCTCGGTGCTGGGAGCGTAGTCCGTGCTACCGCGGTATACTCGATATCGCGCGGCTCCCTCATCCATATCCATATCCCGCGGATCCAGCCCCGGCTGTCGCTCGACGATGATATACCGCGGCGATTCGTAATACAGGTACGGGTAACGATAGATGAAAGGGTCATAATAAGGATCGTAATAGTAGCGATAACGCGGCCCGACATAAATCCCGAAGCTGAATGTCGGCGTGCGGTAGTACGGGAAGTAGTACCACGAGTAAAATGCCGGGCCGTACAGAGACGGATGATAGTGAACGTGCGGGTGATGGTGGTAGTGATGGTCGCCCGAATGACGATGGCCCAAGTGCTGGGCTAAAACCGCGTCATTGCTCCCCGGGCGCGTAGGGCTGGGGTGAGCGACAGCAGGACTGGAAGCATTTGCTGACGGGCGCTGCGGTTTTGCCAGCTGGGAAGCCAATCCCGCGCCACCCGACTTAGCCTCTGGCCTCGAGTTAGAACTACGCCCTGGCCCGCCTGCCCGCCCTCCGCTGTCTCTTTTCTGATCTGCCAAGCCGGCCACGGTCGAAACCGCGAACACCGCAACGACTGCTATGCCCACCGCCAGCTTGCTGACTGCCCGCCACATTAGATGACCTCCCGTTCTGATGAAACAATCTGCTCCGGCCCCCTAGTGATTATACGCAACCCAGCCGGCTGACTTGCACTTGAAATTAAAGTTCCTTTTTGTGCCGCGATAAATTCGTGCAGTGCCTGCGCTGGACCTGACTGTGCCAATTGACGTCGGGCTGATCAAGTCGTAATTGTTCAATGTCCGGAAAATATCCACGAGGGGAAATATGGCAGTGACTCGAAGAACGACCGGAGGGATTATCCGGCCCACATAGGGCCGGCGCCTGTTTGGGACGTCTCGACTCCGGCCCTGAGCTGCTGAGCCAGGGCCGTTTTCTTTTGCCCTGAACGATTGCCAGCAGTCACGCTATTGAACCGGAGTACGTAAGCGATGGCGAAGATATACATCTACGACACCACACTGCGCGACGGCAGCCAGGGAGAAGGCATCCACTTTTCGCTGCATGACAAAATCAGCATCACCCGCAAGCTCGACGATTTGGGCGTGGACTATATCGAGGGGGGGTATCCGCTGTCCAATCCTAAAGACGCCGATTACTTTGCCGCCATGCAACAGATCCCGCTACGGCACGCACGGCTGTGCGCCTTCGGCATGACCCGCCGAAGAGGCTGCTCGGTAGACAACGATGTCGGCATGAAAGCCCTCCTGGCCGCGCAGACGCCTGTCGTGACCATCGTGGGCAAAAGCTGGGATTTACACGTTTCCCAGGTACTGGGCGTATCAGCAGAAGAGAACTTGCGCATGATCGAGGAATCGGTAGCCTTTTTGCGTGCTGCCGGACGCACTGTTTTCTACGATGCCGAACACTTTTTCGACGGCTGTCGCAACAACTTGGCCTATGCTCTGGAAACGCTGCGGGCTGCGCAACGCGGCGGCGCCGCCTGGATCATTCTCTGCGATACCAACGGCGGCAGTCTGCCAGAGCAAATCGCTCATTACGTGACTCGTGCCCGCGAGGTGGTGGACGTCCCGCTCGGTATCCACTGCCACAACGACGGCGACTTGGCCACAGCCAACACATTGGCCGCCGTGGATCACGGCGTCACCCAGGTGCAGGGAACTATCAACGGTATCGGCGAGCGCTGCGGCAATGCCGACTTGGTCAGTGTGATCGCCAATCTGGCTCTCAAAAAACACCACGATGTGCTGCGCCCAGGCGGCTTGCAGCTGCTCACTGAAGTTTCCAGGCACGTTTACGAAATTGCCAACTTGACTCCGCGGGCCAATCAGCCTTACGTCGGTCAAAGCGCTTTCGCCCATAAAGGCGGCATGCACGTACATGCAGTCAACAAAAACACCGTGACCTACGAGCACATTGACCCTGCCCTGGTCGGCAATGAAAGACGCATCCTCATTAGTGAACTGGCCGGCCAATCCAGCATATTGGCAAAGACCACGCGTTTGCGTTTGGCGCAGGATCGCCAATTAGCCAAGCGCATCCTGGACAAGCTCTGCCTATTGGAACATGAAGGGTACGAGTTCGAAGCCGCCGAAGCTTCTTTCGAGCTCCTCGTGCGCAAAGTGGCGGGCATTTACCGCCCCTGGTTCGAAAGACTGTCCTACCATGTCACCGTGGAGACCAATGCCCAAGGCCAGACTATTACCGAAGCTACGGTCAAAGTGCGTATCCGTGACAGCGTGCAACACACGGTCAGCGAAGGAGATGGCCCCGTCAACGCCCTCGATGCGGCGTTGCGCAAGGCCCTGTATACGTTTTACCCGCGGCTGGCTGAAATGCATCTGGTAGACTACAAGGTCCGCGTGGTCAATGCCGGCGCGGGAACTGCCGCCCGCGTGCGCGTCATCGTCGAGTCACAAGATAAAGATGCCCTCTGGGGGACGGTGGGCGTCAGCGAAAACATCATCGAAGCCAGCTGGCTGGCACTCGTGGACAGCTTCGAATACAAGCTGTTCAAAGATTACGACCAGTCCGCCTGCCAGCAGGCCATCCTGGCCCCCGATCAAGTGCAAACGGTGTCGCAATGAAACAATAACCAGATGCCCGTTCGGCCCAGCATACACGCCTTGTCCGCACCAAGGCCGCCGGCCCTCCGCTCGGACGCTAAAAGGACTTTCGTGCGCACAAAGTTCGCCGCTGCAGGCTGCGCAGAGCGGTCAACGCAGTTCGACCGGTGCCGGTATCCGCACATCGTCATCGCCGTGGCAACCGTGCATCCACACAGCTAATGCGGCTGTCAGCCAAAATACAAGGCTCTAACGCCACATACTCTGCCCTCCGCCTCATCTGTTCTGGCGTAGTGTGTCGTCGAAGAACTTCAGCATCGTTTCCACGGTTTTGGCCAGTTTCTCGCCGGTCCAGCCGTGTCCATCCCCTTCCATTGTGACTAGCTGAGAGCGTACGCCCAAGTCGCCCAGCGCTTTGTGCATCTTGACGGACTGGTCGTAATGCACAATTTTGTCCGCCGTGCCGTGGAAAAACAAAAACGGCGGATACGTGCGTCCTCGACGTACATACGTCAGAGGCGACGCTTTGACATACTGCTCGCGTTTTTCCTGGAGTGGACCCCCGAGAAAGTCGAGCAAAAGTGGTTCCACATTTTTTTCCCAGTCGCCGGTGGTCAAGTCAGTGGGTCCGAAAAAGCTGACAACCGCCTGAACCGCACTCGACTGCTGTTTGGCCTCGACGGTCAAATCACCCTCGCCTTCCAACCCGTCTTCTGGCGTAGTCACGCCCAACATACATACCAAATGTCCCCCAGCAGAAAAACCGACGGCGCCGATGCGCTGCGGGTCCACCTGGTATCGGGCGGCATGGGCTCTCAGCCAGCGCACAGCACATTTGACGTCGTGCACTTGCGACGGGAACCGATACTTGGGCGCAAGCCGATACTGAGGACTGACCGCAACGTAACCGCGACGGGCCACCAACTGCACCGCCTCGATCCCTTTGCGCGAAAAGTCCTTGTAGCTGCCGAACTTCCAACCCCCGCCGTGAACCAACACAATCGCCGGATAGGGCCCTTTGCCGCCGGTGGGTACGGCTATATCGAGCTTGAGCTGCTCCTGGCCACCCTTGCCGAAAACCACGTCCTCGTGCAGCTGGAAGACTTCTTGCAACCCCACTCCGGGGACAAGCGCCCCCATGACAATAAGGCAAGCAGCGAACGCCACCGACCAAGTCTTTTTTGCCTCCATGGCTGCTCCTTTTTAGCCTGCTTGTACTCGCGGCCCAGCTACGGCTGGGGCTTCTTTTCCGGCTTGCAGTCCGCATCTCCCGGATGGCCGTAAAAATCCACGGCAGGCGTGCCGCAGGCTTGAGCAATACAAGCGCCTCTCATGCGACGACCGAACCCTTTTGGTGCACCGCTGACCCGATCTCGCGGACAATAATAACGTTTTGAGCAGACTCAGCCCAGTGGGATCCGAACACGAAAACCAGGCGCTCCCCGCGACGCGCCTGGTGGTGTTCCAGCAACCAGGATTCGACCGCCTGCACGTACTCAGTCACCCGACGCGGTACTTGCATAAAGACAGGCAAGACACCCCAGAACAAGGTCATGCGGCGCGCCGTGGTCAGGTTATCGGTAATGCCCAGGATAGGCGTAGCTAGTCTGGAGCTGGAAAGAGCCAAAGCCGTATGTCCGCCGGACGTCACCGCCACCACGAAACGGGCCTGCACAGCATCTGCCAATTCCCCGGCAGCACGAACCGATGCCGCCAAGTGGTCCTCGGCCTGAACCGAAGGCAAACGCCACCTGCGAGCAGGCCAGGGATGATACTCGCGCCAATGTGCTTCTGTGGCTTGCGCAATTTCGTGCATCACTTGCACCGCCTCGACCGGAAACGCACCCACCGCAGTTTCTGCAGAAAGCATGACGGCATCGCTACCATCCAAGATGGCGTTGGCTACATCGCTGGCCTCGGCCCGCGTGGGTCGGCGGTTGGTCCGCATGGATTCCAACATCTGTGTTGCCGTGATGACCGGCAGGCCACGCCGGTTGCATGCCGCAATGATACGCTTTTGCGAAACCGGTACCTCGGCGATAGGGATTTCGATACCCAGATCGCCGCGCGCCACCATGATTGCGTCCGCCGTCGCGAGGATTTCGTCCAGTCTGCCCAGTGCCTCGGCCTTCTCGATCTTGGCCACTATCTGCGCGCAGCTCCCTGCGGCCTCGAGCAACTGGCGCAGAGCCTGTATGTCTTCGGCGCTGCGCACGAAACTAAGTCCGAAAAAATCTACCGGCCAATCTGCAACCCGAGCGACCACGTTGCGATCGGCTTCGGTCAAAGCCGTAAGATGAGTGGGAGCATGAGGGATATTGAAGCCCTGCCGCGAGCGGATTTCCCCTTCGCCGGTCGCCTCGACGATAACTTGCGGTCCGCTTTCGACGACGCGCAAGGTCACGGTACCATCGGCTATGAGCACCTGATCGCCTGTCTGCAGGGACTGGAGCAATTCGGGTGGGCTGATCGGCAGGTCCATCGGCCCGACCGCGCGCTCGGACGCAACCAGGCGCACCCGATCGCCGCGACGCAGCACCAGCGGGTCATGGGCCAGTTGGCCGATGCGCAATTTGGGACCCGCCAAATCCATCAAAATGCCTACCGGCCGGCCCACTTCGTTCTCGACTTGCCGCAGCCTGGCTACCACGGCACGATGCCAGTCGCTAGTGCCATGGGCTGTATTGAGTCGAAAAACATCCACGCCCGCCTGTACCAGCGCACGCAGTTGCTCTTCGCTTTCCGAAGCAGGTCCGACCGTCGCGACAACCTTGGTCTTGCTGAAACGGTAGGCAGGTACACTGGAGCTAGTCACTGATAATGCTCTCGCAAGCTGATCATGGAATCGGCAATGTCACCTTGCTGTTACGCTAGCTTTGCCCCGCCAATAGTAGTAGACCGGCCACCCGGCGAGGATCAAAAGCAAGCCGGCGCCGCTGTAAATGGGTTTGACCACCACCAACCCTGCCATGACGAAGACACACATCGCTAAATATCCTAGGGGCAGCCAGGGATAACCTGGGACCGAGAAATGCGCGTGCGTGGTGCTATTTTGGCTCCGCAGTCGGCACAAACCAATCACTGTCAACACGTAAAACAATAGCGCCGCAAACATGGCGTATTCCAGCAACTCGTCGTAAGAGCCGCTGAAAATGAGCAGCCCGGCCCAGATTCCTTGCATCCACAGAGCGACGCCAGGTACCTTATGACGATTGAGCTGGCCGGCACTGGCAAAAAACAGCCCATCGCGGGCCATGGCGTAATACAAGCGCGCCCCCATGAGGATCATGCCGTTGGCACATCCGAAAGTGGATACCATGATTGCCACAGAAAGGAACGAGACCCCAAGATGCGGCCAAACTTTGCGCACTACTTCCGCAGCCACGCGATTGTCCGGCGCCTTGGCGATCTGATCCATACTCAACGACGCCACATATCCGATATTGGTCAACCAGTACAGCACCACGACCAACCCGGTGCCCAAGATCAGCGATAGGGGGACCGTACGCTTGGGCTCGTGCACCTCCTCGGCGGTGTAAGTCACATTGTTCCAGGCGTCTGCTGCGAACAGCGAGTAAGTCATAGTCGCCGCCAAAACCAAAAGGGAGCAGCCCCAAAAGCCGGCGGACAGCCGCGCCGAGATATTGGCATAAGTGGGAGTTCTCTCGATATCCGCCCATAGATGAGCAAAATTGGCACGTAGCAGTCGGTCTTCGGCAGCCACGGTCAAACCGATAACCAAGAGCACGACCAGTGCCGTGGTCTTGCCGATCGTAAAAAAATTCTGGATCCACTTCCCCATTCGCACTCCCAGGCAGTTGGCCCAGGTCAAAAGCAACGTCACCACGAGCGCCACGATCTGGCTGGCGTTGATGGTAAATGGCTTCGGCCCATACACGGAGGCCCACTGCTCCGATCCAGGAACAGGCACGGTCACATGCAGCACCCAGCCTGGCTGAAAGAGCACGTTCTCGGCACCCAAAAGAGGAAAAAGCTCGCCTAAATAAGAGGCAAAAACTACGCACACTGCCGCTATGGACCCAGTTTGAATGACCAAAAAGACGGCCCAACCGTACAGAAAAGCAGCCGTGGGTCCCAGCGATTCGCGCAAAAAGACATACTGCCCGCCGGCGTGCGGCATTTTGCTCGCTAGCTCCGCATAGCATAAAGCACCCGCCAACGTCATGATGCCGGTCAGTATCCAGGCCAGGACAAACCAGCCAGCCGCGCCTACGTCGCGCGCCATGTAGCCGGCGACAGCAAAAATGCCGGAACCGATCATAGTACCGGCCACCAGCATAGTAGCGTCGAAAAGTCCTAGCTGGCGCTGAAATCCCGGTGCCTGACGCTCCGGTTCAGTCATGCCTATATACTCCCACCCCGCTGGCTTTCACGATCCAATCACACCAAATCAACCGCTATCCCCATACGAGACTTCCTCGCCGCAGCAGACTATGGCCTTCGCACCTCATTCCCACTCCCGGTCCGAGGTCAGCAGCTTGTAAAAGCAATAGCAAGTCATAACAATAATAAACGCCCACACTAATACCATGAACACTAGTGCCTGCCACGTCATATGCCTGCCTCCCTGATTTCTCGCCTTCTCCACGCATAATACACGAGCACGGCAAAGAAAACGAACGTAGCGACCATAGTTATTCTATCTACGTTCCTCCACCACCTCAGCTCAGCATAAAAGGAGCGAATCTTTTCTGGATCTACTCTTTTATCTTCATCCTTTTGTTGGTTCTCGTCGAGGGCTTTATGTAGTCGTTCATCCAAATCTTTATGAAGTATTTTGCCGATCATACTTCCACTACTGAATTCCCAAGAAGTCCAATTGTGCGCACGAACAGAATGCCAGCCACCTTGCGGCTCGGCGACGTAAGCAATGAGTATAAGTATGAGGATAAGAGGAGTCACGTATTTTATGATATAATAAAAGACTTTAGGTATCCACAGTTCTGCTCCCTTGTTGAGCTCGTTCCAGCCACGTTCCATCCCGAAAACCCACGCAAAGAGAATCGTTTCCAATAAGGCGAAGACCACCAGCATCACCGTCCCCGCCCAGTAGTCGAATTCATCGAAAAAGCTGTTCTGGTGCAGTACAGCAACGGGTACTGCCAGGACCAGAACCAGCCCGCCGAAAGCCAGAGCGCTGCGCGACCGGGTGTAGCCGTATTCCTGCTGCAAGAATGCCATAATCGGCTGTCCCATCGCTAAGGAGCTGGTAATGGCAGCGAAAAAGAGAAGGCCGAACCACAAAAAGCCGGCTAGTGGCGCAAATGCCCCCCATTTGTTGAACAAAGTCGGAAACACGAAAAATCCCAAGCCGAAGCCGGAACCTCCCTGTGTATATTCCTGCACACCGGCCAGGCCCAAATAAGCTGTCGCAATAGGAATAAGTATGGTGCCGCCGAGAATCACTTCGCAAAACTCGTTGGTGAAGGCTGTCGTCGCGCCTGCCAATGCCACATCGTCTTTTTCGCGTAAATAGGACGCATAACAGTGTATGGAACCCATGCCAAGTGACAGAGTAAAAAAAATCTGCCCGGCGGCTGCTAGCCATACCGAAGCGTCACCCAACTGGTTCCATTTGGGCTCCCAGACATAATTCAATCCGGTGAAGGGACTAGCCTTGGCTTCAGGATCTAATTCCTGGTTGATCATTAACCCGCGTACCGCCAAAACTGCACCGAAAAGAATCAACAATGGCATACCTATTTTGGAGGTCAACTCTATCCCTTTGGCTAAGCCACGCGAGAGGATATAAATATTGACCACTACACAGAGGGCGAAGAAGAACATACCCCACCCACTGATAGCTAGTAGCTCGTAGTCTCGCTGTCCGGTCAGCCAATCGTAAAAACCTCGGACTTGATCAACGTTCATGCCCTGGAAGCCATAGACGAGGGAATTGAGGCAGTAAACCATGCACCACGACTCGACATAGAGATAATAGGCGGCGATGACCAAGCACGACCACAGGCTGAGGGCGCCGAAATATTTCCAAAACCGGCTCCGGCCCATGGACTGAAAAATGCCGGGACAAGAGTGGTGGCCGAAGTGCCCTCCGTAGCGGCCCATGGTCCACTCTACCCACATGAGGGGAAGCCCCATGAGGATGAGGGCCACGACATAGGGGATCATAAAGGCGCCCCCGCCGTTCTTGGCCGCCTGGGCGGGAAAGCGCAAAAAGTTACCCAGGCCGACGGCGTTGCCTGCCATGGCCAATACCAAGCCCAGTCGCGTCGCCCAGCGCTCTGCTTGTGTCATCTTCGCATCCTCTTTTTTGTCCGCCGTGGCTATAATGATCCGGGATTGTGCCGTGACCAATTTCCGTTTTTAGGATTTTCTTTGAAAATGCCCACTTCGGCAACGACAATCGGCGCATTATCGGCAATCTATAACACCGACAGCCCACAAGCCAGTCTTTTGCCTCCCTGGGAATATCCCCGTGCCGCCTACGTGCACATCCCATTTTGCGCTCATCGTTGCTGGTACTGCGATTTTGCGGTTGTAGTTGCGCGAAAAGACCTGGTCCATGCTTATCTACTGGCGCTTCAAAAGGAGCTGGCCAGACTCGGCAGCCAGCAGCCGGTCCGTTCGGTTTTTATAGGCGGTGGCACACCCACCCTCCTCGACCCACCCGATCTCGAACGGCTCCTCGACCTCGTACGTCACTGGTTTCCACCCGACGGCGACGCCGAGTGGTCTATCGAGGCCAATCCTGGCGATCTGACAACTGAAAAGATCTGCCTACTAGCCGAGAAAGGGATCAACCGGGTCAGCGTCGGCGTGCAATCTTTCCAGCCACATCTTTTGCGATTTCTGGAACGCGATCATGACCCTGCTCTAGTCATGGAGGGCGTCTATCGTCTGGTTCGCGTTATTCCCAATGTGTCGGTAGACCTTATTTTCGGCGTGCCCAGTCAAAGTCTCGGACAATGGGAGCAGGATCTGCATCAAGCCTGTGCGCTCGGAGTGCAACATGTGTCTACATATGGACTTACGTACGAGAAGGGCACGCGCCTCTGGAAAAGCATGCGCGCGGGACGGGTAGTACCCCTGGACGAAGGCCTCGAACGTGACATGTATGCCCTGGCTATGGATCTGCTCCAGCGTTATGGATTCGAGCAGTATGAGATCTCCAATTTTGCTCGAGCGGGGTACCGATGCCGACATAACGAGGTTTATTGGGCCAACGATGCCTATTTCGGCGTCGGCTTAGGCGCCGCCCGCTACGTGCATGGCCGGCGTCAAGTCAATACGCGCAGCTTGCACACGTACATCGAACGGCTCGAGGCTGGGCTTGACCCGACGCAAACCACCGAAGAGCTGACTCCGATCGAGCGCGCGCGGGAGACAGCGATGCTGCAATTGCGTCGGTGTCAAGGCATCCTGCGCGCCGATTTTCGTCTGCGCACGGGCTTCGACTTGGATAGGCTTTGCCGGCGGGCAATTGTCCGGATGACAACCCGCGGACTGGTAACCGATACTGGGCAGGCAGTGGCCTTGACCCGCGAGGGGCGCTTCATCGCTGACTATGTCTGTGGTGTTTTCTGGAACTCTTCCGCCCTGGGTGATGCACCCTCTTCAATAGCGGATGTGGTGAGAACAGATCCATGAGCAAAATCGAGCTTGCGCGTGTAGCATTACGTTTGCGGCCCGAGGACAACGTCGCGGTGGCCTTGCGCAGACTACCAGCAGGCATGGTGCTCAGTGCCAGTTGCGGCGACATCACCGTAGCCGCAGATATACCGCCTGGACATAAGCTGGCATTGGCAGAAATCGGGCCCCAAGAGCCGATCCGCAAGTATGGAGAGGTGATCGGTTTTGCTACTCGCCGGATCGTACCAGGAGAACATGTGCACACGCACAACGTGCGTGCTGAGCGTTTTGAAAGGGACTACGCCTCCTCTTCGCAAGTGCCAGCATCCCGTACGGCAGAGCACCGACAGTATTTCCTCGGTTATAGCCGTGGTGACGGACGCTACGGGACTCGCAATTACATAGCAGTAGTCAGTACGGTCAATTGTTCGGCGAGCACATCCAAGTACATTGCCGCGCGGGTGCATGAAAGCGGCATCCTGCGGCGGTATCCGCAGGTGGATGGCGTCTTGCCGTTGACGCATAAATCCGGCTGCGGGATGCAGTTCGAGGGGCCGGACCATGATCAGCTGGAGCGCACACTAGCTGGCTTCGCTGGCCATGCCAACGTGGCTGCATGCGTAGTCGTGGGCCTGGGGTGCGAAATCGCCCAGGCTCTGCATCTCCTCCAGGGGCAACATCTGTCGGGTCGGCCGGTACACGTCCTGACCATCCAAGGGTGCGGCGGAATCGGTCGCACGATCGAGGCCGGTGTACGCGCCGTAGCCGAGCTGCTGCCGCGAGTCAACTACTGCCATCGCGTCCGTGCTCCCGCCTCGGCATTGATCCTGGGCACGCAATGCGGCGGATCGGATGGATACAGCGGCATCACCGCCAATCCTGCTTTAGGCTATGCTGCTGATCTGCTCGTTGCTCAGGGAGGTACGGTAGTGCTGGCAGAAACTCCGGAGATTTACGGGGCCGAGCATCTCCTCACACGCCGAGCCGTAACGCCACAGGTGGCAGAAAAACTCCTGGAAAGAATACGTTGGTGGGAGTGGTATGTTTCTCTGTTCGGCGCACAGCTCGACAACAACCCCACGCCCGGCAACAAGGAAGGCGGGATCACCACCATTTACGAAAAGTCCTTGGGCGCCATCGCCAAAGCAGGCACTAGCGCGTTGGTGGACGTCGTGCGCTATGCCGAGCCGATTCGTGCTCGCGGGCTGGTCGTTATGGACACGCCGGGATACGATCCGGTATCCATGACGGGACTGGTTGCCGGCGGTGCCAATATCCTCGCCTTTACCACCGGACGCGGTTCGGTGTATGGGTGCAAACCCGTGCCCTGCCTGAAGATCGCCACCAACTCGCTGCTGTTCGAGCATATGCAGGACGACATGGATATCAATGCCGGCCGCATCCTAGAAGGCGCCACGTTGCCCGAAGTCGGTGAAGACATCTTCCGCTCGCTGCTCGAAGTGGCCAGCGGCAAAAAGACTAAAAGCGAACTCCAAGGCGTAGGAGAGGAGGAGTTCGCTCCTTGGTCTTTGGGTCCGGTCCTGTGATGTACGCATCTGCGGCAGGTTTCCCGGCTGCTCTTTGTGCTCTCGTTCACGAGCATGGCGCGGATAGGTTATCCGCGCGGCGCACTGGCTCGAATGCGCGTCAAATGGTGTACGAAAAGGCTGCGCTCGGGTCACTAATAGTAAAGGGGACGGGCGCAGCGCGCCGCGGGTATTCGATACCCAATACCGAAGGGAGCCAACTATGCGGTTGACATTGCGTACGTTGCTCGCCTATCTGGACGATGCCCTCGATCCCAACGACACGCGGGTGATCGGCCAAAAGGTAACCGAAAGTGCGGCCGCGCAGGAGTTGATCGAGCGTGTACGCCGGGTGACGCGCAGACGCCGGCTGACTACGCCCGACCTGACCGCGCCCACTGAGCCGGCCAGCGATCCCAACACTGTAGCCGAATACCTGGACAATATTCTGCCCAGCGACGAGGTTGCGGAATTCGAGCGGGTATGCTTGGAATCGGATGTGCACCTGGCCGAAGTGGCAGCCTGCCATCAGATACTGAGCCTGATCCTGACCGAACCTGCCGAAGTGCCTCCCACGGCCTATCGGCGCATGTACGAAGTGTTCCGCGGTCGGGAAGTCCTGCCAGGCCGTCGGCCGCCGAGCTTTGCCGCAGCAGAGCCTGCGCCCCCCGAAATCCGCACCGACAGTCTCGACGAAATCCTGCTCATGGGACAGCGCATCGGCCAACAGGGGAGCCGAGGCAACTGGCTGGCTACTGCTTTGGCGCTGCTCCTGTTATTGGCACTGGGTACCAGTCTGTATCTGGCTCACTCGACCGGCAAACCGAGTCGTTCGCCTGAATTGGGCAAAACTCCCGTGCCCTTAGCGACCGAGCCAGGCCAGGCAGCTGCCCCCAAGCTACAGCAGGCAGCACAGGAGCCGGCTTCGCCGCTCCCAGCACCCTCGGAGCGAGTCTGGGACCTACCCCTCGGCCTTCATTTGCAGCTGGCGGGAACGTTGGCCACTCGTCCTGCTTACCCAGACGGTTTGTTTCTCGCTCTGGGCGAAATACAACCACACGCGGCTGTTCCTGCCCAGCCACCCGAGCGACCCGCTCCTGCGGTGCAAGTTCCGCGAGCGCAGCCGCCGGAAAAGGGCCCCGAGGTCATAGCGCGCTATCC
>Ga0209993_10076_pt1 | contig 15478 bp, 9 predicted proteins | sample Antgeofumaro1A2A_FD_188082 | JGI IMG/M metagenome (GOLD analysis project Ga0209993, IMG submission 188082) | Geothermal fumarole subsurface microbial communities from Mt. Erebus, Antarctica - 1A2A (SPAdes) (version 2) | ecosystem: Environmental > Terrestrial > Volcanic > Fumaroles | place...
GAGTTTGAGCGAGTGCGTTTTGCCCGCCACCTCAGTTTGGTGACTGAAGAGGGACAAAAGCGTTTGCGCCAAGCAACAGCACTGATCACTCGTTGCGGCGGCGTGGGCGGAGCCGCCGCCCTTTACTTGGCGGCGGCAGGCATCGGTCGGCTCATCATCATCCATGAAGGCAACACAACGCCGTCCAACTTGAACCGAATGATTTTGCAAACCCACGATTGGATTGGCAAGCCGCGCATCGTGAAAATTCGCGAAAGCATCCATCGCTTCAACCCTGATGTGGAGTTGGTCACGCTCGCCGAACCGTTCACAGAAGCGTTGGGCGATAAGTTGGCGCCGAAAGTGGATGTTTTGCTCTCTTGCACACCTGTTTGGGAGGAGCGGGTGGCATTGAATGCCGTCGCCGTCCGACACCGAACGCCGTTGGTGGAAGCGGCGATGAACGGGATGGAGGGGAGATTGACCGTCATCGTGCCGGGCGAAACGCCCTGTCTGCGATGTCTGTATCCCGAAGACCCAACAGGCGATTGGTGGGACCCGTGGGGATTCCCGGTGCTTGGTGCCGTCGCAGGAATGACAGGCTGCTTTGCGGCAATTGAAGCAGTGAAATTGATTGTTGGGCAGGCGACCAATCGCCACCGTCTCGGGCAACCCTTGACAAATCGCCTGTTGGTTTTTGATACCGCTACGTACACTTACCGAACGGTCAGAATTCGGCGCCGTCCCGAATGCCCGGTGTGCGGCAAATTGGGGTGATAAAAGGATGTCGCCACAGCCCATTGCCCAAGAGATGCTGGCGGACGCCATTGACATCTTTCAGTGCTGCATCTTGACATGGGACTTTTTGCCCGTCGTGCTCCCTGCTTACTTGCTGGCGGGCGCTATCGCCGCTTTCGTTCCTGTTGAAAAAGTGTTGCGCTACTTGGGTTACCAAGCGAAAAGGTGGGTGGCTTACGGGACAGCGGTTTTTTCTGGTGTCGTGGTCTCCATATGCTCGTGCAACATTGCGCCGCTGGCGATGAGCATTTACCGGCGCGGTGCTGGAATTGGTCCCGCCTTCGCTTTCCTCTTTGCTGGTCCTGCCTTAAACTTAGTGTCGCTGGTCTGGACTATCCAAGTGTTTGGTGGCTTGTTTGGCTTGTGGCGGTTGGGGGGGACGATCGTCACCGCCCTTCTCATCGGGCTGGTGATGGGGTGGCTTTTTCGGCACGAAGATGTTCAGCGACGAAGCCGGTTTGCTGGGCAGGAAGAACTATCCGCACCTGTAGTGGCGCTGCCGGAGTTGGAACAAAAGCATCCTTACCGCAGTTGGTTCGTGATGGGGTGCTTGGTGGTTTTGCTCATTTTGGGGGCGAAAGGATTGCCTTGGGCGCTCCGCATTCCCGTCTTAGTAGCCTGCACCTTCTCCCTCGTTTGGGCGTTCAGCAACTGGTTTGAGCCATCCGAAGTGAAGGAGTGGCTGTTGGAGAGTTGGCGCTTCATGAAGATGACCTTGCCTATCCTCGTGCCTGCCATCCTGCTCATCGCCTTCGCCGCCCGAAAAGTCCCCATTGAGTGGTTCACGACGACCGCTGAAGGGCAAAAACCCTTCTTCTTCCTCGGCGACAATTCGGCGAAAGCGACGGCACTGGCATCCGTGTTCAGCTCGCTGATGTATTTCCCTATCTTGACCGAAATCCCTTTCGTCAAAGCCTTCCTCAAGCAAGGGATGGGCGTGGCGCCTGCAATGGCGATTTTGCTTGGCGGTCCAGGAACAAGTCTTCCCGGCGCAATTTTGATTGCCCGCTTTTTCGGGTGGAAAAAGATGCTCATCTATGAGGCTCTGGAAATCTTGTTGGACTTTGCCGTTGGCTACTCTTTCGGCGTATTGTTCGGCAACTACCGATGCCCTTGCGTGACGGGGGCAGAGCGCCATGCCAATCTGGAGTGGGTGACAGTTGCTTCTGCCCTTATCGCCACTGCCATCATTGCTACCATGCTTATTGCGTGGCGGCGGCACCAACGACGCACCGTTCCAAGCAAACTCGCCGATAGCCACTAAATGCGACACGCCGACCGAGAAAGTTTGGAGGGATGAGAGATGCGCCGATGGGCACTTATCGCCTTTGTGTTGGCGATGGCAGCACTTTCGGCAACGCAAAGTGCAAGGGAGGTGCATTTGTTTGTCCCGTGCGGAATGATCGTGCCCTTTAATCGGCTCAAAGCCGAGTTTGAGAGGCAAACCCAAATGAAATTGCGCATCACTTACGACAACGGCGTCGCCTTGGTTCGGCGCATCCGCGAGAAAGGGGAGCGCCCTGACATTTTGGTGGCGCCGGGTGAATTGGAAATTCGGCAGTTAGTGCAGGAGGGCTTCATTGACCCAAAGAGCGTGGTGACCTTCGGAACTTTTGAACTCATCCTCGTCGTTCCCGCTCGCAACCGGGCGGGCATCCATTCCCTTGACGATTTGCTCAAACCTTCCGTGCGGCGCATTGTCATCGCCGACCCAAAACTCAACTCGGTCGGCTACTATGCCCAACAAGCCTTGATGAACTTGGGGCTGTGGGGGAAACTGAAGGGCAAAATCATCACCCACTGGCACGCTCAGGAAGCCGTCAACTATGTCTGCATGGGGCGTGTGGATGCTGGCATCTATTACGCGACGTGCCCCTTTGAAAGTGCCCCTGAAAAGGTTTTCTCGCCCACCTACAAAATTGTCGCCAAACTCCCCAAAGACTCCTACCCGCCCATAAAAGTCCAAGCAGGCATGCTGAAGGCGTCCAAGAACAAAACCGCTGCGGCTCGCTTTTTGCGCTTTTTGTTAGAGCCGACGACACAAAAGTTGCTGGCGCAATTGGGCATCCCTAATTTCCCTTCCCAACCCGCCAAGGCGGCGGAAGCCCAAAAGACGAAGGCGACCCGTTGAACGCTTTAGGGCTTGACCGCCATACTTTCTTTGGGGATGCGCAATGGCGACAAAGCACATCATCATCGGCACGGCAGGGCATGTGGATCACGGGAAAACGGCGCTCCTTCGCGCCTTGACGGGAATGGAGACCGACCGCCATCCTGAAGAACGGGAGCGGGGCATGTCCATTGACCTGGGGTTCGCCCACATGATTTTACCCAGTGGGATTGTCGCTGGCATCGTGGATGTGCCGGGGCACGAGCGGTTCGTCCACAACATGCTGGCAGGGGCTTCCGAAGTGGACATGGTGTTGTTCGTCGTTGCCGCCGATGAAGGCGTCATGCCTCAAACGGTGGAGCACCTCCAAATCTTGCAACTCCTCCAAGCCAAGCGAGGCATCCTCGTCATCACCAAGCGCGACCTTGTGGACGAGGAGTGGCTTCAGCTTGTGCGAGAAGAGATCGCCGAAAAGGTGAAGGGCACTTTTTTAGAAGGTGCCCCGATGGTTGCCGTCTCCTCGGTGACGGGGGAAGGATTGGACGAGTTGGTGCGCCTGATAGATGCTGTCGCCCAAGAAGTTCCCCCCAAAGACACCACTCGTCCCTTTCGCCTCCCCATTGACGACATTTTTGTCAAAGCGGGTTTCGGCACTATTGTGCGGGGCGCTATTTTCTCCGGCTCGGTGCGTGTCGGGGACGAAGTGGAAGTAGTGCCCAAAGGGATTGTCACGAAAGTCCGTTCCCTCCACGCTTACGGCAAGCCGGTGGACGAAGCGGTGGCGGGACAGCGAGCCGCTATGAACTTGGGTGGAGTGGGGCGCAAAGACGTTGAGCGGGGCGATGTGGTCGCCCTGCCAAACTCCTTGACAGCAACGGAGCGGTTGGATGTCCAACTCCGCTTACTTCCCCCCTCCACTTTGCCTGCATCCGTCACGGTACCGCCCCTCCGTCATGGAGCGCCCATTCGCTTCCATTTAGGCACCGCTGAACGCATCGGGCGTGTTTTCTTCTTTGCCCGCAACGAGCTTAAGTTGGGCGAGGAGACCTTTGCGGAAATTCAGCTTAAAGAACCTGTGGCATGCGCGTGGGGCGATTTGTTCGTCATCCGCACTTATTCGCCGATGGTCACCATCGGCGGTGGGCAAGTCATTGAACCGCATCCGCCAAAGCGGCGCCGACGGCGAATGCCGAGTGAAGCGGAGCGGTTGGCGTGGAAAGCAAAAAGCGAGCGAGAGTATGCCAAAAGGGTGATGGACGAACATCCTAACGGCATCTCCCTGAGAGAACTGGCACAACGGTTGTTCGTGTCAATAGAACAAGCGCTAAAGTTGGCAAATTCGCTGGCTAAAGCAGGGGACGCCGTGTTGTTGGACAACCAAATGCTGATTAGCGCAGGGCAAGTGCAAAAGTTACGGGAAGCGATACTGGCGCAACTGAAAAGTTACCATGCCTCACGACCGTTGCGGCGGGGAATGCCAAAAGAGCAATTGCGGGTCGCTACTGCCTTTTACCTTTCGCCCGCTTTGTTTGAGACCCTCCTTCAAATGTTCACCCAAGGGGGGGAGGTTGTGTTAGACCGCGAAGTGGTTCGCTTGTCCACTCACGAAATTCGGCTGACCGCAGAGCAACGGGCATGGGCGGAGCGAATGGAGCAGCGCGCCAAAACGGCTGGCTTTTCGCCTCCCGAACTGGATGAACTTTTGACGGAGTTCCCTGACAAAGACCAAGCCGCTGATTTGTTGGCGTTGTTGGTGGAACAGGGGAGACTGGTTCGGGTCGCCGAGTTCGTCTTCCATCCCGATACCATTGAGCGCGCCAAGCAACTGGCAAGGCAACTTTGCGAGCAATACGGCAGTTTCACCGCATCCCAATTTCGCGAAGCGGCATCAACTACCCGCAAATATGCCGTGCCACTGCTGGAGTTTCTTGACCACCTTGGCATCACCGTTCGGATAGGCGATATCCGAATTTTGCGCGGTGGCTAAACTTTCCCACGCCCCCTCACCTATGAAAGTTCCCTCCGAAAGTCTCCCGACAAGGCGAAAGGTTGTCCATCGGGCAAGTTTTTCTGTCAGGAATTGCCTGACAGGGACGCCAACACTTGCCGACGGAGAGTGGGTCTAACCGAACGGAAATTCGGCGAAGGGAATGAGAACAGGCATGGAAGGTGATGGTGCTGAACGGCGGAGCGAGTGGAAATTAGCGCTCGCTTACATGCTTCTTTTCGCCGGCATGGCGCCGGTGGTGGGTTATTTGAACCTTTTCTTGCAGCGGCGCGGGTTGAGCGACAGTCAAATCGGCACGACAGCGGCAATCATGTCGCTCATCCCTGGGGACATCTCCTGGTCCCGGAGGGTCCGGCCCAGGTCGCCCGCTACGCCCTGCTCGGCTTCTGGATCGCCTACCTGGTGCCGCTCGCCTACGTCTCCCTGGGACTGGCCGGCCCCGGTCCCGCCGGCGCCGTCCGCCGCCCGGCAGGACGGCGCCGCGGGCGGCGGCCCCCGGCCCAAGTACATCCAACTGGCCGCCGTCCAGATGCGCTGGCGGCTGGAGGACTACGCCACGCCCGCCCGGTTCGCCGCCCGGGTGGACGACCTGATGCGGCAGGTGGCGAAGCGGCTGGACCCGCGCTACCCGGCCCTGGTCGTCTTCCCCGAGGACGTCGGCATCCTCACCGTGCTGAGCGGGGAGGGGGACGCCCTGGCCGGCGCAGCCAACCTGCAGGCCGCCGTCGAGAGGATGGTGCGGCGCCACCTGGCCGCCGTGGCCTGGATCCGGGTGCGCCGCGGCGTGAGCTGGCCGCGCGCCGTCTTCCTCGCCCGCCACGAGGTGATGGCGCGCACCTACCTGGAGACCTTCTCCGCGGCGGCGAGGAAGTACGGCGTCTACCTGGTGGCCGGCTCCGCCCCCCTGCCCGAGTACGACCTGCCGCCCGACGGTTCCCTGCCCGGGGACTACCGCGCCCTGGGCGAGGCCGTCTACAACACGTCCTACTTCTTCGGCCCGGACGGGCGCATCCTGGGGCGGCAGAAGAAGGTGCACCTCATCGAGCTCGAGGGGCCGGCGGGGCTGGACCTGGTGCCGGGGAGCGCCGAGGAGATCCGCGCCTTCGACACGCCTCTGGGCCGGGTCGGCATCGCCATCTGTCTGGATGCCTTCCACGCCGATGTGTTGGACCGCCTGCAGGAGCAGGGGGCGCAGATCCTCGTCCAGCCCTCGGCCAACCCGGCGCCCTGGTCGCTGGAGCAGCAGCGCGACTGGCTGAACGGCTCCTGGAAGGCCACCTTCGCCGAGGGCCGCTTCGCGTACGCCGTCAACCCCATGATGGTCGGGCAGGTGCTCGACCTCGGCTTCTTCGGTCAATCCTCCCTCGTCGCCCGCGACCCGGAGCGGGTGGCCGGGGCGGCGCCGTCCCTCGGCTACGCCGACGCCGGCCCGCGCCCCGGCTTCCTGGCGGTGGCCCCCGGCGCGGATGCCGAGGCGGTGCTGGTGGTCAAGGTCCCGTTCCCGTCCTGGCCCTGAAAGCGTCCGGGCAGCGGCCCCCGGAACGGGGCGGGACCCGAGTATCCTCGCCCCGCCGTTGTGGGGATGCCTGAGCGACCGATGGCATAACCGACGCTTGCCGCTTTCAGCGGCATCTTCCGTCAGGTATCACCCAACTTGCGGCTGGGAGAAATTGGGGCAAAGTTTTTGGGTGAGGAGGTGCTGGACGATGGCATTGCGGACTATTCGCGATGTGGATGTGCAAGGCAAGCGGGTGCTCATGCGGGTGGATTTCAATGTGCCCATTGAAGACGGAAAAGTGCTGGACGATTGGCGCCTTCGGGCAACTATCCCCACCATTCGCTACCTAAAAGAGCGGGGCGCCAAACTCATCCTCCTCTCTCACCTCGGTCGCCCCAAGGGCAAGCGGGATGAGAAGTATTCCCTTCGTCCCGTTGCGCAACGCCTGAGCGAGTTGCTCGGTCAACCTGTCAAGTTCGCTGAGGATTGCATCGGGGAAGTCGCCGAGAAAGCCGTGTCAAAGTTGCAATTGGGCGAAGTGTTGTTGCTGGAGAACCTTCGGTTCCACGAAGGCGAAGAGAAGAACGACGAATCTTTTGCGCAGCAACTGGCGAAATTGGGTGACATTTATGTCAACGACGCCTTCGGAGCGGCGCACCGAGCCCACGCGTCCGTCCACGCCATCACCAAATTTCTGCCCGCCTATGCTGGTTTGCTGATGGAGCGGGAAGTGACCTATTTGGGGAAACTTCTGGAAGCCCCCGAAAAACCCTTCGTGGCGGTGTTGGGCGGTGCGAAAGTCTCCGACAAAATCGGCGTCATCCGCAACCTTTTGACAAAAGTGGACACTCTGCTCATCGGCGGTGCGATGGCGTTCACCTTCCTGAAAGCGCAGGGCTATGGGACGGGCAAGTCGCTCGTGGAAGAGGATAAGTTGGACTTAGCAAAGTCCCTGCTTAAAGAGGCAAAAGAAAAAGGCGTTGAGTTGGTGCTGCCGGTGGACTTCGTAGTTGCCGAAAGCGATGCTGAGGATGCGGTGACCCAAGTCGTCCCTGCCAATGCCATCCCTGCCGACAAAGCCGGCTACGACATCGGTCCTGAGACAGCGAAACTTTATGCCGAGCGCATCAAGGCTGCCAAGACGGTGTTCTGGAACGGACCGATGGGACGGTTTGAGCGAGCGCCTTTTAAGGCGGGCACAAAAGCCATTGCGGAAGCGTTGGCGGAATGTCAAGGCACGACCGTTGTGGGCGGTGGCGAAACGGCTGCCGCCGCTTTTGAGTTTGGCATTGCCGAAAAAGTCACCCATGTCTCCACCGGCGGCGGTGCTGCATTGGAGTTGCTTAAAGGGCGTGAATTGCCCGGCATCACTGTGCTGAAAGCATAGCCTGTCCCATCCCGTCCAACCAAGTGAACCGTTCAAGTCGTTGGTGGCTCTAAGAGAAGTGGGAGAGCAGGGGCAAATTTCTTGCCCCTTCTCAAACCGCGAGAGCAAATTTCGGTTTTCGGAGGTGACGCACAAATGCGTGTCGGGATGGTAATGGGTGTTGTGGCTTTGCTATTGGGGCATCTTGCGGGGCAGGAAACAGGGCAGTTGACCTTAAACTTAATGCCGGGCAGCGCTGCCTCCCGCATCGTCACAGGCAAGTTGAAGGGCGAGTGGGCAGCCCCTAACCCCACCCCCGTTGAGTTGGACCTCCGAAGCAGCACCTATATCGTCGTCAACAACATTCTGGAAAACAGCGACGCCGTTATCCTCATCCAGCCGCAAGGGCTGACGGTGAAAGGGAAAGTCGGCGGTGTGCCTCTTGAGTGGACAATTACGCCGTCTGGTGATCTCATTGCCGAATGGGCAGGCATCCGCTTTGACAGCAGCAAACTCCCTGACGAGCAGCGAAGCAAATGGCGGAAAGCCTTCACTGCTTCCTACGAACTGACCATCACGCCTCAAGGGCGCATTAAAACTGCCAAGATGCCCGAATTCCCGAAGGACTTGCCTCAATGGTCGGAGGTTCCGCTAGTTTTGCGTGGTGTTCACCCAATCGTCATGGGTCTGCTGCAAATGCTGTGGCTCCCCCTGCTGCCGACGGAGCCGGTCAAAGTCGGAAGCCAATGGCAGGTGGAAGTGCCTCTGACGATGCTGGAACTTGACCGCCTCTTGTCCCTGCCGTTTAGTTGTCGCCTTGCGAAGTTGAGTTGGGACGAAGCCATCATCAGCGTGAAAGCGGAGCACAAGGGTGAAGTGGCGCTATCGTTGAAGCGGTTGCATCCCACCGACCCCAAAATTACTGTCACGCGTGGGCAATTCTCCCTTGCAGGCGAAATCACTTTTCTGGTGAGTATGGGCGTCCCGCAGAAAGCGAAATGGACGCACAAAGGCGAAATTAGCGGCACGGTGGCAGGGGGGGAAGGGACGGACAAACCGTTCACCTTCCGCTACGAAGCCGAGTTGGATGACCAGTTGGTCTTCTGAGCCCCCTTCCACCGTCGCGCGCGACGCGGCGGACATGCCTCAATCGAACCAGAGCGGGATTGAAACTCAAAGGCACTGAGCCGGTCGGGAAGTGCCCCCTGTGGGCGTCCCGACCCTTTTTCTTTTTAGCCTGCCGCCATAATTTTTCGGGCAGTTGAAAATTTGCGCGGTGGCTGTGGCATAAAAGGGACGACGGGGGCGAAAGAAAAATGGGCGAAAGGAAAATTTGGACACTTTGCCGGCGTAAAAGCGGCATCAGCATCATAGAAGTCATCACGGCGATGGCGATCTTGGGAATTGGGATTTGGGCAATCGTAGCATTGTTCCCAAAGGGACAGAACATCATCCGCCGCTCTGGCTTGCGCCAACTGGCAGTCCAATTGTCTCACGAAGCCATCAGCGATTACCTCACCAACCCCGCCAAAATGCCCTTCGCCCTCGTCCCTTACGACCCCAACCAGGTTCCGAACGCTCCTATCCTTTTAGAGCCTGCTGACCTGCTCAGGGTGCGGGCAGCCTACAACTTCGTTTGGGGCGAACCCTTGGACTTGGTACCCGTTGACACTAATGGCGATGGCGCTCCAGACGAATGGAGAGCCATTCTCCACTTTGCCCCCGTGATGGATTTAAACGGCGATGGGCAAGTGGATGGAAAATATGTTCGCGTCTACCGAGAAGTGCGCTACCTGCCCTTCCCGTATAAAGACCGAAACGGTGATGGCAGGATAGATGCCAGCGATGTGGCAGACATGGAATATCTCCAAAACAGTCCAACGGATGTTTACCTCAGCCTGCGTCCCGGTTGGACGCGGGTGTTGCGGGTAAGTTACGAACTCGCCACACCTTTCGGTCCCGTCACGCAAGTGCATCGGGAACTTTATCTGGTGGATGGGGGCACGAACCGCTTCTCCCTTCATCGCCGTGCATCACGCATTTTGAGCATCGTAGAGGAAGTGCCGCTCACTCCCAATGCGGACAATGTGTTGGAGGAGGACAAGTATTACGAGTATGAGTTGCATCCGTTCGGGGTTTTGCGTTTTGTCTCGTCTGTGCCTCGTCCGTCGTTTGTGCGCTCAGCAAATGACCCTCGGTTGGGGCGGCTTTTGGTTGATTACCTCATTGACGATGCCCAGAACGGCGGGGGGCACTGGTTGCTGGAGACAGGAACGACCTTTGCGCCGGACTCGGCTCTCCGTCAACGCCTGAACCTTCCTGCTAATAGGAATGTGGGTGTGTTCCAGACCGTTTTCGGGAACTTAGTGCCCACAGCGGTTCAAGCCATTTTGCTAGATGTCGGACCCAATTGGGGAGCGCCCTTGACGATTTTCACTCTTCCGCAAGAAGGGGTGTTGGCTTTTGAACTTGCCAATCAACCCTTGCCTCCCAGCGCCCGCGTGCGGGTTGCCTACCAAACGGGTGACGATTGGTTCGTGCAAGTCATTAAGCCGCCAGATAACTTTCAACTGGCTCCCCCTGACACCCAAGTCTTGCAGCAATTTCCCTATGAACGGCTTCGCTGGTTTGACCCGACGGCTCTGAGACAGGGAGTGTTGCGGGTTTCGCCCCTATTGGCAGGGTTAAGTTTGCAACTTCGCTGGCTTGGCGCAAACGGGGTGACCTACGAAACCATCGCCTCCGTGGACGGTAGCGGGCAGGTTCGCTTGCCGCCAAACCTTGCCCGTCTCAATGCCATCCAAGGCGCTTCCCTTCTCGTTCGCCTGTCAGGGCGCACTCTTTGGCAACAGGCGCCACCGCAACGCAAAGGCGACTATGTGGAACTCACGACCATCGTCCCGCCGGCACAAACGGTGCAACCATGAGGAGCGTGAACGGGCATGTTGACGATGACGACCCGACAACGAAAACTGGGAAAACGGAAGGGTTCGCAAGCATTCACTTTGACGGAACTTTTGGTGGTGCTTGCTATCATTGCTATCTTGATGGGGCTGCTCATTGCCTTTTACAGCCCCTCTCAAGAGCAGCGGAAGGTTTTTGAGTGCCAGAACCGCTTGCAGGTCCTTCATCGTGCCTTGCGCCTTTACATGCTAGATTGGGACGGCTTCCCCGCTTCGCCTTACGACAGCCTTGACAACGATAAGGACGGTCTCTTTGACGAAGACCCGCCCAATGGGCTAGATGATGACGGAGACGGGAAAGTGGACGAAGACGGCGTGGATGCTGAAGTGGGTGGCTTGTTGGCACTTGATCTCTATTTGCGCAGCAAACGGGCGCTGGTTTGTCCATCCGATAACCGAGCCGTCGGGCAGTTGCCCGACAACTACACTTCCTACCAAGGTTGCGATGTGGGCACCGATTTCGTTCCCCCTCCTTTCTCCCTCACAGGTTCGTTGCAAATGACTTGTCAGAAAAACAATGGCGTGCCCACTTACGCTCTCACCCGCTTTTTGCCCTTAGACAATTGCCATCCGTCCAGCCAAAACTTTCTGACCAACTGCAACGACCCAGACAGACTGCGCCAATTGGGTGTCCTCAATGCCCGTCCACTTGCACCTAACCCTGCTCTTCCGGATGACCAGACAGTGGTGACTTGGTGCGTCCATCACCGCTACATTCCCAACACCACGGTGCCCAACTATACCAAGGGCGGAGTTCCGGCAGACTTGGTGCTTTACTTTGATGGGCAAGTGCGCATCCAACAAATGACGACTTCGCCCGACTTGGCATGGCGCCGAAAGCCTGAAAAGCCGTAAGGAGGGCAAAGGGCATGAAGCAAAGAGCATGGAGCCAAAAGAGCATAGGGCAAAGGGCACAGGGCAAAGGGGTGAAAGGCTTCACCCTGACGGAGATGCTCGTCGCTATCGCTATCCTTGCCGTCATGTTCACGCTCCTTTTCGTTCCCATGACCCAAGCCTTTGACAATGCCCGAAGGGGGCGGATTATGGCGAGCCTTCAAAACGCTGCTGATTATGCACTGGAATGGATGGTGCGCGAATTGACCCAAGCCGTGGACATCCTGCCACAAGAGCGAGTGGATGCGAACGGGCGACCTTTGGACTTGCTGGATGGTGAACAGGGCGACGATGATTCCTTGTCTCGGTTGGACTTCATCGCCCGATTTCCCAGCGAGGAACGGGTGACTGCCCCGCCGCTCCGAGGGCGCTATCAGGTCATCACCTACTATGTTCGGGTGGCTGACCCTTCCCGCCCCTTCCAATACATGGATGCTCAACAACCTGCTAATCGGCGGCAAATCTTTCGCGCCCAGTGGGAGCCCAACGACCCCGAACCCACTCAACAGGATGCGCAAGGGCGTTGGATTGTGCAAGGGGCATGGCTAATGCCTGACCTTTCGCAACTACCACAAAGGCAACTCATTTCCCACAATGCCCTCACACCCGCTGACATGGATGTGGCGGATTTGCGGTTGATGGTGGAGCGGCGCACTGTCAATGACCCACGCTTGCGAAAGCCGGTGGCAGTCGTGATTGAATTGACCCTTCGGCAACCAACGCCGGGCGCTCGCATTAAAGGGGACAACCTAAACCAAACCGATGTACCTTCGTTGTTCATCCGACGCCGTATCAGGGTGGTGTTGCCTAATGTTCGGTGAACTAAAAAGTGTCATTACGCCTTCCGCCTTCCGTCGTGGTCAAGCCGTTTTGCTGGCAACCCTCATCCTGTTCGTCGTCGCAGCGGTCGGGGCGGGCTTCATCCTGTTCGTGCAAAGTTCCATGAACCTCTCGCAGCGAGCGCGCCAAGAGGAAGAGGCTTTCATGTTAGCGCAAGCAGGCTTACTTTTTGCGGACCGAATGCTGACGGAGAAAGGGGCTGATTGGCGTCCGTCGGTAACGGTGGAGTTTGACGACTTTGAGCGCTCTCGCGGATGGCACCGCCCCGATAAGGACAACGACTGGTATGGCAAATATGCCGCCCGTCAGGTCATTGACTTGCTCGGCGCCGTTCAAGGGGCTGGCGGCGCTTTCCTGCTGAAAGTCAAATACTTGCCAGAGCAACAAGTCGTCAAGGTCATCAGCATCGGTCGCCCTTCCCCCAACAGCCCTGTCTTCCGACGCCTTGTCGCTTACAAGCCAATTCCTGCCGAGTGGATTTGGGTGACGGCATGGGGAGACGGGGACAATCCAGACCCATTGTTGCTTCGGTTGAATGAGTATGTGGGCAACTTTGTCCGGCTGGGGCAGGAACTGAACTGGCGTTTGCAAATTGCCCCCAATGCCAACCAGTGGCTTCGGCTCAATCCGGAGCGCGACCCGAAGACAGTGGTCTTGCCGCCTGACAACGAACCAGAACGCCTCAATTGGTTGCGACTTCGCTCATGGCTTGGTCCGGTGCGCCTCCCTATTCGCGACCGAACGGTTGTCCTCACCAGCACTATCCGAATCAACAGCGATTTGCTCTGGTATGGCACGAATGCTTTGCAGGTCACGCAATTGTTCGCCGGCGCTATGCCTGTCTTGGAGGTGGCGCGACGCATTCAGCACGCAGATGATGAGACTTTGGTTTTGGTTTATGACAACAACGACGCCTTCCAATCACCTCCTGCCCGCCCCTCCAACTTCGGCACGCCGCCGGGGAGCGGTTTCGTGCTCTTTCCCGTTGGGGGTGTTCCGCGTTACTTGGATGGTTGGGAGCGGCTCGGCGGGCTCTTGCCCGTCCGATGGGTGTTCAACTTTGAGCGGCGGACAAAACCACTAATCGCTCCCGCCATTGACTTGCCTTTCTACTATGCCCAAACCCGTGACTTCAATCCGCCCTCTTCCCATTACGGGTATGCCCGCATCCCTGAACCCGGACCTCGCCCCCCCGTGCTGAACCCCACAGGCTTTTACGAGGTTGACTACTCCTCCGACCAACCTCTGGTCTTTCGCGGCATCTACATTGACAACTTTGCCGACCGACAGTTTGTGGAGAGGGCGCCCGATGTAAACGGGGATGGGCAGCCTGACCCGGATTTCTTCGTGGACAACGGGCGCGAGTATCGCCCAGAATTGGCACAAGTGTTTGATTGGATTGTCAAGCCACCCCTGGTTGACCCCTCCAGCCCAACGCAACCTCATCCTCGCCGTCTCCAGCCGGACAGCGGATGGCTGCAACGGGATGATGTCAACTCGGCAACAGAGCGCAACACAGTGGAGTTGGACACCTCCCATCGCATGGCAGCCTCCAACTTCTATGTCCCACCCGGCGTGGAAGTGCGGTTTGATGTCGTGCCTGACCCGCAAAACCAACCCAACGTGCTGCTCCAACGCACTTGGCTGATTCGCCACGACGGACGACCTTTCCGCGCCCCTGACGGAACAGCCTTGGGTTACCGCCTCGTTTTCGTTGACCGTGTGCTGTTAGCCTCCGTTGATGCCGATAACGATGGTCGGAACGGCGAAGACCCCATTGACTTTCGGGACAATGACGACGACGGGAAAGTGGACGAGGACCCGCCTCAAGTAATGCCTGACCAAGACACGGGACAGGTGCCGCAGATTGTCATTGTGGCGGAAGGGAATGTCCGTGTGAGCGGGCAAGTGGCAGTCTCAGTGAAGATTGTCTCGCGTGGCACCATCTATGTGGAGGGTCCGCTTTACCCCGTCGTCGGAAACGCAACGGCTGTTGTGACCGATCGTCCCTCCCAAATAGGCGCTGCCAGCATTGAGTTGTTGGCGAAACAAAATGTCTGCCTCAACTTCGCCGCTGCCCGAACCCCTATCCCGCCAGACGGCTTAGACCCAATTGCCGACCGCGCTTCCTTGCTCCCGCGTTGGGGTGTGACGGCGGTTGAGGGTTACAAAAACCCCAATGACCCCTTCGCTTTGCAAAGGACGGACTATGCTTTGCCCAATTTGCCCAACACCAGAGTGCCAGAGCGCCTTTTCGCCGACTGGCTCAACGGAAGTGTGGTTGCCCTGACCTTCCCCGCCCCGCAAGACAACGTCACCCTTCGCTCTGACGGGAGTGTCACGAGCGGCAGTGATGGGCTTGTGGATAGCGTTGATAACCGAAACAACCCCCTCGTCGCTCAAGTAACCTTTGCCTTGATAGGAACGAACTTGCCGCTGAGCGAGGACTTGCGGGTGAATTGGGATAAATTTGTGAACCGCTCGTGGACATTGCGGCTGGTGCTCCTCCATCGCGGCTTGGTGGCGGTTCAAGACCCCAACAACCCTGCCAATTGGCAACCGGTCCGAAACCCTTGGACGAACCTGCAAATTGACCTTTGGTTTGATGAGAATGGCAATGGCGTTTGGGACAACGGGGAGCCAGCAGCGCGATTGTATGGTCCTGCCGAACCGATGCGAACTTTCCCTGTCGTCTCGCGTTGGTATCAAGGGGATGGGCGACCCGTTAACCCTAACGACCCGACGACGGCGAAAGAGTGGGGCATCATGGAAATCGCTATCCCGCCCACCATCCCTGGCTTGCTGGTAGACCGCGATCGCGATAACGACTTGACATTCGTTGACCTTTGGCGCTCCTTGCAGCGAATGCGCGTAACCATTACCAGCCCTGTCGCTGGTGAAGTCCTCCCACAAGGGCGAACGCCTGTCCGCTACGAATTGGCAGGCATCAAGTTAGCGCTCTACGATGAGCAAGGCTTCCCGCACCCTATTTGGCAAGCAACCCCCGAGACTTTCTTCGTCG
>Ga0209993_10077_pt1 | contig 15447 bp, 12 predicted proteins | sample Antgeofumaro1A2A_FD_188082 | JGI IMG/M metagenome (GOLD analysis project Ga0209993, IMG submission 188082) | Geothermal fumarole subsurface microbial communities from Mt. Erebus, Antarctica - 1A2A (SPAdes) (version 2) | ecosystem: Environmental > Terrestrial > Volcanic > Fumaroles | place...
GGCGCTACCTTATTAGCTGTGGTGAATTACTGGTGGCTCGAGCCTACGGTCAGCCGACTGCGCCTCGAGCGCTATGCCGAGGCATCCGACATCGCAGCCCGAGCTGAAGCGGCTTTTAACTACTGGCACACCCTGAGCTTGGGCTGTGACATAGGTACCCTGGTCCTGGCAGCCGTAGCACTGATCCTCCTGGCTTCAGCGAGTGTCCAACGCTAGTCTTTTGTCCGCTTCAGCCTTGCGGTCTATTCGCGGTGCTCAGTGCCACTTTTTCCAGCGGCGCTGCCCCCGTGCCCTGTCAAGTAGTGCTCTAGCCGATTCCCCTTGTGCAAATGGGGAAGATAGTGCATAAGGGCCGACAAGCATCGTGCGGTAGACTTGCGAAAACGAGTGGCGGCCAACGAAGATACCAAGATGAGATGACGGAGTTTATTCCTCTAGCCCAAGTGCGCGGCGATGCGAGCTTAGCGACAGCCCGCTTGCGTCTCGAAATCCGTCGTCCCGATGCCGCACCCGAGCAGTTCGACTGCGCCACCGATGTGGTCATCCTGGGATCGGTACCGGGCTGCGACGTCCGGCTGCCCGCTAGCGAGGTCCCGCCTTTGCTCGGCGTCTTGACGCTGACCGCGCAAGGCTTGTTTTGGCGTAAGCTGGCCCCAGCTTGTGCGTTGTTGCGCAATGGTCAGCCTTTTAGCCATGGGCCCCTGGCCAATGGCGATAAACTGCGTGCAGGCACCTGCGAAATAACCGTCCGGTTCCTCGAAGATGGCCCGCATCCTGAGCAAGTGCTGCAGCAGAAACTCCGCGACCTCGACGAGGCACGCCGGCTTTTCGAAGAGGAAAAGCGCGAATGGGAACTCGATGCAGAAAAACAGGCCGAGGCGCTCGCCTTTCGCTCCCGCAAGCTTCAAGAGCAAGAAACGGCTCTGGCGCGTCAAGAACAGCAACTGGCTGAAGCTCACAAAGCCCTTGCCCAACGTGAACAAGACCTCCAGCACATGCTCAGCCAGCTCACCACACTGCAAAACGAGGTAGCGCAGAAAGCCCAGCAGATCGAACGAGCAGCCCAGCAATTGGCCGAAATCCGGCGTCGCCTCCACGAAACATACTTGCGCAAACGGGACCATCTCCTGGCACTTTGCCAAACGGTCGAGGCTGCCATCGCCAAAGCCCGACACTTCAAGCGCCAGCATATGAGCCAGGACACCTCGTCCGCCTCTGCCGAGCGCGATCAGCTTGCCGACCGATCCTCCCATGTCCTCTCACATACCGCTGTTAGCGACCCGGCTGCTGCGTCAGGCTCATCCCCGAACGCCCACGATTTGCTTTCGACGCCTGTCACTTTGCTCGACCTGCTCAAAATAACCGCCCATGAGCGTATCTTTCGCGGATTCGATCCGAAGCGGAACCTCCAGGTGTTGGTGCGGCAACCGACAGGCGGACCGAATGCCAGCCGCACCGAGGAATACGTTGTAGCGTTTCGCAAGACTGCGGCGATCGTCCACCCGCGTCTTCTCCGCACGCTGGACGTAATTCAGTTGCCGGCAACCGTTTTGGTCGTGCAAGAATGGCCGGAAGGATTACCACTATCGGACCTGCCTGACCAGCTCATGTCGGTGCCCGTTATTTGCCACCTGACACACCAAACCCTAGAAGCTCTGCACGCCCTGCATACAACTGGCTTGGCCCACGGTCGGCTGCGTCCCGCCCGACTGCTCCTATCCGCCGATGGCACGCTCAAGCTCTGCGGCTGGGGCGAGCCTTGGTGGCTCAGCCCGGACGCCGCCTTTACCCCAACTGCCGGTCCGCCGGATTTCGACCACCTGCGGCGCCAAGACCTTGTCCAGACCGGCCAGCTCCTTCGTCATTGGCTGACTCGGCTGTCAGACGAGCGGCGCGACCCGCGCTACCCGATCCTGTGGCAAATAGCCGAGCGTCTGCTCGCCTCCGACTCGCACACTTCGTTTGCATCCACTGCGGATGCTCTACGGGAAGTCGAAGCGATACCTAGCGAGGCCGGCGACCACAATTGCCTCGACTCTTTCGTTGCCGCGCTCCGCCCACTCCTTGCTGCGTGAACCAGTCGCACGCACACGGCCGCGCCGCTGCTAGCTATTCGGCGACAGTCCGCTTTGCTCGGAGCACCTTCAAGTGATCAGACACAGCTTTGCCTCTGTGCCCGTACGCAATCTGCCCATCTAATCCGGCAACGGCTGTCCGTGTGTTTCTGGTGCAAGCCAAATGGCCAACATCCCGAGCACATAAATCGTCGTCACCGCCGCGGCTGCAGAAGCATAATCTCCGCCGAAGAATCGGAGCAAAGGCGCCGTCAGGAAAAGATTGCCCAATCCTGCAAAAATACGGCCAAAGTTGAAGCATAGCCCCTGCCCAGTCGCCCGCACGCGCGTGGGAAAAAGTTCAGGCAAATACAAAGGAATCCAGCCATAAAAGGCTGCCGACGTCAGACCGACCACAAGAATGTGCACATAGATGAAATCCGAGTAGCTCTGCACCCAATCGCTTTTGCTGATCACCCCCAACTCGTCCAGGCTCTCGAGCAGCCAAGGGGGCCTGAACATCCACAGCGCGCTACCCAAAGAAATCGCGCACAGGGCTACATACATCGTTCGGCGACGTACCCACTGACCGAGCACCGCCGCCATGAAGGTGCCCACACACGCACCAAAGGCGGATACCATTTGCGTAACATTGCGCGCTCGCGGACCCACTTGACCTAGCGTTTGCTGAGCCACCTGCTCGACCCACAAGGTCTGCCATTGTACTGCTCCCCACGTGGCCAAAAGAGGGATGGCACAAACCACGATTCCGACCATAGTGCGCTCGACCATTCCCGGATAAAAAACTTCCCACGGTACAGGTCTTTTCTGTTCTTTGACCGCTCGCCGCCAGCGTTCCGACTCGGGCACAAAAAAGCGAATGAACAAGGTCAGCAAGGCCGGCACCGCACCCACCAACACCAACCAGCGCCACGCGCCAGGCTGATCGCCCAAGTAACCCGATAGCACGTACCCTACAGCGGCAATCAGCAGAAAACCAAAATTGGCTGCCGCGCCGATGACGCCTGCCAACACCGGCCGTGCCGCCGATGGCCACAATTCCATGATGAGGGCCACACCCAGAGACCATTCCCCACCCATCCCCAAAGCAGCCACAAAACGCAACACCGCCATATGCCAAGGGAGTGTGCTCAGACCTGCTGCCCCGGTAAACAGAGAATAACAGAGCACGCTGAGTATCATTGCCTTCGTTCGGCCCAAAACATCACCCAACCATCCGAAAACGAAACCTCCCAAAGCCGCGCCGAACAGAAAGACCGCCACGAACCATGAATACCACTTGCCCACTCGGATCTCCAACTCCTCCCGCAGCAGCTTCTCTGCTTCCGCAGCGCTTTTGCCTCGCAGTGCCGGCGCCAACTCCTCCTGAACCGCCCCCTCCAGCATCTCCCGCACAGCCGGTCGTGCTACCAGCGGATACAAGCCCATTTCGAACCCGTCGAACATCCATCCCAGAAATGCCGCGATAATGGCCAGCCAATGAGATCTGCCAACCACTTTGCTGTCCACCGTGTTGCACCTCCTCCGATTGCCTACCTCCGGCTTTTGCTCTTTCTACGGTTGGACACTCCGCCGGCCAATTCATATGCAATTGATGACGCCCTGCTAGCTGTACACAAAGTGTCTGATTCATGGCCCGCGACGGCGACTTGTTGCCCGCGCGGGCAGGTATCTCGACGAAAGTCCAGGGAGGATGCTTCGATGGTCCGGAGACCTAACGCAGTTACCTTCAAAGGAACTCCCCTGACCCTGATCGGTCCCCAGCTGAGGCCTGGCGATTCAGCACCTGATTTCACCGTCCATCGTTTCACCCCCGATCGTGGCCTTTTCGCCGTCAACTTGCGCGATGCGCTCGGCGGCAAGCCCACGCTTTTTAGCGTAGTCCCTTCGCTCGACACACCCGTTTGCAGCACGCAAACGCAAAAATTCAATAAGGACCTTGCTCAGCTCGCCGGCAGAGTCAATTGCTATACCGTCAGCGTTGACTTGCCTTTCGCGCAAAACCGATTTTGCGGCGACCCCAGCCATAAAATTGACCACTTGATCAGCCTGTCCGACTACCAAAATCGCTCGTTTGGACAAGCCTATGGCGTGCTTATTGACGAATTGAAGCTGCTAGCCCGAAGTGTCTTCGTAGTCAGCCCCGATGGAAAAATTACCTACTGCCAGTACGTTCCCGAAGTCACCCAAGAACCCGATTACGACAAGGCCTTGACAGCCTTGAGACAACTCGCTGGCTAGCGGAGGAAATCTAACAGGCTTACTTGCAATACTCGGGCTGTCGCCGCAAGTGCCGACGCGAGAAGAGTTTGTTGCTCCTGCAACTTGATGGCTAGCTCCACAAGGTCTGCCCCTTCGACCTCCGCCGCTGCTTTTTCTAGTAGCAGTTTTTTGTCCTCGTACTGTTTTTTGAGGCCGTCCAACGTTGCTAGCCGTGCGGACTGCTCGCCGACGAGCTGCAAAACGTGATTATGAATCCGTTCCAGCTCTGCCATCCGCCGCGACAGTGCCTGTGCGTTCTCGCCTGCAGATAACTCTCGCTTGTTTAAGACATCGTCTCGGAGGGCTACCAACGCTTCGAAAGCATCGAACGCACCGATATATTCTATTTCGTCAACGCCTACTCTGCGTATCTCCCGGCTGTCTACATGCGTCACCGCACCATTTCTACTGTCGGCCAGAATCTGATCTTGTACAAACGCAATCGGGCTCCATGTCGCCCCATCGTCTATTGACATCTCCCCGTCCGATTGAATGGCTACTGTGCCATTGAAACCTGGAACGATAGCGGACATGTCAACGTACACGACTTCGCCATTTGGCCCGACCACTTTTAGATCCACATCGGCGTTAGTAAATGCGATCTCTCCCCCGCCATTGAGGGAGACCCTCCCAAATGCTCCAGTTCCACTATCGTCAATTATCCTCAAATTGTGCGCCCCCAAGGGGCCGATAATACTGTCCTTGGCCGCCGAACTCGCTCCAGGCTGCACTCCTGAGCCCAGCGCATATGTCGTTGCCACATGCCGAACACTCAGCCGGCCCAAACCTGTCCCACTATCGGTGCCAGTGCCCGCCTTTGCCCCCGTTCTACCAGTATAGAAGGTCTTCTGCCGCTCTTTCGACTCAAATATTTCGTCTCCAGAAATCAATGTGGTAATATTGCTGAGTAATCCAACCGGCACATCGGCCTCTTGCGTACTCCCATGGTATTTCGCGCCGATAATCCGACCGTGGTCGTCCTTGATAACTTCAAAAGGCATCGTCTGTACGCTGGCACCTGAAAAAAGGAACCGATCCAAATGTTTCTGATTCGCTTGATCCGCCATTCGCTCCAGCAAAGTCTCGATTTCCATCGCAATAGCTTGAAGAGAAGCCTTGTCGTTGCTTCCGTGAAGTGCCTCCTGTCCAAGCTGCCTCGCCTTCGGGAGAATATCACTGACCTGTCGTAGACTCGCCACCTGCGCCTCGAGCGTTTGCTCGGCGACCTGAACATTGCCTAGATGACCTGATAGCTGCCCCAAACTGGTCCGCAACCCGAGCAACTGAACATAAGCAGGTGGATCGTCTGACGGAGCCTCGATCTTCTTCCCGGTAACCGCTTGCTCTTGAAGCACTCCCAGACGATCCGTTTGCCGCCTGGTGGTCGCCAGCGCCCGCTGAATCATCGTCTGCAGAGTAACTCTCAGGTCCACCGATGCTTTCCCTATTAGCAAAACAAACTAACAACCGGCACAAACCTATAGTATGTTCACCAAGCTCTCCAAAACGTCGTTGAGAATACTGATATATTTAGCCGACATCTCGAACTGCCTCTGAAACTGCATCATGCTGACAAGCTCTTCATTGGGATCCACGCCGCTTATGCTCTGGCGCTCGGCTTCCAGTCGCTCGATGGCCAGATCCTGCCCGTTTTTCAATTGCTCCAGCGTGCGCACTTCGATGCCGAGATTCCCGACAAGTTCTGAATAAAACTGTTCCAGTGTCTGCCGATTGTTATCCATTACCGGTTCGTTGCGTATCCGTATGATCCGTTGCAGATTGCGCCCTTCGCCGGCAATTCCAGTGCGTGACGCAGCTATCAGCTCAGGCGCATTCTTCAATTCAGGATTTATATCCAGCGTACTAGCACTGTTGCCGTCGAAGAACGTCCCAATCCCGGCTGCAACCAGCAATCCCACCTCGTCTGCATTGCCCACGACAGGCGTCCGGAAAAACTCCCCATTATTGACAGTACCACTACTGAACTTGACTTTGATTCCTTTCCCAACTTCAATAAAGGTATTGGGCTCGTATCCCGCGCCAATACTGAACGAACCGATCAACCCACCTGTCGAATTTGTCACAGCAACACGCAATCCCGGGCTTAGGCCAACTGTCCCGCTTCCCTCGATAGTGAAAGTCAACTCGTCGTTCTCGCTGCCCTCGTAGACCCCGCCTAGCCCTACCACAGCACTGCCGGTCATATTGGACACTGGCGGTTGCGTAGGCAGCAGTCCAGCAAAGTCGAATCGGTATCCAGGTTCTGCAATAATTTGCAATCGCCCAAGTTGTGGGTCAACTACCGCCTGCAGATGCGGAATTGCGCTGATAGCATTTGCCACATCGCTCAACGAATCCACTTCGGGATCCACAGTGATTGAATGCAACTCCCGCTGACCTGTGGTAGTACTGGAAATTGAAATAAACAATCGCCCAGGTCTCAACGGCCAATCCTTTACACTCTGTTCGAGTGGTATCCCTATATCACTTACTGCTCGCACGCCCGAAACAAAATCGAATCCCCCGTTCAAGCCGATACCTGTTGAGTGGATTTTATCCACAGAGTGCGCTAAACCCCGTGCCAAGTCATCCAAAGCCGCCAGAAACGGCTTCAGCCTATCATTGTACACCAAAAGAGAGGCTCCAAGTCGTCCACCCGTTACGCTGAGCACCGTCTCCGAATTGGCAATCTTTACCTCGATTCTTCCAGAAATCGGATTTCTAATCAACCGCAGATCGCTTGCCTCGCTGCCCCCTACTAACAAGCCGCCATCTATTAGAACATTTTTCGCCCCGAGTTCCCCAGGACTTACGCGCACGTCTGCTAGCTGCGCGAGCTCACGAATCAACTGATCCCGCTGATCTTTGAGGTCATTCGCTTCGATACCCCGCACTTCTGACCGCTGTATCAAAACATTGATTTCAGCGATTCGCCGAGCCCTCGCGTTTATTTCTGCGATACTGTTCTTCAAGTCCAGCTCGAGCTGGCTGGCCAATCCTGTTATGTCTCCATCAAGCTCCCTGATTCTGTTTGTAAGTGCGGCTCCGCGCACGAGCAAGATCCGTCTCAGTCCTAGATCCTCAGGCTTCCGGGCTAGTTCCTCCACTGCCACAAAAAAGTCGTTCAAAAGCTTATCTATTCCGTTTTCTCCAGGCTGTAGGATTCCCTCTAGCTGCCGGAGACCTTCCAACATCGTGCCAGTCGCTGAACGTGTCTGCTCGCCATCTCTCAGCAGTCCCTCCAGAAACTCACTTACCATGCGTCTTACAGTTGTAACGTCTACTCCAGTACCGATAGCTAAATTCTGCAATTCGCTGGGCCGTCGCGTCGCCAAATGAGCTATCTGCCTATGATAACCTGGCGTGTTCGCATTAGCAACATTATGCGATACAATTTCTAATGCCCTTTGACTTGCCTGCAATCCAGACAGGCCAGTGCTGAAATTGCCAAGACCCATTGGTCTCAACCCCTTGCTTCAAAGAGGGGACGCGTATCCATTGCTTCGACACTGCCGCTTCGGGTATAGGTCTCAGAAGGACTCTGCCCTGTCATCACCATCAACATTCTGTTGAACACCTGCAATGCCCCGTGGATAACCAGCCCGTTACGGTAGTTCTTCTCTTTCAGCTCATTGCACATCTGCATCAACCGCTCTTTTGCGCTCTGCAATGCTAATTGGAGATCGGCGGGCACTTCTGGTAGAAATGATCCAATAGTGACGTGCTCCGGGGCTACTCCCAACAAACTTCCTAAACGCTTCCTGATTTCCTCTCTTTCAATGGCTAACTGTCCCGCCTTCTGCCCAAGCTCTGCATGCCGTTGAAAAAGCTCACTGAGGCAACCCCAGTTCCGGCCGTTTAACGCATCGTACAAGTCCTCAGCTTGCTTGATCGCCTCCTCTAGCAATGCCTCTTCTTTGTGCAGATATCCCAAACACGCTAATGCGGCTTCTCTTATTCTTGTCATGTTTCTGGTGAGAAAAAACTTTTTTCCTGGCCAATAAGATCATTTGACATTCTCTTTTTCAGCACCTGCAATCAGGTGCTTGCGAAGTATATGTCCTATGCCCAAGGGCTGGCTTCTCGCAAGCTCCTGGCCCAAATATACATCAAAAAACGAGCTATAGATACCACCAGGGTCATATCCAAAAAGTCCGTTTTGGATAGTCCCTTCTCTAATATGTCTCACGATCAGCGACATAAACAGCGCTTCAAACTCTCTTATGACATCTTCAGGTGATCCTTGTCCTGCCAACTGGTGATATCCCAGTCCAGTTGCCTGCATCACTGGATTGTGGATTACTGCCTTTTCCACATTTTGTACAATGTCAACCATTGCCAGTGTACCGATCTAACATTACATGATTACGAGTTCTGCGTGCAATGCACCGGCCTCCTTCAACGCCTGGAAAATCGAAATCAAATCGCGCGGCGTTACCCCCAAGGCGTTGAGGGCACGGGCCAGCTCACCTACTGTGACAGCCTTCGGCACCACATGCAGATTTCCGCTCTGTTCAGCTACACCAACACTACTTCGTGGCACAACCGTTGTCTCCCCGCGACTAAGCGGCGGTGGCTGGGATACCAGCGGTTCTTCAGATACAGTGATGGCCAGATTTCCGTGAGCGATCGCCACCGTAGAGATCTTCACATGCTCGCCCGCAACCACTGTCCCCGTTCTCTCATTGATCACTACTTTAGCTGGGGCGTCTGGCCAGACCTCCAGGCTGCCGATGTCTGCTAGCAACTCGACGATTTTGTGATCTTCGCTGGCCCCGGTCCTCACAGCAACCGTTCCACCATCCACAGCCATAGCTATTGGCCCATACCTTTCATTGATCACACGTTCTATTTCCTTTGCCGTCCTAAAATCCGGCTGGCTCAGCACAAAATGCACAACGCTCCTTTTCCCTAGGCTACTTCTCGCCTCCTTCTCGACAATGCCTCCGCCCGCGATCCTTCCCACCGTCGGATGATTCTTCTGCGCACTCGCAGCCCGCCCGCTGAATGTAAATCCCCCTACAGATACCGGACCCTGCGCAACTACATATACCTCCCCGTCAACACCACGCAACGGCGTCAACAGAAGTGTCCCCCCTTGAATACTGGTCGAATCGTCTAGTACTGACACCGTCACATCTACTCTACTTCCCTCCCTCTGGAACGGACCCAATTCAGCCGTAACCATCACTGCCGCGATATTGCCCGATTTAAACACATTGTCGCTCTTAATATCAGCAACAACTTTTGAACTAACTTGTAGCTTTTGAAGCATATCAACCGCAACTTGTTGTGTAAATAAACTCTTGCTCCCAGTACCATCCAACCCTACCACGAGTCCAAATCCATAAAGGAGATTTGGCCTTACTCCATCAACAAATGTGATGTCTTTTACGCGAACGCCCGCGTAGCCAGGCACAACGGACCAAATCACTAATGAGCAGGCCAGTACCCAACGCATATAACTGCCGCACATCTAAGTACTTGTCTAAAACGGCCAAAGAAAGTTTACAAACCGACCCATCCATCCTTGGCCGGTAAAGCTACTCTCGTTTCCATATCCTTCATAGGTCAATTGCAAATTGGCAATAAACTGCGACTGCACAATATTATTTGCACCGATGTCCTGGGGCCGCACCATTCCCGTAACCCTTAGAGTCCTCTCCTCTCCGCTAATTATTCGCCGACGATATCCTTCGATTACCAAATTTCCATTAGGCAACACATCCACCACCACCACGGTCATCCTATCGAGCATTTTCCTATCGCTGGAAAACTCAGATTTTCCTTCGAACTTCCGATCCGACGTCTGCAACACATCGAGATTCGCATCAACTTTCCTCGACGCTACGTTTCCACTGCTCTTGCCTTTCAAATTGAAAACTGCCCCGGTTTTCGTCTTCTTCTCCATATCCCGTTCTTCTCTTTGATCGATTCCCGTTGTCTCACTTACCACGATCGTGAGAACGTCCCCCACCGACCGAGCCCGGGTATCAGTGAAAAGAAACGCAGCCTGAGGCGTCCGCTTTTTCCACAATGATTCCCCTTCAGCCCTACCGCTGCTCCCCAACATCACACACATTGTCCCTACGAAAAGTATGCTCCCTTGCATTCTCCCAATCATATCAGAATAAAACCTCCACCAGTCCTTCCCGAACAATTTTGCCCACCAGTATCTTTTGACTGATCGGATTTCTCACTCGGATCATCTGGCCAACCCGACCACTGTCTAGTGCCTCTCCGACCAGACTGACATTCAAACTATTTGACCGCGCCACAATCATCACTCGGTCCCTTGGTTTAATGACAATAGGCTTTTCGTCATCTGAGTTCCTTATAGTCGTTGTTACGATTGCTTTCCCCTTTCTGACTGACCTTTCAATGTCGCTTGTCCCAACATGTATTTTCTCCCTATGGTGCAAGTATACCTGGCATTCTGCTATCTCAGCTCTTCCAGTCTCCCACAATAATAACAGCCGCACCAGGTAAATCCGCAACTCGTCCAACGGTTTCCATCCAATTACATACACAAACAGTCTTTCGCCACCAGAAATCTGTATATCCCTGATTCTTGTTAGCATTCGCGAACCGCTGACTTCTAGTTGTTGATTGCGCTGCAACGCCTCTTTAATGGCTCTTTCTGCTACCTGGTTGCAACGCTCGACAATTGCTGAAGCAGTTGCAGGGCCTACAATTATGTCGGAAATGGTCTCCCCGCGATCAATAAATGATCGCTCCTTTTGCTCCCCATCCAGGCCCTTCTCATAAAGGGCCACGGCTTCTGGTTCGGCCAGGTTTATTCCACCCCGATCCTCGTACGAGCTTGTCCCATCGTCGCCCGCCTGTTCGGCCTTCCCGTCGTTTTTAGGAACTGCACAAAGGCCCATTTGTGATAAGGATCTAGCATTGCACCAACAAGCTCCCCCAGCCACGCTATTCCTGTTCTCGTTTATAGCGTGCTTTAAGTAGCCATCACGGATCGTCCCCTCACTTACCTTTGGCAATCTTTCATCACACCTGCCTATGCCCATGGAGGCAATTAAGAACATAGCCGATGTCAAATATCTGTTGTACATACCCACCCAATCATAGAGCTGAACAACTAGCTTAGCGACTGAGGCTATTGGTACTCGCTAACATCTCATCTGCCACTTTGATTGCCTTGGTATTGAATTCATAAGCTCTTTGGGCTAAGATCAAATTCACAAGTTCCCTCACTACCTCTACGTTCGACCGCTCTAGGAACCCCTGCCTCAGAAGGCCAGTGCCGTTCTGGCCTGGCATGGAGAGTGTAGGCGTTCCGGAGGCTGCCGTTTCGCTGAACAGATTTCGTCCCTCGCTTAACAGCCCGGCTGGATTAGGAAATCTGGCAATCTGAATCGTTCCCACAACAGTCGGACTTCCTCCGGCCGAGGTCACAACCGACACAGTCCCATCCGACCCAATACTGATATTAACAGCGTCCTGAGGAATTACAATCGGCGGCTCTAGGAGAAAGCCATCAGACGTCACAAGGTTCCCTGCCGCATTCAATCGAAATGCCCCATCCCTTGTATATCTTATCTGTCCATTCGGTAGTGTAATCTGAAAGAATCCTTCTCCCTCGATTGCGATGTCCAACGGGTTCTCAGTATGATCGAGCGTTCCCGCGGAGAAAATTTTCGTAGTTCCTGCGATCCGCACTCCACTCCCGATTTGCATGCCCGTCGGTAATTCGAATCCCTGGGCCCCTTCCGTACCCGGTTGTCGATGCGTAACATAAATCAGGTCCTGAAAGTCCACCTGGCTTCTTTTGAACCCAGTTGTATTTACGTTAGCCAGATTATTTGCGGTGTTGTCTATCACGGTCTGCATGGCATTCATACCGGTCGCGCTCGTAAAGAATGCCTTAATCATATCCTCACTCCCGTTTACGTTCTCAGTCTCTCAACCAGCACATCCTCGATGACCTGCGTAGTTTTTACCGCTGCTTCATAAAACCTCAAAGCCGACATCAAGGTTACAAGCTCCTCAACTACGTTTACGTTCGAGCCTTCCAGATACCCGGATGCCACTGCGTTTGCATCTAGCTCCCTAGCCTCTTCCGCACTACTTTTAAACAAGGTGACTCCAACTCTCTCAATTTCGCTTATATCATTGACCGACACCGTGCTCACTACACCCGCCCTTGTTCCATCGACGATCACCGCCCCTCCACCGTTGATTACTATTTCCTTGAAGCTCGCTGGTACATTGATACCAGGAGCGACCCTAAATCCGTCCCGAGTGATGATCTGACCGTCTGAATCTACGGTCAGCGCTCCCTTTTTCGTCAAGTACCTTTGCCCGTCATGTTCAACTACGAGAAATCTGTTATCTTTCAATGCAACATCCCACGGGTTGCCTGTATGATACAAGCTACCCGGTGACAAATCCACCCTTGTCCGGATTCCTCCAATCATGGCCTCCTTTTGACTGCTTACGTAGTCTAAACTATGCTGCTGTGCCTCCATTCCAACGACAATCCTTTTAAACCCAGGAACCCCTGCATGTGCCAGATTAAAACTGCTTATTTCCTGCAGTGCCCATGCAGTATTTAAGGCACCAGATGTTGAATATAACGCGCCCAACATGTCTTACTCCTAAATAACATCGGCGCACCATCACAGCTATAGCAAAACTCATACCACATCGCTTCTCCAGGCTTCTTAATAACCTCTGCACACTCACCAACATGCGTACATACACAACACACTATCAAGAATCGGCACTATGGCACTCAATACTTTTTTTCAACTACTGTGATGTTCTTTTCCAATTAAATCATCTCAAGGCGTAGCTTCTCACACCCTTGTCCTCTGACAGAACTCTATAAGCGATCTAGCAGGTGCGAGGCCCACACATTCACTCGATGAAGGCGCCCAGCAAGAGCTATTCCTTCACTATTTATCACGTGCCTAGTTGCTTGACGGGACTCAGGAGGTTGGCAAGCAAGAAGTCGGAGCCGTTCTTCAGGCGAGCTATGACATTTTCCATGTGAGCGAATTTCTTCAGTAGCACCTCTTTTTTCAATTCCATCTCCTTCTCGATCTCGGTTGCTGATCTCTCCAAATCCTTCAACTGTTCTTCAAAATTTCCATTGAGGTGTACAAGATTACCCTTTTCCCCATCCAACCAATCCCAGAGTGCTTTTTCCACGCTAGCCGCAATTCCTCTCTGGAACTTTACGGTCGCGTCCAACGGAGTTGCCGCGCCTGCCGCTATTTTTACCTGCAATCCACTGGTAAAAATATTTCCACTCGCTCCGCTCAAAACTTGTCCGAACCCTGCTGCTTCCTCTCTCATGCCATCAACCATGTAATACCCTACGACATCCTGCCCAACATCCTTCTGCCCAGCGTTAAAGCCAAGAAGCCCCAAGGCACTACCAGAAACCGTTTCCACCGACGACACAGAACCGTATCTTTCAGACTCGATTGTAAGTCGTCCATTATCCACAAATACCTTCACGTCAGCCCCACGGGCTCTAAGGTTTTCGTTGATGACATACTGGATATGATTGGCTAATTCCCCTAATGTGTACGTGCCTGGAACTAACTGAAGGTCTTCAGAAAGGACACCATCCACCCGTACCGTAATTCGATTGTTGTCTGTACCCACAGTTACAGGATCGCCCAACGCAAACGCTGAGCCGATCCTAGCTCTGTCGGCATTCGCTATTACCCTAACTCCAACGCCATCCTGCCTTTCCACAGCCAGCCGACTTGCAGCAATAAACGCGACTCCAGGATGGTCACTGCTCCCGTTTACCGAAAAGAACTTCGCCAGAGCCCGTCTATCCTGATTGGTATTCAACCTGCTCAACAACGTTCTAAGGTTCGATTCATCAAATACGATTGACCCGTTGTCTCCAAATTGGAGGCCAATTTCGCGACCCCTAAAGGTAACTCCATTTTCACTTTTTACACTTTTCTGGAGCGCGTTGATTATTTCGTTATAAAGCCTGTTAATAGCCTCGATCCCAAACAATTTTCCCACTATCCCGTTCTCAGGTTCAAAACCAGTCTGTTCCACAATGAATGTTGAGGCGTCGTTGACAGCAAGGACGAAGTTTCTTACATTTTTCACAACGCTCTCGTCATCGTAGGATACGTCGAGTCCTACACTTCGACCGTTCGAGGTATTTTTGACCTCGAGCGTCAAGCCTGGAAGTACATTGACAAAGCGGTTTACCTCGCTTTCAACAGCCAGCCCATTCTCGCCGCCCACTTTAATCCGAGCATTTCTCGCAGCTTGCACCTCCGGGTCGTAAACCGCCACATAGAACGAGTCTCCAGTGACGAGACTGCCCGTTCCAAATTTTACTTTGAGGCCCTCCGCGACGTCAATAAACTGATCAACATCCGATGCGTTGACGGTGATCTGCCCCGACTGGGTTCCAGTGTCATCTCTGAATGCGATCACGATCCCATTATCAAAACCCACAACCCCACCAGACGTTACTGTGAACAGATACGTCTTGCTACCTGTTCCAAAGTAACCACCTGGTCCCTCGTTCGAACCAATTGCCGCGGTCCCCTGAAATCCTACCTCCTTTCTGGGCTTGCCAATAATTTTATCCGAGAAATTAGGTTTGACTTCTCCAGGTCCTGCCTCTCCAAGATTGTTTGTAACAATGATCTTAGCTCGAGCTCCGGTTTTCTTACCATAGAGAACCAGTCTGTACTCGACAGAAGAATCTCTGTCCCTGCTTCTTATGACTGCAGCGGTAACACCGGCATCTGCACTGTTAATTTCCTCCGCAAGACCTGTCAATGTATTGTTTGTTGCATCAATTGCAATGACTTTTTCTGGACCCGACCCTACCTTAATCTTAATAACCCCTGTGGGAATACGGGCGTCTGCACTGTCGAAGCCCTGCGACGCTACAATATGGGCGGCTGCTAGTCCTTCGACCAGCACGTCTATATGACCGATTGGAGATTCCTTCGATGCTGTTCCAGTCACAATTTCCTCTTGGGACGACCTTACGATTTTTGATTCGAAAACCTCTCCTCCCTTAGCAACAAGAGCTGAGGCACTTGCCAGCATATTCCATAGTTTTCCCTCTAAGGTCTTCACGGCGCCCTGG